>Ga0302347_1000511_pt1 | contig 60618 bp, 54 predicted proteins | sample PhyWR1_FD_202178 | JGI IMG/M metagenome (GOLD analysis project Ga0302347, IMG submission 202178) | Leaf surface microbial communities from wheat plants in UC Gill Tract Community Farm, Albany, California, United States - DLSL W.R1 (v2)... | ecosystem: Host-associated > Plants > Phyllosphere >... | reverse complement strand
CTGGTTCACCTGTCCGACATCTCCTGGAACGAAACCGGCGAAGAAGCCGTACGTCGTTTCAAGAAGGGCGACGAGCTGGAAACCGTCATCCTGTCGGTCGATCCAGAGCGCGAGCGCATCTCCCTGGGCATCAAGCAGCTGGAAGACGATCCGTTCTCCAACTTCGTTGCTGTCAATGACAAGGGCGCTATCGTCAAGGGCATCGTGAAAGAAGTTGACGCCAAAGGTGCCATCGTCACCCTGGCCGACGACATCGAAGCCACTCTGAAAGCTTCCGAAATCAGCCGTGACCGCGTTGAAGACGCGCGTAACGTTCTGAAGGAAGGCGAAGAGATCGAAGCCAAGATCATCAGCGTTGACCGCAAATCGCGTGTCATCAGCCTGTCGATCAAGTCCAAGGACGACGCTGAAGAGCGTGAAGCCATCCAGAGCCTGAAAAACGCTCCGGAAGCGGCTGCCGATACCACCATGGCTGCGCTGCTGCGCGAAGCAATGGCCAAGCAGAACTGAGTTCTGTTTGATCGGTAAAAAGGGCGACCCTCGGGTCGCCCTTTTTTATGGGCGTCATCTTCGCCTCGTTTAGGGCGTGTCCCTACGTTTTTCGTGGTTGAACTCGCTTGCCTCAACCCGCTAAGGTCCCGACCTTGATTTTCGAGAGACAACCATGGGCTATCTGATCATCGTTGCGCTTATCCAGGCGTTCTCTTTCAGCTTGATAGGCGAGTACCTGGCCGGCCACGTCGACAGCTATTTTGCCGTGCTTGCACGCGTGGTGCTGGCGGGCCTGGTCTTTCTGCCGTTGACCCGATGGCGGCAGGTAGAACCGCGCTTTGTCCGCTCGATGCTGCTGATAGGTGCCTTGCAGTACGGCATCACCTACGTGTGCCTTTACTTGAGCTTTCGCGTGCTCAGCGTACCTGAGGTATTGCTGTTCACCATTCTTACGCCGTTGCACGTGACCCTGATCGAAGATGCCATGAACCGGCGGTTCAACCCATGGGCGCTGCTGGCAGCGCTGGTGGCCGTAGCCGGCGCGGCGGTGATTCGCTTCGACAGCATCAGTGGCGAATTCTTCATGGGTTTCCTGTTGCTGCAGCTGGCCAACTTCACGTATGCCGCGGGCCAAGTGTTGTATCGGCATCTGGTTGCCCGTTTTCCCAGTGACCTGCCGCACTATGCGCGGTTCGGCTATTTCTACCTGGGGGCACTGTTGGTGGTCCTACCTGCGTTTGTGTTGTTCGGCAACAGCGCACACCTGCCCAGCACGTCGGTGCAGTGGGGCGTGTTGGTGTTTCTGGGGCTGTGCCCCACGGCGCTGGGCCTGTACTGGTGGAATAAGGGTGCTTGCCTGGTATCGGGTGGCACGCTCGCCGTGATGAACAACCTGCACGTGCCGGTGGGGCTGCTGCTCAACCTGCTGATCTGGAACCAGCATGAACCGCTTGGGCGGCTTCTGGCAGGCGGAGCCATCATTCTGGGATCAGTATGGTTGAGTCGTTTCAGTGCACGGGCACAGGCCCCAATGCCCGGCAAAGCCTGACATGCATACCGTTTTCGTGATTGTCGCACCGATCTTTGCGTTGATCATCGTCGGCTACCTGTGCCGCCGTACCCATAAACTGGGCGACAAGGCAGCGGCCGAAATCAACAAGATGGTGGTCTGGTTGTGCCTGCCGGCCTTGCTGTTCAAGGTCACCGCCACGGCCACCTGGGCTGAAATCTGGCACCCTGGGTTCATCGCCGCATTTGGCGCCGGGGCCCTGGCGATGTTTGCGATTACCCTGCTATGGCGGCTGCGCGGCGGCCATGGATTAGTGGCGTCGAGCATCGATGGGCTGAGTGCCGGCTACGCCAACACCGGCTACATCGGCATTCCCTTGTGCTTGCTGCTGTTCGGTCAGCCTGGCTTGCAACCAGCGCTGATTTCATCGTTGATTGTGGTCTGCCTGGTATTTGCCCTGTCGCTGATGCTGATCGAAATCGGCTTGCAGGATGAGCCCGAAGTGGGCCGCGCCGTGGGTCTGGTGCTCAAGGCGTTGGCCAAAAACCCGCTGGTCGTCGCGCCGCTGGCAGGTGCAGCGTGGGCCATGACCGGGCTGGGGCTGGCCGAACCGGTGATGCACTTGCTCGACATGCTCGCATTGGCCACCACGCCCTGTGCATTGGTGTCGCTCGGAGCCTTTCTGGCAGAGAAACAGCCGCGCGCACAGGCCAGCCCCTGGCCGCTGGTGGCGTTGAAATTGATCGGCCAGCCGGCACTGACCTGGGTGCTGGCGTACAAGGTGTTTCACCTGCCCGACATGTGGGCCGCCTCGGCCGTGCTGCTGGCTGCACTGCCCACCGGTACTGGGCCGTTCATGCTGGCGGAGTACTACAACCGGGATGCGGGCTTGATCTCCAGGACCATTCTCTGGTCAACGGTGGTCTCACTGCTGACCTTGACGGCGCTGCTTTACCTTTTGGGGTATGCGCAGTGAATGAGCGGTTCGAACGCTCAGAGATTCCGATCGCGTTCAGCGACATGCTGGCCGGGACCTGAACACTGAGGGTGAGGCGCTGGTCCAGAACGCCTCACCGACACGGCTGCTTGACCGCCGGGTAGGTCGCTAGCGCACCAGCAGCCAGATCAAGGCCACCACGATTACCACGCCAGCCACGATCATCCAGCGCGGCCGGCTGTTTTGCTGTGGCTGCGCCTGGGCGTGGGGCCGGGTGTGCGTCTGCTCCTCGTCAGGTTTAGCGGGTCGCGCCTGCGGGGCAGGGGCGTGCGGCGCTGCAAGCGGCACCTCCTCCCCGCGCAACAATCGCACCAGTCGCGGCCAGCCTGCCTGCTCGGCCAGTTGCAACGGCGTTTGACCCAGCGGGTTGAGCGCCGAGGTGTCGGCCCCGTGCTCAAGCAGAGCGCTCACCACCGGGTAGTTGCCCGCCAGCGTTTCGCGGTGCAGCAGCAACCAACCGCCCTCATCGGGATCGGTCACCATGGCAGGATGTTGCACCAGTGCATCGTGCACCTGCGCCACCATGTTCACGGCCATGGGATGGTCAGCCTCTTCCAGCCGCTTGAGCGCTTCGGCGTCAGCAGGAGTATCCAGGGCCCGCGAGAGCAATACCTGAGGTTGCCCTTTGGGTGCCGGTACGAGCGCCACGAACCCGGGCTCACCAAATTCCAGGCCCCACGCCGCATCGTGTTCAGCACGTTCGGTTGCGGGCATCTCGCTGCGCATTGCATCGATGGTGAAGCCTCCATAGACCTCACCGGCAGACACGTACATCCAGTCAGTGAGCGCCGAAAACGGCAGCGTCACACGCTGCGCTGCATCGAAGCCCGTAGCCCATTCCGGTTCGTTGAGCAGTACGCCGCTGATCGAGACGCCGTCGAACGCCACTTCGCTGAGCCACATGTTCTCGACGGTTGGCAGTTCCGGGTCGTTGCCCTGGACCGGGAAAGCCATCTTCACGGCGGCCATTTCCAGGCCCTTGATGATCCGGCGCGCCTCCCAGGAGAGCTCGCGCCAGAAGAACTTGAACGTGGTCTGTGCATTGGCGATGGCGGCTTGAAGGGCAGGGCTGTTGTCGTCGGCCGGGTAGATGATTTGCTCGGTCATGGGGTACATCCGTGTGAGTGCGCGTTGATGACGAAGAGTATCAAGGTCATCTGACCGAAGAGCAGGGAGCTGGTTCGAGAGGCTGGCGAGCCTTGAACACAGCCATAGTCTTTCGTAACGTTCTTCTGGGGTTGGGAGGCAGGAATTGGCTTTCTCGGAAGCTCGTACAGAGTCTAGGCATGCCGGATTCAACGTTTATAAGGTAAGGCACTAAGGCTTGATTCACCTCAGTTCAGACGCCGGTGCAATACTAGACCGCATAGGCGTGGGTCCATAGAATCCATAGAGACACTACACTCCTTTCATGCGATTTTGTTGGTAGCGCTTGACTGCGACTGCATAGCTCCGCTAGTTATGGAGTCTCCATAGCCAGAGTGGAAGCAGCCCTGATCGCGTCCACATATTCAGCGAAGGACCTGCTCCTGGTAGCACTACGGCTACCTATTAATGAGGAGGCATCTAATTGGATAAGACATACGCCTATGTGGACGAGTCAGGTAATTCTGATCTGGGCATATCCAAGGCCGGGAGCTCTCGTTTCTTCGTCATTTGTTCCATTCTTGTTGCTGAGAAAAATCTGCAGGATGCCTACCACTGTGCCGAGGCGCTCCGGCGGAAGCACTTCCAAACGGGCGAAATCAAGTCCAGTAAGGTGCGGGCGAAGGATGCTGAGCGACGTGTTCGTATTCTGACCGACCTGGCGAACCTTCCGATCAAGCTCTATTTCGTGGCGGTGGAGAAGGAGCGCATCTACAAAGATGGGGGGCTGCAATTCAAGACCTCGTTCGTGAAGCATATCAACGGATTGCTTTACAACCGACTTTTCACGAACTGCCACAGTCTGCAGATGATGGTAGATGAGCATGGCGGAGCTGAGTTTCAGGAAAGCCTTAAGGCCTACGTTGAGGATCGCTATATGGGAGACCTCTTCGGGGACGATCATGCATTCCAGACAAAATCCAGCAAGGATGATGTGTTGATTCAGGTCGCTGATTTCTTTGCGGGGTCCGTGGCCCAGCTCTATGAGCAAAAAGCTGTCGGCATTATTACTGAGGTCTATAAAAAGATCCTACGTGAGCAGACGCTCGGCATTCTCGAATGGCCACCCAAGTTCAATTCGCTGCTTGCTCCCTCGATGGATGATTCCAGCTACGCGGACTGGCATGTGCATCAGGAGGCTCTGCGTCAGGCGGATATTTTCATCGATAAAGCCGGCCTTTATCCGGACGAGGACGAGCGTTTGCAGCTCAGTATTCTGGATTACCTCAGATTCCAGAGTGAGTTTGTGACCAAGGACTACATTCCAATAGCCGACATCCTTGCTCATCTGGAGGAGAGGGGCTTTGGTGATCTGTCCAAGCAGCGTGTGAGGTCGAGCGGCATTGCAAAGTTACGAGATGCTGATGTCATCATCACGAGTACATCCAAGGGATATAAGATTCCCCAAACAAGAGCTGACATCAATGACTTTCTCGAGATGGCATCAGGTGTGGTCGTGCCGTTGCTTGAGCGTGTCAAAAAAGCCCGAGAGGTTTACATGCTCAGTAGTCGAGGTGAGTACGACATCATCAAGGCTTCAAGGCTCGTGGACCTACAGAAACTACTATCCTCACTTGATGACCTGATCACAGAGAGATGATGGGTAGCTTTCGGTACAGGCCGAGGGATGATTGAAGCGTTCTTTCGCCGAAAGAGGGTGACTCACCAAAGGCGGCGGGACGGACAAAGTGATTTCACCGCTCGCGGTTTCGTATGAGGCTCGCGTCGACAGCGTAACGATCATAGCCCGTCGTCTGGCTGGCGAAATGGTCTGCCGCGCTTGTTTCTTGCAATGTCCGTCAGCGCTTACTCCGTCCAGTGCATAGCGGCAGAAATCAGACTATACATCTTCCCTGTAGGGCATTTCCCAAAGATACTCTCACCCATTGCAGTGTTCCAGGTTGGCCCCTAATCTCAGCCAGTCGTTGCGACTCAACGACCGGCTTTGACAGGCCGACTCAAATTGCAATCCATAGCTTGGCCTTCAATGGCGGCTGTACATGGGGCGCCTTCGGGTGCGCCGGGTTTCTCAATTTGACCGGTCTGTCAACCTGTGTACAGCTGCCACCCTTTGTTTGACAGCAGATGGTGGTAGTACCCAATCTCAAATTGAGGGTCATACCATGCTGAAAATAGTGCCGGATCCCCCTTCCTTCTCTCCACTTCAGGTACTGCTTTTCGATTTCAGGACGCTGTTCGTACTGTGCGAGGCTGGCAGTTAGCGGCACGCAGGCATGCAGCCTAGATTTCCCATCTCACAATGTCGGTGGCTGCACTCACCAAGACACTCGCAGTACTTTTTGAGTCAGTGCAGGAATTGGTTCAACTCGCAGACGCGAACGTACTCCACGAATCGTTCGTTGGGCTGTTCTGGGCTGACGGAGCTGTGTGCGAGAAGGGTCAACTAACTTACTTAAGGGTGATCAGTCGATGGCAAATGAAGAAACTCCGTTAACCGTAGGCAAAACCACGTTTTATCAGGGTCAAAATCAAACCCATCCTTTGTTTCGTATCGAACCTGGTATTCCCTGCGATTACGCGCGCGAGCAAGCTTCAGAGTTGATGGGGTACGCACGGGATTTGTCTCTCGACGGTCTTCTGGAAGACAAGCCACAGTTACTATGGGCTTCGCAGTACCTATGTGCGATGGCTAAGGCCTTACTCGATGACGCAGAGCTTGGAATGATGAGTGCCCCCTAGAGCTTCTGTACTACTGGACAGGGCAAGAGGGCTGCGCAGCAGCCCCCCTCCCTCTCAAGCCTCGCTCATTTCCTCAATCCGCCGCGGCATCGGCTCCTGCACGGGCGCATTGTGCCCGGCCAGGCCTACGCGCATGTCATTGCCACTGGGCTGCTGATACAAACTCAATCCGAACTCCGGCAGCACCGCCAACAGGTAATCGAAGATGTCCCCTTGGATGCGCTCGTACTCGGCCCACACCGTGGTGGTGGTGAAGCAGTAGATTTCCAGCGGCACGCCTTCTGCCGTGGTCTGCATCTGGCGGACCATGCAGGTCATGTTCGCGTGAACGTCGGGATGGTTTCTCAGGTAGGCCAGAGCGAAGGCGCGGAAGGTGCCGATGTTGGTCAGCTTGCGGCGGTTGGCCGAGAGTTCCGCCACCGGCCCCAAGGCTTCGTTCCAGCTTTGCAGCTCCTGACGCTTGCCGGCCAGGTAGTCACCCAGCAGGCGCACCTGGCCCAGGCGCTGTTCCTCTTCTCGGGTCAGAAAACGGACCTCGGCGGCATCGATGAACAGGCTGCGCTTGATGCGCCGGCCGCCTGATTGCTGCATGCCACGGTAGTTGCGGAACGATTCGCTCATCAGGCGCCAGGTGGGGATGGAAACGATGGTCTTGTCGAAGTTCTGTACCTTGACCGTGTGCAGGGTAATGTCCACCACATCGCCATCGGCGCCGACCTGCGGCATTTCGATCCAGTCGCCGACGTGCAACATGTCGTTGCTGGTCAGCTGCACGCTGGCCACGAACGACAAGAGCGTGTCCTTGTACACCAACAGCAGCACGGCCGACATCGCGCCCAGGCCAGACAGCAGCAGCAACGGCGAACGGTCGATCAGGGTAGCGACGATGACGATGGCCGCGAAGATCCACAGCATCATCTTGGCCAGTTGCACATAGCCCTTGATGGAGCGAGTGCGGGCGTGCTCGGTGCGGGCATAGATGTCGAGCAGGGCATCGAGCAGGCACGACAGGGCCATGGTCATGAACAGCAGCGTGAAGGCCAACGCCAGGTTGCCCAGAAAGTGCTGGGCGGTGTCGGACAGCTCCGGCACCAGCTTGAGCCCGAACTGCAGCACCAGCGACGGTGTGGTCTGCGCCAGGCGGTGGAAGACCTTGTTGTGACGCAAGTCGTCGAGCCATTTCAGGGCTGGCTGGCGTGCCAGCAGGCGGGCGCCGTGCAGCACCAGAAAGCGCGCCAGGCGCCCTAGAATCAGCGATATCACCAGCAATACGGCCAGGCCGATGGCGGCGTGCAGCATGGGGTGTTGGTCGAGTGTGCCCCACAGGTCGAGGGAGTCGCGCCAGAAGCGTTGGATGTCCATGGGCTTGCTTACAGTCTTGTTGCCAAACGAAGCGTTATTAGAACGCGGATGGGCAGGCCCATGCCAAAAGAAATTCGGCTAAATCGCTAGAAAACGTTACCCTATGCAGCTGATTTCCGTACTTGCCTGAGGTTACCTCCGTGTTCTCCCAATTCGCCTTGCACGAACGCCTGCTCAAAGCCGTGGCCGAGCTTAAATTCGTCGAGCCTACCCCGGTGCAGGCCGCCGCCATTCCCCTGGCGCTGCAAGGGCGGGACCTGCGTGTCACCGCGCAGACCGGCAGTGGCAAGACGGCAGCGTTCGTTCTGCCGCTGCTCAATCGTCTGGTCGATCTGCGCGAGCGTCGTGTGGAGATTCGCGCGCTGATCCTGCTGCCTACCCGTGAGCTGGCACAGCAGACCCTCAAGCAGGTGCAACTGTTCTCGCAGTTCACCTACATCAAGTCGGGCCTGGTGACAGGGGGCGAAGACTTCAAGGAACAGGCCGCCATGCTGCGCAAGGTGCCGGACGTGCTGATCGGCACACCGGGCCGTTTGCTTGAGCAGCTCAACGCCGGCAACCTCGACCTGTCCCACGTCCAGGTGCTGATCCTGGACGAGGCCGACCGCATGCTCGACATGGGCTTCGCCGAGGACATGGAGCGCCTGTGCAAGGAATGCGAAAACCGCGAGCAGACCCTGCTGTTCTCGGCCACTACCGGCGGCGCAGCCTTGCGCGACATGATCGGCAAGGTCCTGAAGGACCCTGAGCACCTGATGCTCAACAGCGTGTCACAATTGGCCGAGGGCACTCGCCAACAGATCATCACCGCCGACCATGACCAGCACAAAGAGCAGATCGTGCAATGGCTGCTGGCCAACGAAACCTTCGACAAGGCGATCATCTTCTCCAATACCCGCGCCATGGCCGACCGTATCTACGGTCACCTGGTCGCCAAGGACGTCAAGGCGTTCGTGCTGCATGGCGAGAAGGACCAGAAAGACCGCAAGCTGGCCATCGAGCGCTTCAAGCAGGGCAGCTCCAAGGTGTTGGTCGCCACCGACGTGGCCGCGCGGGGCCTGGACATCGATGGGCTGGACCTGGTCATCAACTTCGACATGCCACGCAGCGGCGATGAATACGTGCACCGGGTGGGCCGTACCGGGCGCGCCGGCGGCGAAGGCTTGGCGATCTCGCTGATCACCCATAACGACTGGAACCTGATGTCCAGCATCGAGCGCTACCTCAAGCAGCAGTTCGAGCGCCGGGTCATCAAGGAAGTCAAGGGCACCTATAGCGGGCCCAAGAAGGTCAAGGCGTCTGGCAAGGCTGCCAGTACCAAAAAGAAGAAGACGGACAAGAAAGGTGGTGACAAGAAGGCCACTGCCAAGCGCAAGCCTACGGCCAAGCCCAAGGCCAACGCACCGTTGACCAGCTCCGATGGGCTCGCACCGTTGAAGAAGCGCAAGCCCTCAGCCGAGTAATACCAGGGGCCTGGGCCAGGGCAGCGCTCAGCGCTGCTCTGGCCTAACGTCCCTGTATCACCCTGCCTTTTTCTCGGCCGCTTTCAATTCCTTGATACGCGTGTCGATCAACTGACACTTGTCCGGCAAGTCCTTGCTGGCGGTTCCCAGCTGCATGCCTTGCAGTTCCTCGTTGATTTCCTTGGCCTTCGCCGGGTTCTGTTCGGTCAGTTGAGCTACCAGCCCAGCCAGTTCCTCGCGCTTTTGCGTCGCTTCTTCCGGCGTGCATGCCCAGGCGGGCAACGCGCTGCACAAGGTAACCAGGCAAGTGATACGCAGCAGTGGTTTCATCCTTTAGCCCTCCGGCGTTGTTGATGGACGGTTGAGGTGCAGCAAACCGATTGGTTCACAGCCTTGGATGAATGGGCAGAAGCTGGCGTGGTTTCTTGCAGCTAATGCACGCGACCTTCAGGCCATTTGCGTGGAACGTGCGAAGATTCGGAAGGTCCCAAGCCTGTGTACATCCTCGACGCACACCAGGAGGTAATCGCATGCGTACTGTCTATAACTGGGACCTGATCGAACGCTTGTTGCATGAAGTACAAAACGGTAGCGGGCAGAACTTCACGCCTCGCCCTTATGCCGAAGCGCATGCCGCTGATCTGGCGGCCAAGGGGGAGCCGGTCGGTGACCTGGATCGCCTCAAAACCCAGGCCTGCGACTATGAGAAGCTGCTTCTGGAGCGAGGCTATATTCAAAGCCGCCCGGAAGAGGAGGGTGGTAACGGCGAGAACTTCGTACTGACCGAGCGAGGGTCGCGCCTGATGAGCCTGATCGACAGCAGCATTCCAGGCTTTGAACACCCGCGGCAAGTGCTGGACGATCAGGAAGATGCGTTGGATGAACGCACCTTCGAGCACGTCTCGTCCAAGGCGCAGATTGCCGGTGGTGCCATTTAAGGCTGGCCAGTGAGGCATGCGTGAATCGATAATCTCCTGTCCCTCTCTTCAGGTGAATCACTGCGCATGCCTTTGTACCGTCTCGAGGTCCGCCGATGAGCGTGGCCCGCAAGAACCCCGATGCCTTCGCGTTCCAGGTCATGGTGGTGCTCTGCCTGATCTGGGGCAGCCAGCAGGTGCTGATAAAAACGGCCGCCGTGGACATTGCCCCGGTGATGCAGGCAACCCTGCGCAATTGCATCGCTGCGGTGCTGGTCGGGTTGATGGTGCTTTGGCGCGGCGACTGGAAGCAGATGGGGGTGACCTGGCGCGCGGGTGTACTGGCGGGTGGGTTGTTCGGGCTTGAGTTTCTGTTCATTGCCGAAGGGCTCAAGCTGACCACGGCCGCGCACATGTCAGTGTTCCTGTACACAGCGCCAATCTTCACCGCCCTTGGCCTGCATTTCATGCTGCCCAGCGAACGGCTGAGGTTGTTGCAGTGGCTGGGTATACTGCTGGCGTTCGTGGGCATTGCAATGGCCTTTGCGGGTGGGACGTCATGGGCCAACATGGACGGGCGCACCTTGCTGGGAGATGCCTTCGGGGTACTGGCCGGCTTGGCGTGGGGCGCGACCACGGTCGTGGTCAGGGGGTCGCGGCTTTCCGAGGCGCCGGCAACCCTTACCCTGTTCTATCAGCTAGCCGTAGGTTTCGTCGGTTTACTGCTCATTGGGCTGATCACGGGGCAGGCCGGCGATGTGGTCATGACGCCGCTGGCGGTTGGGAGCGTGTTGTTTCAGGGCGTAATCGTCTCGTTCATCAGCTACCTGACCTGGTTCTGGCTGTTGCGCAAATACCTGGCATCGAACCTGGCTGTGTTTTCATTCATCACGCCCCTGTTCGGCGTCACCTTCGGGGTGTTGATCCTGGGCGAGCCGCTGACCGTGAATTTCGTACTTGGCGCTGTGCTGGTGCTCTTGGGGGTGGTTCTGGTAAGTGCCGAGCCCTGGGTACGGCAGCAATTGCGCAAATGGGTCGGATGAGGGGGCAAGCAGTAACATAGGGAAACGATTGGCGGTGCCAGGAAATCCCCCAAACGGCTTGATCGGCGTCACAATCACCCCCATCTGTAAGATCAGATATAGGCGTCAGCCGATACATGCGGCTATGATCTGTGTAAGGCAGCGCCGAACTGATTCGCCGTTAGGCTTACCCGTAAAGGGGGCATTATGAATAAAGCACTGTACAACTGGCTCCACGACCTTGGGGTTGCCTTGGGTTTGATTCCGCCGCCCTTGCAGCCGGTTCCCATACCGACTGACGAAAAGCAGCGCCCTCGCCAGCCACGACGCCGCTGAGCGAGCGAAGGCCGTTCTCCCCTTTTTGGGTAGAGCGGCTTTTTTGTTCCGATCAGCGTTTCTGCTCCCGGCACGTCCGCTGCCAGGCTCCGTCTGTTCAGGCGGCTTAATGCCGCCTGATGCAACCCCGCTCCGCCCCCTGTCATGCCTCCCGCTTCATGCGCTCATCCCCGTTCATTGCGACCTGTTTCAGCCAGCTGCGACATTGGGTTAAACATTGCGTTGATGTATTTCGTCAGGATGCAATAATTTCCTGCGGCTACGGCCTCCTATTTGAAAGCGCTCTGCTACATATCAACCTTGCGCCTATTTTTCTCACATTTTCATCCTGCAAGGATCGCCGAAGATGCGCACGAACCTGCCCGTCACCGAGCACGAAAGAACCTTCCCCGGCGATCAGCGCCTGATCTCGACCACCGATCTGGATAGCCGAATCACCTACTGCAACGAAGCGTTCGTGGCCATCAGTGGCTTCACCTATGACGAGTTGGTGGGTCAGCCCCACAATTTGGTACGTCACCCGGATATGCCCGCCGCGGTGTTTGGCCATATGTGGGACACCATCAAGCAGGGCAAGCCCTGGATGGGAATCGTCAAAAACCGGGCAAAGAACGGTGACTATTACTGGGTCAGTGCCTATGTCACGCCCATCTACGAACAAGGCCGCGTCAGTGGTTACGAGTCAGTGCGTTCAGTGCCCAGCCGCGCGCAGATCGCACGTGCCGAGCGCCTGTACGCACGCCTGCGCAGTGACCGCGCACCGTTGCCTTGGGTGGCACGTGTGCGTCAGCGCCTGGGGACTGGCTGGCCGCTTGCCGCCGCCGGGGTGATATCGGCGTTCGCCTATGCCAGCCTGCCGGCCTACGCTGCGCTGGCGGTACTGATGACCAGTCTGCTGCTGGCCTGGTACGTCATCGAACGCCAGCACAGCCAAGCCATCCAGCGCACGCTGGCCGCACACCCCAAGGCTTTCACCAGCCCGCTGGTGGCGCTGACCTATAGCGCCAGCCCCGGGCTGCATGGGCAAATGGACCTGGCCATCCTGAGTGAAGAAGCACGCCTGCAAACGGCCCTGACCCGGCTTGAGGATGCAGGCGTGGGGGTCAAGGACCGGGCGTCACAATCCTCGAAATTGTCAGACACCCAGGCCGCGATGCTTGACCGTCAGCGCAGTGAGACGGATCAATCGGCCACTGCCATCGCCGAGATGGCAGCCACCATCCAGCAGGTCACGCAGAACGTTCAGAACACGGCCCATGCTGCCGGTGACGCCGATCAGCTCGCTCAGCGCGGCAGCGAGCTGGCCCAGCAGAGCCTGCACGCCATGGACAGCATGAGCGAGGCGGTCAGTGACATTGGCCAGGCCGTCAATGCGCTCGCTCAGCAGACCCAGTCCATCGGCAGCGTGGTCGATGTGATCACTGCCATTGCCGAGCAGACCAACCTGCTGGCACTCAACGCTGCTATCGAAGCAGCCCGTGCGGGAGAGCAAGGGCGGGGGTTTGCCGTGGTGGCCGACGAGGTCCGTTCGCTGGCCCAGCGTACCCGCACCTCGACCGAGGAAATTCACCAGATCATCGCCACCCTGCGCGCCGGTGCCGAGCGGGCGGTGAGTTCCGCCGGCCACGGTGAACGCATCGCGCGCGACAGCAGGCAAAGCGTCGAGGCCGTGCAGAACGCGCTGGTCGGCATCGCCCAGGCGGTCAGCAGGATCACAGGCATGAGCCAGCAGATGGCTGCCGCTTCCGAACAGCAAAGCCATGTGGCCGAGGACATCAACCAGCAGATCACGCGCATTGCCCAGTTGTGCGATCAAAGCGCCGGGCAGGCACGGCAAGGCGCGCAAATCAGCCAGGACCTCGAACGCATGGCCGACTACCTCTATGGCTTGGCCGAGCGCTTCAATCGCTGATCGCCAATGCCTGCGTTGGGCGCGCTTTGGCCTGAAGGCGTGCCAGTTGATCTGCGATTGTGTGGCACACTGCGCGGCCAAGGAGATCCCATGTCCAGACCCCGCTGCGAGCGCTGCCTGCGCCCCCTCGACCATTGCCTCTGCGCCTTGATACCTGCGATCAGCAGCAGGACCCGCGTGTTGCTGCTGCAGCACCCAAGCGAGGCGTCTCATGCGCTGAACACGGCTCGCCTGGCAGCGCTTGGCCTGGTCAATGCCCAGTTGCAAGTAGGTGAGGTATTCAAGGACCTGGATCAATGGCTGGCAATGCCAGGTTATCGGCCAGTGGTGTTGTTCCCGGGCGCGGACTCACAAGCGCTCGGGCCTTACACGCAGACCGACGGCATGCCGTTGTTGCTGGTCGTGCCGGACGGCACCTGGCGCAAGGCGCGCAAGTTGATGTACCTCAACCCGCTGCTGGCGGCTCTGCCGAAAGTAACCCTAGGGAATGTGACGCCGTCACGCTACCGACTGCGCAAGGCCCCGGGGGCAGGCGCGCTATCGACCATCGAGGCGGTGGTGCAGGCCTTGAACGTGCTCGAGCAACCGGTCAGCTTCGACGCCGTGCTGGCGCCGTTCGAAGGCCTGATCGAAGGGCAGATCCAAGCCATGGGGGCAGGCACCTACCAGCGTAATCATCGCAAGGACACAGGGGCGCCCTGAACGGCGCCCCGGTGCAATCAGCGCATCTCGGGCAGATGGGCTTCGGTGCGCACCTCGGTGGCAGCATAGGCGTCAGGCGGCAGCGAGATGCGCTGCTTGCTCAACAGCTCGCCCATGGTGGCCAGTACCCGGTAGCGGGAATAGGCCTCGGTGTAACGTACCTCGGTGTAACGACGGTCGGCGTTGTACAGTTCGTTCTCACTGTCGAGCACGTCAAGCAGGGTGCGCTGGCCAAGGCCAAACTGGTCCTGGTAGGCAGCACGTACCCGTTTGGTGGTGTCGGCGTATTCGCGCGCGGTAGGCAACTGCTTGCTGGCGTTGTTCAAGGCGTTCCAGGCCAGGCTCAGGTTTTCGGTCAGCTCGCGCAGTGCATTGTTGCGAATGTCCATAGCCTGGTTGATCTTGTGCGCATCGGAGTTCAGGCGTGCCTTGTCGCTGCCACCGCGGAACAGGTTGTAGTTCATCTCTACGCCTGCCTGCCAGTCGTTGTTGCTGTGGCCTTTTTCACCGCCGGTGTTGTTGTTGGCACCGGTGGCCAGAATGGCATCAAAGCGCGGGTAGAAGGTCGACTTGGCAACCTTGTACTGCTCTTCGGCAGCGTTAACGTCTGCCTGGGCCGACTTGATGTAGGGGTTGTTCTGGCGCATGCCTTCGCGTGCTTCTTCCAGCGTTGCAGGCATCTGCACGGCAACCGCTTGCGGGTCTTCCAGCTCATCCGGCACACGGCCTACGACGCTGAAGAAGTTGGCCTCGGCATCGGCCAGGTCGACCTCTGCGGTATCCAGGTTGTTTTCCGCCAGGGCGCGACGGGCACGGGACTGGTCCAGGTCAGCCGTGCTGCCTACGCCCCGTTCGTTGCGCAGGCCGATCTGGTCGTTCACTCGCAGGTGGGCTTGCAGGTTGTTCTTGGCAAGGCTCACCAGTTCGCGGCGCTTGAGCACTTCCAGGTAGACCTCGATGGCGCGCAAGGCAACGTCCTGAGCCACCGCCTGGGTGTAGTACGCACGGGAAGTGGAGACCGCTTGGGTGCGGCCCACTTCGCTGGAGGTGTTGAACCCATCGAAGATCATCTGCCGCAGGCGCAGGTCGGCCTGGGAGTAGTTGAGGGTTTCTTTGTTATGACGGCCTTCTGCGCGCGTATTGGCGTTGTCAGAGCGCTGACGGCCGTAGCCCGCCACCAAGTCGACGGACGGGTAGTAGCCCCCACGGGCGAACTTCACATCTTCATCAGCAGACAACTTGCTGTTGCGGTTCGAGCTGACCTGGGGGTGGTAATCCACGGCGCTTTGGACAGCTTCGGTGATCGACATCGCCTGCACGTGGGCACTTGCCAGAGCCAACAGCAACGCGCTGGTGATGGGGTTCAAAAGACGCATGGGTACCTCTCCCTGATCCTGATTTTTCCTGCAGATCGCCAAAAAAATGACTATATTTTGATGCCGTATAGTGTTGCAGGTTTTTAAGCCCACAGCTAAGTACATTCACTGGAATGAGTAAGAAGATTTATTCATATAAACGTGCCATGTTCGACATTAATTGTCTAACGATTAGTAGGGTTGTTGCTGAATCAGGCGCCACTCGGCGCCGTCCAGATGGCGCTGGACGTGGGCTACAGGCAGTTCCAGAACGGATTTAGATAAAAAACCAGCACGGAAGGCCAAATTGATATTTGGCGACAAATTATTGTCACTTACGCGGTGTATAGGTTTTTTGTCGAAGAATGTAGACAGTGACGCCCACCGCACTGGCCAGCATGAACAGCCGTGCCCAAGGAAACGCAACCAGGTAGCAGGAAACGGCGATACTCAACCACATCAGGCCTAGGGCATAAGCCTTGGCTTTGAGCGGCATCCCCTCGCCCCCGAGATAGCCCCTGATCCAGGGCCCCAGGCGAGGGTGGTTGACCAACCAGTTGTGAAAGCGCGGCGAGCTGCGGGCAAAACACGCCGCTGCCAGCAGGAGAAACGGCGTGGTCGGCAGTACCGGCAGGAAGACGCCGACCACGCCCAGCGCCACGCTCAGCCAGCCGATGGCCAGCAACAGGTAGCGCATGCCGGCTTAGTGGTGACGGGGCTTGAGCAGTGCCGGTTTCTCTTCCGGAGCATGCAGCAGCAGGAACAGCGCGGTCAGGGCCTCGGGAATCTGCACGATCATGTCGTCCTGGAGGCTGGCATTACTGGCGATGTCGGCAAATTCAGGCTGCTCGTCGAATAGGCCAGAACCGACCATGATCGGTAGCAGCATCTCGCTCACTTCTTCCTCGGCGTTCTCGAACCAGGCTTCCTCACGCAGGAAAACCCCTTCCATGAAGCCGATGCACCAGCCGCGCAGGTCGGAGTCGTCTGGGTCATCGCCCAGATCCAGGTCGCACGGCAGTTCGAACTCGTCATCGCTGGCCAACTGGCGCGCGATATGGCCTTTGAGGGCAACCAGGGTGACTTCGATCTCCTCGCGCTGGGCCTCGCTGGCGTAGTGCGGTTCTTCGGCGAACAAGGCGTCGATCCATTCGCGCTCGGGCACCTCCTCGGCGTTGATCGACAAGGCAGTGAGGTAGCCGTGGGCGGCGACATAGTCCAGCGCTTCTTCGTGCAGCTCGTCGGCGTCGAGGAAGGCTTGCAGGCGGGTCAGTTGCTCGGCGAAGGACATTACGGGGCTACCTTGGGAATAAACGATACCGAATTCTAGCACCTTGCAGCGTCAGCGGGGCAAAGACACGCCCATCGCAACGGTGCCAGTGCAGGGGGTGGGTGCGGTATACTTGGCGGTTTCCAGCCAAAGGCCCACCGTTGTCGGGCCCTTGGCAAAAACCGCTTACGCATTCGGCGTGTGCGGCGCGGGTTTTTCGTCCAGCCTGTAGCGGGGTGGTACGGCGTTTTTGGAGTTGCACATGCTCGAACAGGCTCAGCGCGTTCTCAAGGACATCTTCGGTTACGACAGCTTCCGAGGGCGCCAGGCAGCGATCATCGAATGCGTAGCCAATGGTGGCGATGCCCTGGTGCTGATGCCCACAGGTGGCGGCAAGTCGCTGTGTTTCCAGGTGCCGGGGTTGCTGCGCCCAGGCTTGACCGTGGTGGTGTCGCCGTTGATCGCACTGATGGACGACCAGGTCGCCACGCTCGATGAACTGGGGGTGTCGGCCGCTGCGCTGAACTCCACGCTCAACGCCGAGCAGCAACGTGAGCTGGCCGGGCGCCTGCGCCGCGGCGAGGTGAAGATGCTCTACCTGGCGCCAGAGCGCCTGGTGCAACCGCGCATGCTCGATTTTCTGCGCGACCTGGACATTTCGCTGTTCGCCATCGACGAAGCCCACTGCGTATCCCAGTGGGGCCACGATTTTCGTCCCGAATACTTGCAACTGGGCCAACTGGCCGAGCTGTTCCCCCATGTACCCCGCATCGCGCTCACCGCCACAGCGGACATGCGTACCCGGGAAGAAATCGTCCAGCGCCTGCACCTGCAGGGGGCCGAGCGCTTTCTCTCGAGCTTCGACCGGCCGAACATCTTCTACCGCATCGTCCCCAAGGAAGCGCCCCGCAAGCAGCTCATGGCGTTTCTCGGCGAACGCCGTGGAAACGCAGGTATCGTCTATTGCCTGTCGCGCAAGAAAGTCGACGAAACCGCTGCCTTTCTCTGCGACCAAGGCTTCCCGGCGCTGCCATACCACGCCGGTCTGCCGGCTGAAACGCGCTCGGCCAACCAGCATCGGTTCCTCAACGAAGAAGGGCTGATCATGGTCGCGACCATCGCCTTTGGCATGGGCATCGACAAGCCCAACGTGCGTTTCGTCGCGCACTTGGACCTGCCAAAGTCGCTGGAAGCCTACTACCAGGAAACCGGTCGCGCCGGTCGTGACGGCCTGCCTTCGGACGCCTGGATGGCGTACGGCTTGCAGGACATGGTCATGCTCAAGCAAATGCTGCAGAACTCCGAAGGTGACGAGCGCCACAAGCGCATCGAGCAGCACAAACTCGACGCGATGCTTGCCTTGTGCGAGGAAACACGTTGCCGACGCCAGACCTTGCTGGCGTACTTCGATGAGACGCTGGAACAGCCCTGTGGGCACTGCGACAACTGTGTCGACAATGTGCAGACGTGGGATGCCACCGAGCCTGCCCGTCAGGCGTTGTCAGCGGTATTTCGTACTGGCCAGCGTTATGGCGTGGGGCATTTGGTGGACGTGCTGCTGGGCAAGCAGACCGAGAAAGTGACCAATTTCGGTCATGACAAGCTGTCGGTGTTCGGCGTCGGCAAGGCGCTGGCCGAGGCCGATTGGCGCTCCCTGTTCCGCCAACTGGTGGCCCGTGGCCTGGTGGATATCGACCTGGAAGGCTACGGCGGCCTGCGCCTATCGGACAGCTGCCGGCCGCTGTTGCGGGGCGAGGTCACGTTGCAACTGCGCCGTGACCTGAAGCCGCAGACCGTGGCCAAGGCATCGTCTTCTGGCGGCGGCAGCCCGGCCAGCCAGTTGGTGCGCGCAGAAGAACGCGAATTGTGGGAAGCGCTGCGCACCTTGCGCCGCAAGCTTGCCGAAGAGCACCGCGTCCCGCCTTACGTCATCTTCCCGGACTCCACCTTGCTCGAGATGCTGCGCAGCCAGCCGGTGACCCTGAGCGACATGGCGCAGGTCAGCGGTGTTGGCGCCCGCAAGCTGGAACGCTACGGGCAGGCTTTCCTGGAAGTGCTCAATGGCAGTGGCGGTACCCCTGAGGCGCCGAAGGTGGTACTGGACTTGCGTCATGAGCTGGTCAGCCTGGCCCGCGCCGGCATGACGCCGGCGCAGATCGCCGGCCAGCTCGACTGCACGGAAAAGAATGTCTACAACCTGCTGGCCGAGGCGTTGGGGCGTCAGGAGCTTAACCTCGAACAGGCGCTGGACCTGCCGGAAGATCTTCTGTCGGAGATCCAGGATGCCTTCCTCGACGGCGAAGGCGAATTGCCACCCGTTTCCACCATTGCGCCGTTGTTCGGATCACGTGTGCCAGACGGCGTCTTGCACTGCGTGCGTGCCGCCTTGGCGGCAGAGTTCGAGCTGTAACGATGCACGCTGCCTTGCCCCAAGCGGTTTGCTGATCCGTGTCATGCCAGCGCATGTTTCCCCTGCAGCAGCGCGATCGGACGGCTTGCCTCGTCGCGCCGCGCATGATTAGCTGCCTAACAATTAGAACTGTTCAACGAGTCGCTTTATGCCCCTGACCGACAATCAACACCGCTTCGGCATGCAGCTTGCCCAGATGTCCCGTGGTTGGCGTGCCGAGCTTGATCGCCGCCTGGCCGGCCTCAATCTGTCGCAGGCGCGGTGGCTGGTGCTGCTGCACCTGGCGCGGTTCGAGGAGGCGCCCACCCAGCGCGAACTGGCCCAGAGCGTCGGCGTCGAGGGCCCGACCCTGGCGCGGTTGCTCGACAGCCTCGAAGGGCAGGGGCTGGTGCGCCGCCAGGCCGTTGTCGAAGACCGGCGGGCCAAGAAGATTGTGCTGTGCCCCCCGGCCAAGCCCCTGATCGAGCAGATCGAGACCATCGCCAATCAGCTACGCATCGAGCTTTTCACAGGTGTCGACGAAGCAGACCTTGAGGTCTGCATGCGGGTCCATGCCAAGATTCTGGGCAACCTCGAAAAGCCCTGATCCATCGATTGCGAGGGGTATCACATGACCGAGCCAAAGCCTGAAATCGTCATCACCTATTGCACCCAGTGCCAGTGGCTGTTGCGTGCCGGCTGGCTGGCCCAGGAGCTACTCAGTACGTTTGGCCAGGACCTGGGGCAGGTGGCCTTGCAGCCGGGCAGCGGCGGCGTCTTTCGCATCACGTGCGATGGCGTGCAGGTGTGGGAGCGCAAGGCCGATGGCGGCTTCCCCGAAGCGAAGGTGCTCAAGCAGCGCATACGCGATCAGATCGATCCACAGCGCGACCTGGGTCACAACGATCGCTGACCGCCCTGGCCGTGTCGATACCGCGGGCAGTCTGGCCCTTTGGCGTCAGAGGCGCACCTTGCCCAGTAGCACGTCCCTGAACATCGCAAAATCCCCCAGCAGGCTGTAGAAGGGATAGGTAAAGGTCGCTGGCCGATTCTTCTCGAAAAAGAAATGACCTACCCAGGCCAGGCCGTAGCCGACCACGGGCACGGCGAGCAGCAGCATCCACTTGCCGCTACCAATGGCATAGGCCAGCAGGGCAATGACCAGGCTGGTGCCCACGAAGTGCAGACGGCGGCACGTGGGATTGCTGTGCTCACTGAGGTAGTAGGGATAGAACTCGGCGAAGGTTCGGAATTGCGCTGTGCGGTCCATGACACTGCTCCGGAAGGTTGACTGGCGAATGATAGAGACGGCGTGGAGCCTGATTCGAGTCTAGAGTCACTGACGAGGCGTACCAGTGACAATAGGCGCCAATTGAGTATCCTTGGGGTTCACCGCAGGAGCGGTCAGCATAAGAAGCGTGCCATGAGCGAAAGAACCACCTCCGCCAGCTGGGCATCTGGGATCGTCAAGGCGCTGGAGCTCGAAGGGCTCGATTGCCAGGCCATGTTCAAGCAGCTGGGGCTGGACTTCGCTGCTCTCGATGATCCGGATGCGCGCTTCCCGCAGGACGCCATGACCCGGCTCTGGCAACTGGCGGTGGAGCTGTCGGGCAATGAAGCAATCGGCCTGAACATGGCGCGCGTGGTCAGGCCTGCATCCTTTCATGTGGTGGGCTACGCGCTGATGTCCAGCCGTACCCTGGCCGAAGGCTTCGCACGGCTGGTGCGCTATCAGCGCATCATTGCCGAAAGTTCTGACTTGAGCTTCATCCTCACCCCTGAAGGCTATTCGCTGATCCTGACCGTGCACGGCGACCACTTGCCGCCCACCCGGCACAGTGCCGAGGCGTCGCTGGCCTGTGCGCTGTCCTTGTGCAAATGGCTTAGCGGCCGGCCAGTGCAGCCGCGGCGGGTACTGATACAGGGGCCACCGCCCAAGCACCTGGAACCCTACAAGGTAGCCTTTCATTCCCCGTTGATCTTCAATGCCCCCCACGATGCTCTGGTGTTCGAGCGGGCTGACATGGAGGCACCCCTGCCCACGGCCAACGAAGCCATGGCCGTGTTGCACGATCGGTTCGCCGGTGAGTACCTGGCACGTTTCTCGGAGAGCCGGGTGACCCATCGGGTGCGTCAGGTGCTGTGCCGCATCCTGCCCCAGGGCGAGCCCAAGCGTGAAACCCTGGCACAGGCACTGCACCTGTCCCAGCGCACCTTGCAGCGCCGGCTGCAAGACGAGGGCACCAGCTTCCAGGCGTTACTTGACGATACCCGGCGCGAATTGGCCGAACAGTACCTGGCCCAGCCCACCATGACCTTGCTGGAAACTGCCTACCTGCTTGGCTTCGCCGACCCTAGCAACTTCTATCGGGCCTTTCGCCGTTGGTTTGGCGTCACGCCCAGCGAGTACCGGGCACGCCTGGGCACCGATCTCGACGCCGTCAGTGACGCCAGAAAGCCGGCATGCACAACACCAGCACGGTGATGATTTCCAGCCGGCCCAGCAGCATGCCGCCGGCCAGGATCCACTTTGCAGCGTCGGGCAGTTTGGCGTAGTTGCCGGACGGCCCGATCACTTCGCCAAGGCCGGGGCCCACACCGGACACCGTCCCGGCCGCGCCGGTCAGGGCGGTCATCCAGTCGACTCCCAGCAATGACAGCAGCAATGCCATCACGCAGATGGTGATGGCGAAGAAGAAGGAAAACGTGAGGATGGAGCGTACGATTTCTTCGTCGAGGCGATGCCCGTTGTACTTCTGCTTGATCACCGCCCGGGGGTGGATCAACTGGTTGAGGTTGGCCTTGAGCAGGATGTAGGCCACCTGGAACCGGAATATCTTGATGCCGCCGGCCGTCGAGCCGGAGCACCCGCCCACGAATCCCAGATAGAAGAACAGCATCAACGAAAAATTGCCCCACAGGCTGTAGTCACCCAACGCAAACCCTGTGGTGGTCACCACCGAGGTCACGTTCAGTGCGACGTGACGCAAGGCATCGAGCCAGTGCAGGTTGGTGGTGTACCAGTACCAGGTGCCCAGTATCACCCAGGTCGCGACCAGCATGCCCAGCAAGCCTTGCACCTGTTGATCACGTATCAGGGCCCCGCGGTTGCCGCGCAACGTGGCCACGTACAAGGTGAACGGCAGGCTGCCGAGGATCATCACCACCACGGCCACCCAGTGCACGGCGGGCATGTCCCATTTGGCCAGGGACTGGTCGGACGTTGAAAAACCGCCGGTGGAGATCGCCGACATGGCGTGGTTGATCGCATCGAACGGGCTCATGCCGGCCCACCAGAACGCCAGGGCACCGAAAATGGAAAACCCGACATAGACCCCGACGATGGACTTGGCGACCATGTGCGAGCGCGGCATCACCTTCTCGGAGCGGTCCGAGGATTCGGTCTGGAACAGCCTCATGCCGCCAATGCGCAACAGGGGAAGAATGGCCACCGCCATGGCGATGAAGCCGATGCCGCCCAGCCAGTGCAGCATCGAGCGCCACATCAGGATGCCGGGCGACATGCTGTCCAGGCCGCTGAGTACGGTAGCGCCAGTGGCGGTGATGCCCGACATGCTTTCGAAAAACGCATCGGTGTAGCTGATGTGCTGCGTAAGCAGAAAGGGCAGGGCAGCGAATACGCACACCACCACCCAGGAACACACCGTCAGCAGGTACATGTCACGCGGACGCAAATGCACGTGCTCCGGCCTGCCGGGCACTACCAGCAGCAGGCCCGCCACGAAGGTGATCAGGCTCGACCAGAGAAAGGACGGCAGGTCGCTGGTGCGTTCGAAAATCACCAAGGTAGCCATGGGGACAGCCATGCCCACGGCGAGGGTGATGAGGAAGATGCCGATGATGAAACCAATGATCCTTAAGGTCGGCAACGCCATGTGTTCTGCTCGGGCTCGAAACGGAAGGGCGCCATTCTACCTGTGGGGCGCAAAGGCTCAAGGCCAAGCTGCATCTTCATGCTGCAGGTCTCGGACGAGGTCGGGCTTGCAGCCTGGGGCCGGGCCCTTGAGAATGGCCGCACATTCATGTTCCAGGAGGGTAGCCGATGGAGGCTCTCGACGCATTGCTCAACCGGGTTTCGGTCCCGCGCCTGACCGACCCTGCGCCCAACGATGCCCAGCGTGAGGCCTTGTTTCAGGCTGCGCTGCGGGCCCCGGACCACGGTCAGCTACGCCCGTGGCGCTTTCTGACCATCGAAGGCCAAGCACGCGAGCGGTTGGGTGAACTGTTCGCCAGCGCGGTTCAGAAGCGCGGTGATGCCAGTGAGGCGGCATTGAGCAAGGCCCGCGCCATGCCGCTACGCGCGCCCTTGCTGATCGTGGTCATTACCCATTTGCACAAGCAGCACCCCAAGGTCCCAGTGCTCGAGCAGCAACTGGCAGCAGGGTGCGCCGCCCACGGCATACTGATTGCCGCGCACGCCCAGGGCGTGGGTGCCGTATGGCGTACCGGAGACCTGGCCTTCGATGCCCATGTTCATGAAGGCCTGGGCTTGGCAGAAAACGAGGAGCTGCTTGGCTTCCTGTATGTGGGTACGCCCATGACCGAGCCTCGCACGGCGCCTGTGCTCGCCACTGCCGACTTCGTCAGCGCCTGGGGCGACTGACCGCCCAGCCCGCCGCGTTTGACCCAAGCCGCTGGCCTTGGCGCAGACCTGCGTGGTGGCGCTAGCTGCCAGGTGCTTCTGCCACCGGCAGCTCCAGGGTTGCGACAAAACCGCCTTGTGGATGGTTGGCCAGTATCAGTCGGCCGCCGTGGCGCTCTGCCGCCTTGCGGGCAATCGCCAGCCCAAGGCCGTGTCCAGGGGCTTTTTGCCCCGGCGCCCGGAAAAACGGCTCGCCCAGCTGGGCCAGGTGCTCAGCTGCCACGCCGGGGCCTCGGTCACGTACGCAGACCCTGAGCACGTCGTCCTCGCGCCAGGCGCTCAGCTCCACGGGTTGACCCGCGGGGGTAAAGCGCAGTGCATTGCGCAGCAGGTTGTCCACCGCACGCTCGATCAGGGTCGGCCAACCTTGCAAGGTCAACCCGGGTTGCGCTTCGAGGCGCACGTCATGCTCGGGTGCCGTCAGTTGCGCGTCCTTGCGCACGCTGCCCAGTAGCGCGTTGAGATCGACCGTTTCGGCATGGGCCTGGTCGGCATCCACGCGCGCCAGGGTCAAAATCTCACTGATCAGGTCTTCCAGCCGATCGCATTCGCGGGTCAGGCGCGGCCACAAGGCCTGGCGTTGCTGCGGCTCGGCACGTTCGGCCAGGGCCAGGGCGATGCGCAGACGGGCCAGCGGAGAGCGCAGCTCGTGGGACACATCGCGCAGCAACTGGCGCTGGCTGGCGATGGTGCTCTGCAAGCGAGCACCCATCTTGTTGAAATCCTTGGCCAGGACGCCGAATTCGTCGCGCCTGCCGGCCAGTTGCGCCAGGCTGTTCTGCTGGTAGGTACTCTGCCCCAGGTCGTGCACCGCGCCACGCAAGCGGCTCAGGGGGCGGGTAATGGACAGTGTGACGAACAGGCTGAACAGGGTCAGCACCACCAGGGCGATGCCCAGTGCGCTCAGCGGCCAGAGCAGGCTCTCGCGGTGCCAGGCATCGAGGGCAGGGTGAGGGATGCGGTAGATCAGCAGGTAGGACGCCTTGCTCTCGGGGCTGGTGTATTCCTCGGTCAGGCGGCGCCACGGCAGGCGCCGCTCATCGTTATGCTGCCTGGCTTCGAGTGCAGCCGCGCGCCGGGGAAAGGTGCCTGGCACCACAGCGTCGCCGCTGTCGTCCAGTACTTGCACGTCGATCTTGTAGCGCGCCTTGCGCCTTTCGAGAAAATGCTGCGCTGCGTCCGGGCCTTCCTGTTCGTAGTGCCTGGCCCATTGGCTGGCCAACGTGTTCAGCCCCGGGTGACGGCTTAGAATCCAGGCGTCCTGGTTGAGCGTGTGCGCCAGCAATATCGACAGCCCAGCTACCAGGGCGATGGCGAGCCAGAAGCTGGCCAGGATGCGCCAGAACAGTGAACGCACGTAGACCTCCCCAAACGATGAAAGCCCGCCGTGCACCAGGCGAACCTGGCGCACAGCGGGCGCTGACAGTGGAGCTTACTGGGACTTGCCGGCTTTTTCAGCTTTCCAGGCCTGGAACTCCTGCCACTCCGCTTTCTTGGCGGCGCGTTCCTTTTGCAGTTCGTCGAACTTCTTCTGCTGGTCTGGCTTGAGCAGGTTGCGTACCGCAGCGTCGGTCTTGTCGCGGCTGGCCTGCATCTCTTCTTTCATGGCTTTCTGATCGGCCGCCGGCAGCTTGCCAAGGTAACGCTCGGTGATGTCGTGGCGCTGTTTCATCTGATCGCCCATCAGCTTGCCGATCTGGTCGCGCTGTTCGCGGCTCAGGTCCAGTTCGTGGAAGGCCGGGCCGCCGCGATGATGCGGGCCATCATGGCGCGGGCCGCCGTCGGGCATGGCCATGGCAACGGTGGGCAGTGCGGCGGCGAACAGCAGGGCGGTAAGGGTCTTGCGCATGGTGTCTCTCCTGTCATGGGCCGGCGATCACCGGATGAGCACAGTCTAGGGAGATGATCGTCAAGCGCGGTCAGGGCACGGTAAAGGGAACGTAAAGGCCAGTTCCCTTTCCTGGCATCAGACTGACGCAAGTACTACAGGCAGTAGTAGTAGCCGCGGCTGCGCAAGGCGATGATGCGGGGGCGGCCGTCGGCGTGCGGGCCGATCTTCTTGCGCAGGTTGCTCACGTGCATGTCCAGGCTGCGGTCGTAGAGCGTCAGCCGGCGACCAAGGCCGATCTGCGCCAGCGCCTGTTTGTCCAGAGGCTCGCCCGGTTGGCGCAGCAATGCTTCAAGAATGCGGCTCTCGGACAGGGTCAGGGTCAGCTCGCGACCGTCGATGCTGGCCACCCCGCGGGCAGGGCTGTAGACCAGGTCGCCCAATTCCAGCTGGCTGGTGGCCGGGGCTGGATGGCTGCGGCGCAACACGGCGCGCAGCCGCGCAGTCAGCTCGCGTGGGTCGCACGGCTTTGCCAGGTAGTCGTCGGCGCCCAGTTCAAGGCCCAGGATGCGGTCCAGCGGCTCGCCGCGGGCCGACAGCATCACCACGGGCAGGTCGGCATGCTCGCTGCGCAGGCGCTTGAGCAGTTCAAGACCGCTACCGTCGGGCAGCATCACATCCAGTACCACGGCCGCTGGCGCACGTTCGGCCAACGCCTGGCGTGCAGCCTGGCCATCGTGGCAGGCCCGCACAGTGAACCCTTCCTGGGTCAGCCAGCTGCTGAGCAGCTCGCACAGCTCCTGGTCGTCATCAATCAGTAACAGCTCGCTCATGACTCACTCAATTCAACCATTGACGGCGACGCGTTGGTCCGCCAGCCGGAAAGATACCCCAGTCTTGAGGTCAGCTGCCAACTGGCGATGCCAAGCACGCCTTCTAGGCGAGGTGTTTCAAGGCAGCACTTGCTTGAAGGGCTTGACCACGACCTGGTCGTAGACGCCGGCAGCGATGTAGGGATCGGCATCGGCCCAGGCTTGGGCGGCGGTCAGGGAATCGAACTCGGCCACGATCAGGCTGCCGCTGAAGCCTGCCTCGCCTGGGTCGTTGCTGTCGATGGCCGGGTGCGGGCCGGCCAGTACCACCCGGCCTTCTGCCTTGAGCTGCTGAAGGCGCTCGATGTGGGCCGGGCGCGCAGCCAGGCGTTTTTCCAGGGAGTTAGCGACGTCGCTGGCAATGATGGCGTAGAGCATGTCAGTCCTTGGGTTTGGAGGCAGAAGAGGTATCTTGCAGGTGGCGCGACAGGTACAGCCCTTGTGCCACCAGGAACAGCACGGTCATGCCCAGGCTGCCGAACACCTTGAAGTCGACCCAGAACGCTGGGAAGGTGAAGGCGACGAACAGGTTGGCGGCGCCGCAGAACAGAAAGAACGCGATCCAGGCGAGGTTCAGGCGGGCCCAGATGGCATCGGGCAAGGTCAGCGCATGGCCCATGATGCGCTTGATCAGTACCCGGTCGCCGATGAAGTGGCTACCGGCGAAGGCCAGGGCGAACAGCCAGTTCACCACCGGCGCCTTCCACTTGAGGAAGGTTTCGCTGTGAAAGGCCAGGGTCAGGCCGCCAAACACCAGGCAGGCGACCAGCGTCAGCCACTGGCCTTTCTCGAGCTTGCGCTGGCGCAGGAACAACGCGCCGTACACCACCAGCGAGCTGATGATCAGCATGGCAGTGGCACTGTAGATACCACCGAATTCGAAGCTGTGCCCGGCCAGCTCGACGGGCCGTGGGTCCAGTTTGTAGACGATGAAGAACAGCAGCAGCGGGATGAAATCGATGAATTGTTTCACAATGGCAGCCAGAACCGGGATGTGACGGCATAATAACAAACATCGAATCCAGCGAAAGCGCTACTCCATGAATGTTGATCTGCACTGTCACAGCACGGCCTCCGACGGCGCCCTGTCGCCTTCGGCCCTGGTCGCCCGGGCCTTCGAGCATGGGGTGCGTACGCTGGCGCTCACCGACCACGATACCCTAGAAGGCCTGGCCGAAGCCCGCCAGGCCTGCCGCGAGCACGGCATGCAATGGGTCAGCGGCGTCGAGCTGTCCTGTACCTGGGGCGGCGCAACCATCCACATACTCGGTTACAACTTCCCCGTAGATGCACCGCCCTTGCTGGCGGCGATCGAGGCCCTGCACCGTGGCCGCTGGTTGCGTGCCGAGGAAATCGACAAGCGCCTGGCAGCCAAGGGCATGCCAGGAACGCTGGCAGGTGCCCGGCAAATCCAGCAGGCGCTCGGTGACAGTGGCAATGCCCCGGCCCGGCCACATTTTGCCGACTACCTGGTGCATGCCGGCCACGTCAAAGACCGGGGCGAGGCCTTCCGCAAATGGCTCGGTGCCGGCAAGCTCGGTGACGTCAAGCAACATTGGCCATCGTTGGAGGAAACCGTTGCCACCCTGCGCCAGTCAAACGCATGGGTGAGCCTGGCGCATCCCATGCATTACGAGCTGACGCGCAGCAAGCGCAGGCGGCTGATTGCCGACTATATTCAGGCAGGCGGGCAGGCGCTTGAAGTGGTCAATGGGATGATGCCGGCCGAGCAGGTGGGCACCCTGTCCATCCTCACCCGTGAGTTCGGGCTGCTGGCAAGTGCTGGCAGTGACTTCCACGGCCCCGGCACCTGGGGCGAAATCGGTGCCTATCGGCCTTTGCCCGAGGACCTGCCACCTGTGTGGCACCGTTTCAGCCATGAACAGCCATTGCCGGTTTGAACAGGACGACGACGTGAGCCAATTTTTCCAGATTCACCCGGAAAACCCACAACCGCGACTGATACGCCAGGCGGTCGAGATCATCCGCAAGGGTGGGGTAGTGGTCTACCCCACCGACTCGGCCTATGCGCTGGGTTGCCAGATCGGTGACAAGTCGGCCATCGAGCGGGTGCGCCGTTTGCGCGGGCTGGACAAGACCCACAATTTCACCCTGATGTGCTGCGACATGTCCCAGTTGGGCTTGTACGCCAAGGTCGATACGGGCACCTTCCGCCTGCTCAAGGCCCATGTGCCGGGGCCCTACACCTTCATTCTCAACGGCACGCGCGAAGTGCCGCGCCTGTTGTTGCATGAAAAACGCCGCACCATCGGCCTGCGCGTGCCGGACCATGCCATTACCCTGGCACTGCTTGCCGAGCTGGGTGAGCCCTTGATGAGCGTGAGCCTGATCCTGCCCGGCGACGCCGAACCCATGACCGACCCCTACGAAATTCGCCAGCGTCTGGAGCACCATGTCGACCTGGTCATCGATGGCGGCTACGGTGACCTCAAGGCGTCGACCATCATCGACCTGTCAGGCGATGAACCCGAACTGATTCGCGAAGGCTGCGGCGACCCTACTCCGTTCATGGTCAACGCGTGACCGCCGAGCCGTTCGCCCAGGCAGCGGCCGAGCTGCCAGGCCAGTTGCAGCTCGCGCTGGTCTACGGCGAGGCCGTGACCGAGCTGCCGCTGGACTTGTACATACCCCCCGATGCCCTGGAGGTCATTCTCGAAGCGTTCGAAGGGCCTTTGGACCTGCTGCTGTACCTGATTCGCAAGCAGAACATCGATATCCTCGATATCCCGGTGGCAGAAATCACTCGCCAGTACATGGGCTACGTCGAGTTGATGAAAACCGTGCGCCTTGAGCTGGCTGCCGAATACTTGGTGATGGCCGCCATGCTGGCCGAAATAAAGTCGCGCATGTTGCTGCCGCGCAGCGTCACGGTCGAGGAGGAGGAGGGCGACCCACGCGCCGAGCTGATCCGACGTCTGCAGGAGTACGAACGTTTCAAGGCGGCCGCCGAAGGCCTGGACGGGTTGCCCAGGGTCGGTCGTGACCTGGTCGTGCCGTGCCTGGAGGCGCCCCAGGCAAAGGTACGCAAGCTGTTGCCGCAGGTCAGCCTGCCGGAGCTGCTGGCGTCCATGGCCGAAGTGATGCGCCGCAACGACCTGTTCGAAAGCCACCAGATCAGCCGAGAGACCCTGTCGACCCGGGAACGCATGGGGCAGGTGCTGGAACGCTTGAAAGACGGTGGTTTCGTGCCCTTCATCGATCTGTTCGCGCCCGATGAAGGCAAGCTGGGGGTGGTGGTCACGTTCATGGCTGTGTTGGAGCTGGTGAAGGAAACCCTCGTCGAACTGGTGCAAAATGAAGCCTTTGCCGCCATCCATGTGCGGTTACGCCCTGCTCCTGCCGAAGACGCCCATGAACCTGAATGACCCCCGCGACCTGGCCCCGTTGATCGAAGCCTTCCTGCTGGCCTCTGGCAAGCCTCAATCGCTTGAGCGCTTGTACGAGCTGTTCGAGGAGCCCGAGCGGCCCGAGCCGAAGACGTTCAAGCGAGCACTCGAGGTGCTAGGCAAATCGTGCGCCGGTCGGGCGTTCGAGCTCAAGGAGGTGGCCAACGGTTATCGGCTGCAGATTCGCGAGGATTACGCGCCTTGGGTCGGCCGGCTGTGGGAAGAGCGCCCGCAGCGCTATTCTCGGGCGCTGCTCGAGACCCTGGCGCTGATTGCCTACCGCCAGCCCATCACCCGTGGCGAAATCGAGGACGTGCGTGGCGTCGCGGTCAATAGCAACATCGTCAAGACGTTGGTCGAGCGCGAGTGGATCCGTGTAGTGGGCCACCGGGAAGTGCCCGGACGGCCGGCTCTGTTTGCCACGACCAAGGCATTCTTGGACCATTTCAACCTTCGCAGCCTGGATGAGCTGCCAGCGCTGGCCGAATTGCGCGAGATGGAACCCGAGCCCTTGCTCGACCCGGACGATGCCCCGGTACCGGCGCACCTGCAGGCCCTGGCCGACGCCAGCCTGGGCGAGGACGAGGAGGCTGAGCCGGTCAAGGACGAGACCAGCTTTCGCAGCCTGCTCGTGGAGCTCGACGCCATGGAGCAGGGCCTCAAGACCGATTTCGACGATGTGCTCCAGCACGACCCTGATGCCGAAACGCCGTTGGAGGGGGAGCCGAGCGAGCAGGCCTGATCGCCTCAACTCGATCTGCTGTGGCCATGGGCCAGGCCGTCGAGCAGGGCCCGCCTGGCAGAAAGTCGTGGCAGAGGGTGGAAAAGCTTCTACCCTCCCATGCATTCAGGCGGCGAACCACGTATGATGCGCGGCCTTTTGGCGCGTTCGTTGCCAGAAACCTGTTTTCATTCCTACACCGGGAGGTGCCCAGATGAGTGAGCAAGACCTGCAAGATACCCAGATCACCCCACCTGTTGGCGAGAAGCTGCAGAAAGTCCTCGCGCGTATTGGCGTGGGCTCGCGCCGTGACGTCGAGGCCTGGATCAGCCAGGGCCGCATCAAGGTCAACGGCGTTGCAGCCACCCTTGGCCAGCGAGTCGACCTGCATGACGCCATTGCCGTCGACGGCAAGCTGATCAAGCGTGAAGAAGCGGCCGAGGCGACGCGCCGGGTGATCATGTACAACAAGCCCGATGGCGAGATCTGCACCCGCGATGACCCGGAAGGTCGCCCGACCGTGTTCGATCGCCTGCCGCGTCCCAAGGAAGGTCGCTGGATCAACATCGGCCGTCTGGACATCAACACCACCGGTTTGCTGCTGTTCACCACCGACGGTGAGCTGGCCAACCGCCTGATGCACCCGTCCTACGAAATGGACCGCGAATATGCCGTGCGCGTACGTGGGGAAGTGGATGACGAGATGCTCGAGCGCCTGAAGGCGGGTGTCATGCTCGAAGACGGCCCCGCCAAGTTCACCGACATCCAGAAGGCACCAGGCGGCGAAGGCTTCAACCACTGGTACCACTGCGTGGTGATGGAAGGCCGCAACCGTGAGGTGCGTCGCCTGTGGGAGTCGCAGGGCATGGTGGTCAGCCGCCTGAAGCGTGTGCGCTTTGGCCCGGTGTTCCTCAACTCGGATTTGCCCATGGGCCGCTGGCGGGAAATGACCCAGGGTGAAATCGACATCCTGGCGGCCGAGGTGGGCTTGCAGCCCGTGGCGTTGCCGGCCTTGAAGCTCAAGGCCAAGGACAAGATGGAGCGTCTGCAGCGCAAATCGTCCCGCCCCCTGGGTCGTGGTGAGCGCGTGCGCAGCCTGCGCCCGGCCCAGGACGGCGCAGCCGCCGGCGAGCGTCCAGCACGCCCGGCGCGCGAAGAATCGCCGCGCAAAGGCAACCGTGGCAGCGCAGTGGCCGAGCGCCCGAGCGAAATGCGCAAGCGCCCGGCCAAGCCCGAGGGTGACAAGCCTGCAGGCCGTGGTCGCGGCAAGCCACGCGGCTGAGGCATTCGGAGCCATTGTTGGCCCTTGCTTAATTACCGACGCTGAACACATTGGGGCTGCTACGCAGCCCATTGCCCGCAAGCCGGCTTCTGCAAAAGGCGAATATCTCGCGCTGAGCAGGAGCCAGTGGCCAACGATGGGGCGCGAAGCGGCCCCAATGTGCAGCCCGCTAAATGATGCATGCCTTGCCAGATGCACCCTGCCAGAGGGTGCGAGTGTGCTGATCTGACTCAACTCATGGTCGGCCGTAACCCATTGGGCGCAAAGCCATTTCGTTAGTCTGGCAACTTATATTTCCAGCTTGTAAGGTTTTGTTTACAAGCCTTGACTGATTCTCGCAGCAAATCAGAAAAAGTCCCCGTCCGTAAAGAAAGCTTGCCGAAGCTTCTGTCTCCGGTTGCGCCCTCAGCCCTTCACCTCACTTGCCTAAACCCCCGCTCCACGGTGTTATAGCCCTCATTGCCCCGTGCAACAGCCCGCCGCAGAGCCGGTTGATAAAACAACAAATGGAGGCGCCGTGTACGCCGATCAACTCGCCCACAAAGGCCATTACCCCAGGAACGCTGCGTTTTTTCCGCCGGAAACCACGCAACGCGTTGACGCCTGCGCGCTTGCAGGGTTATACAGTGCGCCGCGTTTTACCTGTGACCCCCTTGCGTACCGCGCACTCCTGACCCCGCCCGGTTGACTCGACCGCGCAGCTGTACCTTCAGGAAACAAGGTGACCACCTTGCCCATTCCGCTGCGCCACGAGCGCGGTGGGTCCGATTCCGTCACAGATAAAAACAATGCAGGTGACTTCGTTCATGAGTGGACACGACAAGCATTCAGGCGAGCTCAAGCGGGGCCTGAAGAACCGCCATATTCAGTTGATCGCCCTGGGAGGCGCCATCGGTACCGGCCTGTTCCTGGGTTCGGCAGGCGTGATGAAATCCGCCGGCCCGTCGATGATCCTGGGCTACGCGATCTGTGGTTTCATCGCTTTCATGATCATGCGCCAGCTCGGCGAAATGATCGTCGAGGAGCCCGTGGCCGGCTCGTTCAGCCATTTCGCCCATACCTACTGGGGTGGCTTCCCCGGCTTCCTGTCGGGCTGGAACTGCTGGGTGCTGTACATCCTGGTGGGCATGTCCGAATTGTCCGCCGTGGGCAAGTACGTGCACTACTGGTGGCCGGAAATCCCTACCTGGGTAACAGCCGCTGCGTTCTTCGTGCTGATCAACGCCATCAACCTGATGAACGTGAAGTTCTTCGGCGAAGCTGAGTTCTGGTTTGCCATCATCAAGGTGGTGGCCATTGTCAGCATGATTGGCCTGGGTGCCTACCTGCTGACCAGCGGCAGTGGCGGGCCTGACGCGACCGTGGCCAACCTGTGGTCGCACGGTGGCTTCTTCCCCCATGGGGTCAGTGGCCTGGTGATGGCCCTGGCGTTCATCATGTTCTCGTTCGGGGGGCTGGAGATGCTCGGCTTTACGGCCGCAGAAGCCGACAAGCCCAAGACCGTGATCCCCAAGGCCATCAACCAGGTCATCTACCGCATCCTGATCTTCTACGTCGGTGCCTTGCTGATCCTGCTGTCGCTCACGCCGTGGGACACCTTGGTCGCCAGCATCGATGCCTCCGGCGGCAGCTACGGCAGCAGCCCGTTCGTGCAGGTGTTCTCGTTGCTGGGCAGCGATGTGGCCGCCAACCTGCTGAACTTCGTGGTCCTGACCGCGGCCTTGTCGGTGTACAACAGCGGTACCTATTGCAATGCCCGCATGCTGCTGGGCATGGCCGAGCAGGGCGATGCGCCGGCTGCCTTGGCCAAGGTCGACAAGCGTGGCGTACCGGTGCGTTCGATTCTTGTGTCCGCGGCCGTGACCCTGATCGCCGTGCTGCTCAACTACCTGATGCCTTCCAGCGCGCTGGAGCTGCTGATGTCGCTGGTCGTGGCTACCCTGGTGATCAACTGGGCCATGATCAGCTACTCGCACCTCAAGTTCCGTCAGCACCTCAACCGCACGGGTCAGAAACCCCTGTTCAAGGCGCTGTGGTACCCCTACGGCAACTACGTGGTGCTGGCCTTCGTGGTCTTGATCCTGGGCATCATGCTGCAGATTCCGGGTATCCAGGTGTCCGTCTACGCCATCCCGGTCTGGTTGCTCTGCATGTTCGTAGCTTATGTCATCAAGTCACGGCGTAAGGGCGTCATCACTGAAGCCGTTGGCAGCGCCGCCAAATAAGCGTCGTACAGTCGCCTGTAAAACCCGAAGCGTCGACCGCTTCGGGTTTTCTTTTCTGCGCGTCAGATCTGTTCCAGCAGCCACGCCCTGAATGCCCGTAGCGAAGGTAGCGCTTCGTTGCGCGGCGGATAGATCAGGTAATAGCTGCGTTGACTGGCGAATGCCAGGCCTGGGCTGTACAGCGCCCCTTTGGCCAGCTCGTCTTCCACGAGCACGCGGGGCACCAGGCCCACACCAATCCCCGCCTGCACGGCCTGAATCAAGTGCGAGGTCAACTCGAAGCTTGGCCCCAGGCGCATGCTTCGGTGGGGCAGGCCATGGTGCGAGAACCATTCACCCCAGGCATGGGGGTTGTTGGCCACGTTCAACAGTAACTGCTCGCTGATGCGGGTGGGGCTCCAGTGCGGTTGTTCGTTTGCGGCCTGGGCCGGAAGGATCACCAGCAGTTCCTCGGCATGCAGGCGGTGGCTGATCAGCCCTGGCAGGTCACCGCTGGCCACGCCAATGGCTGCATCGATCTCGCTGGTGTCGAAGTCGATGGCTTCGATACGCGAATGCAAGTGCACAAGCATGCCAGGGTGCGCCTTGTAGAAGTCGTTCAGGCGCGGCAACAGCCATTTGGAGCCAAAGGTGGGCAAGGTGGCCAGGCGCAAAGTGCCGACCCCGGACTGATAGGCCAGCGCCTGTAGGGTCGCGCCCCGAATGCGGCCCAGTGCTTCGCTGAGCTCGCGTTGGTACAGGCGGCCGACGTCCGTCAACCGTACCTGGCGACCCTCGCGGCGAAACAGGGTCAGACCCAACTGCTGTTCCAGCGCCTGAACTTGCCGGCTGACCGCGCTCTGGGTCAGCGACAGTTCAGTGGCCGCGCGGGTGTAGCTCTGGTGCCGGGCGGCCGCCTCGAAGGCCAGAAGCAGAGACATGGACGGGGTTAGGTGGCGGTAATTCATTCATGAAAGTCATCGATAGCGGCAGGATTATCCGTTTGCCCCTGCGGCAAAACTACAGGAACATTGCCACATTCGTCACTGTTGCCGGCGCCACCCATGCCGCCACGACATCTTTTCCGTGAACCAGCCCTATTCCGAGGCCGTCCTTCGATGATCGCCCAGCTGCCTACCGTTGCACCTGACGCCGACTACCCGGCATTCCTCAAAGCCCTGCATGACAGTGGCTTTCGTGGCCAGATCAGCGCCGACTACGGTACCCGAACCGTCCTGGCCACCGATAATTCCATCTACCAGCGTCTGCCGCAGGCTGCGGTGTTTCCACTGGACGCCGATGATGTGGCGCGCGTCGCCACGCTGATGGGCGAGTCGCGCTTCCAGGCGATCAAGCTGACCCCGCGCGGTGGCGGCACAGGCACCAATGGCCAGTCGTTGACCGATGGCGTGGTCGTGGATTTGTCGCGGCACATGAACGGCATCCTCGAAATCAATGCCGAGCAGCGTTGGGTGCGGGTGCAGGCCGGTGTGGTCAAGGATCAGCTCAACGCCGCCCTCAAGCCCCATGGGTTGTTCTTCGCGCCTGAACTGTCTACTTCGAACCGCGCGACCGTGGGTGGCATGATCAACACCGACGCCAGCGGGCAGGGCAGTTGCACCTATGGCAAAACGCGCGACCATGTGCTTGAGCTGCACAGTATCCTGCTCGGGGGTGAGCGCCTGCACAGCCTGCCGCTTGACGAAGACGCGTTGCAGGCAGCGTGTACGGCGCCCGGTCGCGTGGGTCAGGTGTACCGCACGGCCCTGGATATCTGGGACACCCAGGCTGAACTCATCCGCACCACCTTTCCCCCGCTCAATCGCTGCCTGACCGGCTACGACCTGGCGCACCTGCGAGACGAGCAAGGCCGCTTCAACCTCAACAGCGTACTGTGCGGCGCCGAAGGGTCGCTGGGGTATGTGGTCGAGGCAAAGCTCAACGTGCTGCCGATTCCCAAGTATGCTGCCCTGGTGAACGTACGGTACGCCAGCTTCATGGATGCGCTGCGCGATGCCAATGCCTTGATGGCGCGGCGGCCATTGTCCATCGAGACCGTCGATTCCAAAGTGCTTGGGCTGGCGATGAAGGACATTGTCTGGCACAGCGTCGCCGAGTATTTCCCGGCCGACCCCGAGCGCCCCACGCTGGGCATCAACCTGGTCGAGTTCTGCGGTGATGACCCCGTCGAGGTCAACGCAAAGGTCCAGGCCTTCATCGATCACCTGCGTGTCGACACCAGCGTCGAGCGCCTTGGCCATACGCTGGCCGAGGGGGCTGAGGCGGTGACCCGCGTCTACGCCATGCGCAAGCGCTCGGTTGGCCTGCTGGGCAACGTCGAAGGCGAAGTGCGGCCGCAGCCGTTCGTCGAGGACACGGCGGTGCCACCGGAAAAACTTGCCGACTACATCGCCGAGTTCCGTGCCTTGCTCGACGGCTACGGGTTGGCGTACGGCATGTTCGGGCACGTCGATGCCGGGGTTCTGCATGTGCGCCCTGCGCTGGACATGAAGGACCCGGCCCAGGCGGCCTTGGTCAAGCCTGTCTCCGATGCGGTAGCTGCCTTGACCCGTCGCTACGGCGGTCTGTTGTGGGGCGAGCACGGCAAGGGCCTGCGCTCGGAGTACGTGCCCGAGTACTTTGGCGAGCTGTACCCGGCACTGCAGCGCCTCAAAGGCGCGTTCGATCCGCACAACCAGCTCAACCCCGGCAAGATCTGCACGCCGCTCGGGACCAGCGAGGGCCTGACCAAGGTCGATGGCGTGACCTTGCGAGGCGAGCTGGATCGCACCATCGATGAGCGGGTCTGGCAGGCCTATGGCAGCGCCGTGCATTGCAACGGCAACGGTGCCTGCTACAACTACGACCCGAACGACGCCATGTGCCCGTCGTGGAAGGCGACCCGTGAACGTCGGCACTCGCCCAAGGGGCGGGCTTCGCTCATGCGCGAATGGTTGCGTCTGCAAGGCGAGGCGGGGGTCGATGTACTGGAGGTGGCGCGCAAGCCGGTGTCCTGGGTCAAAGGGCTGCCAGCGCGGTTGCGCAACGAGCGGGCGCGGCGCCAGGGGCAGGAAGATTTTTCCCATGAAGTCTATGACGCCATGGCTGGCTGCCTGGCGTGCAAATCCTGCGCAGGACAATGCCCGATCAAAGTCAACGTACCTGACTTCCGCTCGCGCTTTCTCGAGCTGTACCACACCCGTTACCAGCGCCCCTTGCGCGACTACCTGATCGGGTCGCTGGAATTCACCATCCCGTACCTGGCCCATGCGCCTGGTCTGTACAACGCGGTGATGGGCTCGAAATGGGTCAGCCGTCTGCTGGCCGAGCAGGTGGGCATGGTCGATAGCCCGTTGATCAGCCGGTTCAACTTCCAGGCGACCCTGACGCGCTGTGGCGTGGGCGTGGCCACTGTGCCGGCGCTACGCGAACTGACGCCCGCCCAGCGCGAGCGCAGCATCGTGCTGGTGCAGGATGCATTCACCCGCTACTTTGAGACGCCGTTGCTGTCGGCATTCATCGACCTGGCGCATCGCCTGGGCCACAAGGTTTTCCTGGCACCGTACAGTGCCAATGGCAAGCCGCTGCATGTTCAGGGCTTTCTGGGTGCCTTCGCCAAGGCCGCCGTGCGCAACGCCACCCAGCTCAAGGCGCTGGCCGACTGCGGGGTGCCGTTGGTCGGGCTGGATCCGGCCATGACCCTCGTCTATCGCCAGGAATACCCGAAAGTGCCTGGGCTCGAAGGGTGCCCCACCGTGCTGTTGCCTCAGGAGTGGCTGCTGAGCGCGTTGCCCGAGCAAGCGGCAGGGAGCACGTCCACCTTCCGCCTGTTGGCCCATTGCACCGAGAAGACCAACGCCCCTGCCAGCACCCGGCAATGGGAGCAGGTGTTCGAACGCATGGGGCTCAAGCTGATCACCGAGGCCACCGGGTGCTGCGGCATGTCGGGTACCTATGGGCACGAGGCGCGCAATCAGCAGACCTCGAAGGACATCTTCGAGCAGTCGTGGGCGCTGAAACTGGATAAGGAAGGGGAGCCCTTGGCGACCGGCTATTCCTGCCGCAGTCAGGTCAAGCGCATGGCCGGGCGGCCGATGCGTCATCCATTGGAAGTGGTGTTGCAGTTCGCCAGGCGCTGAAGGGAGACTTGCTCGACCGAGCGGTGTGAAAACGTGCTGAAGCGCCAGGTGTCGATCAGCCGTTTTCACACAGCCAGTGCGCGCGGTCTAGTCCTGATCGGCGCTGGTCTGATCGTCACCTTCCTGCTCGCGGGCAGGTGCCGAGTCGGCATGGGCGGTAACGGTGGGCTCTTCTGGGTTCAGGCTTGGGAAGGGAAGATTCGGGATCTCGTGCATCTCGTCGTTCCTCGCAAGTGTGAGTGAAAAGGCTGCGCCAGGCGCGTGTGAAGCTTCAAGAAGCTGGGGCAGGATACACAAGTCTGGATGACAGTTTGGCTTTTTTCCTACGCCCGGCCCCCGCAGCGGGTCGATCAAGGCGGCTCGTGCCGCAGGCTCAAGGCTGCTCTGGCGGCATAAAAAAGGCGTGACCGACGGCCACGCCCGTGTGAGCCCCGAGACTGAAGCCTTGGGCAGTTTACTTGCGCCCTTCGGCCGTCTCGGCCACTTTGTCGGTGCGTGCGCACATGATGAAGTCGTTACGGTGCAGGCCTTTGATCGAGTGGCTCCACCAGGTAACGGTCACCTTGCCCCACTCGGTCAGCAGCCCTGGGTGATGGCCTTCGGCCTCGGCAATTTCCCCGACGGCATTGGTGAACGCCAGGGCATGCTTGAAATTCTTGAACAAAAATACGCGCTCAAGCTCCATGTGCCCGTCACGCACTTCGATGTTCCAGTCCGGTATTTCGCGAATCAGCTCGGCAAGCTCCTGCTCGCTGACTTTCGGTGCATCGGCGCGGCAGGCTTCGCAGTGGGCTTGGTTCAAGGTATTCATACGTTCTTATCCATGTGGCGTTGTGAGTGGCAAGCAGCGGTCAAGCGGCAACCTTGGGTGGAAACTTCGGCGCGTGCAACCCCAGCTGTTGGGCTTGCGCGACCATGCCCATGATGTCTTCATGAGCCAGGTCGAACAGGCGCTTGAGCTCTGGCAGTATGAAGTACACCGGCTGCAGGATGTCGATCCGGTAAGGGGTGCGCATGGCCTCGATGGGGTCGAAGGCCTGGTGCTCCGGTTCGCCGGACAGGCTGTAGACCGTCTCTTTGGGCGAGGACAAAATGCCGCCGCCGTAGATCTTGCGGCCGTTGGGTGTGTCCATCAGGCCGAATTCGATGGTCATCCAGTACAGGCGCGCCAGGTAAACACGCTGTTCTTTCGTGGCGGCCAAGCCCAGCTTGCCGTAGGTATGGGTGAATTCGGCGAACCAGGGGTTGGTCAGCAGCGGGCAGTGGCCGAAGATTTCGTGGAAGATGTCTGGTTCCTGGAGGTAGTCCAGTTCTTCGGGTGTGCGAATGAATGTCGCCACCGGGAAGCGCTTGCTGGCGAGCAGCTCGAAGAACGTCTGGAACGGAATCAATGCCGGAACCCGAGCGACCTGCCAGCCGGTGGTTGCCCCCAGCACCTTGTTGATCTCGCCCAGCTGCGGAATGCGGTCATGAGGGAGCTTCAACTGCTCGATACCGTCGAGGTATTCCTGACAGGCACGCCCTTCGATCACCTTCAGTTGGCGGGTGATCAACGTGTTCCACACGCCATGCTCCTGCTGCGGGTAATCGATGAAGCCCTGGGCATCCGGCTCGCGGGCCACGTACTGGGTGTGCTTCATGAAGGTCTCCTGGTCGGCTCTTGTCGTTATGTACAGGTAGGCATCAGAAATAACCCTTTATTGCTCGGTGCACACCTACTCATGCAAGGGCTAGAGCGCAGGCAAACACGCTATCTTGTAAGGATAATTTTACAAATCCGCTATTTTGTCCCAACATCAAGCGCCTGCGATGATCGTTAGCGGTCACTTCGTCAGCATTTCTTTACAAGTTTTCCGCTCAGACGGGAAGTTTTTGCCAGGCGTACCCTCTATGCGTATCAAAGTGCACTGCCAGAACCGTATCGGTATTCTGCGCGACATCCTCAACCTGCTGGTCGAATACGGCATCAACGTATTGCGGGGCGAAGTGGGTGGGGACCATGGCAACGCCATCTACCTGCACTGCCCGAACCTCATCAACCTTCAGTTCCAGGCCCTGCGCCCCAAGTTCGAGGCCATTACGGGCGTGTTCGGCGTCAAACGCGTGGGGCTGATGCCTAGCGAGCGCCGGCACATGGAGCTCAATGCCCTGTTAGGGGCGCTGGAGTTTCCCGTGCTCTCGATCGACATGGGTGGCAGCATTGTGGCGGCGAACCGATCGGCGGCCCAATTGCTGGGGGTGCGAGTCGACGAAGTGCCCGGCCTGCCTCTGGCTCGCTACGTGGACGACTTCGACCTGCCGGAACTGGTGCGTAGCAACAAGTCGCGTATCAACGGCCTGCGGGTACAGGTCAGGGGCCATGTGTTCCTGGCCGACATCGCGCCGCTGCAATCGGAGCATGACGACAGCGAAGCGTTGGCTGGCGCCGTGCTCACCTTGCACCGTGCCGATCGCATCGGTGAGCGTATCTACAATGTGCGCAAGCAGGAGTTGCGGGGGTTCGACAGCATTTTCCAGAGTTCACGTCTGATGGCTGCCGTTGTCCGTGAAGCCAGGCGAATGGCGCCGCTGGATGCACCGCTGTTGATCGAGGGGGAGACCGGCACCGGCAAGGAGCTTCTGGCCAGGGCGTGCCACCTGGCCAGCCCGCGTGGACAATCACCGCTGATGGCGCTCAACTGCGCCGGCTTGCCTGAGTCGATGGCCGAGACAGAGCTGTTCGGCTACGGGCCGGGCGCCTTCGAGGGCGCCCGCGCCGAAGGCAAGCTGGGGCTGCTGGAGCTGACGGCCGGCGGCACGCTGTTTCTCGATGGCGTGGCTGAAATGAGCCCGCGGCTTCAGGTGAAGTTGCTGCGGTTCTTGCAGGACGGGTGTTTTCGGCGTGTGGGCAGCGACGAGGAGGTCTATCTGGATGTGCGGGTGATCTGCGCCACGCAGGTGGACCTGTCCGAGCTCTGTGCCCGGGGCGAGTTCCGGCAGGACCTGTACCACCGGCTCAATGTGCTGTCATTGCACATTCCGCCCTTGCGCGAGTGCATGGATGGGCTTGATGGGCTGGTGCAGTATTTTCTCGATCAGGCCAGTCGGCAGATCGGATGCGCCATGCCTCGCCTGGCGCCGGGGGCGATGCAAAAGTTGGCCAGCTATGAGTGGCCGGGTAACGTTCGACAGTTGGAAAACGTGGTGTTCCAGGCTGTGTCGTTATGTGAAAACGGTGTGGTCAAGACTGAACATGTGCGATTGCCCGATTATGGCGTGCGACAGCCCTTAGGTGATTTTTCACTGGACGGTGGATTGTCCGATATTGTCGGGCGTTTTGAAAAAGCCGTATTGGAAAGTTTGCTCAAGGAGTTTCCAAGCAGCCGAGCATTGGGCAAGCGCTTGGGTGTATCGCACACGACCATTGCCAATAAGTTGAAAGATTATTCACTGGGCAAATCGGCAGGGCACTGAGTGGGCGGTGCTAAGTGTAGGGGCCTGTTGCTTCTAACTTTTGCGTGTTACTTGTGTGCAGACGGCCGCGAAGGGGGTCATTCGGCCCCCTTGGTCGCCGCGCTGTCAGCCGTTTGAGCAGCCATTGCCCATCACGCGGTATTCCAGCACGTGGGTATGGCCTTGCGAGTCGGCGTAGGTCATGCGAGCAGGCACTACGCCGCAGACATTGGGGATTTCACTCATGGAAATGACGTGGTCGATGTCCAGGTGTTGCGAGTAACTGTACTGTTCAACCGGTGCCTGTTCGGCGGCCTGGGCTTCGTCGGCCATGGCCGTCCCGCACAGACTGCCCAGCAGTACTACCATTAAAGCTTTCATGTTTAATCTGCCTGTTTAAAGTCGTCAGGGTGCGCGCAGTGCGTCAGGCACTACGACAACCGTTAAGGTATTGATCACGTTTGCAGAAAATTGACAGTTGCCTTCGTGGGGGCGGTTACAGGTTGTCAATCTTCTTGCCGTTGCTGGCGAGATCAATTCTAGAACTGTGGCCCAGGCTGAAACAGTGGGGCTTTTGATAAAGTCTGTTGGTGAAATTGGTAACAATCTGCGAGGCCTTTAACCTGGCAGGCAGCAAAATGCCCGCGCCTGAGCGGTTGCGACCTGATCGACTGGCAAATTACTACCAACGTCGAATGGCGGTTATCGCTCTGGTACAGTTACATCGGTCCCATACAAAAACAACTATTACACCGAGGTAAACACGATGAGTGCGGCTCCACTGTATCCCGTTCGTCCCGAGATCGCGGCCACTACCCTGACAGACGAGGCCACCTACAAGGCCATGTACCAGCAGTCGGTGATCAACCCGGACGGCTTCTGGCGTGAGCAGGCCCAGCGCATTGACTGGATCAAGCCCTTCACCAAGGTCAAGCAGACCTCCTTCGATGACCACCATGTGGACATCAAATGGTTTGCCGACGGCACTCTGAACGTTTCCTCCAACTGCCTGGACCGCCATCTGGAAGAGCGTGGCGATCAACTGGCCATCATTTGGGAAGGCGACGACCCCTCCGAACACCGCAACATCACCTACCGCGAACTGCACGAGCAGGTGTGCAAGTTCGCCAACGCCTTGCGTGGGCAGGACGTGCACCGCGGCGATGTGGTCACCATCTACATGCCGATGATCCCAGAGGCTGTGGTCGCCATGCTGGCCTGCGCCCGTATCGGTGCAATCCATTCAGTCGTATTCGGTGGGTTCTCGCCCGAGGCCCTGGCAGGGCGCATCATCGATTGCAAGTCCAAGGTGGTGATCACGGCGGACGAAGGCGTGCGCGGCGGTCGCCGTACACCGCTCAAGGCCAACGTCGACCTGGCGCTGACCAACCCTGAAACCAGCAGCGTGCAGAAGATCATCGTCTGCAAGCGCACCGGCGGCGACATCGCCTGGCACCAGCACCGCGACATCTGGTACGAAGACCTGATGAAAGTGGCCTCCAGCCACTGCGCGCCGAAGGAAATGGGGGCTGAGGAAGCCCTGTTCATCCTCTATACCTCCGGCTCGACCGGCAAGCCCAAGGGCGTGCTGCACACCACCGGTGGCTACCTGGTGTACGCGGCGCTGACCCATGAGCGCGTGTTCGACTACCGCCCGGGCGAGGTGTACTGGTGCACCGCCGACGTCGGTTGGGTCACGGGCCATAGCTACATCGTCTACGGCCCGCTCGCCAACGGTGCCACCACCGTGTTGTTCGAAGGTGTGCCGAACTACCCGGACATCACCCGCGTGTCCAAGATCGTCGACAAGCACAAAGTCAACATCCTCTACACCGCACCCACCGCCATCCGCGCCATGATGGCCGAAGGGCAGGCGGCGGTGGACGGTGCCGACGGTTCCAGCCTGCGCCTGCTGGGCTCTGTGGGCGAGCCGATCAACCCCGAAGCCTGGAACTGGTACTACAAGACCGTGGGCAAGGAGCGTTGCCCGGTCGTCGACACCTGGTGGCAGACCGAAACCGGCGGCATCCTCATCAGCCCGTTGCCAGGGGCGACGGCGCTCAAGCCAGGCTCGGCCACGCGCCCGTTCTTTGGCGTGGTCCCGGCCCTGGTGGACAACCTGGGCAACCTGATCGAAGGCGCGACCGAGGGCAACCTGGTGATCCTCGATTCATGGCCAGGCCAGTCGCGCTCGCTGTACGGTGACCACGACCGGTTCGTCGATACCTACTTCAAGACCTTCCGGGGCATGTACTTCACCGGTGACGGCGCGCGCCGCGACGAGGACGGCTACTACTGGATCACCGGTCGCGTGGATGACGTGCTGAACGTCTCGGGCCACCGCATGGGCACCGCCGAGATCGAAAGTGCCATGGTGGCGCATGCGAAGGTGGCCGAGGCCGCGGTGGTGGGCGTGCCGCACGACATCAAGGGCCAGGGTATCTACGTCTACGTCACCCTCAATGCCGGCGTCGAGCCAAGCGAGCAACTGCGCCTTGAACTGAAGAACTGGGTGCGCAAGGAAATCGGCCCGATCGCTTCGCCGGATGTGATCCAGTGGGCGCCAGGGTTGCCAAAGACCCGTTCGGGCAAGATCATGCGCCGCATCCTGCGCAAGATCGCAACCGCCGAGTATGACGCACTGGGGGATATCTCGACCTTGGCAGACCCAGGTGTCGTGCAGCACCTGATCGACACGCACAAGGCCATGAGCTTGGCCACGGCTTGACGGCACCGCGCGCGGCCCGAGGTCCAGGCTTGATGGCAAGGTAATTTGGGTCGCGCCGGCAGTACGCCAGCGTCCAACATCGGCCCCGCCGGGTGAACCGGCGGGGTTTTTGCTTTAAGAGACGGCTGAATCTGCTACCCGACAGTGATCGGTTACTTTTCTGTCACCGGCAATGCGCTATAGCGGGGCGCCTGGAAACACTTCGCGCTGTTTGAGGGCATTTGGGCTGTCATGTGTGTCGGTCTATCACGCTACACTTGCCGTCCCACAAGGGTTTGCCAATAATAGGCCCAGGATTTGCTAGATTCATGGGTTCAATTTCTTGCGCTTTTGCATATTCTGCATTGGCTGTCAACATCGCCCGTAGCGGTTTCAAGCGCTTCTGTAAGTAGTTGTCGCTTTGAAGAAATTTCGACTACCGGGCTGTCGTTAAAATGCCATTCACTCGCTCGTGGTCTGCGACCTTGGTCGAACCCTGCGCGGCTCGCGTTGTAACCATTCGCATATCGGGCAGCTGTTACCTGCCTTGTATTGCCCCGTACCGATGGAGTTACCTGATGAAGAAGCTCGCACTGCTTGGCGCCCTGGCGCTGTCCGTGTTTTCCCTGGTATCGCAGGCCGATGAAAAACCGCTGAAAATCGGTATCGAAGCGGCTTACCCTCCCTTCGCTTTCAAGCAGCCCGATGGCAGCATCGCCGGCTTCGACTACGACATCGGCAATGCCCTGTGCGAAGAGATGAAAGCCAAGTGCACCTGGGTCGAGCAGGAGTTCGACGGCCTGATTCCTGCGCTCAAGGTGCGCAAGATCGACGCCATCCTGTCTTCGATGTCCATCACCGAGGACCGCAAGAAGTCGGTGGACTTCACCAAGCGTTACTACCTCACCCCGGCGCGTCTGGTCATGAAGGAGGGTACCGCGGTTACCGACAGCCTCAATGAGCTCAAGGGCAAGAAGATTGGCGTGCAGCGTGGCTCGATCCACGATCGCTTCGCCAAGGAAGTGCTCGCGCCCAAAGGGGCCACCGTGGTGCCTTACGGCACCCAGAACGAAATCTACCTCGACGTGGCGGCTGGCCGCCTGGACGGCACCGTGGCCGATGCCACCCTGTTGGAAGATGGCTTCCTCAAGACCGATGCCGGCAAGGGCTTCGCGTTCGTCGGTCCGGCCTTCACCGACGTGAAGTACTTCGGTGACGGCGTCGGCATTGCCGTGCGCAAGGGTGACAAGGCCAACGTCGATCGTATCAATGCGGCCATCGATGCCATCCGTGCCAACGGCAAGTACAAAGAGATCGAGAAGAAATACTTCAACTTCGACATCTACGGCCCAGACGCGAACTGAGTCAGCCGTCAACCGCTGTGCAATGGTGCAAACAGCAGGAGCGCTGAGGTTTGCACCATTTTTCATTCTCTAGGTCGAGGACCTCAACATGTTGAAAGGCTACGGGGCAGTCATCCTCGATGGGGCGTGGCTGACGCTACAGCTCGCCCTTTCGTCGATGGCCCTGGCCATCGTGCTCGGCCTGATCGGCGTGGCACTGCGCTTGTCGCCGGTGCGCTGGCTGGCCTGGCTGGGCGACCTGTATTCCACGGTCATTCGCGGCATACCGGATCTGGTACTGATCCTGCTGATCTTCTATGGCGGGCAGGACATCATCAATCGCGTGGCGCCGCTGGTGGGCTACGACGACTACATCGACCTGAACCCGCTGCTGGCAGGTATCGGGACGTTGGGCTTCATTTTCGGCGCCTACCTCTCGGAAACGTTCCGGGGTGCATTCCTGGGCATTCCAAAAGGCCAGGCCGAGGCGGGTGTCGCCTACGGCATGAATGCCCGGCAGGTGTTCTTCCGCATCCAGGTGCCGCAAATGATTCGCCTGGCGATTCCAGGCTTTACCAACAACTGGCTGGTGCTGACCAAGGCCACGGCGTTGATTTCGGTGGTCGGCCTGCAGGACATGATGTTCAAGGCCAAGCAGGCGGCCGATGCCACCCGTGAACCCTTCACCTTCTTCCTGGCAGTGGCCGCCTTGTACCTGGTGCTGACCAGTGTCTCGCTGCTGGCGCTGAAGTATCTGGAGCGCCGCTACTCGGTGGGTGTCAAGGTGACCGAACTATGATCTTCGACTACAACGTGGTCTGGGAAGCGTTGCCGATGTATTTCGAAGGCCTGCTCACCACCCTCAAGCTGCTGGCGGTCTCGTTGTTCTTCGGCTTGCTGGCGGCCATTCCGCTGGGCTTGATGCGCGTGTCGAAGCGCCCGTGGGTCAACCTGCCGGCCTGGCTGTACACCTACGTCATTCGTGGCACGCCCATGCTGGTGCAGCTGTTCCTGATCTACTACGGCCTGGCCCAGTTCGAAGCCGTGCGGGCCAGCGTGTTCTGGCCCTTGCTGTCCAGCGCGACCTTCTGCGCGTGCCTGGCTTTTGCCATCAACACCAGTGCCTACACCGCCGAGATCGTTGCCGGCAGCCTCAAGGCCACGCCCCACGGCGAGATCGAGGCGGCCAAGGCCATGGGCATGTCGCGCATGAAGATGTACCGACGCATCCTGCTGCCGTCTGCGCTGCGCCGTGCGCTGCCGCAATACAGCAATGAAGTGATCATGATGCTGCAAACCACCAGCCTGGCATCGATCGTGACCCTGATCGACATCACAGGTGCCGCGCGCACGGTCAATGCTCAGTACTACCTGCCTTTCGAGGCCTACATCACGGCGGGCGTGTTCTACCTGTGCCTGACCTTCATCCTGGTGCGCCTGTTCAAGATGGCCGAACGCCGCTGGCTCGGCTACCTGGCGCCGCGCAAGCACTGACCGCTCTGTGAGAATCGACAGCATGTACAAACTCCAAGTCCAAGACCTGCACAAGCGCTACGGCAGCCACGAGGTCCTCAAGGGTGTTTCTCTGGCGGCCAAGGCAGGCGATGTCATCAGCATCATCGGCTCCAGTGGCTCGGGCAAGTCCACCTTCCTGCGCTGCATCAATCTGCTGGAGCAGCCCCATGCGGGCAAGATACTGCTCAATAACGAAGAGCTGAAACTGACCCCCGGCAAGGATGGCGCACTCAAGGCAGCCGATGCGCGCCAGCTGCAACGCATGCGCTCGCGCCTGGCGATGGTGTTCCAGCATTTCAACCTGTGGTCGCACATGACGGCGCTGGAGAACATCATCGAAGCGCCGGTGCATGTGCTGGGGGTCAGCCGCAAGGAGGCGCTTGAGAAGGCCGAGCACTACCTTGAGAAGGTCGGGGTTGCCCACCGCAAGGATGCCTTCCCAGGCCACATGTCCGGTGGCGAACAGCAGCGGGTGGCCATTGCACGGGCGCTGGCCGTTGAACCTGAGGTCATGCTGTTCGACGAACCGACCTCGGCCCTGGACCCTGAGCTGGTCGGCGATGTGCTCAAGGTGATGCAGGCATTGGCCCAGGAAGGCCGGACCATGGTGGTGGTAACCCACGAAATGGGCTTTGCCCGCGAGGTGTCGAACCAGTTGGTGTTCCTGCACAAGGGCCTGGTCGAGGAGACCGGCTGCCCACGCGAGGTGCTGGCCGACCCGCGTTCGGAACGCCTGAAGCAGTTCCTGTCCGGCAGCCTGAAGTAAAAGCTGCTTTTCTGCACCACGATAGGGCATGCTGCGTGTCACGCGCAGCCTGACCCGGCGCATCGAATCGAACGATCTCAGGTTTCGGACCTTACCCTATGACCACCCAGCGAATCGGTTTTCTCATCTGGCCCAGCACCCGGCCACTGACCCTGGCGCTGGCCGAAGAAGTCCTGCAGGTGGCGCAGCGAGTCCATCCCGATGTGGTGTACGAAACACTGTTCCTGCAGGCCGAAGCCCCGGTCGAAGGCAGCTGGCGCATGCCGGGCGAGCCCTGGAATGGGCGCCTGGAAGGGTGCCACAAGCTGTTTCTGATGGCCGATGAAGCGCCGGGCAACATCGGGGCTGGCCTGTCGACAGCGCTCAAGCAATTGGCCCGAAGCGGCTGCATGATTGGCGGGTTGTCTGCCGGGGTCTATCCACTGGCCATGCTCGGCCTGCTCGATGGCTATCGCGCGGCCGTGCATTGGCGCTGGCAGGACGATTTTGCCGAACGGTTCCCCAAGGTCATCGCCACCAGCCACCTGTTCGATTGGGACCGCGATCGCCTGACGGCCTGCGGCGGCATGGCGGTAACCGACCTGTTGCTGGCAGTGCTGGCCCGGGACCATGGCGCTGAGCTGGCAGGCGCGGTGTCCGAGGAACTGGTGGTCGAGCGTATTCGCGAGGGCGGTGAGCGCCAGCGCATTCCGCTGCAGAACCGGCTGGGCTCGAGCCACCCCAAGCTCACTCAGGCGGTGCTGTTGATGGAAGCCAACATCGAGGAGCCGCTGACCACCGATGAAATTGCCCAGCATGTCTGCGTGTCACGGCGACAGCTCGAGCGCATCTTCAAACAGTACCTGAGCCGGGTGCCGAGCCAGTATTACCTGGAGCTGCGCCTGAACAAGGCACGGCAGATGCTGATGCAGACCAGCAAGTCCATCATCCAGATAGGCCTGTCGTGCGGCTTCTCCTCCGGCCCGCATTTCTCCAGCGCCTACCGCAACTTCTTTGGCGCCACGCCCCGTGAAGACCGCAATCAGCGACGCAACAGCAGCCCGTTCGAACTGAGCTCCGCGCCGGCTGAAAAAGGCTAGTCGACGTGTCAGCGCGGCCGGGCTGCACAACTAGGTGAACACCCGTTCACCCAGCTTCTTCTCTGCCGTACACTGCGCGATTGCGACAGTGTTTGTCGCATTGCCGAAAGCCCGCCCGAATGCCGGTTTTGCGCTGTAACAAGTTGTCGCTTGGCCGCAAGGCCACGCGGTCTTCGTTCCTTACAATCCCCCCATCGCTCGCCACTTTCAGGTCAGCGATCCTCTTCAGGAGACTCAGATGTCCGTTGAGCAAGCCCCGGTGCTACGTGCCGATTTCGATCAGGTCATGGTCCCCAACTATTCCCCGGCGGCCTTCATTCCTGTGCGAGGCGAGGGCTCCCGTGTCTGGGACCAGACTGGCCGCGAATTGATCGACTTTGCCGGTGGCATCGCCGTCAATGCACTGGGTCATTGCCATCCGGCTTTGGTCAAGGCACTGACCGATCAGGCCAATACCCTGTGGCATGTATCCAACGTCTTCACCAACGAGCCGGCCCTGCGCCTGGCTCACAAACTGGTAGAGGCCACGTTTGCCGATCGCGCGTTCTTCTGCAATTCCGGCGCCGAATCCAACGAGGCGGCGTTCAAGTTGGCCCGTCGGGTAGCCCATGATCGCTTCGGCCCTGAAAAGCACGAGATCATCGCAACGCTCAACAGCTTCCACGGCCGCACGTTGTTTACCGTGAGCGTGGGTGGTCAGCCAAAATATTCCGATGGTTTCGGGCCCAAAATCACCGGGATCAGCCACGTGCCCTACAACGACCTGGAAGCGTTGAAAGCGCAGATTTCCGACAAGACCTGCGCTGTCGTGATCGAGCCGATCCAGGGTGAAAGCGGTGTGGTCCCGGCTGACAAGGCCTATCTGGAAGGCGCGCGCGCCTTGTGCGACCAGCACAATGCCTTGCTGATATTCGATGAAGTACAGACCGGTGTCGGTCGTACCGGGTCGCTGTACGCCTACCAGCACTACGGCGTGACGCCCGACATCCTGACCAGCGCCAAGAGCCTGGGCGGCGGCTTCCCGATTGGCGCCATGCTCACCACCAATGACCTGGCCAAGCACCTGGCTGTCGGCACCCACGGTACGACTTACGGGGGCAACCCGCTGGGCTGCGCGGTGGCCTGCGCCGTGCTGGATGTGATCAACACCCCGCAGACCCTGGCGGGCATCAAGGCCAAGCACGAACGATTCAAGGCCCGTCTGGAGCAGATCGGTCGTGACAATGGGCTGTTCAGTCATGTCCGCGGCGTGGGCCTGCTGATCGGTTGTGTGCTTTCCGAGGCCTGGCAGGGCAAGGCCAAGGACGTGCTCAATGCCGCCGAGAAAGAAGGCGTCATGGTGTTGCAGGCAGGGCCTGACGTGGTGCGCTTTGCCCCTAGCCTAGTTGTCGAAGATGCCGACATCGACGAAGGCCTGCAGCGCTTCGAACGTGCCGTGGTCACCTTGACCCAAGGCTGAGCCGGCTCGCAGGGTTGTCGCCGCGCCGGTTGCAACACCGGCCGGTGAGCCCGGATTCCAACGCAGGCGCCTGGCGCCTGCCTTTTTCACGCGCCGCCATTGGCAGCGCGTTTTCCAAGGAGTGACACCATGCTGGTGATGCGCCCGGCGCAAATGGCTGATCTGAACGAAGTGCAGCGAATGGCTGCGGACAGCCCCATTGGTGTCACCTCGTTGCCGGACGACAGCGCTCGGCTGGGCGACAAGATCGCCGCCTCCGAAACTTCCTTCGCCGCCGAGGTGAGCTTCAACGGCGAGGAACGCTACTTCTTCGTACTCGAAGACAGTGAGACCGGCAAGCTGGCTGGCTGCTCGGCCATCGTTGCCTCGGCAGGCTATTCCGAGCCTTTCTACAGTTTTCGTAACGAAACCTTCGTTCACGCCTCGCGGGAACTGAAGATCCACAACAAGATTCACGTCCTGTCGCTGTGTCACGATTTGACCGGCAACAGTTTGCTGACCAGCTTCTACGTGCTGCCCGAGCTTGTGGGCAGTGGGTGGGCCGAACTCAATTCCCGGGGTCGCCTGTTGTTCATGGCATCGCACCCCGAGCGGTTCGCCGAGTCGGTTGTGACGGAAATCGTAGGCTTCAGCGACGAGCAGGGCGAGTCGCCTTTCTGGGACGCCATCGGGCGCAACTTCTTCGACTTGAGCTACGCCGATGCCGAGCGCCTGTGCGGCCTCAAAAGCCGCACGTTCCTGGCTGAACTGATGCCCCATTACCCTATCTACGTGCCGTTGCTGCCTGACGCTGCGCAGGAAGCCATGGGCCAGGTGCACCCGCGGGCGCAGATCACCTTCGACATCCTCATGCGCGAAGGCTTCGAAACCGAGCACTACATCGACATCTTCGATGGCGGCCCGACCCTGCATGCCCGTACCTCCGGTATTCGTTCGATTGCACAAAGCCGCGTGGCGCCCGTGAAAGTCGAGCCGGTGGCGGCCCGCGGCACGCGGCCGTACCTGGTCTGCAATGGCCAGCTGCAAGATTACCGTGCCGTGCTGGTGGAATTGGACTGGGTACCTGGCAAGCCCGTCAGCCTGAGCCAGGAGGTGGCCGACGCCCTGGGCGTGGGCGAGGGTGCCAGTGTGCGGCTGGTCGCGGCCTGAGCGCCGACCGCCATCTTGCAGGATTAGCAGAGTTTCGCGCCGGTTGATGCCGCCGCACAAGGAGATAGCATGATCGTTCGTCCTGTACGCAGCAGCGACCTGCCTGCGTTGATCGAATTGGCACGCAGCACCGGCACCACGGGGCTGACCACGCTGCCTGCCAACGAGGAACGCCTGGAGCATCGCGTAGGGTGGGCGGAAAAGAGCTTTCGCGGTGAAGCCGAGCGCGGTGATACCGACTACCTCTTCGTGCTGGAAAACGACGAAGGGCTGGTCGTGGGCATCAGTGCAATCGCTGGCGCCGTAGGCTTGCGCGAGCCTTGGTACAACTACCGCGTCGGGCTCACCGTCAGTGCGTCCCAGGAATTGAAGATCTACCGCGAGATACCCACGCTGTTCCTGGCCAACGACCTGACCGGCAATTCCGAGCTGTGCTCGCTGTTCCTGCGCCATGACTACCGCTCAGGGCTCAATGGTCGGCTGTTGTCCCGGGCGCGCATGCTGTTCATCGCCGAGTTTCCCGAGCTGTTCGGTCAGAAGATCATGGCGGAGATGCGTGGCATGTCCGATGCCCAGGGGCGCTCGCCGTTCTGGGAAAGCCTGGGCCGCCACTTCTTCAAGATGGAGTTCAGCCAGGCCGACTACCTGACGGGTGTGGGCAACAAGTCATTCATCGCCGAGCTGATGCCCAGGTTCCCGCTTTACACCTGCTTCCTGTCCGAAGCGGCGCGCAGCGTGATCGGCCGGGTGCATGCCGACACCGAGCCAGCATTGGCCATGCTCAAGCAGGAAGGCTTCACCTATCAGGGGTACGTGGACATTTTCGACGCAGGGCCTGCCATCGAATGCGACACGGCCCGCATCCGCGCGGTACGCGACAGCCAGACACTGGTACTGGCCATCGGTACGCCTGGTGAGGATGCCACGCCCTTCATCATCCACAACCGTAAGCGCGACGACTGCCGGATCACGGCTGCCCCGGCTCGGCTGGCGGCGGGCACCTTGGTGGTCGACCCGCTGACGGCCAAGCGCCTGCGCATGGGTGCAGGCGACAACGTGCGGGCCGTGCCCCTGTCGGCCGCCCGGGAGGGCCAGTAAATGACCACGCATTACATCGGCGGTAACTGGGTAGCAGGGCGCGGCGAGCACCTGGCATCGCTCAACCCGGTGAGCCAGGCGACCGTCTGGCAAGGTCAAGGGGCTGATGCAGGCCAGGTGCGGGCTGCCGTACAGGCCGCGCGCCAGGCGTTCCCCGCCTGGGCGCACATGAGCCTGCAGGGGCGCATCGAGGTGCTGGAACAGTTTGCCGCGCAGCTAAAGCAGCATGCCGACGCGCTGGCCTATTGCATTGGTGAGGAAACCGGCAAGCCCTTGTGGGAATCGGCTACCGAAGTCACCAGCATGATCAACAAGGTGGCGATCTCGGTGCAGAGCTACCGTGAACGCACCGGCGAGAAGAACGGCCCACTGGCTGACGCCACTGCAGTGCTGCGGCACAAGCCACATGGCGTGGTGGCGGTATTCGGACCTTACAACTTCCCCGGTCATTTGCCGAACGGGCATATCGTCCCGGCGCTGCTGGCTGGCAACTGCGTAGTGTTCAAGCCCAGTGAGCTGACGCCCAAGGTGGCCGAGCTGACCGTCAATTGCTGGATTGCCGCCGGCCTGCCTACCGGGGTGTTGAACCTGGTGCAAGGGGGGCGTGACACGGGTGTGGCCTTGGCCGCCGACCCTGGCATCGATGGGTTGTTCTTCACGGGCTCCAGTGGTACTGGCCATCTGCTGCACCAGCAGTTCGCCGGCCGCCCCGACAAGATTCTGGCCCTGGAGATGGGCGGGAACAATGCGCTGGTGGTGGACGAGGTCCAGGACCTCGACGCTGCGGTCTACACCATCGTTCAGTCGGCGTTCATTTCGGCCGGCCAGCGCTGCACCTGCGCGCGCCGACTGCTGGTGCCGCAGGGCCCATGGGGCGATCAGTTGCTGGCGCGGCTGGTTCAGGTGAGCCGCACCCTGGCCGTGGGCGCTTTCGATCAGCAACCAGCCCCATTCATGGGCTCGGTGATTTCCCTGCAGGCGGCGCACGCGCTGCTGGCCGCCCAGGCCGAGCTGATCGCCGGGGGCGGCGTCAGCTTGCTGGAGATGACGCAGCCGCAGCATGACGCCGCCTTGCTGACCCCGGGTATCGTCGATGTCACGGACGTGGCACCGCGCAAGGACGAGGAGTTTTTCGGGCCGCTGTTGCAGGTGCTGCGCTACCCCGATTTCGAGGCGGCCATTGCCGAAGCCAACAACACCCGCTATGGCCTGGCTGCCGGGTTGCTCAGCGACTCCCAGGCCCGCTACGAGCATTTCTGGCTCCACAGCCGCGCAGGCATCGTCAACTGGAACCGCCAGCTTACCGGCGCTGCCAGCAGCGCGCCGTTCGGTGGGGTGGGCGCCAGTGGCAATCACCGGGCAAGCGCCTACTACGCAGCCGACTACTGCGCCTACCCCGTCGCGTCGCTGGAGGCCACCGGCCTGACCTTGCCGGCAACCCTGGCGCCGGGCGTCACACTATAACGATGGTCGGAGCCTTGCCGATGAAAGCATACGAAGTGAATTTTGACGGCCTGGTGGGGCCCACCCACAACTACGGTGGCCTGTCCTACGGCAACGTGGCCTCTCAAAGTAACAGCCACCAGGGGTCCAACCCGCGCGAAGCGGCGCGCCAGGGGCTGGCGAAGATGAAGGCGCTGGCCGACCTTGGCTTCCAGCAAGGGGTGCTGGCGCCTCAGGAGCGCCCCGATGTGGCCGCACTGCGCCAGCTTGGCTTCGCCGGCACCGATGCCCAGGTGATCCAGCGCGCCGCACGGGAGGCCATGCCGTTGCTGGTGGCCAGTTGCTCAGCGTCGAGCATGTGGGTGGCCAACGCCGCGACAGTCAGCCCCAGCGCCGACACGGCCGATGGACGGGTGCACTTCACTGCCGCCAACCTCAACTGCAAATACCATCGCAGTATCGAGCACCCCACCACCAGCCGCGTGCTGGCAGCGATGTTCAGGGACGAGGCGCATTTCAGCCACCATCCCGCCTTGCCGGGCGTCGCCCAATTCGGCGATGAGGGCGCCGCGAACCACACGCGGTTCTGCCACGATTATGGGCAGGCTGGGGTCGAATTTTTCGTCTATGGCCGCAGTGCCTTCGACAACCGTTACCCCGCTCCGCAGAAGTACCCAGCCCGCCAGACCCTCGAGGCGTCACAGGCCGTGGCCCGCCTGCACGGGCTCAGCGCCGACGCGGTGGTCTATGCTCAGCAGAACCCCGCTGTGATCGATCAAGGTGTGTTTCACAACGATGTGATCGCGGTCGGTAATGGGGAGGTGCTGTTCTACCATGAGGATGCGTTTCTCGACACCGAGGCCGTGCTCACCGAGCTTCGCATCAAGCTGGCCGCCAAGGGCGGTGAGTTGCAGGCCATTTGCGTGCCGCGTGCCACCGTATCGGTAGAGGATGCCGTGCGCACCTACCTGTTCAATAGCCAGTTGCTCAGCCGCGACGATGGGTCGATGCTGCTGGTGGTGCCGGAAGAGTGCCGCAACAATGAGCGGGTCTGGGCGTATCTGCAGCAGCTTACCCGCCTGGGCACGGCGGTGCGGGAGGTGCAGGTGTTCGACCTCAAGCAGAGCATGCAAAACGGCGGCGGGCCGGCTTGCCTGCGCCTTCGCGTGGCCTTGAACGAAACGGAACTGGCGGCGGTGAACCAAGGCGTTATCATGAGCGCCCCGTTGTACGAGACACTGCTGCAGTGGGTCGATCGGCACTATCGCGACCGTCTGGTCGACGCTGACCTGGCCGATCCGCTGTTGTTGCAGGAGTGCCGTACGGCACTGGACGAATTGACCCAGATACTCAAGTTGGGCTCGGTATACCCGTTCCAACGCCAACCTTGAAGAGAGAATTGCAATGACCGACGCCCTGCGCCTGATCCTGGAAGATGAAGACGGCACTCAGCTGGAAACTTCGTGCACGCGCTTTGCCGTGATGTGGCAAGGCAAGGAAGTATGGATCCAGCAGGACGGCCGTGGCCAACTGCTGATCGGGGTGGATGTGGAGGAGGGCGATGCCGAGTATGCCAACCTGCTGCTGCGCCCCCTGGCGACCAACCTGGTCAGCCTGCAACTGGAAATGGAGCCGGCCGACGTGGGCGAAGACGACGACCACGTTCACGGCCCGGACTGCGGCCACCATCACTGAGGACGCCCGCCATGCTCGCCCTTGGCAAACTGCTTGAGCTGACCCTCACCGGCCATGAACCGGCCGAGAAGACCCAAGTGACGTCCAGGGGCGTGCGCCTTCGCTGGCTGGGGCAGGGTGCCCTGGAAGTGAGCCCCAGCGCCGCTGACGACTGCGGCCTGGACCTGTTGCTGTCTGCAGGTATCCACGGCAACGAGACGGCCCCGATCGAGTTGCTCGAACGTTTGCTGCATGGCGTTGCGCGCGGGGATATCGTGCCCAGGGCGCGCGTGCTGTTCCTGTTCGGCAACCCGGCGGCCATCATCAAGGGTGAGCGGTTCATCGAACAGGACATCAACCGCCTGTTCAATGGCCGCCACGAGCAGTCCAGCGGGCCGGAGGCGTTGCGCGCTGCGGAGCTCGAACAGTTCGCACGGGTCTTCTTCAGCAAGCCTGGGCGTAGTCGCCTGCACTACGACCTGCACACGGCCATTCGAGGCTCCAGGATCGAGCAGTTCGCGCTGTATCCCTTCAAGCAAGGACGTGCGCATTCCCGGCGCGAACTGGCCCGCCTGGCAGCAGCGGGCATGGAGGCGGTACTGCTGCAGTGCAAGCCTTCAATCACGTTCAGTGCGTTTACCTACGAGCAGCTCGACGCCGAGGCCTTTACCCTTGAGCTGGGCAAGGCCCGCCCCTTTGGCCAGAACGACGCGGTGAATCTCGACAAGCTCGAAGCCCGGCTAGTGCGCATCCTTCAAGCCACCGAGCCCGATGACGACGTGTCGCTTGAGGGGTTGCAGTTGTTCAGCGTGGCGCGTGAGGTCATCAAGCACAGCGATGGTTTCCGCTTGCACCTGCCAGCAGACATCCAGAATTTCTCCCCGCTGAACAAGGGCTACCTGCTGGCCGATGACCTTGCCGGCGTGCGCTGGGTGATCGAAGAGGAGGGCGCACGGATCATCTTCCCCAACCCCAAGGTTCGCAATGGCCTCAGGGCGGGCATCATCGTGGTACCTGATGACGGTGAAAACCTGGCCTGAGCCCTAGATGTCGATATCCAGAGCCGGTACCAGTACGCTTGGGGTCAAGGCTTCGTATGCGTCCTGCAGCAGCCTGGCAAGTGCATTCAGGCCGTCCAGGCCCTTGGCTTGGTAAGGGTCGTACAGTACAGCGGTGTAAGCACCGGGTAGCAAATGGGCGTATCTGGCTGGGATGACGCGGCTCAGGTCGAAGCCTGGTCCCTGCTGCGCCGGGCCTGCATGGCATTGCATGAGCACGATGTCGGGCACATCGGCATAGCCCTGGCGGGCAGCATCCAATGCCCTCTTCAACTCTGGGTAACCCGACAGCAGTGCGAGCTGGTCATACACCCGGTTCTGGAACTGCGGTGTGCCGTAGATGAACAGGTGGTCGATGGCAGTGGTTTCGAACCGCGCATCAGCGCTGGCATTGGCATCCACGCGCAGTGTGCCGTCGGCGTTATCGGCCAGCCCCGCTGGAATCTCCTGGCCACCGAACAGCAGATGCACACGCTGATCGGGTGTGGACCTGTTCAGTCTCAGCGGCACGCCGTCTATTTCCAGATCCAGGCCGCATTCCTGGTTCAGGCTAACGTTCACCGTATCGAGCCAGACCTGGACTTCATCGACGGTGCCTACCTTCACGTTGTCGTCGAATGCCTCGATCACCCTTCGTTGGATGTTGAGCTGGCCAGCCGAATAGAGTTTGTACAGCTCGTAATCAAAATAGACGCGAGACCCCAGACGTTCTTCGCCGTCTGTGGTGTCGTAGGCTAACGCTTCGTCCAGTTCCCCGAAGCTCAAGCGCTCACTATTGTCGCCGCCGTCGATATTGACGGTTTGGGTTACTGCAGTCATGGGCATGATCTCCTGTTCAAGAGCATTCACGCTAAGGCTGCCGGGCTTGCTGGGTGCGGTAGTTATTTAGGCTTGGCCGACGCTGTATTCAATGAGCCGGTGATGCGCAGGGGTGCGTGGCTAATTCTGCCAGGACGCTGATTCCCGGGGCTCAGGCCGCCTGTCGGGGATACCGGTTGCAGGCAACGGTTTCAGGAGTTGCCAGTTGGGAAGCCGGGGATTTAGCATCAGGCGTGATGAATGATTGATGCGTTTGACGCTGCCAATAGCCGATTCGGCCATTTCAATAGCACAAACTCACTGCACCAAGCCTGCAGGCCCGATATAATGCGGCCCTTTGCCGTCGTTTCGTCGACGCTTTGCCCTGATGGGCCGCCGTTTCCGTGGAAGATCCTATGAAAAGCGCAGAAATCCGTGAAGCCTTCCTTCGCTTCTTCGAAGAACAGGGGCATACCCGAGTCGCGTCCAGTTCGCTGATTCCGAACAACGACCCGACCCTGTTGTTCACCAATGCCGGCATGAACCAGTTCAAGGACTGTTTCCTCGGAGCGGAGAAGCGCGCCTATACCCGTGCTGTCAGCAGCCAGAAGTGCGTGCGCGCCGGTGGCAAGCACAATGACCTGGAAAACGTCGGTTACACCGCACGTCACCATACCTTCTTCGAAATGCTGGGCAACTTCAGCTTCGGTGATTATTTCAAGCGCGACGCCATCACCTTCGCCTGGACCTTTCTGACGTCGGAGAAGTGGCTGAACCTGCCCAAGGACAAGCTCTGGGTCACGGTCTATGCCACCGACGACGAAGCCTACGATATCTGGACCAAGGAAGTGGGCGTGCCGGCCGAGCGCATGGTCCGCATCGGCGACAACAAGGGCGCACCCTACGCGTCGGACAACTTCTGGACCATGGGCGACACAGGCCCATGCGGGCCGTGCACCGAGATCTTCTATGACCACGGCGCAGACATCTGGGGTGGCCCGCCCGGGTCGCCCGAAGAAGACGGCGACCGTTACATCGAGATCTGGAACAACGTGTTCATGCAGTTCAACCGTACCGCCGACGGCGTGCTGCACCCGCTGCCGGCGCCGTCGGTCGATACCGGCATGGGCCTGGAGCGCATCAGCGCCGTGCTGCAGCACGTGCATTCGAACTACGAGATCGACCTGTTCCAGAACCTGCTGTCAGCGGCGGCCACGGCCATCGGTTGTACCAACGAGGGGCAGGCCTCGCTGAAAGTGGTGGCCGACCACATCCGCTCCTGCGGCTTCCTGATTGCCGACGGCGTGTTGCCTTCGAACGAAGGCCGTGGCTATGTGCTGCGCCGCATCATTCGTCGTGCTTGCCGTCACGGCAACAAGCTGGGCGCCAAGGGCAGCTTCTTCTACCAGATCGTCGCCGCGCTGGTCGCCGAGATGGGTGAAGCGTTCCCGGAGTTGGGTAGCCAGCAGGCGCACATCGAACGTGTGCTCAAGGCCGAAGAAGAACAGTTCGCCAAGACACTTGAGCAGGGTCTGCGGATTCTCGAGCAGGACCTGGCCCAGTTGCAGGGCAGCGTGGTGCCGGGCGATGTGGTGTTCAAGCTCTATGACACCTACGGCTTCCCCATGGACCTGACGGCCGACATCGCCCGTGAGCGCGAGCTCACCATCGACGAGGCCGGTTTCGAGCGTGAAATGGAAGCCCAGCGCGAACGTGCACGCTCTGCCAGCGCGTTCGGCATGGACTACAACAGCCTGGTCAAGGTCGACAGTGCGACCGAGTTCCTGGGTTATGAGGCCACCGAAGCCTCGGCCAGGATCATCGCGCTGTACCACGATGGCCAGCCTGTGGACCAACTGGGCGAAGGCCAGGAAGGTGTGATCGTGCTCGATCGCACCCCGTTCTACGCCGAGTCCGGTGGCCAGGTGGGCGACTCCGGTTACATCCAGGCAGGTTCGGCGCGCTTCGACGTGCGGGACACCACCAAGACCGGTGGCGCCTTCCTGCATCACGGTGTGGTCGCCACCGGTGCGCTGGTCGTAGGCTCTCCGGTACAGACCAAGGTCGATGCCGACGTGCAGCACGCCACCGCCCTGAATCACTCGGCGACCCACCTGCTGCATGAAGCCTTGCGACAGGTGCTGGGCGAACATGTGCAGCAGAAAGGCTCGCTGGTGGACAGCCAACGCCTGCGCTTCGACTTCAGCCACTTCGAAGCGGTGAAGCCTGAGCAACTGAAGGCGCTGGAAGACATCGTCAACCGCGAAGTGCGCCGCAACACGCCTGTGCAAACCGAGTTGACCGACATCGAGACGGCCAAAGCCAAGGGTGCCATGGCCCTGTTCGGCGAGAAATACGGCGATACGGTGCGCGTGCTGACCATGGGTGGCGACTTTTCGGTGGAGCTGTGCGGGGGCATTCATGCCAAGCGCACAGGCGACATCAGTGTCTTCAAGATCATCAGCGAAGGCGGCGTGGCGTCGGGCGTGCGTCGTATCGAGGCCGTGACCGGTGCCGCTGCGCTGGCATATTTGAACGCTGCCGAGGAGCAGGTCAAGGAAGCTGCGCAGCTGGTCAAAGGTAACCGCGACAACCTGATCGACAAGCTGTCGGCTGTGCTCGAGCGCAACCGCCAGCTGGAGAAGCAGCTCGAGCAGCTGCAGGCCAAGGCCGCCAGTGCCGCCGGGGATGATCTCTCCAACGCGGCTGTGGCGGTCAAGGGTGCCAAGGTGCTTGCCGCCCGTGTAGACGGGCAGGATGGCAAGGCCTTGCTCGCCCTGGTCGATCAGCTTAAGAACAAGCTCGGCCATGCAGTGATCCTGCTGGGCAGCGAGCATGAGGGCAAGGTCGTGCTGGTGGCCGGCGTGACCAAAGACCTCTCCAGCCAACTCAAGGCTGGCGATCTGATG
>Ga0302347_1000508_pt1 | contig 60684 bp, 57 predicted proteins | sample PhyWR1_FD_202178 | JGI IMG/M metagenome (GOLD analysis project Ga0302347, IMG submission 202178) | Leaf surface microbial communities from wheat plants in UC Gill Tract Community Farm, Albany, California, United States - DLSL W.R1 (v2)... | ecosystem: Host-associated > Plants > Phyllosphere >... | reverse complement strand
TATCTGATTGCGATAATAATGGAGGTAAATGATCTTTTTCAACCAACTGTTATATATCAACTGACCATCACTGGCGAAAACGCCGTCTGAACGTTTGGCTAAAATGTCATTATTTAATTTTAGAGTTGGTATTATATTCAGATCTTCTTTGCCGAGTATATGTATATCATTCATTGTGTTCTTTGCCCTGAAAGCAATTTGTGTACTGTCAATAATCACGGATTGATTAAAATAGGCTTTGGTTTCAAATATCTTTGACGTTTGCTGATGGTTTAGATTTCCTTTGTAAATCACAGGGACACTTCCGTCAGATAGATAGAAATAGGGCTGGATAACACTAAGCTGTAAATTTTTAAATTGGTAATTCCTGGGATCGATTTCAATTTTCTGTGTCTCTCTGTTCCGAAGATCATAATCGAGTTTCGAAATGATGAGTGGTGTCGTGGAATTACCGAGGTAAATATTATGATTATCATATCCGGCGAAGTAATAGGAATTATAAGCGAGGTCAACACTTATCTCTTCAGTGATCAGATGATGATGAAATCGTCGGGTAAAGTTGTTTTCTTTTTTCATTATATGTTCTGATCTAACGAATAAAAGAATAACAGTGCTGCATCCCAATACAATCGTCAGAAGGACCAGACCAGTTGTCTTTAACATTTTGTGATCTTTTGCTTGTGAATAAAAAACCGTGAGAATCAAAATTACAGTACAGATGATGTTAAATAGAATATGCTGATCCCAGGTCATTTTCTCAAGAATGCCCCCGCAGGAGCAGGGAATAAAATCACTGTAGTTCAAAATTAGATATATGTAGATCGTAAAAGCACTCATTAAACCTAAAGACGCAAAAAGTCCGTATATGCGTGATCTGGGAAATATAAGGAGTACAACAATTATCATTTCAGAAATTATTACGCCGTAGGAGATGGAGGCTGCAAATGAACTTAATAACGGAGAGAGTGCAATCTGGGATTGAAAGTTTTCAAAATCCAATACTTTACTTATGCTTGCGTAAATAAAAAGTAAAACAAAAAAATAGCTGACAACTATGGTTATTATATGACTGAACTTTCTCATGATATTTATGTTTTAGCAGATTTGTATGAGTTTCCATTTGATTTTTGCCCCGCAGTAATGTGGGATTTTTTCGCCTCTGGCCAATGGTGTCCTGGTTTTAAAATTCCCCATACTCTCCCATATTCCGCTCTTCGGACATGGTAAGCCTGAAGTAGAGATTATGTTCGAGGTCTGGGGAATCATTATTTGGATTCTTTTATAATTTATTATTGACCATTTTTCCAGTCTTGTGTATCTTTTATTGGCGGATCGGGATCAACTTCCGGCAATACTTTCTGATCTGCGGAATCCGGTGCTTTCTGATAGATCGTTTTTGTCTCGTGATCCATTGTAAGATCATTACTGATGTCTGCATTTTCTCTACAGCTAAAAATTGATAGGGCATTGATTAGGCCTATACTAAGGAACATTAACTTTTTCATTGTAATTAGGATTTAAAGTTTGTTCCGACGTCGGAGGTTTTATTGAGAATTCTTGTTCCAAAGATATTGGTATCACTGCCTGCATAAAAGCAGTACAGGTAAGCTTTTAAAAATATTGACGTCAAAATTTTTAAATTTTGACAGATGAAATCATTTGTAAATACAGCGGTAGAAATAGTTTTGAAAGTTCACGGTCATAATATCCTTAGCTGGTCTGAATACCGACTTTATCTGAATTGTTATTGTTAAATTTGAACTGATTCTACAATTGATATTCAGATGAAGTTGCTCAAACTAATAAACCTGATTCTACTTTTTTCTTTTAACATCTCAAAAGCTCATTCAAAAACAAGTGATCCGTTTATTGCGATGCGCAAAAAGTATGAAGAATTTAAGAAGAATGATGAACGTGCATTGCCTCATGTCAACCGGTATATTTTGATGGCAAAGGGAAAGTCTGATAAAAAGCATCTTTCTCAGGGTTATAAAGACGCCATCTTCTATTCTTCAGATAGAAATGTAAAATTGCTGTATGCTGACAGTGCTGTAGCTGCAGCGTTAAGAACGAAGGAAAACGATCTGATCAGCAATGCATATTTGGGGAAGGGGATTATCTACTATTTTAATTTTAAAAAATTTGAACCTGCACTTAATGAGTATCTGAACGCATATGAATATATCAAGCATTCCGACGATCAGTATCAGATCCACAAGGTCAAGTATCATCTGGGTGTTGTTAAAAGTTATTTGGGATTTTATGAAGAGGCTCTAGAGCTTTTCGATGACTGCTCTGATTATTTTGAAACGCAGTTGAAACTAAAAAAACATGCTAACTTAGAATATAATGATGAGAAAGGTTATTTGAATACACTTCACCAGACCACCGTCTGCCTGAGAAATTTAAATAAACATAAATCGGCTGATTCATTAATAACAGTGGGACTGAAACGTATCGGCAGAAGCAATGCCTTCCCGTTGGAAAAAAGCTATCTCTTAAAATGTAAAGGGATTTCTGAATTCAAAAAGAATAACTTTAGGGCTGCCGAAGGCGACCTAACTAAATCAATACCGGGAATTCTACAAGCTCAGGACTTTGGCTGGGAAGCCGTAGTATATTATTATTTAGGGAAAAGCCGTCTGGCGTTGAATGATAAGGAATCAAATTTATATTTTTTTAAAGTTGATTCTATTTTTACAAAAACCAATTTTCTCCTTCCTGAACTTCGGGTTTGCTACGAAGAACTGATTACTAATAGTCACAAGAATAAAGACTACAGAAAAGAGCTTTATTATACAAAACAATTATTAAAATTTGACAGCATAATTGCCAAAGACTTTACGTATTTATCTTCAAGGATCCACAAGCTTTACGATAAAGAATCTCTTTTACAGATAAAAGATAGTCTGGAAAGAAAGAGTAAAAACCGGACAATTTGGGCTGTCACTTTTGTAACAATTGCCTTTTTGCTGACTGTAATTTTATCTTTAAGATTTCGCAGAGATCAGCTCATCAGAGGAAAATATAGAAAACTGCAGAAAAGGTTTATTGAACTGGAACAATCTACACTGGAACAATCTACGAAAGCGAAAGACTTGTTAGAAGAGGAGGACCCACATAAAAAAAATGTTCTGACTACTGAAGTACGTAATTCAATTGCAGAAAAATTATATGGTTTTGAACAGCAAAAATTATTTTTGCAAAAAGGCTTGAAATTAAACTCTCTTGCTAAAAAGCTAGGAACTAATACCTACTATCTGTCAACATATATCAATGATACAAAATCAGTCAACTTCAGCCAATATCTTAACCATTTACGGATCAACTACATCACTAAACTTCTTTACGAGGAACGAAGATTTTTAAATTATACGATGGATGCACTTGCAGAAGAATGCGGTATGTCATCGCGCCAAAGTTTTTCTGATCTTTTTTACGAGATCAACGGAATACGCCCTAAAGACTTCATAAAGAATAGATTGCAGGATTATGAAAAAGGCCTCTGACAGGTGATAAATTTATATAATCTTCGTAATTTTCTAAAAAAAGGACATGGTAACAAAAACATTTTTTAGAAAAGTGGAGGATCTTCGGAAAGATCTGGAAGAGAAAATAATTTATTTAAATGATTCACAGGAGGATAGGATCAGTTCTTTTGAAATGATACTCTTTGAAATTGATGAGTCTATTAGGAAGTTGAAGAAGCTTTTGAAAGCTGTGACATTTGGATCTATTGCAGATGAAATATTGTTTTTTAAGAAATACAAACCGTATTTTATCTCTCAGTATGTTTTTTTTTCCAAAGCTTTACAATTGGAAACATCCAAGCCACCAGTAGGTAACGGGACTTTGAAAGAATTTTTACAAGACGAGCTTTCGCAGTTGAAAAAAGTCTTCTCTGAAGATTCTGATTTTTATAATTACTACCGCAGAAATGCTACTTATTTGGATTATAAATATTTCACGAGAAAATCAAACGACCTGAAAATGAAACAATCATTAAATCTCTATGATCTGGATGAAGAGTTTACAACCGCACAAGATTTTAAGATTTCAATGCTAAAAGCCAATGAGATGTTTCATGATTTTATAGTGGAAGAGATCGATAAAATTGACAGACCACAAAGAGCCACTCATAGTGGTAAGACCAAGATCTCATGGACGTCGTCCAAAGTCTCTTTACTGGAGGTTTTGTATTCACTGCATCTTTCACAGTGCTTCAATAGTGGTAAAATAGATTTTATTGAGATTGTGAGGGAGGCAGAAAAGAATTTAGGTATTGATCTAGGCAATTTTTATAAAACATTGGGTGAAATTAAAAATAGGAAGTACAATCGAACGAAATTCTTACAATTGCTGACGGATAATCTCAACAAATCTCTACTTGAAAGCGACAGTAAGTAATTTTTAATGATTGCAGATCTGATTTGTTTGACTTAATCATTTTATCCAAGCAGGTCTGGTAATAAAATTTCGGTAGGTACGACGAACTACCGAAATTTTTTTTGTCTTTTTTTTGAACTTTGTCCTGAGTAAGAAATAAGACAGGGTATGAAAAATATTGATCCTCAAACACCAATCTGGCAACTGACTGTAGCGGAATTCATGGAGGTTTCTAAAAACATAAGTGCTGAAAAGAAATACGAATATGGACTGAAAGGCCTTGCAAAGATACTTGGCTGTTCTGTCTCCAAAGCTTCTGAAGTTAAGTCTTCGGGCTTATTGGATAAAGCAATCATCCAGAATGGAAACATCATCATCATAGACAAAGTGATGGCTTTAGAGCTTTTCGGCAAAAAGTAAGATGTACTATCTCGAAATGATACAGCGTTTTTGGTCCTTCAATGAAGGCCGGTCCATCGGCTCAACGGCAATATCGATGTATCTCTATCTTCTGAAGACTGGTTTTATAAACGACCGTTACGATTTTAATATTTCTGATGTAGCCATCGGAAGAGATTTGGGAATGACTAGGAAGACTGTAAAGTCTACAAAGCAAAAGCTTGCGGATTTAGGGTTGATCAGGTATAAAACTCAAAATGGTCTCCCCGGCAATTACAGGCTGATACTGGATTACCCGCTCCGCAGAGTCGATGATAATACAGGTCGGTCAATAGCAGTAAAGAAAACAACTGTGACGAAAGAAGCAACCAAGCAGGTTCAGGTTTTTCCTTTATCGGCTCCAATAAAAGCTTTAAAAAGTTATCCCAGCGTTGATGAATTTTTAGAATATGCATCTACAATTGATAATTATGAATCCCGAATGGATCCGATCATTACGGACAAGTATAAAAGCTGGATCTCCAATGATTGGAAAAACAGTGCAGGACGGCCAATAACTAATTGGAGGTCGCTGTTAAAAAGCATTATGCCTTATGTGAGATTAAGTGGAGATATCAATTCCTCAGTTGATGATATCCCGCAAATCAGACGTCCGGATGTGCTGTAATGGGGATAAAAGCTGGTATTGTGCTGGCGCTGGAATAGTAAGAATATTTAAAAGATTTACCGTAGGAGATGATTGAAAAAAATATAAGGTTCGTCAGGAAGCATTTTCAAAATGAAAACCATCAGCATAGGATAAGGCTCGGAAACCAATTTGTAGATGATTTTATTTTTGAAGATCAGACTGCCGCTGATATCCCTATCAATGCATTACGTGTTATATTTAATATTATTTCAATTATAAGCTCTGAACAATTCCGTCCGGATGACCGTCCAAGGCAGCTGTCATTATTTGAAAACGAATTTGAAACGGAGAACAATATTTTTGCTTCGATGAAGATCAGAAACAATAAGATCTCACCAAGCGGTTCTACAAAGCAGGTCATTGATGCCTATGAATATCTTGCGAAGTTTAAAATGAGCTGGTACAAATCTGTAAATTCTGCGGGAAAGGAGATCAAAACTTTCGGTGGACTGATCTCGACGCCAAGCTATGACAAGCGCGGGTTTACGTCATTTCTGATCAGCAGTTACTGGTTAAAGAAGCTGATAGTGATACCGGAGTATAATTATATACTTTACAATCTGGTCTATAATGTTAAAAATAACAAGCACATCATTTTTGCCATATGGCTTTCCAAAATTCCAGCGTTTGGGACCACCATAAAACTTGCGACACTTAATAAAAAGTTTGGTTTGAAATACAGAACATCCAATGACTTTTGCTTCAAGTTTCTGAAACTGGTCAGGAAAAACCTCGACCGCTTTGGCAGCCTGTCGTTTAATTTTAAATATCAGGAAGATAACATCACGGTAATTCCTTATAACACTGATAAGTTAAACATAAATGATCTTGCGGGGAATAATGAGCGTCTCGAAATTACATATCGCCTCCAGTATTTCAGGAAAAGATACAGCCTTTCAGAAAAAGATAATCCTCAGTTTTTTTACCAATACAGAAACATCGCTCAGACGAGAGAATTAATTGAAAAATCCTATAAAACCTTTATCAAAAGAAACCGCCTTCACATAAAAAAATCGTCAGACTTTAAAGAAAAGGTTTTTTTGATTGAGATCCAGGAAATTATTATTGAATTATATCGAAAGACCAAAATGGGAGGACTGTTGCCCAATGGCTATCCTGTAATAATCTAAAAAGTATTAAATGTGTTACGAATGAACTGTGAAGAAATAAAGACTAAGGTAGATATAAGAGCTGTTCTGGAATCATTTCAGCTTTTCCCGGTAAAGGACAATATGAAAACAGCTTTTTACTTTGCGCTGGACAGAGATGAAAGAACAGCGAGCCTCTCCGTGGATTTTATAAAAAACAAAGCATTTGATTTTGGAACGGGGAGAAGCTATGATGTGATTTCCATCGTACAAGTAATTAACAAATGCTCTGTATCTGAAGCGCTGAAATATCTGTCAGCTTTTGATTTTACCCCTGCAATGTCAAATCGAAATGAGCTAACTGCAAAGGTCCCGAATTATGAAATTGTCAGAAGCGGTAACATTGAACATCCGGCGCTGATCCAGTATCTTAAGGAACGCAAAGTTTATGAACAGAGGCATTTGGTTAAAGAAATCCATTATATTCTCAATGGAAAGAAATATTTTGGTGTAGGCTTTGAAAATAATTCTGGTGGATACGAAATAAGAAACAGGTATGCCAAAATGTGCCTTGGGACTAAAGATATTTCCTTGTTCGAAAATAAAGGGAAGGTGAAAGATGAAATCATCATATTTGAAGGTTTTTTTGATTATCTAACGTACAGAATGCTTGAGATTGAAACACTTTTTTCAGATTTTCTGATATTGAACTCGATATCGATGTTTTTTAAAATGGAGCAGAACCTTCACCATTATAAAAAGGTCTCCCTTTTTCTTGATAATGACAGTAATGGAAGGTCATTAGCTTCGCTTATAAAAACAAAACATAGGAATGTGAAAAACTGCTCGACAAACTATGAGCGATTCAAGGATCTGAACGACTGGTACTGCTCGCCATTAAAATTTAGTAATTGACATGATAAATTATAATTGAAGGAATGGGATGAACTAACTGTTTTATAATTGTTTATAGAGTGATGTTGAATATTAAAAGCCTCTAAAATTATAGTAAGCGGATTATAATTTGGTATAGTTTATGAAAGGACTTCGTACAAGTGATGATAAAAGTATGTTTCTGGACTTTATAATAATTAAAAAATATAGAGCAAATTATGAAAGCAACTTTACAGCCTGTTACTGCGGTTCAAGATATTGAGAACCAGTACAGAAATTTCATTCTTAATGGGCAGCATCCATGTATTATGGCGAAGTCTATCTTTAAGATGGACAAATATCAGCTCAAAATCTATGAGGATATATATGATGTCAAAAGCTTGAAAAAGCTGATCGATGATCTTGACCAATACATCAGCAATTATAATTTTGAAGGCAAGGGCTTCGAATCTTTCCTTGCTGTATTTCCAAACAACTATTTTGACGACGAAATCGGCTTTGAAAAAAGCCTCTGGCTCACGCTTCAAAAGCTCCATGAGTTAGACCATTGTGAATGGGATCACAGTGTCAGCGACGATCCTGACAATCCACTTTTTAGTTTCAGTTTAAACGGCCGTGCTTTTTATATTATAGGTATGCATCCAGCAAGTTCCAGGATGGCGAGGCGCACCCCATATACGACCTTGGTATTTAACCTTCATTGTCAGTTTGACAAGCTGAGGAAAATAGGAACTTACCAGACCGTCAGGGATAATATCCGAAAAAATGATCAGCTTTTACAAGGAAGCATCAATCCCGTATTGAATGATTATGGAAACGATTCTGAAACCCGCCAATACAGCGGTAGAAATGTTGAAGATCAGTGGAAATGTCCTTTTCATAAAAAACATAATTAAAAAATGAACAATATAAAAACAATCCAAAAACAGAGCGGAGAAGCATTCTATTTAAACAAAGGAGAGATCTTAACCGTTATTGATCCCCAAGGTATGCAGGTCAGTGACATGGTTCTTTTTAACAGAGAAGATTTCGGTGAAAAGCTGTCTTCTGGAAAAACGCTGGATTTTGAGGAATCAATTCTGATTACAACTGGTAATTTCCTTTGGAGCAACAGGTCTCGAAAAATGATGGAAATTTTGGAAGACACTAATGGAAGAAATGATTTCCTCTTAGCCCCTTGCAGTAAGGAAACTTTCGAAATTATGTATAATTACGACGGTTACCACCCTAATTGTCTGGAAAATTTATCAAAAAACTTAGCTTCCAAAGGGATTAAACAGGATGATATCCCGACGGCTTTCAACATTTTTATGAATGTTCAGTTTAATGATCAGGGCAAATTATCCGTGCTGCCACCAACTTCTAAGGCGGGTGACTTCGTAAGATTTCAGGCTCAGATGGATTTGCTCGTTTGTTTAACAGCATGTTCTGCGGAAGATAGCAACGGCGGAACTTTTAAGCCCATACAATACAAAATAGAATAATAGCTTGACAGTATATGATGTACCTCATAAAATTTATAGGGTCGAATGACTAGCTTTACTTTTACTTCAATAATAAAAAAATTATTTTATTCTAAAAAACTACTAGTGATATGATTACTAATGAGATCAGAATTATGCGTGGACCAAACATGTGGTCACGTAAGCATCACCATCTTATTGCCGACAAGTATGATCCTGAGGAATTTTTTGCAATAGACTCAGAAAAACATCAGTCGGTCATTAAGTATTTACGAACAAATTATCAGCTCGAATCTGCATACGAAGATTTGGGCCTTTGTCTATTCAAATTTACTTTGCATCTGGCTTCTATATTACAGGGATCCTTTTTTTATCATGATTTAGTTTCACCATCCTCTGGAATTTATTACGGCTTACTGGAATATGAAACTGAAGAAGCTGGTCTTGCAGCATTGCAGGCGGCATCAGAAATCATAAGGTCTGCGTCCGAAGATCAAATTCCAATGATGTTTGATGAGGCTTATCAGAAAGTTCAGCAAACCCAGCAACAGCATCGAGAAGGTCCTACAACGTCTATGATCATAGATGCCGCACGAAAGCGAAATATTCCAGTCAGCAAAGGTCCTGCGGGATACACCATTTTAGGATATGGTAAAAATCAAAGGAGGATCAGTGCTGCAATGTCGCATCACACTTCCTCAATTGCCGTCAATATCGCCTGTGACAAAGAGGATACAAAGGAATTTTTAAAAAGTGCGAATCTTCCTGTCCCAAAAGGCAGATTAGTAAGGGAAGAAAGTGAACTTTTATTGATTGTAGAACAGTTGGGATATCCTTTGGTAACAAAACCTTTTAATGGTAACCATGGCAGAAATGTAACTTGTGGGATTACCAATTATGAAGAACTTCTGATTGGATTCCATAAAGCGGCAGAAATATCAAAATCTGTTATCGTTGAAAAAGAAATTAAAGGGTATGATTACCGATTACTGGTTGTAGGAAACAAATTTGTCGCAGCCTCTTTACGGCAGCCAGCCTTTGTAATCGGAGATGGTATTTCAACAATCTTACAACTTGCAGAAAAGGAAAATTTAAATCCATTGCGTGGCAGTGGTCACGACAATATTTTAACAAAGATCAGTCTGGATTTTTTTACGGAAGCCCATCTTAATAAACAAGGGCTTCACCTTAATTCCGTTCCAGATGAAGGACGGCAGATCTTTTTAAGGGCAACGGCTAATCTAAGCACCGGTGGTATAGCAGAGGATGTAACAGAACTTGTGCACCAATCAAATATATTAATGGCGGAAAAAGTATCAAGGGTGATTGGCCTTGATATCTGTGGTATTGATGTCATTTGTTCAGATATTGCTCAGCCGCTTACTGAGAATGGTGGAGCTATAATAGAGGTAAATGCAGCTCCTGGACTCAGAATGCATAAATTCCCAAGTAAGGGGACTGCACGTGAAGTTGGGAAACCTATCGTAGAATTGATGTTTCCGAAGAAAGAAAACGGACGGATTCCGATCGTTGCGATCACTGGAACAAACGGTAAAACAACTACGACGAGACTAATGGCTCATCTAGCGTCCTCAGCGGGGTACACTGTAGGTTTCAGTTCAACAGACGGCATCTACGTCGGCGGTGAAAAAATCCAGACTGGTGACTGTTCCGGCCCGCAGAGCGCCCGAACTATTTTGCAAGATAATACCGTCGATTTTGCTGTGCTTGAATGTGCACGTGGCGGCATTATCAGATCAGGCCTTGGTTTTGACCAGTGCGACATTGCTATTGTCACCAATGTTGCAGCTGATCATTTGGGACTCAAAGATATTTACACTGTCGAACAGCTTGCAAATGTCAAAGCCGTAGTGCCATGTTCAGTTAAAAAAGACGGCTGGGCTATATTGAATGCAGGAGAGGAATATTCTTATGCCATGAAAGATAAGGTTATGTGTAATGTAGCGCTTTTTTGTTCTGACGAAAAAAATATCCGTCTGCAGCATCATATGAATAATGGCGGACTTGCGGTGTATGCAGACAGCCATCGGGATGTTTACATTTATAATGGCACTGATCATATTTTCGTTTTCAATGCCGCCGATGCGCCGATCACACGAGAGGGCAAAGCAGAATTTATGATCGAGAATTTACTGCCTGTTGTCCTGGCTGCCTACCTGTACGGGATCAAAGAAGAACATATTACCTTTGCCTTAAAAAGTTTTATTCCCACTTCAGACCAGACTCCGGGACGCATCAATGAATTTAAAATAAATGGCGTGAATGTCATAGTAGATTACGCCCATAACCCTCACGGCCTAAAAGCTCTTGCAGGATATCTTAATAATATTCCGCATAAAAAGTTGGGGATAATTGCATCTCCTGGTGACCGTCGGGATGCCGATCTAGTTGAATTTGGAGAAATAGCAGCTTCAATGTATGACGACATCATCATCCGGTTTGACAGAGATACAAGAGGAAGAAGCACTGAATCAATCGTTGAACACCTGGGGAAGGGAATTCATCACATTAAGCCTGAGATGGAATATAAAGTTATCCCCGATACTAAATCTGCAATTCATTTCGCCTTAGAAAATGCAGAAAAGGAAAGTTATGTGGTGATCTGCGCAGATAATGCTATCTATACAGTTGACCTCGTTCAGAAAGTAGCAAAATTATATCAAACATAGATTTAATATGATTTGAAAAAACAAATTTTTAACATTTATAGTTAATCTGCAGATGAAAATAAAGTTTTATAATTAATTGAATTTTCACTATGAAAAAGAACATTCCCAAAGGAATTTTGATCCCCATAGGAGGCGGAGAAGATAAGGAAAGATCCAAGGATATTTTATGCCGGACCATAACTGAGACAGGCAAAAATGATCCAAAAATATGTTTGGTCACTCTTGCCACAGAAGATCCTAAAAAAGCTGCTGAAGTGTATACAAAAGTTTTCAAGGAGTTAAAACTGTCAAATATTTCTTTTATCTTCTTTAGTGAAAGAAAAGAGGCTGACAGTCCAGCGAATATGGAAAAGATTAAAGATTGTGACCTTATATTTTTTACAGGGGGGAATCAATTAAAGTTAAGTAGCCTTGTTGGAGGTACTGATCTTATGGCGCTCATTAAGCAACGTTATCAAGATGAACCAAAATTTGTTGTAGCGGGTACCAGCGCAGGGGCAGCAGCCATGTCCAATACGATGATAATTGCAGGGAAAACGGAGGAAGCATTGATAAAAGGATCTATGGAGCTGACAAATGGGCTTGACCTAATTAATAATGTTACAATAGATACTCATTTTACACAGCGAGGAAGAATTGGTAGGCTAATCCAGATGGTAACTTGTAATCCCGGTGTTTTAGGTCTTGGTTTAGGTGAAGATACTTGTGTTATCATCAATAAGGGTGCAATGGAAGTATGCGGGTCTGGATTAGTGACCATTGTTGATGGTAAAAATATTGACTATACAGATCTTGCAGAAATAAACGATGGGGTACCGATTACTGTGGAAGGAATAAAAGTTCACATTTTAGGTCCAGGTAAAAAATTTATGATTGAGGATCGCAGAATTCAACACTCTGAATAAATGGAAGAATATCCTGGATCGACATTAACCTAAAAAATAACACCGCGACTTTAGAGAATTATAATGAAACACATCTGAGGAAAAAACGACTGAACCTTTTGTGGGAAAACCGTCACGAAAGAGCTTTGTTTGTAGTTCAAAAAACATAATGCCTCACATCTGCATTATGATTTTAGTCTGGGGCTTAAGAGTTGGGATGTTCCTAAAGGCCCCTCGTTAGTTACAAATATTAAACGTTGTTGCAGTCGTTATTCTTAGTAAATTATTTATAAAGGATAGACTTGAGAAAGGGTCTGGTAAAATTCTCAATCTTTCTTCTGTGGCCAGCAAGTCGCCTGGACCTTGGCATTCGGTATATCACGGAACCAAAGCGTTCATCCAGTCTAGGTCAGAAGGAATCCGGGAGGAATTGAAAGATTCGGGGATTACAGTAACGGCATTATTACCAGGACCTACGGATACGGACTTTTTTAACAAAGCAAACATGAATCAAAGTAAAATTTTAAAGGACAAAGACGATCTTGCCAATCCTGCAGATGTGGCAAAAGATGGTTATGGTGCAATGATGAATGGTGATGATAAAGTTGTCTCGGGTCTTAATAACAAGCTTACTGTGGCCATGGCAAATATGAGGACAGATAGTCTGGCAGCATACAGGATGTCAGAAATGCAAAAGCCCATGGATGAAAAATAAAATTAAGATAATGGAAAACTATTTACCATTAAAAAACAAATCTGTTTTAATTTCGGGTGCGGACAGCGGTATCGGAAAAGCGGTTGCGCTGCTTTTTGCAAAAGAAGGTGCTGATATTGCCATTATCTACCACGGCGATGACAAAGATGCAGAAGAAACTAAAGCTGAAATTGAAAAATTAGGAAGAAAAGTTCTTTTGTTTTCTGGAGATGTTAACAATGCTCAATTTTGTAAAGTTTCAGTCAACAAAACTATTTCCGAGTTCGGAAAGTTGGATGTTCTGATTAATAACGCAGGCGTTCAGTTTCCTGCGGATAATATTCTGGATCTTGAGGAGGAAAATATCAGAACAACTTTCAATGCCAATATCATCGGGATGATTCTGCTGACCAAAGCCGTATTTCCTCATCTTAAACAAGGCGATTCTATTATCAATACCACTTCTGCAACAGCTTACCAGGGACATCAACAATTGTTGGATTATTCTGCAACAAAAGGTGCGATCGTATCTTTCACAAGGTCTTTGGCGTTACAATCCAAGAAAAAAGGAATTCGAGTGAATGCTGTTGCACCCGGTCCGGTTGCTACACCTCTCACCAAAGAAACTTTTGCTGAGGAAGAAGAGGATCCAAACAAGCCACCATTCGAGAGAAACGCAACACCTGAGGAAGTTGCCGGAAGTTTCCTGTTTTTGGCAACAGATGCTTCGGCTCAGATTACGGGACAAGTTCTGCATCCAAACGGTGGATTAATTGTGAATGGCTAATTAATTTATTTTAAACTATGAACGGAACTATTTTGCAATTTTTCCATTGGTATCATCCGGGAAATTTATGGAATGAATTTATTGATCAGGCGGAATATATTAAAAGCCTGGGATTTACGGCAGTCTGGTTTCCACCCGCAGTTAAATGTGATTTAGGAACAGAAGGTCGGGGTTATGATGTTTATGATTTGTATGATCTGGGAGAATTTGACCAGAAAGGAACAACTCCCACAAGATATGGAACTAAGGAAGAGTATCTGAAAGCAATCGAAAAAGCCCATGAATTTGGGATAGAAGTTTATGCAGATATCGTTCTTAATCATAAGGTGGGCGCAGATGAAAAAGAGTCTGTAATAATTCATCAGGTAAATGAAGATAATAGAAATGAGGTTATTAGTGATCCTTTTCAAGCGGATGCGATGATAAAGTTTACATTCCCCGGTAGAAATGGGAAATATTCTGATTTCATTTGGGATCATCAGTGTTTTAGCGGTACTGACAGGGCTAAAGTTGAAGGTATAGAACTTGAAGGCATTTTCAAAATCTATAATGAATACGGTACGGATTGGAATGACCACGTGAGCCATCAATTCGGTAATTATGATTATCTCATGGGCGCTGATGTCGAATTCCGAAATCCGTACGTTGTGGAAGAGTTGAAACGCTGGATTAAATGGTACATCGAAACAACCAAAGTAGATGGTTTGAGATTGGATGCTTTGAAACACATCTCAACCGAATTTCTGAAAGAATGGATTGACTATATCAAATCCGATATTGATGAAAACTTTTTTATGGTTGGCGAACTCTGGAAAAATAATGTTGATAAGATCAAAGTTTTTTCCGAAAAGATGGATCATCGGATTTGTTCGTTTGATGTGCCTTTGCATTATAATTTCTTCAAAGCATCACAGGAAAAACAGAATTATAATCTGAGCGAAATTTTAAGAGGGACTTTTCTGGATTGCAATCCGGAATGCTCGGTTTCATTCGTTGGGAATCACGATACACAACAGCTTCAGGCTTTGGAGTCCACAGTGCAAAACTGGTTCAGACCAATAGCTTATGCGATTATTCTATTGTCAGAAAATGCCTATCCGTGTGTTTTCTATCCAGATCTATTCGGAGCCGAGTATGTGGATAAAAATATTGAGAGCAAGGATGTGAAGATTGTAATGCCAATAGTTGACATCCTTCCACGTTTGATGCAGGCTCGCAGGGAATTGGCTTACGGAGAGCAGGTTAATTATTTTGATCATCCTAATTGCATTTCCTGGATAAGAAAAGGAGATGACAATTATCCAGGATGTGTGGTTATAATTTCCAACAGCGAAGAAGGATATAAAACAATGGATTTAGGAAAAGAAAATGCTTTCGCAAAGTTTACAGATTTTCTGGGATTCCGGAAAGAAATAATCGAGTTGGATGAAAACGGAAAAGGAACTTTCTGGGTTAATCCGGAGTCGGTAAGTGTTTGGCAAAAATTTCAAAATCAATAATTAAAATTAAAGTTATGAACAGAGACGGTGTTAGAAAAAGTATTTGGCAGGAAGAAATCAGGTCTTTTCCTGCAACTATCAATTTCGAAGGCGAATATGATGTCGCCATTATCGGTGGCGGAATCACAGGTGTTTCTACGGCTTACGAACTGCAAAAATCCGGAAAAAAATGTATCCTCGTAGAGGCTTCCAATATTGGATTTGGGACGACTGGCGGAACAACAGCTCATATCAATAATTTTCTGGATATCACTTACGCTGAGGCAATCAGCAAATTTGGTTTGGAAGATGCTAAACTTCTTTTCAAATCAGTGAATAATGCTATTGAAATTATTGAAAAAAACATAAGTGATAATAATATAGATTGTGATTTCTATAATAAAACGGCGCAACTTTTTGCTTTGGACAAGAAGCAAGAAAAACAATTGGATGATATTTTAGAAGGTGCTGAAAAGGTCGGTTGCGAAATGAATTTGATTAATGATATATCATTCCCGATTCCTTTTGTGAAAGCGGTAGAAATTCCAGGTCAGGCACAATTTCATCCCATCAAATATATCAGCGCACTTTGTCAAAGTTATCTGAATTCTGGTGGAACAATCGTCGAAAATTGTTTCTGCCAAAATCATTCGGAAGAGAAAGATTATATTGTCATCAATACTTCAAAAGGAATTGTTAAGGCTAACAATTTGATTTATGCAACTCACATACCGCCTGGAGTCAATATGCTGCATTTTACCAATGCGCCTTACCGAAGTTATGCAATGGCTTTCACTCTGAAAAGTCAGAACTATCCGCAGGAATTGGGTTATGACCTGATGGATCCATATCATTATTACCGAATTCAAGAAATCAAAGGAGAGACTTTATTGATTGCCGGCGGGGAAGACCACAAAACCGGACATTCAGACGATACAGGTCTTTGTTTTACCAACTTGGAAAATTACGTACGTGAATATTTTGATGTTGATTTGGTTAAGTATAGCTGGTCCAGCCAGTATTACGAACCTGTGGACGGTTTGCCGTATATTGGGAAAATGCCAGGAACTTCTAAGATTTACACCGCAACAGGTTTTCGTGGCAATGGAATGATATTCGGAAGCTTGTCTTCTAAGATGATTTCTGAACTAATTATAACTGGAAATAGTGAATATGAAAAGGTTTTTAGTCCATCCAGAATAACACCGATTGCGGGATTTACCGAGTTCGTTAGAGAATCCGTAACGGTTGCAACCGATTTTATCAAAGACAAATTGTTTTTAGAGAAAGTATCTTCTCTTGCAGAAATCAATGAAGGCGAAGGGAAAGTCGTAAAATATGAAGGCGAATCTTATGCGGTTTATAAGGAAGAGTGTGGAATTGTTCATCTGCTAAAAAGTACTTGTCCACACGCTAAATGTGAAGTTCGGTGGAATAGTGCAGAGATTTCGTGGGATTGTCCTTGTCACGGTTCACGTTTCAGTGTCAATGGAAAAGTTCTCACAGCGCCATCTGTGACCAATCTTACAAGGATTAGAGAGAAAGATTTATAATTAAAATTTTATAGTAATGTCTAAAAATAATTTCTTTTACCGCAACAGCTTAAGTATTGTCTTGATTTCATTAATGCTAATTTTTTGGATAGGCCAATTTTTCACAGGCTGGAAAACTGAAAATAAAGAATTGGCTGACGAAGGACAGGCTATACTAAACTTTGGTCAATATATACAGAGCGGACATTTTATTCAGGCGACTTTTGAGAATTGGGAAAGCGAATTTTTGCAGATGATGCTTTATATTTTGCTGACAGTCTCACTCAGACAAAAAGGTTCCAGCGAATCTAAATCTCTAACCGAAAAAGAAGATGTTGATGAGCAACCGAAACCGCATCCCAATGCGCCTTGGCCGGTGAAAAAAGGCGGCATTTGGCTGAAGATTTACAAGCATTCTCTGTCTTTGGCTTTTGGGTTTCTATTTCTAATCAGTTTTGTACTTCACTTTTTTGGCAGTTACAAAGATTATAATTCAGAACAAGTGATCAAGCATAAGGCTACAATCGGTATCTGTGATTATCTATTTGAATCCAGATTTTGGTTTGAATCTTTCCAGAATTGGCAGAGCGAATTTTTGGCTGTAGCATCTATTGTTCTACTTTCGATTTGGTTGAGAGAAAAGGGGTCACCTGAATCCAAACCTGTTGATATGGCTCATAATGAGACTCCGTGAAAATTCAACAACGGTAGAAATTATCATAGGCAATTTTTCATGCAATCAGGTTCAATCTTTAATAAGTACAAAAATAAAACTACAGGTAGAAAAGAAGATTTAAGAGGTGTATTTTTCCTGTGGGGTTTCTTGATATGTCCTATTTGTAATCAAAAACTGACTGACTGTTTTGTACCAGGCAGATCAAAACAATATTCTTATTCTTTTCTGTCATCATGACTGCCGGATAATGATCAATGCTATTTTTCTTAATGATTGCTATCAAAATAAGATTGAACAATTAGTAATATCAAATTGTTCAATCAAATTATTAAGAATATTTTAAAAGATCAGAATATAAAGATTCAGAAAGCCAGTTATTTGTACACTCAAAACTTAATAGAGAGAAAAATAAAAGAGGAGTGATTGACTCTCTCTCTCTCGAGGTAGAAAATTATTTATTGCGGGAGTATTGGAGATTGATGACTACAATACATTAAAAAGAGAAAATCGGGTCAATATTAAAAATCTTAAGAAGAAGTCACGTGATACTGTTCTTAAATTAAATGCTATTGATAAAAAGAATAAAATAGAGGATAAAGCATTGCCAAGAATGGAGTTCAGCTAAATGAGAAAGAAACTAAAATCATATTAGAATTATTATATTTAGTATCAAAAAGTTATAATAAGCCAAAAGAGAAAAAATACAAGAACCTTAATGAGATTTCAGCTCATGTTTATTTAATGAAATTTAAATTTCAAAACTGATAGCACTTAGAACAGGAATAGTAAGTCTTTAATTGGATGTTTTAGTCTTGTACCCATGACCGAAGAAATATCGAAATATTTGATGGAAGATTTAGAAAGAATTTCACAATTATCAGGATTAAATTTATAAACTCTGGATATCATTTTTTTCTGTTGTAGGCAAAAGATAAGTTATATTATCGTCTTAGTATTTTATATTGCCGAAAAAATAATCTACCACACTATGACTATTAAAAATCTTTATGACGAGTGTGAACGAATAGAAGAATAGTACAAAGAAATGTTGCAATACTTAGGAATCTTATAGAATGTGCTTAGGGTTTTACTATTTTAAAAGCTGTATATTTGAGAGTACTCTAATAATTTTTCTTGTATGAATTCATCCAAACCCACATCAAAAATCAGATTTACATTCGATAAAGGAATAACCATACCCAGCTTAATTTTTATAGTGGGAATATGTCTGTTCTCAGTATTTTTTCCTGTTGAGATTAAGGCTGTTTTAGATGCGATAAAGAATTTTATATTTGTTAATCTTAACTGGGTCTATGTATGGTGCGTAACAATATTTGTGATATTTCTTGTATTTCTGATGTTTAGCAAATACGGAAAAATTAGATTGGGCAGCAATGACAGCAAACCTGAACATTCTTTCTTTTCCTGGATTTCCATGCTTTTTGCGGCAGGCATGGGAATAGGACTGATGTACTTCAGCGTTGCAGAACCTATGCAGCATTATTCTACAGATGCTTTTTCTGAAAGCCATATTATCAGTAGGGCAAAAAATGCACAACTTTACACCTTCTTCCATTGGGGAATTCATGCCTGGGCAATTTATGGTCTCGTAGGTCTCTGTTTAGCATATTTTACCTATCGTTACAGACTTCCTTTGTCACTCCGCAGTTGCCTGTATCCATTATTAAAGAACAGAATTAAAGGTAAATGGGGCGATGTGATTGATATATTTGCTTTATGCAGTACCTTTTTCGGTATTACAACAACGCTGGGATTTGGGGTTGTACAAATTAATTCAGGATTAGAAACGATGAAAATTTTGCCGGATACAGGTTTTGTCTATCAAATACTAATTGTCCTTGTTTTAGTATCTATTGCGGTTTTCTCAGCGACATCAGGAGTTAATAAGGGAGTTAAGATCTTAAGTAATATCAATGTTGTTATCGTATTTATCCTTCTTTTATTTGTTCTGTTTTTAGGACCGACCGTTTATCTGATTGGAAGTTTCACCTATGGCCTGGGAAATTATATCAACAACTTTTTTGACCTGACTTTCAACACGCACGTTTATGAGCAGAAAACACTCCCTTGGTTTTATAACTGGACCATTCTTTATTGGGCATGGTGGATTTCCTGGTCACCTTTTGTAGGACTATTTATTGCTAAGATTTCAAAAGGAAGGAGTATCCGTGAATTCATTGCCGCTGTTTTGATCATTCCCACATTATTCAATTTTATTTGGATGTCGGTTTTTGGAAACAGTGCTATTTGGTTTGACTTCAACTTGGCGAATGGCGCACTAAGTGCTTTGGTTTCTGATCCGGATGCACTGATGTTCAGATTTTTAGAATATCTTCCACTATCAAAAGTTTTAAGTTTTATTGTGCTGGCAATAATAATCATCTTTTTCGTGACTTCAGCAGATTCTGGAATGCTGGTAATGGACAGTATATCCTCCAAAAATTCAAGTAAATCACCCAAAATCCAAATGGTGTTCTGGGGAATACTTCTGGCTTCCTTAGCCCTTATGCTACTTAATGCAGGCGGGCTTGAAGCACTGCAGACGATGACACTTATCACTGCGCTGCCTTTTGCGGTCATTATGATTTTATTTGTTGTCTCGTTGATGAAGGCTCTTTTCATCGATTACCGATACTACGAAAAAGGACTTTCGGTTTCTACAGTACCATGGTCAGGCGAATTCTGGAAGGACCGGTTGAAAAAAATTGTTTCTTTTAAAACGAAAGACTCCGTGAAAATTTTTATGGAGGATCAGGTCTTGCCTGCTTTTAAAGAATTAAAAGAAGAATTTTTATTAAATGGAATTGCTGTTGAGATCAATCACATACCGGAAGATTTAAAGATCAATTTAGAAATCCATCACGATTTGGTCAATAATTTTATCTATGGCGTTATTGGGCAGAAAAGAATTGTTTCCGAATATATGGTAGATGATGACAATCTGCCAGACCTTGATAGCAATGTTACTTATTTCCCTAAAACCTATTTTGGGGATTCACGGGAAGGATACGACGTTCAGTACTTTACGAAAAATGAATTGATCAGCGATGTCCTAAAACACTATGACCGTTTTCTTAAGATAGTTGCTGAAGAGTCAAACGAAATGTTTATAAGCAGTGATAATAATTCTCTTTAGACTTAATAATATAATCAATGTTTCAAAAATGATATTCCTACAAACAAACATGGGATGTAATTTAATTCAGGATCTGCTATTTTAATTGGACTATCCGGAAATTATTTGGCGATACACCCTTGACAGATTTAAAATATTTTCCAAAATGAGAATTATCATTGAAGCCCAATTTATACGATACCTCGGTGATTGAAAGGGAGCTGTGAAGCAATAATCTTTCTGCTTTCAGGATAATTCGGTTTTTGATGACCTGTCCTGCTGTTATATCAAGGATTTCTTTTACCAATGTATTAAGATAGCTGGGATTTATATTTAATTTCTCTGCATATTTTGAAGTGGTTTTCAATTCCTTATAATGCAGGTTTACAAGATCATTGAATTTCTTCTTATGATCTACAGATCTCACCATCCCATTTTATTTCCATTTCCCAACTATCCCATTTCCTCATTTTATGAAGAAAAGGATTGAATGAGCATCTAAACTCAAAATGCTTTTTATTTTGATCATCTTCAAATGTTACAATTACCGAATTGTCATAGGGACTTGTTTCTTTAACTATGATAGCTTTGAGTTTCATTTTTAAAAGGTTTTATGGAGGGTAATATAAATTATTTATTCATTTTCTGTCTGGACAATCCGACCTCATGCTCTTGCGGATAAGGTTTTCTTTGGGTCATGCTGATATCCTCATGTAGAGATTTTGCAGCCTCGAGTGATTTTTCTTTATCCATTGAATATCTTGGATCAGGGACAAAGGGCATCTTGGCCATTTTGTGAATAGTAATCGTAGGAAAATGAAAGTCCACTTCGACCGTACCTAATAGTAAATAACAGCCACCACCTTGAAATGGATATTCCTGAAGACAATCTGGAAAATGGGCAGTGTCGAAATATTCACCTTCGGCATCGATCCAAGTTCCGAAGAACATGGCTCCTCTTTTAGTAGGAACGTGTTTTCTAGAAATTAAGTAAGCCAGCATTTTGATCTGCATTTTATGGTGTTTTACCAGATCCCTAGCCATAACTGTCCCCCGGTACTTGGTCTGCAAAAGATCAAATGGACTGAATGAAACGGGGAAGCCTAAAATCTCAATTTCATCGAACGCATCTTCAAATGGATCTTTAATAATGGTCGGAAGCTTGTACTCCTTCTGAGGCTCATTGAGCAAAGTGGGATGTCTGAAACTTGACAGATCATTCCCAAACAGGAATCTCGCCTGAATGAGAAGCTCATGCTTCTGTTTTCCGGTAAACCTGAATGCACCGATAAAGATCAGGATCTGTAAGGTCTCGATTCCAATGGGAATTCTTTTAAGGAAATTTTCCAAAGAGGTGTAGTTTCCGTTTATTTTTCTTTCCTCCGGGATGATCATAGCGATCTTACCCTCTACTTTTTCAATATGCATAATCCCCAGATAGACATCTTTTCCATATACAGTAGTCTGATATTCGCTAAGATTAACACAAGGATTATTGATGGTTGCTCCAGACATTTTAGCCTCGTGAACATACACTTCAGTTCTATAAAACCCACCGCCGTTATTAATGGCACAGACCATAAATTCAATAGGGTAATAGACTTTAAGATATAAACTCTGATAACTCTCAACGGCATAAGAAGCGGAGTGGGCTTTACAGAAAGAATAGCCTGCAAAAGATTCTATCTGCCGATACACTTCCTTTGACAATTGTTCGGGATGTCCCAGTTCCCTACAGGATTCAAAAAAATGATCTTTAACTTTCTGAAGAGCGGATAATGAACGGCCTTTACCACTCATCGCTCTCCGAAGGACGTCACCATCAGGTGCGGACAGGCCTCCAAAATGCAGAGCAATTTTAATAACGTCTTCCTGATAGACCATTATGCCATAAGTCTCTCCAAGCTCTTTCTCAAAAACCTCGTGAAAGTATTCAAACTGGTCAGGATGGTTATGCCTGAAAATATATTCCTTCATCATTCCGCTCTGTGCAACACCCGGACGGATAATGGATGAGGCGGCAACAAGGACTTTGTAGTTTTCGCATTTCAGCCTTCTGAGCAGACCGCGCATTGCGGGGCTCTCGATGTAAAAACACCCGATTGTTTTTCCTATGCTGAGAAATTCATTGCACTTTGCTTCATTTTTAGAAAGGGCAGTGTCTTTGATATCAACGCTGATTCCCCTTTTTTCTTTGATCAGTTCAACAGTGTCTTTGATTGTGCCAAGACCTCGCTGGGATAATATATCAAACTTTTCAAAACCAATATCTTCTGCAGTATGCATATCAAACTGCACGATCGGGAATCCTTTCGGAGGCATCTCCAATGCTGTATAGTTGGTGATCGGCTCTTCTGAGATCAGAATCCCGCATGAATGCATGCTTCTCTGATTGGGAAACTTTTCGAGTAGTTTTCCATACTTATGGACCATTTTAAAAACCGAATTGTTATCATGCTCATTCATGGGGCGGGTCGCCAGCACGTCCAATTCCTCTTTAGGAAGACCAAATGCTTTTCCTACTTCCCTGAAAATGGAACGGTATTTAAATTCCACGTTGGTTCCGCAAAATGCTACATGCTCCCTGCCGTATTTTGTGAATATGTATTCAAGGATGATATCCCTAGTCTGCCAGCTCCAGTCGATATCAAAATCAGGAGGCGTTTTACGGTTGAGGTTTAAGAATCTTTCAAAATAAAGATCCAGCTCCAGGGGGCAGATGTCGGTAATCCCGAGGCAGTAACTGACGATGGAGTTGGCTCCGCTTCCACGACCAACATGCATAAAGCCCATTCTGTTGCTGTACTGAATGATATCCCAAGTGATCAAAAAGTAACCGCAGAATTTTAAATGGTTGATCACTTCAAGTTCTTTTTCAACTCTGGTTTTGGCTTCAGGATAATCTTTACCATATCTGATTTCCAATCCTTCATACGCAAGTTCAGTCAGCAGTTTAAAATCATTTTCTCTGCTCTCTGTAAAATGCCGCTTATTTTTTGGCGTTTTAAAATCGTATTCAAAACTGCAGTGATTAATTATATCGACCGTATTTTTTATAATTTGAGGATAATTGCGATACTGGTCGAGCAATTCTTTTTTATTGACAAATGTTTCTGTTTCCCTACAGTAATCCGCATCGCCTAATTTACTCACGAGTGTGTTGTTGTCAATTGCTCTCAGTATTTTATGAAGCTTATATTCCTGTTTTGTTTTCACAGTGACAGGCTTCAGAATCATCATCTTATGAATCTGCTTTTTAAGCTCTGGTTTGATCAGATGATTTAGTTCTTCAGGTCTGATTCCTATATATTCATTTTCATTCAGAATTTCAGGAATGTTATGAATAGGGTAGATGACAATGGTATTTTCAAGGACAGGATTGTGTTTTGGAATTTCTGTTCCGTCACAATTGTAGTTTGTGAGCAGCCTGTTGATTTCTCCTACGCTTATCCGGTTTTTAGCCAGACAGATATAATACAAATTATTTTCAACCCTTATCTCCACGCCCACTATGGGTTTGATATTTTTCTCGTTGCAAAGTTTTAAGAAATCGTAAATTCCGGTAACGGTATTGATATCGGTGAGAGCCAAAGTTTGTACCTGATGATCCACGGCCTGATCAACCAGATCCTGCACGGAAATAGTTCCGTAACGAAGACTGTGATAAGAATGGCAATTGAGAAACATAATCTTTATTTATTTTAGTAATCCTGACGCTCTGCCCACACTCGTGGTTCCAAACCTGTTTTTGATTCTGTCCATGGTCTGGTACAATGAAATCAGTTCTTCGGTATCTTCGAAGAGGTCCATCTGATGGCATCCGTGGACCAGCCCCGTGAATTTTATGCCTATCAGCCGGATTCGCATTCTTCGCGTGTAAACTTTTTTGAAAAGTTCCAATACATATTTGAGCAGGGTGTGATCTGCCGAAGTATAAGGAATACGGCACTGTTTAGTCTCTGTATCAAAATTGGAATATCTGATCTTGACTGAGACGGTCGAGGTCAGCCATTTTTCCTGACGCAGCTGAAATGCCAGCTGCTCAACCATTCCCGAGAGAATGCTTTGCAGATTCTGCACATCGATCGTGTCCTGTGAGAAGGTATTCTCTGTTGAAATTGATTTTCTTTCTGAATAGGGGACAATAGGTGTGTCATCAATTCCATTGGCTTTCTTCCAGAGCTCGGTTCCGTTTTTCCCAATGAGCTGATTAAGAACTTCAACAGGGGTTTCAGATAAAGTCTCAATGGTTCTGACGCCTAATCTCGAAAGAAGCTGAAATGTGATATTCCCCACCATTGGAATTTTTTTGATCGAGAGAGGGTTTAGGAAAGGTCTGATATTTTGCTCCTGTATTTCAAGCCTTCCAGTCGGTTTGGATTCTCCGGTCCCTATTTTAGAAACCGTTTTATTAGTGGATAAGGCAAAACTGATGGGCAGCCCGGTATTTTTTGTTACTGCATCGACAATCTCGTTAGTCCACTGATAGCATCCAAAGAATCTGTCCATTCCTGAGAGGTCAAGATAAAATTCATCGATGCTCGCTTTTTCCAAGACAGGAACTTTTTCCTGAATGACATCAGTTACAAGATGTGACATTTTGGAATACATTTCCATGTCGCCTTTGATGACTTTCGCTTCAGGGCATAGTCTCAATGCCATTTTTATGGGCATCGCGCTTCGTACTCCAAAAAATCTGGTCTCATAAGAGCAAGACGCTACTACGCCACGGTCACCTCCTCCAATGATGACAGGCTTTCTATGCAACTCAGAGTTTTTTAGCCGCTCGCAGGAAACAAAAAAGGTATCCAGGTCCATATGTACAATTGCTCTTTCCATTTTACAAATTTAGTTACGTTTTGAAACAAATTTTGTATTTTTGTTGTTTCAAATTGTAACAATGTCAAAATTCTCTGATAACATCACGTTTCTAAGAGGTAAGAAAAATATGACTCAGCAGGATCTTGCTGATGTTTTGATTCTTACCCGATCCAGATATGTCGCCTATGAATATGGAAGGACAGAACCTCCGATGGAAGTACTGATAAGAATTTCAGAATATTATAATATCAGCATTGATCTTCTGCTGACTGTAGATATCAGAAAATTTCCTATCGATGAGATGGTGGAACTTCCTGATAAGAGAATCCTTCTGCCGATCAGGGTTGATAATGAAGGTAATGATCAGATTGAGATTATCCCGCATAAAGCGTCAATGGGCTACCTGAACGGCTATGGAGATCCTGAATACATAGAGAGTCTTGAAACTATATCATTGCCTTTCCTCAAAGGTGGTAAGTTCAGGGCGTTTCCTGCTGATGGCGATTCGATGCCTCCCTATAAGAACGGTACTTACATCGTAGGGAAATATGTGGAAAATCTTTCAGACCTGAAATCCGACAGAACCTACGTTTTTATCACCGCCAATGATGGTATCAGTTATAAGAGATTTCAGTTTCACGAAGCGGATGGGATCTGTGTTAAGTCGGACAATAGCTTTTATGAGCCCTATAAAATTCCATTATCGGAAATTAAAGAAATCTGGGAATTTGCCTGCAGCATCAATACCAAAGAATATGAACCTGATGAAGTCGCTGAGCATCATATGCAAAAATTAATCAATGAGATCAAGACTGATATAAAGGAAATGAAAGAACAGATGGGTGAAAGGAAATAAGTAAGTTGCGACTGGAAGCCTTGGGGGGTAGTTATAACTTAAGAATTTAAAAACTTCCCCGAAGGGAAGTAAAACACAAATGATGAAAAAAAATTATCCCATCGAAATGGGATGTGATAAAGATAAACCTTTTAAAAGAATCCACAATGACCCAGCTAAGTTTATTCGATTCCGAAGAATTTTACGAGTTTCCAAAGGACCTTCTGGAATACAAAGAAAATTTCCTGAGCAGGGAAGAAGCCGATCTTCTGAAAAATAAGCTGCTTAGAGATGCGCCCTGGGAACAACGGACTCAAAAAATGTATGACAAAACCGTTCTGACTCCACGTCTTACTGCGTGGTACGGTGATGCAAAATCATATGAGCCTGCTGACAGCAATACATCAAAAACAAATCTATGGACTCCGGAGCTGTATGTCTTGAAGGAAAGATTAGAAAATGAATTCGGCTGTCAGTTTAATGGTGTTCTGTTGAACCTTTACCGCGACAACAATGATTCTGTGGCCTGGCACAGGGATAAAGAAAGTCGGTACGGCAAACGACCTGTTATTGCATCCATCAGTCTTGGCCAGACAAGAAACTTTGATTTCAGAAAAAAAGACCATCACCAAAGCAAATATAGCCTTCCGCTTCCCAATGGCTCACTACTGATTATGAAGGGTGATCTTCAGGAAAACTGGGAACACCGGATCGCCAAATCGGCCACGCCGATGAAAGAACGTATCAACCTGACGTTTCGTTTGATCAGAGAATTGTAAATCTACCAATCCGTACAATCATAAAAACCAACTCCTATGTCTATTTCATATTATGATTTTAATAATCTGTCCAGGGAATCTCAAATCGAACTGATTACCACTAAAGGAAAAGTGATCAGTGAAACATATAAAGATAAGCTGAGGTTTGTGCTGTATGAGGTGTCGTCCTTTACCATCGAGATTGTTTATAACGTAGCCAAAGAGAAGATAGAAGGTTTAACTGTATTTCAGAATAAAGGGAACTGTCATAGTAAAATGTAAAATGCCCCCCCGTTTATTATCAAGTTAGGTTTCGTTTATCTAAAGAAAATAGAATCGTCTATACAAACTGAAATATTATTTCCACAAAAAGATGTTTATCCGCATTTGTTTTTCCAAAGTTTTTTCAGTTGGGCATATTTCTTATTTTTTTCTGCTTCTTGCCATTTTTTGTAAAAGATATCTGCAGCCTTGGCTTTCTCAGGATCACCCGTTCCCCGTTCCAGCTGCTGATACCCATTTTCAGCATCGTATTTCCTGCCGCCTTTATAATTTAAATATCTTCTGGCCCTCGTAAATCCCATCTGCAGATATTTTCTCGCCATATCAGCACCGACAAAATCATCCTGCTCCAGATAATCTAAAAACAAAGAAAAGATCAGTTCTGAACTTACTTTGGCAATTTCAGAATTTTTAAATCTCCAGTGTTGACCTATCTCAGACTTGTAGGGTTCACAGATCAGAACCCCTTGTTCTCCTTTCCCTACTTTGTACTGTTCCGGATGCAACCGATAATCGATATCAGGCTTCCAGGCATAAGCTTCAGATCTGAAGTTAAGGTAACTCGGTTTGTTGCTGCTCATAAGAGTTAATAAACAAACAGGATGCCTTGAATTGTTAATTATCATTTTTCACTTCGAATTATTGACCGCCATTGGCATTATCGTTGCATAATCAGATCGAATTATGAAACTTTTTTCCAGATCTTTATTAGAATTTTAAATGTCTTTAGCTATGAATAAAAATATATTAATTTTCAGTGTTTCTGCTCTGAGCCTGCTCAGCTGTAACAACAATGATGATACGCCTGAAACGGAAATCAAAAAGTACCCGGAATCAATTGTCCTGACAAAAGACGGTGAGTCGGTCACTACCAAAATAAACTATAATGACAGGATGCAGATCATCGGATATTCCGAACCGAACTCTAATATTACATTCATTTATCAAAATGACAGGGTTACAGAAGTGAGGGAGAACAATAATTCTATCCCTTACGCCTTACAATATACAAACGGAATCTTGTCAGGCCTTGCCCATTATTCAGATCCATATCCTGTAACCTACAACAGTCAGCAGATGAGCTATTCTATAGGGAGTCTAATGAGTTTCGGACTTCAAGGGAAGGATATCGCTTATGTAAACACCGCTTCTGAGAATGAAAAGTTTACTTATGACAATAATAGAAAAGGGCCTTTGTTTAATCTGCCCGATAAGGATCTTTTTCCTGTTACTCTATTCTCTACTTTCTAATATTATTATTTAAGTACCCGACCTATTCAGTCAATTAGATTATCCAATAACGGCACTCAGAATGTTTTAAATTCTGAGAATACTTTTGATAATGATGGTTATCTGACTTCAATGACTTTACGATCATCAACAGAAGAGGTATTCAAGGTGCAATACAAATATTTTCAAAAATAAGGTTTGTGAGAAAATTACCAGAGTAACGTCTTAAAACAGTCCTCAGCTGGAGATGTAATGTGAACTATGATGATCAAACAGTCCTTAAATGAGCATCAAGATAAAATTTAGGTAACGATATAATTAAATGTACCACACCCTTAATTGCTTAAATATAGCGGCAATTAACTCATAATACAATGTTTAAAATTCAAATTATATTATAAAAATAAAATACACTAAAATATATTATTTCTAAAAATAAATTAAAAATTAGTAAAAAAAAATTATATTTACTGAAATACAACAACGTGACCAAAACTTTGCAGGTATTACAGGATGTATGGGATAACAATAGGGCGTCAAGCATCACGCATTCTCATATAACTTTCGATGATCTTACCAATTCTATCGTTAGTACAGGTCTATTTTATTTTTATATCATCGACTTTTATGATATGTCGCTTTCGCAGATTAGTCCTTCCATTTATGATATCCATGATTTTCAACCGCAAACAGTAACTCTTAATGACATATTGGAAAGTATTCATCCGGAAGACATTGATTTTGTGATAAAGGCTGAAGCTTTCCTGACTAAATTTTTTTTAGAAAACCTGGCAAGGAAAAAACTTCTGACCTATAAAAATAGTTACTGTTTTAGGGCAAAACTGAAAAACGGCGAATATGGGCTAATCAATCATCAAGCACTTATGCTGACCATGGATGATAATGGCGGCTATGGAAAATCACTTAACATCCATACTCGGATTGACCATCTGAGCAATCATAATACCAGGAAGATCTCAATGTTAGGCCTGGGTGGTGAGCCTTCTTATATGAACATTAGCCTGGATGATGAAGGGAAAAATAAAATCAAATTCTCAAAGCAACAGGTGAATATCATTCGGCTCCTGAGCGAGGGAGATAATAATGAGAAGATCGCGAAAAAACTCGACATCAGCCCGCTGACAGTAAAAAAGCACAGAAGCAATATCCTGGAAAAGGCCGAATGCAGCAATACTGCGCAACTCATCAGAAATTGTGTCCAGCAGGGTATAATCTGAAATTTACTACCATTTACATCCAGAAAAAACAAAAAAAATACTCCTTTTGGAGTATTTTTTTTTGTTTGCAATTGATATAGCTTTGCTAAAACTAATTACAACCTGTGTGCATTTAGGAATATTTTATAATTTATTGATTTTAAATATTTCTATAAACGTCTACTAGACAGCTCACACCGACAATGTTTTAATATTATTTCAATTTCGCGAATTGTCACGCTGAGCGGAGCCGAAGGGTTTGCGTTGAGACATCAATTATAACTATAAAAATTACTACTTCTAAATACACAACAATTTAATAACTGGACTGCGGATCGGACTACGATATCAATTATAAGGAGACATTGAAATAGCAAAGCGGAAAAGGAAAAATATACTTTGCCTAACCCTAAAAATAGAAGTGGCGAAAGTGACGGAAGAGAAATTAAAAATATATTATGAGAAAATTATTGACAATTTGCCTGATCGCGGCGATGGCACTTACAGGTAATGCGCAAATAAAAGGACCTACTAAAGAGCAGACAATAACCTTTATCAAGGATTATTTTGCAGAACATCAATTCATAGGCAGAAAGACGAGTTCGCAAAGTAAAACGAGTTGTCGGAATATAAAAGCAGACTTCAATGATTGTAAAGTAACTATTTATTGGGATGATACTGACACTTATTTTAATATGACTCCTGATAATTTAAACAAAACATATGTTAATAAATATGAGGTAGTAATTGACTTTAAAAATATAGAAAGTGTGGAAATACGTCCTTCCGGCGATGATGATGGGAATGGTCAGTATCAAGCACATTTAACCCTAAAAGCTGCGCCGAACACTACTTTCTCAATAAGAACAATCGATTATCATAATTCTGATACGGGATTCGAAAACGTCAAAGAAGTTAATATTCCTGTCAACAGTTACAGTTGTAGTAGCTGTGATCATTGGGAATACAGCAAAAAAATACAACAAGCTTTCAATCATCTGCGCAAACTTTGTGGTGCGCCGGAACCCATAAGTTTTGAATAGAAAAATAATTTTTAATATTAAACAACAAAGTTATGAAGACATCAAACACAACAATTTTAAAATTCACAATAGTATTACTTATGGTATGGGGCTTTACAGGCATAAAAGCGCAAACCCAATTCAGTGCAAAAGATATAGATGGCACCTGGACGAGAGAAGATGGTATGAAGATCAGCATCTTGGGGACCAATACTTTTGCTGAGGGAAGCCAGGCTTTAATTAGGGCAGTAGGCAAAAGCGGATGGCCGCAAAATGTAGTGGATTATAAATACAAATATCAAAAAATAAAATATGTGGGCGGAAATACCTGGAAGGGCATCAACTATAGGCACAGAGTAGAAACCGGGGCCAGCATAGAAGACGGCGAAGCAGTTTTTACGATGAGCGATGATAAAAAATCTTTTAAAGCTACGGGCGGTTATACGTATAGGAAAGATCAACTTTAAAAACTTGATCAAATGAAAAGATCTATTGATCACCCATTTCTCAGTAAGATATAAAGCGAAATCTACAGATCAGATGACAAAGAAGACAAGTACAGAAACATTTATATACGATACGCGTAACAGCATTTGTTGTAGCTGGAATTATCACGATGACCTTCCTGAAATAACAATTGGTAATGGCATATCCTAAAACATTATTGGAAAATAAATATTATGAAAAACCTATTTACTCTTTTCGCGTTGACAGTTGCCACATTTTATTGCAAAGCACAAACCATAGAAGAAACGGTAGATTATATCAAATTGAAAACTGCCAGCTCAAATCTTTGGTACACTTCAAGTTCTGAAATCACTACATCAGGGTGCACCGGGAAGTACAACTATTACTTTAGCGATATTACATCAATCTCATATTCAGATAATTCGATGGTGTTTTTTAATAAAAGTTGTGGTGAGTTCGGAAGTCTGTTGATTTTACTGGATAAAATAAAATCTATTGAATTGATTGAGGAAAAAGGCAAAAAATATGTAGCCCTTTTGTCATCACAAGCTTTTTTTGAAGTAAGCTATGAAGGAAAAAAAATTGACCCTGATCGTTCTTCTAAAATTGTGATATATAATGTAGATAATCCGGAGAAATTATTGAATGCCTATAAGCATCTTTTTAAACTGCTTAAGATCAATCTGGTTGAGGATAAATTTTAACGAAAACTAAATTGAACAATTATGAAAAACCTACTCACACTTTTCCTCTTACTAATAGGATTAGGTGCGGAATTACAAGCTCAAAAAAGCGCACCTCTCACGAAACAACAAACAGTAGATTATATTGAGAAATTAGTCAAGGTGTCTTATAAATTTGAAAACTACAGCATAGTCTCTATCGGTTTAAATGGTAAAAATCTTACGATAACTTACAGTGATGGAGAGATCGTGAGGAAAGATTTGCAGCTACCTTATGCTTTAAAAGTAGTTAAAAGGGATTGCGGTTATGCTGTTGGTTATGACACTGAGAAAGATAATTTTCTAATTGCCTGTCTTCAATTAGAAGATGATGCTAAGCGCCTAAAAAAAGCATTTGAACATCTAATAGAAATTTTAAAAACTGAAAAAGATGTAGATCCTTTCGGGGATTAAACAATTAATAGAAACAGAGTCTCAAATCGATGCAGAAAGAATTACAAAAGCATTCATTCATCTAAAATCATTATTACCGAAAGACAATGATCCATTTAGTAATTAATTTTAAATTTTATACAATCATGAAAAACCTATTAACAATTTTAGTCATATTCTTGGGATTAGGATTAGCAAATGCACAAGAAAAAAAAGCTTTGACTTTAGATGAGACGGTAACTTATATCAATAATATGTTTAAGGAATATGGCACTAGTATAACTTTTCACATACCAGGTAATCAATATGCAAACTATATACATAAAATAGCTGTAAGTAAAAATGGTAAGTTGATATTTTTTCGTCATTTAGCTGGAGAAGATGAAAAAAATATGGGTTCATTTAATCTGTTTGATTTTGAAAAACTTGAATTAGGAGAGAACAGAATTGTTCGAATATTGGACAATAATGATAAAAATATTGCTACAATATATGGACTTTCACCGTCTGATAGTTCAAAATTGGAAAAAGCATTTAAACATTTACGGACACTTTGCATAAAAGAAGAGGATCCTTTTGATTAATGCAACAAAAGAAGACGTTATAAACGTAAATGATGATTTCTGTAAATAGACATCAAGATTTTAATAATTATATCATTTTAAACTTTTACAATTATTAAAAAACTACTTGTAACTTTCATCTTATTCCTGGGATTGGGATTGGCAAATGCATAAGATAAAAAGGCACCGACTTTTGAAGAAACCGTTAAATATATTAATGAACTTTTAGTAGAAAATCCTACAATTTTTTTTGGCTTCGGAGATAACTGTAAAAGTGTTAATTTGATGAGCGCTTAAAAAAGACGGAGATGTTATTTTTATATGAAAAAATACAAACAATGGATCTCAAGAAATAATTGGCACTTTTGATCTACATGATGCAAAAGACTATGAATATAGCGGGATTAATCCCAACGGTACAAGTAGCTTACATTTGTATTTTAGTGACAAGAAACTCTAAAATGAATCTGCGACCTTTGGTATTTATTTAACTCAGCAAACAGCAGCAAGGCTTGAGAAAATGCTTAAACATCTTGCGACTTTAAGTACAGAGAAGGACCCTTTCGAAAATTAAATAACATAATATACTATTTAGTTCAATATCAACAATAAATTTAAACGTTATGAAAACAACAAAAACTATTAATTTAATGATCTTTATGATTTTATTTGTATCAGGATCTTTCTTTTTAATAAAAGCCCAGGATAAATATTCCTTTGCCACGTGGTCCAATGCAGGCGTGTCGTCCAATGACGATGCTTTCTATCTGGTAGTTTCCGATCCAGTTAAAAACTGGTATAATCTCAGCGAGGAGGAGCACAATGATTGGAAGTCAAACTTCAGGATATCTGCAAACAGGCAGATTGGAAAAAATATTATGGGAAATTATAAAGAACCGATACCGGAAGGTGGCAGCTATGAAAAATTCAGTTCCCTCTCACATTGTAAAGAGGCTATCCAGGCGGTAGTGGAAAAATTTAAAAAAGATTATTCCGGGTATGATAAGCCTGCTAAAGTCATCTATGTAAATCTTAGACAATACTGATAAGGTAACTTGCAACATATCTATTTTCTATACTAATTAAATCAAAATATGGTTTTATATATCAAATATTTTTGATATGCCTCTGCTTAATATTGTTTTGTCCAAGTCATGCGCAATCAAAAGAAGCACTTGGAAAATATTCTAAGCTATATCAGCACATAAAATATAAAAAAGGAGGAAGAGATTGTCTGATAAATATTTATAAGGTTGATTTTAAGAATTGCACCATGAGTTATCCGATGTTTATAAAAAATGGAGATAAGACAGAGCAATATAGATTCTTCGTTCAGGAACAAATGATATCGTGATGGCCAAAGCTAAAGAGGGTTTTTATACTATTGGTTTTACAAGCGACAGAAAAAGTATGATCAAAGAATATCCGGATGGTACTCTGATCCACGAAAAAAAGCAGATCATTCCTCTGAAAAAATGATCCAAAATCTCAGCAATACATTAAAATGTTAAAAGAAAATTGCAAATAAAATAGACGCTTATAAAGATTGCAAAATCATCATGTCAAAATCTGAAAAATTTACCAGGGAAGAAAAGAAATTCTGGCAACGCAATTACCACATAGAAAAGCCGGATAATATCCCGGCCGATTGGCATAGCTTCCATTCCGCGGATTCGGATTGTGATGATGAATTTTTTTATTTTCTGAGCCTAAGGGTGCATTCTCTTCAAGATATTTATCTGAAAAGTTCAGTGATTACAGATCAGGCGATAGAATATATGTTGAATTTTAAAAACCTGCATTCGCTTTTTCTCCGTAAAAACAGATTGCTAAGTAATGGTAGCATAAAATATTTTAATCAGATGAAAAATTTGAGACGACTGGATATTACCGCTACAGGTATAAATTTAGCCGGTCTTCGCGACTATCTGGATAATCCAGTTCTTAGGAAAATATTTATAGATTCTGATGAGTCTGAAGAGGAGATTGAAGAGAAAGCCTCAATTTTGAAGCTCATGGTTCCGGACTGCAAAATATATCTCAATTGTTCACATTCTACGGATGTTTTTGGAAACCCTGAAAAACCCATTTTTTAATTCTGAACTTCCAACTATTGAAATAATACCCTGTTCCTAAAGAGATTAATTATAAAGAACTTATTATTGGATTGGGAAAGTTAGAAGAGGGGAATTATATTAAAATTCAATATCCTTTGATAGAATATGACTGTTTTACAAAGAATTGCTTTCCTCTTAACGATTCTTTAGAACCTAAACAAAGTAAAGAATAAATATTTTACAATTCTAAATATGAAAAATTCTCAAAGGAAATTTATAGAGTAATTTCCATTTAGATAATGAAAATCTTCCCCTACAATCAGGATCGAAATAAATTAATTATAACTACTCTTTGTAATATTTTATATGTGAAGGTATGGTTATCTGATTGTAGATTATTTAAAATATAATTAGTATGAAAGCTATTATTACCTTTTAATATTTTATATCTTACATAATTTGATATGTCAACTTTTATAATTATAGTATTTTCAATAAAATTCACTAATATAATTTAAAAATTATGATTAAAAAAAAGAGATTAGAATTGACAATTCTCAAAATCACTAGTACTAAATTTAAGTATTAGCGGGATAATTCATTGTATTACTTCATTTGAAAATTCTGGGAAAAGGTATAAGCGGTATATTTTGACAACATTAATTTATGTAAGTTCAAATAAACTTGCAAAATCTAAAATTAAAATTAACCTTAGCAAACCCATTAAAATACTTAGTACAAAACTGATAACCTGAAAATTAAAAATAAAAAAAAGGAAGATATGCTTCGATATATTTTTATCGGATAAAGATGCTTTCATTATGTTTAAAGATAAGCTATGAGATTTCAGCACAAAATTTTTTATCTTTAAAATTGTTTTAAAAGACATTTTAAAAGAAACTAAAAGATTAAAAGTTTTATACTTCAAACAAAGCCCAAGTCTATAAGACTTGGGCTTTGTTTGAATTTACGAAATATTCAGAGAATGTAATCTTTTTAGAAAATTTATCTAAGTTGAAAGAAAAGTCAAAGATTAAGAATAATCTGCACTATCAAAAATGGGAAAGGCTTTCAAAGCCTAAATCGAGATAAATAGAGGACGGCTTTTTGTTTTTATTTTCTATCAGATGCCTGGCTTCATTCAGTCTTTTGTCATGCAACCATTGTCTGGGTGGCATTCCAAAAACCTTCTTTTCAGTTGTCACATTAAAATGATAGTTACTGAGCATAAATCTTTTAAGGTCTATTTTATAGGGGATAGAAAAGTCGAATAGAAAGTTGCGAAGTACCGGTAGCGCAATAAGCAGTAGTTTGACAACCTCTTTTACTTTTAAAATTCCCAATTCGTCTGTCATTGCCGCTCCTGAATTTCTGGCATACGGGACAATGGACTGGAAATATCCCTTCAGGAAGTCATTTGAAGGAATCAGGATTTTTGAGGGACCATTATACTTTCTATCGGCTTCAAGCTTTTCCTCCAAGGTGATTTTGCGTAGCAGATCATCCTGCAGAGAAATCACGATCGTCTCATAATTTCCTCCTACTACCGGCATTTTAGTAAGATTACCTAACTGATTTTTTATACCGAATTATTTAGATTTCTAAACGGTTAGCACAATTGTGCTCAATGATATTTTTTTTAACATTTGAAAATTGAACTACAACAATTACCAATTGAGCTACTTTTTACAGAACGGCAATCCAGAATTTTGTATCTGAGATTAAAGTCAGTTTTAGAGACAATTAAAAAAAGAATTATGCAAAAAAGAAAATTAGGAAATAGCGGATTGGAGGTTTCTGTATTAGGTTTTGGCTGTATGGGTTTGAACTTTTTGGATGGGAAAGGCCTTGAAAAAAAAGAAGCGATTAAGCTCTTGCACAATGCGGTTGAAAGAGGAATCACATTTTTCGATACCGCAGAAGCGTACGGACCTTACACCAACGAAGAATTGGTTGGTGAAGGATTAAAGCCCTTTAGAAAAGATGTAGTGATTGCTACCAAATTTGGTTGTAAAGATGCCAGTCCGGCAATAGGTTTAGACAGCAGACCCGAAACAATACGAGCAGTAACGGAAGGATCATTGAAAAGATTAAAAACGGATTATATTGATCTGCTGTACCAACACAGAGTTGATCCCAATGTTCCGATAGAAGATGTTGCAGGAACCGTAAAAGACTTAATACAAGAAGGTAAAGTAAAATATTTCGGATTATCGGAAGCAAGTGCTAAAACGATTCGTACGGCACATGCAATTCAACCGGTATCAGCATTGCAGAGCGAATACTCTTTGTTTTGGCGTGAACCTGAAAATGAGATCATACCAACTTTAGAAGAATTGGGAATTGGTTTCGTTCCATTCAGTCCTTTGGGAAAAGGCTTCCTCACAGGTATCATCAACAAAAAATTGGAGGATGTCGACCGCAGAAATATTATTCCCCGTTTCAGCGAAGAAAATATTAAGGCCAATATGGTTTTAGTGGATGCGCTTTCTGAGATTGCTCAGCAAAAAAATATTTCAACAAGTCAATTAGCATTGGCTTGGCTCTTAGCTCAAAAACCTTGGATTGTACCAATTCCCGGAACCACAAAATTGCATCGGTTACAAGAAAATATTGCCAGTACCAACATTAAATTATCATCTGGTGAGCTTTCTAAAATTAATGAAACAGTAAATGCAATTACCCTTGTAGGAGACCGATATCCAGAATTTTTAGAAAAACAAATAGACAAATAAATCGAGCGAGAATGCAAAACATTAAAGGAAAAGTTGTCGCCATTACAGGTTCAAGCAGCGGAATGGGTAAAACCATCGCTATAGAATTAGCAAAAAAGGGTGCAAAGGTGGTATTGGGTGCAAGACGAAAAGAACAATTGCGACAATTAGTTGAAGAAATTAAAAGCAAAGGTGGTGAAGCCGCCTTTGCTCAAATTGATGTGAAAAATAAAGCCGATCTACTTCAGTTGGTTAATACAGCAGTTGAACAATACGGAAGATTAGATGTGATTGTCAACAACGCAGGTGTCAGTCAACTGAGCCGCATTGACGAATTGGATTTTGACGGTTGGGAAGAAATGATCGACATCAACCTTAAAGGGGTTTTGTATGGAATGGCAGCTGCAATTCCCGTTTTCAAAAAACATCAATCGGGACATATCGTTAATATCATATCAACATCAGGAATAAAAATTGTGCCGATGCAGGGTATTTATGCAGGTACTAAAAATGCTGTTCGTACGATTGCAGAAGCGTTTCGACAGGAGTCAGACGGAGCCATTCGTATTACAGGTATTTCGCCGGGATTTGTGAAAACAGATTTTGCGGACAATATCAAAAATGAAGAAATGAAAACAGCTGTTCAACAAGGAATGGAAAAAGTTGCCATAAATCCAATAGCCATTGCCAATGCGGTGATTTATGCAGTGAGTCAACCTGATGATGTAGAAATCGGCGATATTGTTATACGTCCGTCAAAACAAAATTGATTAAATTCGTATTGAAATGCAGCAACAATCCAACATTATTCAGATTAATAGTATATCGCAACTTGTTCGTATCTTGGGATTTTCAGCGCCATTGCATCCTTTAATTGCATTGGTTGATTACAATGATGTTTCGATTGATATGTTTCCGAAAGGGCAAAAAGTGAGTCTTGATTTTTACAAGATTTCTTTCAAGCCTACTTTTAAAGGACACATCAAATATGGACAGGGCTATTATGATTTTGAAGAAGGTGGATTGGCATTTTTGAAACCAAAGCAAATAGTTTTTCCACCGGTAGATTTAGAAAGCTTTGAAGGGATAGCCTTGTATTTTCATCCGGACTTTATCAGAAATTATCCGTTAGGAAAAACGATCAATCAATATGGTTTTTTTTCTTATGATGTGTCAGAAGCCTTATTTCTATCTGCAAGGGAAAAAGAAATCATAGCTAATTTATTTGCCACAATAGCCAATGAATTAGACAACAATATTGACGGTTACAGTCAGGATGTTCTGGTATCACAAATAGAATTACTTCTTAATTACAGTAATCGTTTTTACAACCGCCAATTTATCACAAGAAAAGCAGTCAATCACGACATCATCTCCTCTTTAGATCAGCTTTTACACAATTATTTTGAAGAACAAAAAAGCCTTAAGAACGGTTTGCCGTCCGTTAAATATGTTAGCACGGAATTGAAATTGTCACAGCGTTACTTAAGTGATATGTTAAGTTCACTGACAGGGCTAAACACACAACAGTACATTCAGAATACTATCATAGAAAAAGCAAAAGAAAAATTATCAGCAACAAATCTTTCGGTATCAGAAATTGCTTATGAATTGGGCTTTGAACATTCACAATCATTCAGTAAACTTTTTAAGGCAAAGACCAACATTTCGCCTTTGGAGTTCAGGCAGTCTTTTAATTGAAATATCAGAATGGGTTTTTACGATTGTATTAATGACTGTCCAAAGGTGAGCAGATTATTATCAGGATCTAATATTGAAAACTCTTTTTGTCCCCAATGTTGTCGCTTCAAATAACCTGCAGGATGAATTTCAATATTGTTTTTTAAGAAAGTATCATAAATACTATCTATATCTGAACAACGGATATAAATCTGACCATAATTTTTATTGGGAAGAAGTTCTCTGAATTCAAAAAAATGGATTTCCATATCATCTTTTGCCATCATAAGATAGCCCTCAAAATCATTTTGGGAAGGTGTAAAGCCTAATTGGCTGTAATAATTTTTCGTCGTTTCCTTATTTCGCATCGGTAGTTTTGGAATAATTACTGTCATCTTATTTTTTCTTCAAAAATGATGATAATGTTTTAAAATCACACTTGATCGAAATCAAAAAGAAATTTTCGCCCTTATTCTGCTTATCGTTTCCGGTCTGATTTTGAGATAGGATGCGATCATTGAGAGTGGAAAAGTCTGGATGAGCTGAGGTCTTGTTTTAAGAACATAATTATATTTCTCTGCCGGAGTCATATTTTCATCATAGAAATTCAATTTCGGATTTGAAATAAGAAGTTTGTTGAATTGTAAAAATTTATTCGAAACAGCTATAAGCGAATGAAGACTGTCTAGAGTCAATTCAACCACTTCGGATCTTTCAAATGCCTTGATCGTGGTTTTTGCAGGACTCTGGTTTACTAAGCTTTCAATATTGAATGTCCATTCATTCTCCAAATAAAGATCGGTTATAATTTCCTCATCACGAACAGGATTGTAGTAGGATTGGTAAAATGAGCCCTTTATAATAAAAAATAAGGATTTTGAAATTTCACCTTCTTTGCTTAGGATCGCATTTTTATCCAGATACTTTTTACAGATATTTTTATTGAATAACTTTAGTTCTGCCTCAGAAAAATCTGAAAATTCTTCAAGCATTGCTGATAATTTTATTATGTTCAAATATATAAAAGATTTCAATTTTTCAATACCGTAAATACTTTTGGTTTGCGTTTTATAATAATAAAAATCATCCCTTAAAAGATATTTAAAAGGTGATCATCCCGAATTTAAAATATATTTTATTGTAATTAGATTATTCAGGCTGAATAATAACAAAATGGACCAAAGGAAATTCTCTTTTTACATTTTCACGAATACGCTTTATGGCTTCAGTGATCTCCTCGGTATCAAGATGGTCTTCAAAATCGATAATGAGCATCAATACTACTTCCTCGGGTGACTGGTAAGTAGATAATATGTTTTTTGTTCTGACCACCGCAACATCTTTTTCCGCCAGTTTCGCGATTTTCTCTCTCGTTTCCGGCGCAATTCCTTCTCCCATCAATAAGCTTCTGCTCTCTCTGGCCAGGATAAAAGAAACAAATACCAGTATCAATCCTACAATGATCGATGCCAGTCCATCTAACTCCGGTATCTGGAAGGTATGGCTGATCCCCATCAAAATCATCACAACGATAAGTCCTGCTACGGCCGCCCCATCTTCAAAGACTACAAGGAAGCTCGCAGGGTCCTTGCTTTTGATGATCGCATCCCACCATTTCAGACCTTTTCGGGTCTTGTTGAATTCTTTGACAGCTATAAACAGGGAAGTGCCTTCGAAAATAAGGGAGAGTACCAATACAATATAATTCCAGAACGGGTCTTTCATCACTTCAGGTTCAATAATGTGTAGAATTCCCTGATAAATGGATAGTGCACCACCAAGTCCGAATATTAATATAGAAACGACAAAAGACCAGAAATATAATTCCTTGCCATAGCCAAAAGGATGAAACTCATCTGCAGGTTTCCTGCTCCTTTTTAATCCATATAATAATAAAAGCTGGTTAGTGGTATCAACAGTGGAGTGAATTCCTTCAGAGATCATAGAAGAACTGTTGGTGAATGCCCCTGCAATAAACTTTGTCAACGCGATCAGCAGGTTGGCGGCAAGTGCACTATAAATTGATTTACGATTGTTGGCCATTTATTGAAATAGAGTATTATGTAGAAAAATTATTAAACTCTTCAGTGTATATAGATCATTTTACAATCTGTCGTCCTTTTTTCTCTTCATTCCCGAAATGATACGTTTTCGTTGTATAAAGCCCCAGTACAGACAATTGAGTGCCATTTATTACATATATGCTTCATGCAAAAACATTGGTTAATTCAAACTGAAATTCCGTAATTACACAAAAACTGAAATCTGATAGTTTATAGTTGCAAGTTTGACTACTATAATATTAATTTCTATTTTACAATTTTTTTACGGCTACAATGTATTAAATTTGTTTATCAATCAAAAAATAATGAGGAATTTTTTTTTAGCGTCATTAATATATTTATTTGCCATTAATACAATTTGCGCCCAAACAAAAAAACAGGTCTCTCAATTAAGTGACCTTTGTAACGTCTGGGGAAGCCTTAAATATTTTCACCCAGAAATTGCTGTAGGAAAATACGATTGGGATTCAGTTGCTGTTTCAGCAATCAATAAAATCTTAAATTCTGATGATCAATTTAATTTTGAAAATGAAATAGATATAATAATGAATGCGGCCGGGAAAAATACGGCTGAGGAATTTATTGTTAATCAATCAATGCATCCATACACCTATAGAAACATCAATGATTCCTGGATTGAAAAGAGTCAGAATTTGAATAAGAATCAGAAGGTGTTATTAAAGTATAATTATTCACATCCATTTCAAGGAAAGAATTTCTATGCTCAAAATAATCCTGATGATGACGGCAATATTATAACACCAAATGAGAAATCATATCCCGAAATGAAGTTCCCAAATGCCAACTACCGGCTTTTGGGACTTTTCCGTTTTTGGAATGTCATCAATTATTACTATCCCTATAAGTATGCGACAGATCAACCCTGGGACAAAGTCTTGATAAAATTAATTCCTGAATTTGTAAAAGCAAACGATATCCTTTCTTATAACAAAGCAGTCTTGAAAATGTCTGCATCAATTGATGATGGACATGGCGGGATATACCCCTTTATTGATTTAGAAGTTGCAGGAAAATATAATCCGCCATTTTTTTTCAAACTGATTGACGGTAAAGCGGTAGTTACAAAAATTCTTGACGAAAGTCTCAAACAAACAGCAAATATCCACAAAGGGAGTGTTATTGAAAAAATCAATGGCATTTCATTAAAAAAACGTGCAAAAGATTTATGGGACTTTGTACCAGCAGGTAATACAGCTGGAAAATACAGAGATCTGCATAAATTAATTCTCAACAGTTCTGAAACTTCAGCAACTTACTCTGGATATAATTCTAATGGGGAAAAGTTTTCTTCATTAGTGAAACTAAGAGAAAGTAATTTTCTTAAGGAATTCTTGGAACTATATGAAATGTCAAGCCCTATCACTTCGAAAATGATCACTAATGATATCGCGTATCTATATGCATCTAATATTACTTACAAAAATATGGACAGCATAATGAAACCTATTATGAATACGAAGGCTATCATTTTGGATCTTAGAAATTACCCCAGCAAAATGCCATCGTACGCCATAGCAAATTACTTTCTTGACAAACCTACAATTTACAGTAAACAGACAAGAAATGATTTCAGATATCCGGGACTTCTTATCTATGAAAATACCAATAAAGGTACGACGGCAGAAACTGTCGGAAATGAAAATCCTAATCCCTACAAAGGAAAACTAATCCTGCTAGTTGATTACCGGACCCAGAGTCTGCCCGAATTTAATAGCTTGATATTAAAGACTTATAAAAACACAACTATTATTGGAAATCAAACCGCCGGTGCAGATGGCAATCAGACAAGAATGATTTTTCCGGGGAACTACAAAATACTTTTTTCAGGATTAGGCATTTATCACGCAAACGGAGATGAGGCACAGCGTGTGGGCATCCCAATTGATATACGTGTAAAATATATGATTTCAGATTTCATAAACGACAAAGATCCGATTTTAGAAAGAGCAATTAACTATGCAAAAACAGAAAAATAAAATTGCATAAATATTTTACAGAGCGGATATGTAAATAAAATAGTAAAATGCCTGCCGGTCTTCAAAGCACGACGAATGCTTTTACAGGTTCATCTTTCATTTTCAGCAAGAATATTCTGGATAATCAGTTTTCTTTTTCTGCGTATGTCAACAATCCTTTTAATCAATTCAGAAAAGCCTTTACAGAAACCATTGGAAACGATTTTTTACCAGAACAATTATGTTAAAGATTATTACAGGTCAATTGGTTTTAATATCACTTATAAATTAGGTAAACTTAAGGACGAGATCAAAAATACAAAGAGAAAAATTGAAAATAATGATTTGGCGAATTAGAGGATTGGCGACCTGTTTGTATCTTTTTTTAATTTGACTCTTAACGGTAGGAAGTATCCGTAATGATTTAGTTTAATAATGGTCTTTAGAACTATTGACTTTGTGTAACTAAGAACCAGTTATCTGCAAAGGCTTAAAAACAAAAAAATCAATCATTCAATTTTCACATTTGCGATCTTCAAATTGAGTGTTGAAAGTTTGGGATTGTATCATTTAATGGCTTCCAAAGCGGAATAATAAATAGAACCCTGGCATCAGAGATTCAGTAGGCAGTAAGTAATTCTTACTTGGCATAAAATGAATTAAATTAGCATAAAACAATTAGCATGGGCAGTCATAAATAAAACAAATGAGAAATAGAAATTATATTATTATAGGAGTTTTAGCATTCGTTGCTGCACTGGTCATCGGCGTTCTCATCATACTTGATGGATTGAGCGGTATGGGTAATCCAAACGGAAGCAGGGCACCAGATTATCCTTATTTTATAACCACAGAACCTCTAACGATCAGAAATTTAAACTTGCCGAAAGGAACAAAACTAACCTATGAAGAAAGCTTTTTCAAAGAGGGACAGCAGGACAGGATTATGAGTGAAAAAAATCTGACCACGATCGAGCTTCCAAAAGGTAAACCTGTCATCTGGGGCGGCGTTCCGGTTTATATGTTTTTGAAATTCTTCAATACTGAGATGAAAGGATACACTGTGAGCGCAGATTTTGAAAAATTGCCGAAAAACCATAGAACTAAATTTTCACAAATTTGGCAGAATTGCGGTGGAGAATTATCAGTCCTGGTCAATAATACAGAAGATTGGAGTTTTAATACAACTAATATTGCGGATATTTCAAGCTGCAGTGTCATCTATCAGCGTTTTTTCAAAGAAGATGAAGAACAGCAAAGATTTCTGGATACTCTACTCAAGGAACTGAAAACCAACGGGAAAAATCAAACAAAATGAAAAATATAAAGCTGTTTGCCTTGTTTATTCTAATGTCTGTTCCAAATTTCTTATCAGCTCAAAAAGGCAAGGTTAAGGACAATTATAGCTATCAGGTAAGGGAGGAATATGGAGATTTAAATAATGATGGAAAAGAAGATAAGGTATTAGTTATGATGGATACCATAGATGAGACAAGACCCTTGAAATTGCAGATCTTTCTTTCCCAGCCCGGCGGAAAATTAATTTTAGCAGTACCTTCTACGAAGATCATCGAACCTCAATATCCTGCAGAGAATAAAGGGAAACCCAATGGTTTTCAGATTCCGAGTTTTTTTATAGAACACGGCATTTTGCAAATGCGGAGTGAAATAGAAAACGGCAATATAACCTATGACTTCAGGTATAAAGACGGAAATTTTGAATTGATCCATGTCAGCAAACTTACCAATAATTCAACAAAAGCTTATGTTGATGAGTATACGACGTTCACGGATACTCAGTTTGACCTGGTCACAGGCATCAGAATTGAAACTGATGATAAATTAGGTTCAAAAAAACCTTTGGCCGTACGGAAAAAGAAAGTCTTAATCAGGCCATTGCCGAAAATACAGGATATGAAATTTTCTGATACAGCCTTATATTAATAACCATAAAATCAAAATAATCAAACGAAATATAACTTATGAAAAGCATCATTGCCTTACTTCTTTTACCATTGCTGATGGCCTGTCAGACAAATAGTTTTGATTTGCATACATTATCTTTTCCGGTTGACATAACTACCTTAGAGAAAAAATATGAACTCGATACGAACAGTGATCTTTCGGGCATTATCGTTTACAACAGTACAGACCCGGCACTGCTTCAGTTTTCAGGATATTCCTATTCGGGAACTCTGAACAAACAGGATGCTTCCATATTATCAACCAATTATGTGTCTTTCTACGAGAACAGGACAACCAATAAGGTCAATGCCTACAGGCTGGAAATTAAGACGACTAAAAAAGCAGAGGAATTTGAAAGTAGATTGGTAAAGGAATTCGGGAAGACCGATTTCTATTACAGGAATGCAGAATTTTCCTACAGGATCTGGAATACAGGCAACAAACGCTACCTATTGGAAACCAACAATACCGGCAGATATAATAATGAGAAATTCAAATCCTGTAGTTTGTATGTGGTGTCCGAAGGGGATCAACTGTTGAACGATTATTTTATTGCGGGAGGTTTCCAATATTACGGCGATTATCTTCGCGAAAAAAACAAGCCTGAGCACAAAGGAAAGAAATATACTTACCGGAATTTTATAGACGAAATGGAAAAAGAAGATGGTAAGGATTCATTCTACCTGAAAGATTATGTGAAATAGACTCGAGATAAATTATGAGGATCAGTGGTAATTATTTAGACCGGTTAAGATATAATATAATTCCGATGGCCATATTGTTTGGAATAATCGGTGGGATTTTCTCCAATGATAAGTTACAGGGTTTCCTTGTATTCGGCGGGATTGCTCTTGGCATCACATGGTTGATCGATTCGGCTTTCATTTTCCGAAAGTTTGGATCTCATCTTAATAAACTGGTATTGGCAGAAGGAATTCTATTCAACGGTACCGAAATACAAGCTTCCCAAATCATTACAATAAAAACTGAAAACATTTATACTGATTCTATCATTGCTAAATGGAGTATAACCACCATCCGACTGACCTTGGATGACAATTCTGATTTTTACATTCTCGCAAAGCCACATTCTATATTTTTCTATATCAAGTATTTGGCAGGTATCTTGAAGGATTATTACGGTGACCGCAAAAGATATAAGACTGGTGTCCAGAGAGGTTTCGTACCACTATCCGGTTATTTTGTAAGGGAAACGTCGCAAACTTTGGATCGTTTGATCTCAGAATATCCTGAATTAAAATTAAAAATTTATTGAAGTAGTCAACTAGAGTAGGAGTTAATTTTTGGAAAACAAGTTGCTTAATTTTTTTAAATGAAAGAACTGATCTTAAAAAAAATCATTTTTCGTAAACGTTTGAGTTTAAGCATATTCATCACATGCATTATTTTGATGTGGGCAGGACTATTAGTTTTATTATATTATCAATTTAATGATAATATTAACTCTTTAAATTTCGCTCTTTTTCTTATTTTTTTTGTCTGTGTCCTGTTTAGTACTATGGGGATTTATATGTCTAAATTCTTTAAAGCATATATAACTACTGTTAATAAGCTAAGCGACAAGGAAGCATCCATTTTTGTTGAGCAGGGACGTTCTCGTCCTTTTGCCGAACAATGGTTACCTTCTTTTATTATTTTCCAGCATAAAGTAAAGTTTTTTAAATTAATGAAGCAACCGGAGTATCAATTTGCTGAGATAAAAAGTATACAATTTAAAAGATTTAATTTTACAAAAAGCAGACAGGATTGCAGGATAACCATTCAATTATTCGATGGTAGAAAGCATCATTATAACGTTAATGGAAATCTCAATCAAAGGACCTATTTAAAAAATGAAGCGATGGCGTATAATAGAGATATCATAATTGATGATAGATGTGCTTAAAATTTTCCCACAATCAAAAATAACAAAAACATGTAGTTTTTCTATTACCGTTGTTGCTCTGTGCATGTAATGGAAATGGCAGCCAGCAGAATGAAAAAAAAGACAGTCAATACAATAGGCGCCAATCTTAAAGTTGAGCCGGTTAAAAATAAAAAATTTGCCAGGCAAAAACACAGAAAACACTGCGGAAAGGACAGTAGCTGGGAAAATCGTCGTTGGCAAATTGAGCCAGAGCTTATAATAAGCATTATTTCATTAATGAGATCTGTTTATAGAAGACGACAATTCAAAATCAGAAGCTATTGAAAAGTAAGAACTGAAATTGCAAACGAGTTATAAACCCTTTAGTCTTAAAGAGTTTTACTCACTTTGAACGATAACAAAATACATTAACAAGATTTTTCAAAAACATCTTTAAACAATGTTTATCTTAACATACAATTTCAATCCAGCCGACCTCAATAATGACAAAAAAAAGCTATATCATTTTCAGAAAAAATTATGAAGATCATATTTCTAAGAAATTGGAAGTTGGCAAAGAACAATTTTACAGTGACCATTACGAGGCCAAGCAACCTTTTGGTTTAGCCATTTTCGGATTTTTAATGCTTGTGTTTGCTATTTACATTCTGCTAAAAGTACATATACTCTATGGAATGTCCTTAATTATCATAGGTTTTTTCTTCATGTATGGCGGACTTAAGAAAAGTAAATTAGTTTTTAGAATTTCTAAAAATGGAATATGGACTGCTGAATTCGGATTCATTTACTTTCGGCATATTGAGCGTTTTGAATTCTACAGGTACATTGGAAAGCACAGCTCAGAAGTTATGAAGATCCATATTAAAAATTATAAAATTTATAAAATGGAAACACCTTTTTTAGAACAACCAATATCTCATATCGACAAGTACGGGAATCTGAAAAATACACTTAATGAAGTCTTAATGATTGCAAATAAAAGAAATGAAATTAAAAACTACCGCTAAAAAGGATTTGTATCAAGAATAACCTAGATTCCAACTTGACTCACTTCAGATTAAAATATTGGATGATAAAATTAAATAATATGGAGATTCTTAAAAAATATGGTATTGCTGAAACAGGAAAAGACTACGCATGGTTTGACCTTGAAAGTTTTGAAGAAAGTGACTCATATATTGAATTAGTTAAAAATTTAGAAACTATTAGTAAAAATAAATTCGCTCCTCAAAACCTTACCGTTGGGAGCGAAGGATGGACTGAAAGTCGAGCGCATTATATCAGTGAAATTAATTTCGAAATAAATTGTAACCAGTATAATATCAGGATTTTGTGTGAAAAATGGTTCGATTTTGACCTCATATTGGAACTGAACAAAATAATGATGCAAGAAGGAATTAAAGAGCAATTTTATCCTATCCGGACGAATGATCAATCTTTGATAATTGTTTTTGGTAACACACTTCTGAAAGAAAAACTTGCAAGCGAAAATGTTTTGGAAAATACTGATCAACTGATTTTAGAGAAACCACTTAACTTTAATTCATTAAAAATTGTTTGACTTATAAAAAACCTGCTTTGCTTACCAGACAATTTAATTCTAAATATAATTTACGAAGTTGATGAAGATGAAGTGTACGATTTAATGAGGTATCGACAACAGAAATCATGGAGGAGACATTTATCCATATTTTGGCTTCATTTGGCAGGGCGGTAGAAAGAAAACAAAATATCTAAGTTATTTTTCTTAAGATCAATACTTTTTATTTAAAAGATTCAAATGTGATTACTACAGTTTTTTAAGACCGCAATTTAATACCCGGAAAATTAAAGCATTTTGCTTCGTGAAATAGATTGGATGACAGTTTTTACTACGTGATACTGAACTATGTTAAAAAGAAGTTATAGAAGTATTTAGAACCTATAATTGGTATAGAATACGAAGTATTGGATTAGATAATAACAAGTGATAGTTTAGTAACAAGAACCTTAATGTTATTTTTACTTTAATGAAAAATCTAAAATTATAATCAAAATTATATGCTATTAAATTTTAATTGAAAATAAAATAGAGATGCTCAAATTTCTTTTCACTTTCTTTATCTTTATCAAAAAAGTATGAAAAAAATCGTAATTTGTTTTAGCACTATACTGCTCATATCCTGTCAAAAAAACAATAAAGAGGCAGAGCAGGTAAACAACAATAAATCTACAGATATCACATTATCAAAAGTTCCTGAAATCAATGATTTCGGAAAACAGGTCAAGGGACATTACAGCAAGGAGGAAGATTCCTGGATTAGTGAAGATGCTTTTTATGAATCTGCAGGTTTCGATGGAAACGAGTATGCCAGCATTTATCGCTTGACAGACAATGAGGATGAACCGCATTTGGGACTGATCAATAAACAGGGGAAAATCGTGGTGTCGACAAAATACTCGGGGTTGTCGATAGGCTTTGTGAACGGTTTCTGCGAGGTGTCACTTGACAAGAAAGGAATGGTTGATGACAAAGGGAAGGAGATTCTGCCCACTATCTATGACTGGATAGACTTTGCTAAAGATAATCTTTTCGTTATTAATAAAGACGGAAAAAATGGTTTTGCTGATTACACAGGAAAAGTTCTCATAAAGCCCAAATATCAAGGTGCTACTTACGCGGGGAATGGTCTGTTCTTTTTTATGAAGGAACCTCAGCGATGGGGTCTGATGAATTTCAAAGAGGAAGTGGTTGTGCAGCCGGAATTCACTTCTACATCTGAATTTTTGAATGGAAAAGTCGTTTTGCAAAAAGATGGGGGAGAAGAATATACCGTCTACAGCACTGGGAAAGTAGTAAAAAATTAAGTAGATTCTAATAATAAGACACTCAAAATGCTTAGAAAAAAAATAATTACTGTGGCATTATTTGCAGTCATCTGGGGTTGCAATTCATCAGAAAAAACAACTGTTGAACCAAAAGTGCCCAACGAAACCCTGATTGTTTCTTCCAAAGGAAAACTGTTTAATTTTAATCTGGAAACAAAAAAGCTCACCTGGGAATATATATCTAAAGATGATACGCTGAGCAATCGAAATCGCTTTTCTTATGATGAAAGCACGATCTATATGCCTTTTGAATCCGGCAAACTCCTGGCGGCCGATATCTTATCGGGAAAAATACGCTGGGAAAACAATTATAAGCCTGACCCCACTTTGGACGATGCCTCAAATGATGGAACAGGCTATACAAATTCCGACGCATATCCAGGGCCTATTTTTATGACAAAGCCATTGGTTTATGATCACAAATTATTTATACCATCGGCGGGCATTCCTGATTTATTAAAATCAAAACTTATCACAGTGGATGCCACAACCGGAAAGACCATATCTCAGAAAGCAAACTCCACGAACTACAATTATTTCCAACCCATTGAAAAAAGGGGCGTAATTTATGTTAACTCTGCTGTTTATCTGGACGTACATTATCCAAGTGGTTCTTTTGGGTATTTGACTATGGAGAATATTGCTGACAGTGGAAGCCCTATTTATACCCAGATGCAATCCAATAAGAACAGTCTGTTTCTGGGGGCCGAGAACGGAATTATTTATTCGATGGGCTTAAGCGGCGATGGTTTTACGAGAGCGGCAGAAGTTAATCATCCGGAAGAGAATTCAAGTGGCCAGAAGGGAATCTTTGACTGGCAGTATCAATCTGAAAAGTATCCGGGCTTAGGAGACGGCAATACCGAACTGGTGAATAACCAACTGATTGTCTGCAAAGCGTCTGATAAACAAAATAAATCTGCACTGATCGCAATCAATGCCAAAAATGGTAAGGAAAAATGGCTCTACGAGCCAGGAGATCAGATCAAAAACTGGCAGCTTGCAAATCAGGATGAGCTTACTGGTTACACCAAAAAATTTATTTTTGTTTTGGATACATCGGGCAAGCCAACATTTAAAATCCCTATAGATCCTTCACTATATCCCGTTTCTAATATAGAAACAAGATCAGACGGTGCGCTCATCTATATTACCGGGAAAGGAGTGGTGGTGATTGACAGAAATACCAATAGCACGAGTCTTTTCATTGCTCACACATTTTATCCCAGTTCCCGTCCTTTAAATCAGATTAAATATTTTAAAAAATAAAGACCTGTCAATCCAGCAGGTCTGGTCCATCAAAAAAAAAAATTGAGCAATCTTAAGATTTAGATCTTAACCATACATGATCCCTCTTTTTTGAGGGATTTTTTTTGTATTAATGAAAAATCTTTATTAATAAACAGAGCTTACATTATATTTTATGTACTTGCATTTAATATGAGCAAATTTCAACGTTCGCTATTGCCTGTGAGGCACTCCGATTTTCTATAGCAAATATATTCCGTTAATAATAATTGCATTTAAATAAGTCTTTATTTCTTATAGTTAATTTTCATCACATTTATAGCTGCCTTAGTCACATCTTTTAATTCTCCATAAAAAACTATTATATATTTGTTCAAAATAGTACAATGAAAATCAAGTGGCGGGTGTATGAGATGGTTTTTGTAACGCTTTGCGCGGTAGTGGCAATTATCATTTTATTTATTAGGGCAAGTGCTGTTACTGATATGCCTGCCTATCCGGAAATGCAGAGACTTTTCCTAGAATCGGCAAGATCCTATTCATTCTGGAAGAATGAATTGCTGCCTAAAATTGCTGTAATCTTGCTTTATCTTTTGTGTTATTTTTTGGTGAATCTTATGTTGCTTCCCTCATTAAAAAGTGACACATTAACTGATTTTGGGAAAATGATCTCTCCCAAGATATTAGAACCAATCATTTACTTTGTTCTGGTCAGTTTTATTTTAGCTTTCGGCGTGAATGCCCTTTCATATGTCGCCCTGCCGCATTTGATAAGCTATCGTGGCTATCAGGGATTAGCCTTGCTGGGATACAATGGCCGACCACTGTCTGATTTTTCATTTGGGATTCCAAGAGCTTTTGCAATGATCGCTCTTATGTTGCTTTTAGCAGGCATCAGGGAGGTTTTTATTTCATTTTTAGGGAGGCCTGGAAAAAATCGTGAATTTCGTATTCATTTTTGCAACACTTGTTTGCCGGTTGTATATTTCTATTTTATCATACTTTTATTACTAGGTCTGTTACATATCAGGTTCATTATTTTTATTGCTATCGCAACACCAATATTGTTCTATTGGGCTTATTTGATATTTTGGTTTTTTCCTGCATTGTCAGATCAGTCATTATCGCTTCTTATTGTGATATTGCGATTATTGCCTGTGACAATAATCCTATCGCTTTTCTTTCTGTTGCTGGTTCATGCAGGTTTATATGTTATTTGGGCAATGCCGTTATTTTGTGTTTTTCTTCTATTTTTTGTGACACCCATAAGTTGGCTACTTTATACTCAACGGGGGAAACAAATTCAACAAATGAAGCGTTTAGAGACACAGGTTACAAAATCGGATGCGAATCTTAGATTCCTGCGCTCACAAATCAATCCGCATTTTTTATTCAATGCCCTTAATACTTTGTATGGCGTTGCATTGATGGAAAAATCAGAAAATACTGCTGACGGTATACAGAAATTGGGTGATATGATGCGTTTTGTGCTGCATGAAAATAATCAAGAGCTCATCCCACTTAAAAAAGAGGCCACATATCTCCAAAACTATATCGAATTTCAAAAACTTCGTACAAGATCATCACCTGATATGAATATTTGCCATGATCTCGATATTGGAGAATGCGAAAAGCAGATTGCTCCAATGTTGCTGGTACCCTTTGTAGAAAACGCATTTAAGCACGGAATAAGCCTTCTAAGAAAATCATGGGTAAATGTCTCACTTGCATGTACTGAAGCAACCATTGAGTTTAAGGTGCAGAACAGTATTCATCCGAAACAGGAATTTGATCACGAAAAACACCAGTCTGGTATTGGACTTGAGAACGTGTGGCAACGATTGGAGCTAATCTATCCCGGAAAATATGTTCTTGAAATAAGCTCAGATAATGGTGAATTCAGCGTTACGCTTACTATTAATTTAAAATCCAAAAATGATGATTAAGGCAATTGCAATAGACGATGAACCAATGGCGCTGGAAGTGATCCGGGGCCTGAGCGAAAAAGTTACATTGGTCGAATTTTCAGGATATTTTACAGATGTTTATCAAGCGAAACGCTTTTTGGAAAAGGAGCATATCGACCTTGTTTTTCTGGATATTAAAATGCCTGATATGTCTGGGATCGAGTTTATCAGATCACTTCAAAATCCGCCGATGGTTATTTTTACGACAGCATTTTCAGAACATGCGGTAGAAAGCTTTGAATTGGATGCCATCGATTATTTGCTGAAGCCATTTTCACTGACACGGTTTTTAAAAGCCTGCAATAAGGCATACAGTAATACGAAACTGTGGAAGCGGAGTCTAAATGGAAGTCCAACATCCGTCTTTATCAAAAGTGGGTACGAAAAGGTAAGAGTGGATTTCAATGATATTCTATACGCAGAAGGCGCAGGCAATTATGTTGTTTTTGTGACTGCAAATAAAAAAATTGCATCAAGACTTACAATGTCTGAAGCAGAGGCCTTGCTTTCTAATATAGATTTTATAAGGATTCACCGGTCGTATATCGTAGTACGAAGACATATTAAAAAAATAAATAAGAGAAGTGTATGGATTGGTTCGGCGGAACTTCCTATAGGTCCGGCGTACTCTAGCGGACTTCAAGACCTGATATAATTAAACTTTAAAAAAATGAAAAAAGCATTCTTATTTTTGCTGGTCTCAGGACTGGCAGTCTATTCTTATGGCCAAAAAGCAATAACACAAAAACTGGATGAACTTGTTTCAGCTTATGCGAATGTTGGCAAATTCAATGGGGCAGTCCTGGTTTCGAGACGGGGTGAAATACTTCTTCAAAACGGGTACGGTATTAGAAATGATAAAAAGGGGGAATCGGTCTCCGCCGATGATGTTTTTCAGTTATACTCAATTACCAAAACTTTCACATCAACGCTGGTGATGAAACTGGAAGAGGAAGGTAAACTTAAGCTTTCCGATAAGCTTGAAAAATATTATCCGGATTTTCCGGAAGGTGACAAAATCACCATCGAAAATCTTTTGACCCATACCTCTGGAATTTATGATTACACCCGCGGATATAACATGCCTGATATGAAGGAAAAGACCTTCGTAGATTTCCTGAAGTCAAAACCTCTGGATTTTCCGCCAGGAACAAATTGGAGCTACAGCAATTCAGGTTACTGGCTTTTAGGCTTTATTATTGAAAAGGTATCAGGATTATCGTTCGAAGAAGCATTAAAGAGGTACATTTTCGATCCGCTACAAATGAGAAGTTCGGGTCTGGATTATAAAAAACTTGTCAGCAAATATAAAACAACGGGCTATGTGATATTGTCCGACAGCCTAAAACAAGAAGCAGAGATCTATGATTCCCCTGGTCCATTTGCTGCGGGTGCCATTTACGCTACTGTTGGGGATGTGTATAAATACTATGTTGGAACAAAGGATCATGAAATTCTTACATCTGACAGCTACAAAAAAGCATTTTCGCCTTATAAAAATGACTATGGTTATGGATGGGTAATTTCAAGCTTTGACGGAAACAAGACGATAGGCCACAGTGGAGGTGCAGCAGGATTTAGGACTAATTTCATAATGATACCTGATAAGGATATCTGCATAGTTGTGTTAAGCAATTCAGAACAGGTTAGTGCTAGGTTCATAACAGGCAAACTCCTTGAAGTTCTTTTTGAGAAACCATATATAGTGCCAAGGGAAATGCAGCTGGATAACAAAATATTAGTACAGTATGCAGCATATTATAAATTAAATGATCATAATTTACACATCACAATTTCAGGTCATCGCCTTGCTGTCGAACCTTCCGGTGAGCCAAAAAACGAACTGTTAGCTTTAGGTGAAAATTATTTCTATTCACCAGAAACCGGTTTTTACCTAGGCTTTCAAAAAAATGAATATAACGAAGATTTTGATCTCGTTATTTATAAGGACAATAAAATTATCAAGACAGAACGCTTCATTCCTACTTGGGGAATAATAGGTACTGCGACTACAAGTGGATGGGAGGGAAGCGATATAGAAATGACCCAGGACATAAATGACCGGTCGATCTGGAGATTACAACATATAAAGCTCACTGATGGAGAAATGAAATTCCGTTTTGCCAACGGTTGGAATATAAGTTATGGTGATAATAAGCAGGACAGACAATTGGAAAGCGATGGGGAAAATATAAAGGTAAGCGCAGGAATATATGACATTATGCTGGATCTGCGGGAACCGAAATCTCCAAAATATGAATTGTTGACAAGACAAATTAGTGATTAATTTATACAAAGATTTATTTAGATATGTTCTTAAATTTATTTTAAAAATTGATATAATAACATACTTTATTTAAATCACTTATTTCTAATTAAAGTTTTTTAATATAATCTTCATAGCCACTGTTCGATAAGACTTCTTTGGCTGTTAGGGTATAAAGATCCTTCCAGGAATCTTTTCCATTTTTCTCTACATACTTTGTGACTATTCTGAATCCTAGCCAATAATTCAGCGTTTTTGGTGCGTCAGGAAACAATTTAACGCTATCATTCCTGAGCAATGGATTGTTACCTGAAGTATCCGAAAAGAAATCTTTTACTTTATTGAATATTTCTTTCTCATTTTTGATATACCAATCCCATTGCTTTTGACTCATGTTTTCCACTGCCTCATGTTGTGAAATATTTCTGTTGAAGAACACGTAGGTAAAATAACAGGCAAAGCCCTCGTCGATCGTCTGGCTTAATGCTGATTCTCTTTCAGGATCAGCATTTCTGAATTTTTCATAAACCAGATGATTGAATTCATGCGGTAATCCTTTCGTGAGAGTATACTCAACATCGACCCCGGGATTATTGAGTTCAAGAGCAAATTGTTCAGCATTGCAACCCCCAAAACCAATACCTGTGATTGGTGTAAAAAGCAAACTTAATTTCGCCTTCGGTTGATAAGGGACCAGCTTACTGAATTTACTCAGGTTCTTCCTAATCAATTTATTCAGATCGATGTCTGTTAGTATCTTTGTTTTTTTGATTAAATCTTGTTTGTTTTCGGAAAGTAATGTTCTGTTCCATTTGATCATTCCAGTAGGATTGTTGAATTTTTTCCCATTCTCATCACCGAAGATGACACCGTAGCAGCTGTCCCATAATTTTTGATGAGGCTTGTATACATTTCTGTCTATCATCGTTGAGTCAAAGACTCTGGACCGATGAGCTAATATTTGATATTTAAATAAGTTTTTGACGGTAATATTTTCAATTTGGATCGAATCAGATAGTTGTTCAATTTTTTTATAATCGAAATCATTTATCATAGACGTTTTGGTAGAACAAGAAATGATTGTAAGGATGACAAAAAGTAAAGGAATTTTTTTCATAAGAATTTTTTAAGATGACTTTAAAAATAGTGGATCTCTAACTACAAACAACTGACTGCATTGTTTTTCTTTCTGAACATTGAAATTATTCAAAATTTATTTAGTGGTGATTTCAGTGAGAATTTTTTTGCCGTTTTCATTATTAGGATTTAGGTCAATGGATTTTCTGTACATTTCAATTGCTTTGTTCCTATTACCCGTTTTCAATAAGATTTCCCCATAGCTGTCATAGACATTCCAACTTTTCGGGAATAGGTGAACATTGAGTTTGAAGATCTCCAAAGCATCCTTCTGTTGATTATTTGACATCATTCGGTATGCCCAGCTATTCAGTTCATCTTCTTTCGGGTCAAATTCTGGATTAACCTTTTGTTCTTTTTTTATAAATTCAATAGCTTTATCAAATCCTTTTTCTCTCAGATTTTTTCTTAAATAGGTTAACGGATCAGCCTTCACTATATCCGGATTATAACATCCTGCAATTTCTTCAATAAAGTCTTCGGGAGCACTTCCTGCTAAGTTGGTCAATACTATGATTGCCAAATTATCATCGGGGTAAACCATTATTACCGATCTGTTACCTCCTGACATTCCAACCGCTTTATGACTTTTCCTAAATTTGGTAATTCCCCAGCCACGTGCCCAATTGGTAGGAGTTCCATTATTGAATGTACTTGGTGACCACATCATATCTAATGTTGATGACTTGTGGAATAATTTCCCATTTTGCAAAGCAATGAGCCAGCTCGCAATGTCTTCAGCAGTACTGTTGAGACCAGCTCCTGTCCTTGTGAAATCAGGAAATTCTGTGTAGGTATTGGTCAGTTTCGCTTCACCTTTTTTGCCGTCAAAAAAACTATTGTAACGGTATGATGGTGCATAGTTCGGAATAATATCTCTTGAGTCTCCAAATACCGTATTTTTAAGAAGTGCAATTCTAAACTGATTAGTTTCAAAATCGGTTGTAAAAGGTTTTTTGGTAAGCTTTTCAATAATTTTTCCCAGCAAATAATAATTGGTTTGATTATACCTGAATTGTTCTCCTGTTTTAAATTCCAGAGGAAGTGTCTTGAGTTTCTCCCAAATTGCTGCTTCAGTTTTTAAAGGTCCTATATTCCCGGTCATAGGATCAAGGAGTTGCAAGATTTCAGGTAATCCTGAAATATGGGTCAATAGCTGGTCAACAGTGATCTTTTGCCAGTCAACCGGAATATCAATCAGATATTTGCTGATAGGGTCATTCAATTTGATTCTATCCTGTTCGACCAACTGCATCACGGCAACGCCCGTGAAAACCTTTGTGTTGGAATTGATAGGAAAGATGGTTGTATTGCTTACAGGAATATTGTCCTGCAGATTTGCAATGCCATAGGATTTGCTTAAAATAATTTTCCCTTTTTTTATAACTGCCAATTGCAGTCCCGGGATTTTTCTTTCTTTCATTTCTCGGTTGATGATTTCATCAGCACAGGCATTCGTTTGCTGTGCAAATAGCTGTAGCGAAAAAAATAGTAGTAAAAAGTATATTCTCATTACATTAAGACAATCATCACTGACTTTCTATTACATCATCAGAGAAAAATAATTTATCAATATTTTATTTCTGGGCATATATTTGAGAGGCAGATTATTAAACCATTAAATTCATTCCCTGGGTTTTTAGTGATTTTTAAAGACGCTCTTGACCCTGTATAAATACATATTCTACTGCATCTCTTAAAAAACATTCTTTCTTATTTATCGATCTATAGATGCAGAGCATTTCAACCGCCATGATTCCTCGTGAGGCGGACTGATTTTCTATAGCAAATATATTCCGTGGTCATTTCGGAAAAAAATCTTTTTGGGTATCCGGAATCAGAGAGATCCCAGAGCCTCCGCAAAAAGATTTCAGGCTTTCATCAATTATTTCTTATTGTTTTCAGGGAATTGATTGCAGTTTTCCTTGTGCCTGCCTGAATGGTTTATCGGCATAGAAAAGTCAGAAACCTCACAAGATGCAAAGCAGTTCATTGAAATTTTGATCTTTAGTTCTTATTAAAGTTTTATTAATGATCTGCAAATATGAAATTTTTAACAGATAAATGTTATTGTCTTAAGGCATATTACATTATGATATTAAGTACAAATACTTAATTATTGTTTTTAATAATAAATTGATTTTAATATTCCATAAAAATAATTAGATTTGCAAAAATCGTTTAAAAATAATTGAATATTATTGCGATTTTTAAAAACTACCATGAACAAACAAAAAATAAATATATATGAGAAAGTTTTATCCTACACTAAAAATGGATTTTATTTTTTCAGGACTACGACGAATCATTTGTCATCTTTTTTTAGGTCCTGAACCTATAAAAATTAAATCGCAGAAAGTACAATTTTTCTGTTTAATAATTTTTATATTATTGCTTGGCGGAACTGACATTGTAAAATCTCAGACAACGCTATCAGCTGGAGATATTTTAATAACTTCCTTTGATGCAACTAAAACAGTTGCTGAAGATAAATTTTCCTTTGTAACATTAAAAGATCTTCAACCCAATACTGTAATTTATTTTACTGACAGAGGATATTTTGGAGGTAACAGCTGGCAAGCCGCAAATGGTGGTACTGAAGGCTCAATTGCTTGGTCTTTGGGAAGTGATAATGTATCAGCAGGTACAGAGGTGGTTATTCAAGGTTTAAACGCAAAAGTTAATAATGTAGTAAAAGGTATAGTTAGTTCTGTTCCGGGAAGTAATGGTAGTGGTCTGTCATTAGCATCACCATCTGGAGATCAGATTATAGTGTTTCAGGGTGGTGCAGGAAACCCATCAGCAAGTGGAGTGACTATGGTTGGAGGGTTTCATTGGAACTACTGCCCGATTGATTATTATTCAGTTTATACCACTGATTCCTCCTGGGATACAATAGGGGTTAATTCATCTTGTTCTGCCGGACCAAATTCGTCCAATATGCCACCTGGCTTAAATGCCTCCAGTGCTTTTTGGGTAGGGTTCTTTAAGCCTACACCGCCTGCTCAGAATATTCAGAATTATACCAAAGGACAGTTCAATGGCGCTGGAGCTCCATTTTCTTCGCTGGCAGCTTTAAAGGCAGCTATATTAGATAGAAACAATTGGACTGCTTTGAAATTTGATGATCCTACAGTTGTTAATGTTCCTACTGGAATAACTTATTACAGCTCTTGTACCGCACCAGCAATTACATCACAACCTTCTGCTAGCACAATCTGTGTAGGAGCAAATACAACTTTTACTGTTGTTGCAAGCAATGCTACTGGTTACCAATGGCAGGTTAATGAAGGTTCTGGATTCACAAACATTAGCAACAACAGTGTTTATTCTGGCGCGAATACTGCGACTTTAACTGTTACTGGTACAACAGCAGGACTTAACGGATTTCAATATAGATTAATAGCAACAGGTGCTTGCACACCAGTAGCTGTATCTAATGGAGCAGTATTAAATGTATCGACAGTTAATGGTTCTATCTCAAAGACTAATGTATCTTGCAATGGCGGAAGCAACGGAACAGCAACTGTAGTTGCATCAGGCGGAGTAGGCGGTTATACTTACAGCTGGGCACCAAGCGGAGGAACAAATGCTACTGCAACAGGATTATCTGTAGGAGTTTATACAGTGACAATTACTGATTCTAGAGGTTGTACGGGGACTGTTTCTACAACAATTACTCAGCCACCAGCAATAACAGCTACAACATCACAAACTAATGTATCTTGTAATGGCGGAAGCAATGGAAC
>Ga0302347_1000507_pt1 | contig 60714 bp, 49 predicted proteins | sample PhyWR1_FD_202178 | JGI IMG/M metagenome (GOLD analysis project Ga0302347, IMG submission 202178) | Leaf surface microbial communities from wheat plants in UC Gill Tract Community Farm, Albany, California, United States - DLSL W.R1 (v2)... | ecosystem: Host-associated > Plants > Phyllosphere >... | reverse complement strand
CTTCGATCAGCTTGGTGTAACGCTCTACCATGCCGCCGACTTGTTCGCTTTGATCCGGGTGGACCAAAAAGATGATTTCGTAATGACGCATGAATGCTCCTTACGGGTTGTAGCCTGCCGCTAACTGAAAGCGGTCAGACAAGGAGTGAATGACACTGGTGTGTCTTGCCTAGAGAGGCACATATGCGCCCGCCATGATGGCAAGGGGCGCAATAGTAGTGAAGCAGAGGGAAAGCTGCAAGCGGCACGCTACAAGTGGTAGGTGAAACAGTTGCAAGCTAGCCGCTGGCAACGCCTCTTCTACTTCTTCTTCCGCGCAGCGGATGCTTTGACGCTGCGCTGACGCTGTGCCTCAAACAGGCACACGCCGGTTGCGACCGAGACGTTCAGGCTGCTGACGCTGCCAGACATCGGCAAGTTCACCAGGTAATCGCAATGCTCACGGGTCAGACGGCGCATACCTTTGCCTTCTGCTCCCATGATCAGGATGGTAGGGCCGGTCAGGTCCTGGTCATAGAGGCTGACCTCGGCCTCGCCCGCCGTACCCACGACCCACAGGCCGCGCTGCTGGAGCTTCTCAAGCGTGCGCGCCAGGTTGGTCACCGCCACCAACGGAATCACCTCCGCAGCGCCGCACGCGACTTTTCGCACCGTCGGGGTCAAGGTTGCAGACTTGTCTTTAGGCACGATAACGGCCAAAGCACCCGCCGCATCCGCAGAACGCAGGCAAGCACCCAGGTTATGCGGGTCGGTCACGCCGTCCAGTACCAGCAGCAACGGCGCGCCTTCGGTGCGGTCGAGCAACTCGTCGAGCATGGCCTCGCCCCACACCTGGCTTGGGCTGACATCCGCAACAACGCCCTGGTGCACGCCTTCGACCCACACGTCCATTTCACGGCGCTCGGCACTGCCGACCGGCACACGGCTCTCGTCGGCCAGCGTGATCAAGGTCTGAACACGCGGGTCGCTACGACCTTCAGCCAACCACACTTGCTTGACGCGCTTTGGGTGATGACGAAGCAACGCTTCTACGGCGTGAATGCCGTAGATTTTTTCCAACTGACTCATGACTTGGCCTTAGGTTTACGCGACCCGCTGCTTTTAGCCGCCGGTGCTGCGCCCGCTTTTGGCGGGCCTTTACGATGTTTGCTTGGCTTGGAAGGCTTGCCCGCGTCTTTAGCGGGTGCTGCCCTCCCCGGCTTTCCCGGCGCCGATGTCCGACCGCCGCTTTTCGCATCGGCCAGCAGCGCCTGCTTCAATTCACGGCTTTTGCGCACTTCGGCATTTTTTGCTGCGGCGTCGCCGGGGCGATAGGTGCCATCTGACGCTTTTTCAGCCTTGGCTGGCGCGCTACGACGACTGGCTTTCGCCGCTGGCTCGGCGGGCTTTTCAGTGGCCTTGGTCGCGGCCGGCGCATCAGCACCCCGTTTTTTACGACCGATCGGTGCACTGAGGGTTTTCTCAGCCATTTCGAAGTCGATCTTGCGCTCATCAAGGTCAACGCGCATCACACGCACTTCCACGGTGTCACCCAAGCGGAAGCTACGACCGGTGCGCTCGCCCGCCAGGCGATGGTGCACAGGGTCGAAGTGGTAGTAGTCACCCGGCAAGGCGGTCACGTGCACCAAGCCTTCGACATAGATGTCAGTCAGCTCGACAAACAGACCAAAACCGGTCACGGCTGTCACCACACCCGGGAAAGATTCGCCCACGCGATCTTTCATGAACTCGCACTTGAGCCAGTTGGTCACGTCACGCGTGGCCTCATCGGCACGGCGCTCGCTCATCGAACACTGCTCGCCGAGCTGCTCCAAAGCGGCTTCGTCGTAAGGGTAGATGCGCGCCTTGGGAATGCTCATGGCACCCGCGCGGCGAACATGCGGGGTGTCCATTTTGGAATGGATCACGCTGCGAATTGCGCGGTGCGTGAGCAAGTCCGGGTAGCGACGAATCGGAGACGTGAAGTGGGTATAGGCTTCATAGTTCAGGCCGAAGTGACCCTGGTTATCAGCGCTGTACACCGCCTGGCTCAACGAACGCAGCATCACGGTCTGGATCAGGTGGAAATCCGGACGGTCCTTGATACTGGCCAACAAGGCTTGGTAGTCCTTCGGCGAAGGACCGTCCTTGCCTTTGTGCAAGGTCAAACCCAGCTCGCCCAGGAAGGCGCGGAGTTTTTCCAGACGCTCAGGCGGCGGGCCATCATGCACACGGAACAGCGCAGGAATTTCGTGCTTCTTGAGGAACTCTGCGGTGGCCACGTTGGCCGCCAGCATGCACTCTTCAATCAACTTGTGAGCGTCGTTACGAGTGGTCGGGCGAATTTCGGCGATTTTGCGCTCAGACCCGAAAATGATGCGGGTTTCCTGCGTTTCAAAGTCGATCGCACCCCGCGTGTGGCGGGCCGCCAGCAACACCTTGTACAGCGAGTACAACTGCTTGAGGTGTGGCACCACGTCAGCGTATTCACTGCGCAGTTGCTTGGCTTCGCCGGTTTTGGCGTGCTCAAGCATGGTGCTGACCTTGTTATAGGTCAGGCGTGCCTGGGAGTGAATCACCGCTTCATAAAATTGGTAGTCGGTCATCTCGCCGGTTTTGGAGATGGTCATCTCGCAGACCATAGCCAGGCGATCGACATGCGGGTTCAGGGAACACAGGCCGTTGGACAATTCCTCGGGCAGCATCGGAATCACGCGCTCCGGGAAGTACACCGAGTTGCCGCGCACTTGCGCTTCAGCATCCAGTGCGGAGCCGAGCTTCACATAACTGGAAACGTCGGCAATGGCCACATACAGCTTCCAGCCACCCGAGAACAGGCGCAGCTTGCCCGGCTTGGCTTCGCAGAACACCGCATCATCGAAGTCACGCGCGTCTTCGCCATCGATGGTGACAAACGGCAGATGACGCAAATCGATGCGTTTCTCTTTGTCTTTTTCTTCCACTTCCGGCTTGAGACGGCGAGCTTCCTTCACCACCGCTTCAGGCCAGACGTGCGGGATGTCGTAAGTGCGCAGGGCGATATCAATCTCCATGCCCGGTGCCATGTAATTACCCACGACCTCGAGCACATCACCTTGCGGCTGGAAGCGCGGCGTCGGCCAGTGAGTGATCTTCACCTCGACGAACTGGCCCACTTTGGCCCCGGCATTGCGGCCCGGCGTAACCAGCACTTCCTGCTGGATTTTCGGGTTGTCGGCAACTACAAAACCAATGCCACCCTCTTCAAAGTAGCGGCCAACAATGGTTTCGTGAGCACGCGAGATGACTTCGACAATCACACCTTCACGGCGGCCACGGCGATCCAGCCCGGAAACACGCGCCAACGCACGGTCGCCGTCGAACACCAGGCGCATTTGTGCCGGGCTCATGAACAGGTCATCACTGCCATCATCCGGGATCAGAAAACCGAAGCCATCACGGTGACCACTGATGCGGCCGAGAATCAGGTCAAGCTTGTCCACCGGCGCGTAAGTGCCGCGGCGGGTGTAAATCAGTTGAGCATCACGCTCCATCGCACGCAGGCGACGGCGCAGGGCCTCTATCTGGTCTTCAGTCGTCAGACCGAATTCTTCCACCAACTGTTCACGAGCAGCAGGCGAGCCACGCTCGGCCAGATGCTGAAGGATCAGTTCGCGGCTAGGGATAGGGTTTTCGTATTTTTCCGCTTCACGTGCGGCCTCGGGATCGAGGGTCTGCCAATCGGCCATTAGATAGTTTTCACCTTGTCTATATACGGGTTAGTTTGGCATACACGTATTGAAACGGGAAATTTCGGGCTCACTCAACACCGTATTAGCCCTTTCTGACCCGCTTTGTTGCGGCCTGCCAACCGTTCGAGAAATATTTCCAGTATTTTTATCAACAACGCTTTACAGGGCAATGGCTCGTCCGTATAGTGCGCGCCATCGACAACGGCAACGTTGAAGATGCTGCCCAGATGGTGAAATTGGTAGACACGCCAGCTTCAGGTGCTGGTGACCGCAAGGTCGTGGAAGTTCGAGTCTTCTTCTGGGCACCAATTCAGAGTTGTAGATTAGTACAATCTGCAGACTCACACAAAAACCCGCGAAAGCGGGTTTTTGCATTCTAAGCCTCTGATTTAATAAAGTTAAAACAGGGGTTTACAGATTTAAAAGCGCTCCGTATAGTGCGCCACATCAACCGCGGCAACGCTGCTGATACTGCCCAGATGGTGAAATTGGTAGACACGCCAGCTTCAGGTGCTGGTGACCGCAAGGTCGTGGAAGTTCGAGTCTTCTTCTGGGCACCAATTCAGATTGACAGTTCAACACTGTTGATCAACTCAAAAAGCCCGCGAAAGCGGGCTTTTTAGTTTCCGCCTCCCGCCCTTCCCCCCCGCAAGGCCGTCCATCTGAGCCTTGATGCCGCATTTGATAATCTGTCTCAATCGCACTAATATCCGGTTTACCAAATCGCATTCGCGTTTTCCTGGATTCCTGTGTCCGACACCAACGAAAGGCTACAGCTCTACCTCACGCATCGACATGCCTTGGTGGACTATGCAGCCCCTATCGTCGGCTGCCGCGCCAAAGCTGAAGATGTGGTACAGGATGCCTGGCTGCGCTTCAGTCAAGGCGCAGACAACGCCAGCCCCTTGTTGCAACCGGTCGGCTACCTCTATCGAATCGTGCGCAACCTGTCATTTGACCTTAACCGCCGTGTCACCCTCGAGAACCGTCACACCTCCCGTGATGAGTTGCTGGATGAGCATGTCTCCCATACACCGTCCCCTGAACAGGAGGCGTTGCATCTGGACGAACTGCGCAAATTGCAACATGCTCTGTCCCGCCTGCCGGAACGCACCCGCCGGGCATTTACGCTGCATCGACTGCAAGGCTTGACGTTCCAGCACATCAGCACAGAGCTAGGAATATCCGTAAGCCTGGCCCATCAATTGGTCCGCGACGCCCTGACCTACTGCGCGGAACAAATGAGTGATGACTGACGCCCCCAACCCGATCTGGGAAACCGCGCTGGACTGGCTGCTGCTGGCCCAGGAAAACCCGCACGACCCGGAACTGGCCGAACGGCTCAATCAGTGGCGCGCCAGTGCGCCCGAACACGACGCGGCTTACCGCAAGGCCTTGAAAGTCTGGAGCCTGAGCGGGGAAGCGCTCAGTCTGGCGGCCGCCCCGCCCCCCTTGATGGCTCAACTGCCTACGCCCCGGCGCCCGGTATCACGCCTCAATCGCCACAAACGCTCGCTGATCAGTGCCGCCATGGCCGCCTGTGCACTGCTGGTGCTGCTCCCCGACTGGCAAGCCCTGCAGGCCGACTTTTCCAGCCCAATCGCCGAACACCGCAACGTGACACTGGCCGATGGCAGCCTTCTGCAACTCGACAGCAACAGCTTGGCCGACGTGCAATTCAACCCGCAACAACGAGAGGTCACCCTGCTGCGCGGGCAGGCTTTTTTCTCGGTGAAGCCTGACCCCGACCGGGCGTTCTACGTCAACGCAGGCCAGGTGCGCGTACGCGTCACCGGCACCGCATTTGCCGTCAGCATGGCGGGCGATGCGGTTGAAGTCAGCGTTGAAAGCGGTACGGTTGCCGTGCAAACCCCCAAGGCCCGCGCCCCCTCAAGCCATGTGCTGCACCGCGGCGACCACTTGCGCTACAGCCTCAATGATCAGGGCATTCGACAATCACAGTTACCCGCCGAACAAATCGCCCCCTGGCGACGCTGGCAGTTGGTGGTCATCGACCAGTCCGTCGATGACATTCTCGTTCAGCTACGTCGCTACCAGCCCGGCCTGATTCTTCTTACAGACAAAGCCCTCGGCCAGCGCAAAATTACTGCCGCGCTCAACCTGCGCGAACCCAAACGCGCATTGCAGGCCGCTATCGCCCCGCTGGGCGGGCACCTGGAAGACGCCGCCCCCTACGCGCTAATCGTCTCGGCAAAACGCTGATTTGCACCGTGCTGGCACCCTGATTTCTCGGTCCACGGTGAGCTGTGTGAAAGTTATTTCATTTATTTCTGGAAATTAACAACGCTGGGGCGTCTTTACCTACGAACGTCACTGATAAAGATTCGCATTAGTGACAAGGCGTTTTATTTCGTAGGCCACCCCATGCACTTTCCGCGTTTGCGTTGCGTCAGTCTTGCTCACCACCGTTCGCTGTCTCTGGCCTTGCTACTGGCGTTGCCTTCATTGGCCCTTGCCGAGCCGACCTCGCCCCGGTCTGCGCTCGGCCAGCAACAGCTCAGTCACTTCCAGATCCCGGCACAACCCTTGACCCGCGCGCTGATTGTGTTTTCTCAGCAATCCGGGTGGCAGGTCAGTGCGGAAAGTGCCTTGCTGACCCCTCTGAGCAGTTCGCCAGTAGACGGCAACCTGACACCCGCGAAGGCGTTGACCCGCCTGCTCAAAGGCAGCGGCCTGCAATGGGAAATCACCTCAGAGGACAGCATTTCGATATTGCCGCCGGCCGAAAGCGACGTGCTGATGATCAAAAGTACGCCGATCACTGCCATGGACTCCACGTTTCAGGGCGAGCAAGTGATCAGCCGGCAGATGATCGAGCGCTTGCCTTCAGGTAACGGCGATATCACCAGCCTGCTGCGAACCAACCCCAACGTGCAGTTTGAAAACAGCCAGCTGAGCAGCAAAACACCGGGGGAAATTGCTCCCGCCGACATCAGCATCAACGGCGCGCGCCCTTGGCAAAACCTGTTTATTGTCGACGGCATGGGCATGAACAACGACCTGGACCCCGGCAACTCAAACGACAACTTCAATGAGATCCCCGGCCGCAGCCAAGGCCTGGCGCTGGACACGGACCTGCTCAGCGACATCAAGGTGTATGACAGCAACGTGCCCGCGTCCTACGGTGGCTTCAATGGTGGCGTGGTGGACGCCAATACCCGCGACCCCAGCACCGAGCTGCACGGCAAAATTTCCGTCCAAATGGCCCGCTCGGAGTGGACCCGCTACCACTTGGACGAAGATGACCCCAACCTCGAGAATTTCGAAGCCGGGTTCGGCAACAACAGCCAGCCCGACTTCAAGAAAACCATCACCCGCGCCACCCTGGAAGGGCATCTGACCGAGAACTTCGGCCTGCTGGGCAGTTTCTCGCGCAAGGACTCCACCATGCCCACACGGGTGTTTGCCGTGTCCAATCAGACCGACACCGCCAACATCACCGAGACGCAAAGCCGGCGCATCGACAACTACTTTCTCAAAGCGGTGTGGCAGATCAATGACGACTGGAAGCTCGACACCAGCCTTACCCACGCCCCTGAAACAGCCCGCACCTATGGCCCGGCCGCCATACTGTCCGGGCGCGACATGGAATCCGGCGGGGATAGCCTCAACGCCCGCCTGACCTGGAACGCACCGCTGGCCCGGGTCGAGCAGAACCTGAGCTGGAGCAAGTTGAACACCGCGCGCTACTCCGACAGCGACTACATGATCGTCTGGCGCTCCTCGGCCGAAAAAGACTGGAGCACCAGCCCAGCGGCCACCGAAGGCGGTTTTGGGCAGATCGAGGAAACGCAAAAAACCCTGGCCTACAAACTCAAGGCCGACTGGAACAGCGTTAACTGGCTAGGCATAGACCACGCCGTGCAAACGGGGCTTGAGCTGTCACAAAATGACGCCCGCTATGAGCGCGCCACCCCGCACCGCAGCTACGCCGTGGGCAAAACCCCATCCTGCCAGGGCAATGACCCGTTGTGCTCAACGGTCCCGACCAACGATGGCTGGGCGGCTCAGTACGCCAACAAAATGACCGTCACGCAGGGCAAGACCGAAGTCGACGCGCGGTCATGGGCGCTCTATGCCCAGGATGAAATGCGCTACAAGCGCCTGACCGTAAGGCCCGGCCTGCGCGTCGATGGCGACAACTACATGAATCAGATCACCGTGGCACCGCGTTTCGCCATCGAACTGGACGTGTTTGGCAACGGCCAGACCCGCATTACCGGCGGTGCCAACCGCTATTACGGGCGCAACTTGTATGCCTACCGCTTGCGCGACGGAGTCGCGGCCATGGGCACCGAATACACTCGCGCTGATCAAACGGCTGATTGGGCTCTGAACAGACGCGTGCCCAACGACAGCAAGTTCAACCAATTGAACGTGCCCTATGACGACGAACTGACACTCGGCCTGAGCCATGTGCAATGGGACACCGAGTTCGCGGTCAAGTACGTCAACCGCAAAGGCCGCCAGCAAATCAGCCGGGCCTGGGGCTCACAGATCGGTGAGCCTTCGGCGGACACCGCCGACCTGGCCGCCAACTACTACACCTACTACAACGGCGGCAAAAGCGATGCCGACATCTACACCCTGACCATCACCCCGCTGCAAGCCTTCACGCTGGGCAGTACCCGCACCACCGGCCAGTTTGCGATGGACTGGAGCAAGGTCAATAACACCGGGCTGTCGAACTACACCGCCAGCATCGGGGCCACCTACGTCGACGACCCCGTGATCCAGTACGACGGCAAGTTCATGCGCTATTCCGACATGCCGGCCAGCAATTACAACCGCCCATGGACAGCCCGCCTGACCACCATCACCGAGGTGGAACCGCTGCACCTGACGTGGAGCAACTTCTTGCGTTATCGCGACGGTTATCGCCGCATCGCCGCCACCGGCAAGAAAACTGAATTCGAAGGCAAGACGGCCTATATCTGGGCTGAAACACCCTTCGCCGGCGCACTCACCTGGGACACGCGCCTGGCCTGGGAAATGCCCACCGCCAAGGAGCAAGCGGTATTCGTCAACCTGGACGTGACCAACTTGCTGGACAAAAATATTGTCAGCACCTCTGAAAGCAGCGGCATCCAAACATTTGAAGTAGGCCGCCAATTCATGCTGGAAGTGGGGTACAAATTTTGAAGCGCCTGGCCCTGGCCCTTTGCGTCGCCTCAGGCATGGGCGGCCTGTCGCTCAGCGTCAGCGCAGGCCCCGCCTGCGATGAGAAAGCAGCCGACTACAGCGCCTGCATCGCGCGCTTGTATCGCCAACCTGTCGAGCGGTGGCCAGCCCCGCACATTGATGCCGATATCGACTGGCAAGAAATGGCCGCCCTGCCCGCCCATGCGCCTGCACCGGCCGACAACCCTTTCACACAGCCCAAGGCTGATCTGGGCAAGCAACTGTTCAACGACCCCAAACTGTCCAGCTCCGGGCAAATCGCATGCGCCTCATGCCATGAAGCCGACATGGCGTTTGCCGACGGCCGCCGTGTATCGTTCGGGCATGACCGCCAAAGCGGTCGACGCAACGCCCCCAGCCTGGTCATGAGCGGTTACAGCCAGGCGCTGTTCTGGGATGGCCGCACCGGTGGCCTTGAGCAACAGGCCCATCACCCCATCATCGACCCGGTGGAAATGGCCTTCAACATCCCGCAGTTGCTGCAACACCTCAACGCCTCCGCCGACTACCGCACGCGGTTCTCCGAGGTATTCGGGCCGGGGCCCATTACCCTGGAGCACGCCTCCCAGGCGCTGGCCACTTTTCAGCGCTCCCTGGTCACAGCCACCCGCAACACGCCCTTCGAACAACTGCTACGCGGTCGTCCGCAACGCATGAGCGATGAACAGCTCAATGGCCTGCACCTGTTTCGCACCAAGGCACGCTGCATGAACTGCCATTTCGGCCCGGCACTCAGCGACGATCAGTTTCATAACGTCGGCCTGAGCTACTACGGGCGCAAGTATGAGGATTTGGGCCGCTACGAGGTCACCCACAAGCCCGAAGATGTTGGCGCGTTCCGCACGCCGTCCTTGCGGCTGGTGATGAAAACCGGCCCGTGGATGCACAACGGTTTGTTTGTGAACATGGAAGGCACACTGGCGTTCTACAACATGGGCATGCCGCGCCCGCAACCGAGCGCACAACACATCAACGACCCGCTGTTCCCCAAGACCAGCGACCGCCTGAAAGTGTTGAATATGGACAAGGATGAGCTACGAGCCTTGCGCAGTTTTCTCGACACGCTTTAACCGACACCGCAGCACGGTTCGTCGCACATCCGCAATTCGACGCTGGGTCAAGTGCACTTGAGAAACAATATCGTTTATTATTGTTACAAGTTTTGTAGTGCCCCAGCGAGGAACCCAGCGAATGATGCTCCGAACTACCCGGCTTGCACTGTGCCTAGCGCGTGGCCTGTCTCTTTCTCTCATCAGTTTTGCACTGACCACACCCACCTACGCTGCCGACCCTGTGTCACTGACGTTGTACAACGGCCAGCACAAAGAAGTCGGCGATAACCTCGCGGCAGCTTTCGAAGCCAAAACCGGCATTCATGTGAACGTGCGCAAGGGCAGCAGCAACCAGTTGGCCAGCCAGATCGTTGAAGAAGGCGACCGCTCACCTGCCGATGTGTTCTATGCCGAAGAGTCCCCGCCCCTCAACAGCCTGGGCGAGCAAGGCTTTCTGGCTCAGGTGGATGACAGCACGCTGCAGGTGCTGCCCAAACAATACGTGGCTGCCAATGGCACGTGGATTGGCGTGACCGCGCGCACCCGCGTCGTGGCATTCAACCCGAAGCTGATCAAAGAAGAAGACCTGCCCAAGTCGGTGCTGGACTTTGCCAACCCTGAATGGCAAGGCAAAGTCGGCTTCGTACCTACCAGCGGCGCGTTCCAGGAACAAGCGGTGGCCATCATCAAGCTGCATGGTCGTGATGCGGCCGAAGAATGGCTGACCGGCCTGCGTGCCTTCGGCAAGACCTACACCAACAACATGGTGGCACTCAAAGCCGTCGAAAATGGCGAAGTGGCCACCGTTCTGGTCAACAACTACTACTGGTTTGCCCTGAAGAAAGAGAAAGGCGAGCTGGACTCCAAACTGCACTACTTCACCGACGGCGATGCGGGCGGTTTGATTACCGTGTCCAGTGCCGGTGTGGTCAAGGCCAGCAAGCACCCCAAAGAAGCCCAGCAATTGCTGGCCTACATGGCCAGCGAAGAAGGCCAGCGGGTGATCACCAACACCACGGCTGAATACCCGATGCGCAAAGGCATGGTCTCGGAGCGCGGTCTCAAGCCGTTTGAAGAGCTGCAGGCACCTGACGTGACACCCGCCGACCTGGGTAACGCCGAAGAAGCGCTGGAAATCGAACGCGACGTTGGCCTGCTCTGATGCGTTCGGCCGCCCAACCCGCGCGCTTCACGGTGAAACGCAAACAGCCGTCTGTGTGGCTGTTGCTGCCTGTTCTACTGCTGGTCGGCCTGAGCCTGTTGCCGCTGCTGTATGTCGGCACCAAGGCCTGGCAAGCCGGGTGGGCGCAAGCGGCGCACCTGTTGTGGCGGCCCTATGTCTTTGGCCTGATGCGCAACACGCTGTTGCTGATGGTCGGCGTCACCGTGACCTGTGCGCTGGTCGGGCTGTCTTTGGCCTGGCTGCTGGAGCGCAGTAATTTGCCGGGGCGACGCCTGTGGGGCGTCATTCTGTGCCTGCCGTTCGCCGTGCCCGCGTTTGTCAGCAGCTTTACCTGGGTGTCGCTGAGCGCCAGCTTTGAAGGCTTGGGCGGAGCGATTCTGGTGATGAGCCTGTCCAAGTACCCGCTGATCTTCCTGCCCGTGGCCGCCACCCTGCGCAACCTCGACCCGGCCCTGGAAGAGTCGGCACGCACCCTGGGGCAGAACCGCTGGGGGGTGTTCTTCAGAATCACCCTGCCGCTGCTATGGCCCTCACTGCTGGCCGGCTCACTGCTGATTGCCCTGCATATGCTGGTGGAATTTGGTGCGCTGTCGATCATCGGTTTGCAAACCTTCACCACGGCCATTTACCAACAGTTCGAACTGGAGTTCAGCAACGCCAACGCCGCGATGCTCTCCGCCGTGCTGCTGGTGATGTGCCTCAGCCTGCTGTGGCTGGAGCTCAAAGTCCGTGGCAAAGGCCGCCACATTCGTATCGGCCAGGGCGCAGCGCGACGTGCCGAGCAAGTGCGCCTGGGCAAATGGTCGCTGCTGGGGCAGTTGTACTGCCTGGCGCTGGCGATTATTGGCAGCGGCATTCCGTTGGGCATGCTGGTGTACTGGCTGGCCAAGGGCTCATCGGCGGCCTTCCCGATGGCAGCGATTGGCGAAGCGTTGTTGGCGTCGTTGTCACTGGCGCTGGGCGGCGCAGCCTTGTGCCTGGTGCTGGCCGTGCCCGTTGGCCTGCTGGTGGTGCGTTACAAAGGTCAACTGGCGATCTGGGCCGAGCGCCTGCCGTACTTGCTGCATGCCTTGCCGGGGCTGGTGATTGCGCTGTCACTGGTGCACTTCGCTTTGCACTTCGTGCCGGCGCTGTACCAAACCTCGGCGTTATTACTGATTGCCTACGCCTTGTTGTTTCTGCCGCTGGCACAAGCGCCGATTCGCACCGCCCTCAACAAGGCCGCACCGCAACTTGAAGAGGCGGCGCGCACATTGGGGGCGTCCTCGTTCTCGGCGTTTTGCCGGGTCACACTGCCCATCATCTTCCCAGCACTCGGGGCCGCGTTTGCCCTGGTGTTTCTGGATGCCATGAAAGAACTGACCGCCACGTTACTGCTCAGCCCAACCGGGCTCAACACCTTGGCAACACAAGTCTGGGCGCACACCTCGAACATCGAATTTGCCGCCGCGGCCCCTTATGCGGCGCTGCTGATTCTGGTGTCAGGGTTGCCGGTGTACCTGCTCACCACCCGGATGTACCTGAGCCGCTGACACCTATCGCACGTAAGGTTTAGGGAAGCGGCCGCCTCGCCACTTTCCTAAAATCCATACAATCTGCAACTGCCTTTGCCTCTTCTGAAAGCGCCGTCCCATGGCCGCCCCGGTCAATTACCTACGCTTGTCCTGCCTTTATCCAGACCCCATTCAAGACAGATAAATGTTTTGTCTTACTTGTGCCAGGAACCGAATCAAAACCCTCGCCACAGAGAAATGGCAACTACGAGAGTAGGGCTCTTCCTATGAACCCTATGAACGTAGTTGATGCCAATTCTTTGCTCAATCCATTAGGGAAATGATTCATGAAAAAAACCACTTTGGCTGTGGCACTTTTTACCGCCTCCATCGTTGCTGGTACATCGGCGTTCGCGGCTGACGGCACCATTACGGTGACTGGCGAAATCGGCGGCACTACCTGCAGCATCAGTGCGGGTAGCGGTGCAGGGCCAGGTGCTGGACCAAATTTCCAGGTGGACCTGCTCAAAGTCCAAAAGTCAGCCCTGTTGAACCCTGGCGACACGGCCGGCGCGAAGGGTTTTAACATCTTTGTCGGAGGCCCGGCTGCCGACTGCCCGGATGGCACAAAAGTAGCCGTACTGTTCGAAAGCACCAGCGGTGCGGTCGATCCAACCACCGGTAACCTGGAAAACAAAGCACCCACAAACGCTGCCAACAACGTGCAAGTTCAGATTTTCGATGCCCTCGCACGGGCTCCGATGGACCTGCGCACGGGTAAGGCCTCGACCACAGTAGAAGTGGCCAGCGGCCTCGCAACCCTGCCATTTTCTGCCCAATATATCGCCAATAAAGGCCCTGCAGGAGCGGGTCTGGTGCGTACAGAGGTGCAGTACTCGGTCACCTTCCCTTGATGCAATAGGCTTGACCGTTCACGCATTTATTGCATGACACTCCCGCCCGGTGTTCTTCAATCGGGCGTGGGCCGCTCCTTTTCGAGAGTCCTCTCAATGCCCCACTTATCAATCCCCTTGATTCGCTACTGGGTTCTGATCGGCTTGGCCCTGGCCGCCGGCCTGACCCTGCAGCCATTGCCTGCCCATGCAGGTGTGATCATTGAAGGCACGCGCCAGATCTACCCACAGCAGCGCAGAGAAATCACCATTAGGGTGAACAATACCGATAAACACTTGCCCCGACTGGTAAAGGCCTGGTTGAGCGAGCGCGATGACAATAAAGAGCCGGAGCACAGCAACGTGCCTTTTACGCTTTCGCCACCGATCTTTCGTCTGGATGCTGGCAAAAGCCAAGCCATGCGCCTGACCTACACACAGGAGCCTTTACCCCAGGATCGTGAGTCGGTGTTCTGGCTAAACGTACTGGAGGTACCGCCCAACACGACAGCAACACAAGGCATAGACCAGGAGGAAGACAGCAACCAGTTACGCTTCGCTTTTCGGATTCGCACCAAAGTGTTCTTCCGCCCGCAACACCTCATCGGCACACCGGAACAAGCCCCCGCACAACTGATCTGGACGCTAACCAAGAACGGGCAGGACAACGTGTTACGCGTGCACAACCCAAGCGCCTATCACGTGACGTTTAATGAAATCGCACTGGCCTCGAACTCCCGCGCTGACGCCAAACTGCACATCACCAAGGAGCAAGGCATGGTCGCACCGGGTGCCACGCTGCACCTTGTTCTGCAAGAGAATCTACCCGTCGTTTCTCCTGATGCCCAAGTTCACTACAAGTACATCAACGATTACGGTGCGTTTTCAACTGCCCAACGGGCAACGCTGAAATTCTGAATACACGGCTCGCGGTGCCTTTGCTGTGAATGGCCGTGAACACCGGCTGCCGGTGAACCACGGACTGAATTTTCACGCTTTTAATTGAAGTAACGACTATGCCAACTCACAATCAATCGGGGGTGCAACGCCATGCCCCGTATTTGCCTATTAGTCTGTGTTTCGCCCTTTTTGGGGGAGTGATTACAGTACTGCTCGCCTCGACCGAAGCACGAGCGTCGACAGAACCAATGATGTTCGACCTGGGTGCTTTCACGAGTGACTCGGGCTCAGCGGTTGATGTATCACGCTTCAATAGGTCCAGCGTGATGATGCCGGGCACCTACCGAATGGACGTGCTGGTCAACGGGCAAGGCATCGGCCGAACAGCCATCGACTTTGTGTCAATCGAGCAGCAGGAAAGCGCCATCGCATGCTTTAACAGAACCCTGCTGGCCCAGTGGGGTGTAGACCCAAGCAAGCTCGACGACACAAAAAACACTGCACAGTCAGCGACTGCGCCGATTCCCCAAGGCCCGTTATGTGGACCACTGGGACAGTGGATCCCGATGGCGAGCAGCACGGTTGACGCCGAAACCCTGCAACTGTCCATTAGCGTGCCGCAAGTCTACATGGCGCGGTCAGCACGAGGTTATGTCGATCCGGCCCAATGGGATGAGGGCATCAGTGCGGGCCTGTTGAGTTACAACTTCAGTACCTCCAGCACTCTGCGAGGCAGCGGCGATGATCGGGTCTATCTGGGATTCAACAGTGGTCTCAATCTGGGGAGCTGGCGCTTCAGGCATCAAGGAGCCCAAGGCTGGAGTTCCGACAGCGGGGTCAATACCTACCAGAACACGGCAACCTATGTGCAGCGTTCGTTACCGGCGTGGCAATCACAGCTGACCTTGGGCGATAGCTTCAGCAGCGGCCAGATCCTCGACAGCCTGCGATTACGCGGCGCTAGCCTGGCAACCGATGACCGGATGCTGCCGCAATCACAACAAGGTTATGCGCCGATAGTGCGCGGCGTTGCCCAGAGCAATGCAACCGTCAGAATCAGTCAGAACAACTACACCCTCTACGAGACCACCGTAGCACCCGGCCCTTTTGTCATTGACGACTTATACCCCACCGGTTTCGGCGGTGACCTGACCGTCAGCGTAACCGAGATAGACGGGCGCAAAAATACGTTCATCGTGCCCTTCTCGATCACCCCGCAACTGCTCAGGTCCGGGTCTACCAAATACAGCACAAACCTGGGGCAGGTTCAGCAAAGAGGCCTGGATGGCGATAAGCCGCTGGCCTTTCAGGGCACCCTGCAACATGGCTTGAGCGACCGCTTTACGCTCTATGGCGGCACAACCCTTGCGCAAGGGTATGGCCAAGCCAAAGCCGGGCTGGCCATGAGCACCTCGATCGGTGCGTTCTCACTGGACACCACTCACTCGCGCGCCCGAATCTCCGGCCACGGAACCCTGTCCGGACAGAACTTCGGGATAGCCTTCAACAAACACTGGCTGAATTCCGGCACCAACCTTGTGCTGGGGGCTTATCGCTTTTCCACGGATGGCTACCTGACCCTGATTGACACCATCAATGTGAATGATCAAGTACGTCGCGGTCAGTCCGTTGACAGCTACGCCCGGCAAAAGAACCGTCTGGACATGACCCTGAGCCAAAAAATCGGGCGCGGAACATTAAGCCTGTACGGCAGCTCGGTTGAATACTGGGGGGCACACCAAGGGCGGCAAACCTCATATACCCTGGGTTACGGCTCAACCTGGGGCAAGCTTAACTGGAACCTGTCAGCACAGCGCTCAAGGATCGAAGACACGCGAGAGCTGACGTCAAAAGAGCAAAGCGACGATGTATTTTTCGGGCCTCGCGGCACCCCTGGTCGCCTCGACAACCGTCTGATGCTTACGCTGGCCATGCCACTGGGCAGCGCCAGTCGGGCACCGTCGATCAGCAGCACGCTGTCGCGCCACACGGGTGATAACCCAGGCACTCAGCAACAGGTCAGCCTGAGCGGAATCTGGGACGATCAAGGCGACCTGAACTATGGCCTTTCCGCCAACCGCAACACGGGCGAGGGTGGTACCAGCGGCGACTTCAATGCCTATACCGGGTATCGCATCAACGCCGCCAACCTGCGCGCCGGTTACGGTCAATCGAGCGACAGCTCGCAACTGTCCTTCAGCGCCGATGGCGGTCTCATTGCTCACGGCGGCGGAGTGACCCTGGCACAGAACCTCGGCGAAGCCGTGGCGCTGGTGCACGTCCCGAATGCCGAGGGGGCTAGGGTCGGCAATGAGAATCGGGTCGACGCACGAGGCTATGCCGTGGTGTCGTCCGTCAGGGCATTCCAGCCCAATGTCATCAGCATCGATCCCAATGGCACGGCCTACGATGTGGAGTTGAAAGAGTCTACCCAGACCACCGTACCCACCCTGGGTGCCGTCTCACTGCTGACCTTCGAGACCGTGAGTGGCCGTGCCGTGGTACTCAAGGTGTCGCAGAAAAACGCTAAACCGCTGCCCTTCGCCGCTCAAGTGTTCGACGAACACGGGGCCGAAGTCGGCGTTATCGGTCAAGCCAGCAAGGCGTTCGTCCGGGGCATCGCCGATCAGGGCTCGCTGCTGGTGAAGTGGGGAAGCCATGCATTTGAACAATGCACCGTGGCCTATCAACTGCCGCCTCAAGCCCAAGGACAACGACAGGCCAGTGCTGACTTCATTGAAGGCGAGTGTGTCAACCCGACAGACCGTTAAGCCGCGTCTTGCGTGCCGCCCATGCGGCGCGCAGCACGCCTGCACAGCCTTTTCCTGTTCAATTTACCTGACAGAGACCTCTCACCATGATCATGCCTTACCACCCATTGACTGCCCCAGCTTCGCCAAGGAAAAGCACCAACGCTCAACAGAGAAAATGGATAGCGTTATTGGGGCTGGTACTGCTCAGCCTGATCGCGTCGTCTTCGGCGCTTGCCGCTGTGTGTAAACATTTGGGAGGGAACTTTGTGACTCTCCCGGCGCTCACACCGCCAGCCAACGCCAAGCGCGGGGATATCATAGGCTCACCCAGCGGCTATACGTTCACCCGCAGCGGCCTGGTCTGTACGTACAAAGCGTCCCGCGAAACCATCAACGTGATGGCTGCTGGATTTAACGGATTCAACACCGGATACAAACACCAGGCAGGCGTGTGGATGAACGTCTATAGCACGGGCATTCCTGGGGTCGGTTATGCCCTAAAGAGTCAAGTTAACAGTCAACCCGTGTTCGCGATGGACGCTAAGAGCTTCATCACCATCTGGAACACAACCTCCAAACCCACTAGGCCGTCATTTACCAGCACGATATACTTTATCGTCACGGGCCCCATTACCGGCGGAACTATAGAGTCTCTGAATCTGGGTAGCTTTCACCTCAGAGAGGATGTAGCCAAGGTTGGTTGGGGCATCGTCGCCAATGACGTCACCATTTTAGCGCCGCTGAAACCCACCTGTAGAGTCACCACACCCTCCGTGTCACTGCCTTTGGGCCGCATCACCAAGGTTCGATTTTCTGGTGTTGGCAGCCATGCCGGCAGCGCGACGCAAAATATCTCGCTTAACTGCTCGGGTGGCGGTGGCAGTACCCGCGACATTTTGATGACAGTAACCGATCGAACCAACCCCGCCAATCGCACTAACGTACTCTCATTGACCCCAGCCTCGGGCGCTCAAGGCGTAGCCTTGCAGTTGCTGCACAAAAGCCATCTGATTCGCTACGGTGCCGACTCGGCCACCATTGGCAACACCAATCAGTGGCTGACAGGAAGCACGGGCAACGGCACTTACACTATCCCGATTACCGCACGTTACATCCAGACTGGGCGCGAAATAACCTCCGGCACTGCGAACGGCTTGGCGACCTTCACTATGGCTTACCGCTAATACCGAGGCTCTCTATGCGTTCGACACTACGACAGCTTACCGGCCTAAGCATGGCCACCCTCATGCTGAGCCTGCTGCCCAGCGCTGCTCATGCTGAAATTGTCATTGATCGCACTCGCGTGATTTATCCGGCGCAAGCGCGTGAAGTCACCGTCAACTTGACCAACGAGGCAACAAGCCCGCGACTGGTGCAAGTCTGGATCGACCAGGGCGACGCGCAGATTCGCCCCGAAGACAGCGACGTCCCCTTCACGGTAAATCCGCCCATCCGCCGCATGGAGGCTGGCAAAGGCCTGGCGTTGCGATTGCTCTTCAACCCGCTGGAAGGCAAGAGCCTGCCCACCGACAGGGAGTCGGTCTTCTGGCTTAACGTACTGGCCATTCGCCCTAAGCCTCAGGCCAACGAGGCCAGCAATGCACTCCAGTTCGCCTTCCGCACTCGCATCAAAGTGTTCCTGCGCCCGGACACCTTACGGGTGCCCGTCAAGGAAGCGCCTGACAACCTGAAATGGCGCCGAGCGGAAGGGACTATCGCTCAAGTCGAGGTGAATAACCCCAGCCCTTACCATGTCACCTTGTCCAGCGTTGCGATGACCGCCAACGGCACGGAACACAGCACTGAGGACCCACCCATGCTGGCACCCTTCACAACACTGAACGTGCGATTAAGCGGCACGCCCGGGCCCGATCATGGCAAGGCTCAACTGAACTTCACCACGATTGACGACAACGGCAACACTCAGAGTCATAACGCATCGCTGTAAAAACTCGCCCCATTCACGCCCTGAACTGCCCCAAACTGGCTTTAAGCTGCGCCGCCAAACCATCCAACACTTTGCCGCTGGCCGTCGTTTGGTTCACCGCCTGGGCCGCTCGCTCGGCCTGCGCGTGAATCACCTCGACCCGCCCGCGCACTGCATGGGCACCTTTGGCCTGATGCTCGGCCGCTCGGGTCGCATCGCCAATCGCCGCGTGCACTTGCTCAACCGAAGCCTGCACGGTTTTTTGCAATTGCACGCTGCCACGCAACACCGCCAGCCCTTCATTCGCCTGCCGCCCCGCCAGCCCAATGGCCGCAACAGCTTCTTTCGCGCCTTGTTGCAGGGCCACGATGTGCGCCTGAATATCCCCCGTCGAACTCTGCGTCTTGCTGGCCAGAGCTCGCACTTCATCCGCCACCACGGCAAACCCGCGCCCCGTCTCGCCAGCCCGGGCCGCCTCAATCGCCGCGTTCAGGGCCAATAAGTTTGTCTGCTCGGCAATGCCGTGAATCACCGTCAATACCACTTCGATCTGCTCACTCTGCTCAGCCAGTCGCTCGATTACCTTGGCTCCCACACCGACCTGCCCGGCCAGCGCTTCGATCAAGCCTCCTACCTGAGCCGAGGTGCGGGTGTTGTCATCGGTGGCCTCACGGATATCGAGCACCTGCTTGAGCGCTGCTTGCATCGCCTGGCTTTCAGACTGGGCGTCATCGGCCATGGTCGACAGCGCTTCCAGACTTCGCGCCACTTCATCGCGCTGCAATTGCGCAGCCGCATCCGCGCCGGCGTTGCGCAAGGTCATGGCACCGATCTCGATGCCGGTGCGCTGCGCGACATCACCCGCCTCGCGCACAATCGGCTGCAGTTTGTCGACAAAGCGGTTGACCGCCGCCGCCATATCGCCAATTTCATCCTTGCTGTCCAGGCCGACCCGCTTGGTCAGGTCACCTTCGCCCGCCGCCAGGTCGTTCAACGCGGCAATCAACAGCAGCAATTTGTTAACCACACGCCGGCCCAACACCACCGCTATCAGTAGCAACACGCCCAAGCCCACCACCGCCAGGCCCAGCCCGATGCGCCAGCGCAGCGTGTCCGCCGCCTCCTGAACGGCCTGCGCCGTATTGGCCTGCATCTTCGCTGCCGCCGCCTGAGCCGACTCCAAACGCGCACTCAACGCAGACGAGCTATCGCTCGCAGCGCCCTGCAAGCTGTCACCCACCAACTGGTCACTGCTGGCAATCAGCGTGGTAAAACGCTGATCCAGCGCGGCCAGGTCGCGTTCAACCGAAGCGGTGGAAACGCCCATCAGCACGCGGCCGATCTCGACCCCATTGGGGCTGATAGGGGCTTCGAGGTAATACACCGCAGCATCGTGCCGTGCCGCGTCCAGCACCTTGTCCAGCGCCCGCTCGCCCTTGCCCTTTTCCAGCAGCGCCTTGTTGATCGGGTTATCGCGGTTGAGGTAGCGCGTCAGGTGCTGGCCCGTCGCATCGTCATACACCACGAACAACACGTTAGGGTTGCGTTGCGCACGACGAGAGAACTCAGATAACGCCGGCACATCGTTGTCCCACATGGCCCGAGGGGCCACGGCCGCCAGCAATTGCGCCATGTCGTTGGCCGAATCCATCAAGCTCTTCTCCAGTGCGGCACGCACCTGAGCCTGTTCTTCCTTCAAACGCGGTGAAAGGCCTGCCGTCAAACGCTGACGGGTGCTGGCGGAAAGCCCTTCCAGGCTGCTCTTGACCTCACGCCCCGCCTGCTCCAGCTCGGCCGTCAACGTTTGGCTGTCAGCCCCCAAGCGCGCGTCCAGGTCCGCCTCCAGCGCCGTGACCGTGCTCCGCGTTAAGGCAACAGCCACTAATACCTGCACCAAAAGAGCGATACCAAGGGTAACGAATACAGGACGCAACAACCGACTTTGTAACAATGAGAGAACGGCAGACACAGAAAACCCCTCCACATCGGTGCCATTATATTGATGGCACCTTATTGGCGGTTTTCACAGCAAGGGTCGTGCCGCATGGCAGCCAGAAATCACAAAGGGCCCCGAAGGGCCCTTTGCTTTACACCGCAAGCTCGAAGCGTCTTAAGCGAACGGGTGACGCAGTACGATGGTTTCGTTGCGATCCGGTCCGGTCGAAACGATATCGATCGGTGCACCGATCAGCTCTTCAACGCGCTTGATGTAAGCACGCGCGTTGGCTGGCAGTTCTTCCAGGGTTTTGGCACCCACGGTCGACTCGGTCCAGCCCGGTACTTCTTCGTACACCGGCTGCAAACCTACGTAGCTGTCAGCGTCGGTCGGGGCAACATCATTACCTTCGGCGTCTTTGTAGCCCACGCAGATATTGATAGTTTCCAGGCCGTCGAGCACGTCCAGCTTGGTCAGGCAGATGCCCGAAATGCTGTTCACGTCGATCGCGCGGCGCAGGATAACGGCGTCGAACCAGCCACAACGACGGGCGCGGCCAGTGGTAGCGCCGAATTCGTGGCCCTGCTTGGCCAAATGAGCGCCAACGTCGTCGAACAGCTCAGTCGGGAAAGGACCCGAACCCACGCGCGTGGTGTAAGCCTTGGTGATGCCCAGGATGTAGTCCAGGAACATCGGGCCAACGCCCGAACCGGTCGCAACGCCACCGGCGGTGGTGTTGGAACTGGTCACGTACGGGTAGGTGCCGTGGTCGATGTCCAGCAGCGACCCTTGAGCGCCTTCGAACATGATGTCTTTGCCAGCACGACGCAAGTCATGCAGCTCAGCCGTCACGTCCAGCATCAGCGGCTTCAGCAGCTCAGCGTACTCCTTGCACTCGGCCAGGGTTTTTTCGAAGTCAATGGCCGGCTCTTTGTAGTAACCCACCAGCATGAAGTTGTGGTAATCCACCAATTCACGCAGCTTGGCTTCAAAGCGCGGCATGTTCAGCAGGTCGCCGACGCGCAGGCCACGACGTGCCACCTTGTCTTCATAAGCCGGGCCGATACCACGACCGGTGGTACCGATTTTCAGCTCGCCACGAGCCTTCTCACGTGCCTGGTCCAGCGCAACGTGGAACGACAGGATCAGCGGGCAAGATGGGCTGATACGCAGGCGCTCGCGCACCGGTACGCCTTTCTCTTCCAGCTTGATGATTTCACGCAGCAGGGCGTCGGGAGCGACCACGACACCGTTGCCGATCAGGCATTGCACGCCTTCGCGCAACACGCCCGACGGAATCAGGTGCAATACGGTTTTTTCGCCGTCGATCACCAGTGTGTGACCCGCGTTGTGGCCACCCTGGTAACGCACTACAGCGGCAGCATGTTCGGTCAGCAGATCAACGATCTTGCCTTTGCCCTCATCACCCCATTGGGTGCCCAGGACTACGACATTCTTACCCATAACACTTGTCCTCATTCGCGCAAACTTGGTGCCGGCAGCCGCCGGCAGGAAAACTCAAGAAGCCAGCGGCACTACTTGCCACAAGCCGTTCTGCAGAATCAATTGGCGGTCGCAGTCAGCCTCTTGGGCCCCGGCCAGCTGCTGCCCAGGCAATGCCTGAACCACACGCTGACCTTCACTGCGAAGCTGGCAAACCTGCTGCCAGAGTGCCGCATCTGTGCTGTCAGGCATCCAGATACCGCCAGACGGTAGCTCGACTTCAGCACGCCCCAGGGTCACCAGGGTTTTCAAATCCGTTGAAAAGCCAGTCGCCGGCCGGGCACGCCCGAAAACAGCACCGATATCGTCATACCGACCGCCCTGAGCGATGGAATCCCCAACGCCCGGTACAAAAACCGCAAACACCACACCTGTGTGGTAGTGATACCCACGCAACTCACCCAGGTCAAAATACAGCGGCAACTGCGGGAAACGCACAGACAACTGCGCAGCAATTGCCAGCAGGTCGTCCAGAGCGGCCAGCACCGGGGCAGGAGCCTTGGCCAGACGCTCACGCGCAGCAACCAGAACGTCGTGGCCACCACACAAATCAACCAAGGCCTGCAGCATGCCCGCCAAATCAGCCGGCAAACCTTCGGTCAAGGCCGTTACTTCGTCGATCGCCTTGCGTTGCAGGGCGTCGAACAATTGTTGTTCCACTTCAACCGACAGGTTAGCCGCACGGGCCAACCCACGGTAAATGCCCACATGCCCGAGGTCCATGTGAACATCCGGTACATCAGCCAATTGCAGCATCGCCAACATCAGGCTAATGACTTCAACGTCGCTGCTCGGGCTGGCATCGCCATACAACTCGGCACCCAGCTGAATCGGGCTACGCGAGGATGACAGTGCCCGTGGCTGAGCATGCAGCACGCTGCCGGCATAGCACAAACGGCTCGGCCCTTCACGGCGCAAGGTATGTGCGTCAATACGCGCCACTTGCGGCGTGATGTCGGCACGAAAACCCATCTGACGACCCGTCTTCGGGTCAATCACCTTGAAGGTCCGCAGGTCGAGATCCTGGCCAGCCCCGGTCAACAGGGATTCCAGGTACTCGATATGCGGGGTGACGACGAACTCATAGCCCCAGCTCTGGAACAGATCCAACACCTGACGCCGCGCCACTTCAATACGAGCAGCTTCAGGTGGAAGTACTTCTTCGATGCCATCTGGCAAGAGCCAGCGGTCTACCGTTGCCATTACGCCATTCCCCTGTGATCCGGGCGGCCAGCCAGCAGGCGAGCCTTGAGTAAAGCAGAACGTGGCTGCGTCTTGAGCGCGCACAGCAAAAAAGCCTGAATGACAGGCTCGCACATTCCTCGAAAAATCTGCCGACGCTGTAACAGCCGTTCGGTCAATCAAACATGCAGACGCAAAAAAGCCGGGAATTTCCCGGCTGCCGCATCATACACTCGTTTTCTAAAAGGATCACCCCGCCAGGCCATTTGCCTGCCAGGCGGAGTGAACGCACATGATGCTTTTTGCTGTAGAAGCGCGCGCTCATCGATCAAAAAGATCGCGAGCACGCTCGCCCCTACACGTTTACTGCGGCTTGGATTTTTCCAGGTAGCGGAAGAAATCACTGCTTGGATCCAATACCAGTACGTCGCTCTTGTTCGCAAAGCTTTCGCGGTAAGCGCGCAGGCTGCGATAGAACTTGTAGAACTCCTGGTCCTGGCCATAAGCCTTGGAGTAAATCGCTGCGGCCTGGGCATCGCCATCACCGCGTGCTTCTTCAGACTGACGATACGCTTCAGCCAACAGAACACGACGTTGACGGTCGGCGTCGGCACGGATGCCTTCAGCCAGCTCGTTACCCTTGGCCCGATGCTCGCGTGCTTCACGCTCACGCTCGGTGCTCATACGTTCGAAAACGCTGCGGTTTACTTCTTTAGGCAGGTCGATGGCCTTGACGCGAACGTCGACCACTTCAATGCCCAGCTCTTTTTCAGCCATTTTGTTCAGCGATGCGGTGATATCAGCCATCAACGCATCACGCTCACCCGACACCACTTCGTGCAGGGTGCGCTTACCGAACTGGTCACGCAGGCCAGATTCAAGACGACGCGACAGACGCTCGTCGGCAATCTGCTTCATACCGGAGGTGGCGGTGTAGAAGCGCTCGGCATCTTTCACGCGCCACTTGGCGAAGGCATCAACCATTACGGCTTTCTTTTCCAGCGTCAGGAAACGCTGCGTCGGTGCATCCAGCGTCATCAGGCGGGCGTCAAACTTGCGCACCTGGTTAACGTAAGGAATCTTCACATGCAGGCCTGGCTGGACGTCGGCCTGAACCACACGACCAAAGCGCAGCAGAACAGCACGTTCCGTTTGCGAGACGATATAGAAGCTGTTCCAGGCAACGATACCTATGACAACGGCGACAATAAGGGCGATCAGCGATTTATTGCTCATCAGCGACTCTCCCTGGTGCGCGGCTGTGGCGGCAGTTCCGTGCTGCTGTGCGAACCAGCAGAATTATTGCTCGCCGCGGCGGCTGAACCCGTTGCCGGGGCGCTGCCATTACGGCCTTCGATCATTTTGTCCAATGGCAAATACAGCAAGTTGTTCTGGCCGTTCTTGTTCCCGGTCACGAGTACTTTGCTGGTATTGCTGAAGACATCCTGCATGGTGTCCAGATACAGACGGTCACGCGTTACCTCAGGTGCCTTGCGGTACTCGGCCACCAATTTGGTAAAGCGGTCTGCTTCACCCTTGGCGCGAGAAACCACTTCGTCACGGTAACCATTGGCATCTTCGATGATGCGCTGGGCCTGACCACGGGCTTCAGGTACAACGCCATTGGCGTAGCTTTCTGCCTGGTTGCGGGCACGCTGCTCGTCTTCACGCGCACGGATCACGTCATCAAAGGCTTCCTGCACTTCACGCGGTGCCGCTGCGTTCTGTACGTTGACCTGAGTCACGGTGATACCGGTTTTGTACGTGTCGAGGAAACGCTGCAGGCGATCCTTGATCTCGATTGCCATCTGCTCACGGCCTTCGGTCAATACCTTGTCCATCGACGTGGAGCCCACGACGTGACGCAAGGCGCTGTCGGTGGCCTGTTGCAGGCTGACTTCCGGTTGATCAACGTTCAGCACGAAGTCGCGCAGGTTGCTGATTTTGTACTGCACGGTCAGCGGCACTTCGACGATGTTTTCGTCTTCAGTGAGCATCTGGCCCTGCTTGGTGTACGCACGCTCACGCGTCACGTTTTCCTGGTACTTCTTGTCGAAGGGCGGCAGGTAAAGGTTCAACCCCGGGCCCACGGTGTCGTTGTATTTGCCCAGACGCAGCACGACAGCCTGCTCCTGTTCATCGACAACATAAACCGCGCTGTACAGCCAGACAGCCGCCAATACGACCAGAACAATGCCGAGCAGGCCAAAACCCGCTGCCTTGCCATTCTGACCGCCGCCGCCATCACCGCCGCTACCGCCGGTGCGTTTTTTTCCACTACCGAACAACCCATTCAGGCTTTCCTGCAGCTTACGGAAGGCCTCGTCGAGATCAGGTGGTCCCTTGCGGTCGCCATTTTTAGGACGTTTTCCACCCCAGGGATCTTGATTATTCGAGTTGCCACCCGGCTCATTCCAAGCCATAGCGCTCTCCATCTGATAAAGCAAAGACGCGCCCACGGCGCGCCAACCAATGCTACAGAATGCCTACCACAGCGGCACAGCCGCTTTGCCAAGCTTTTATTGCAAAGTGTGTTCTTCGATGAAGGCTGCAGGTTCCATCCCTTCACGGCTGACCAAGCGGTTTAGCTCGGTTCGCGGCAGGCGTACATCCAGCAGACTAGCCCCTTCATCGTCATGTGCTTCTTTTTGTACCACGCCCAGTTCGAAGAACTGCGCACGCAGTCGAGCAAAACGTTGCTCCAGGCGCAAGGTGCCCACGAACAAATCACTGCCCAGCAACTCGGCAATGGCTTGCTCAAGCAACTCCAGCCCTAGCCCATCACGCGCCGACAACCAGACCCGCTGCGGTTTGCCATCGGCATCGCGCTGGATCTGCGGCTCGACCCCTTCAAGCAAATCGATTTTGTTGTAGACCTCGAGGATCGGCAAGTCCTGGGCACCAATCTCACCCAGCACGACCATCACCTGCTCGATTTGCTGCAGGCGCTCAGGCTCGTGTGCATCGATCACATGCAACAACAAATCCGAGTTGCTCGACTCTTCGAGCGTAGACCGGAAAGCTTCAACCAGCTTGTGCGGAAGATGGCGAATAAAGCCCACCGTGTCAGCCAGCACAATAGGCCCCAGGTCACCCAAGTCAAGCCGGCGCAAGGTAGGGTCGAGCGTAGCAAACAGCTGGTCGGCCGCGAACACGTCAGAGCCGGTCACCGCGTTGAACAACGTGGATTTACCCGCGTTGGTATAGCCCACCAACGACACCGTAGGAATGTCGGCGCGCTGGCGCCCTCTACGGGACTGCTCGCGTTGACTGCGGACTTTTTTCAGGCGGGCCTTGATCTGGCTCATGCGCACACGCAACAAGCGCCGGTCTGTTTCGAGCTGCGTTTCACCCGGGCCGCGGCTGCCGAGGCCGCCACCCTGACGCTCAAGGTGAGTCCAGCCACGCACAAGGCGCGTGCTCATGTGGTCAAGCTGGGCCAGTTCGACCTGCAACTTACCTTCATGGGTACGGGCGCGTTGGGCAAAAATGTCGAGAATCAGCCCGGTACGGTCCAGTACGCGACACTCGAAAACACGTTCGAGGTTACGCTCCTGGCTGGGCGTGAGGACGTGATTGAAAATCACAATGTCGACCTTCTCGGCCTTAACCAGGTCGCGTAACTCCTCGACCTTGCCACTGCCAATCAGGAACTTGGCCGATGGCCGATGACGCGGCACGTTGAAAAACGCGACGGTCTCGGCGCCGGCCGATACAGCTAACTCCTGGAACTCCTGCGGATCTTCGCACGCCTCAGGGTCCTGATCTTCCAAGTGAACGAGTATTGCCCGTTCACCACCACCGTGGCGCTCAAAGAACAAAGGAGACTCCTATCAAGCGTTACCTGGTTCAGCGTCTGCCAGATCGGTTTCGGCTGCGCTAGGCAAACGAATTGGACGGACAGGAACAACTGTCGAGATAGCGTGTTTGTAAACCATTTGGCTTACGGTGTTTTTCAGCAGAATAACGAACTGATCGAAGGATTCGATGGTTCCCTGCAGCTTGATTCCGTTGACCAAGTAGATGGAAACGCCGACCTTCTCTTTACGCAATGTATTCAAGTAAGGGTCTTGTAGCGAATGCCCTTTTGACATATGCCGCACTCCTGTAAGGATAAAAAATAGAAACTAAATTAGATGGCTGATGACGCCATACCCACTAGGATAGACGGCAATTTCCTAAGACTCAGCTCAATATGGAGACCGATTCCAGGTATTTCAAGGCTCGTGGCAGATTGCCGCAGTCCAGACTGTCCAGCCACTGTAGATTGTCCCAACTGCGTAACCAGGTGAACTGACGCTTGGCCAACTGGCGCGTAGCAATGATGCCGCGCTCCTGCATCTCAGCCGCTGTCAGCTTGCCGTCCAGGTAATCCCAGACCTGTCGATAACCCACAGCACGTATAGACGGCAACCCTGAATGCAAGTCACGTCTATTACGCAGGGCTAAGACCTCATCAATGAATCCCTGTTCCAGCATTTGCCCGAATCTTTGTGCAATTCGTTCATGCAGCACCTGACGGTTCGCCGGGGCGATGGCCAGGTGCGCGACAGTATAGGGCAATTGGCTTCGGCCCGAAGCCGCTGCTTTAGTAGATTGCTCAGATTGTTTGTGACGATGGGCGGTCATGGTCATGCCGCTCACCCGATACACCTCAAGCGCCCGCGTCAGACGCTGTGGGTCGTTGGGGTGAATGCGCGCCGCCGACTCCGGGTCGATAGCGGCCAACTGGTCGTGCAGGGCTTGCCAGCCAAGGCGTTCGGCCTCTTCCTCCAGTTGGGCGCGCACGTCCGGGTCGGCGGCCGGCATGTCGGCCAGGCCATCAATCAGCGCCTTGTAATACAACATGGTGCCGCCCACCAGCAGCGGCGTCTTGCCGCGCGCGGTGATCTCGGCCATGGCCTTGAGCGCATCCGCCCGGAAGTCGGCAGCCGAATAACTCTCGGCCGGGTCCAGAATATCGATCAGTTGATGCGGGTGCCGGGCCAGAGTCTCTTTGTCGGGCTTGGCGGTGCCGATGTCCATACCGCGATAGACCAAGGCTGAATCGACACTGATGAGCTCACACGGCAAGACCTTGCTCAGCTCAATAGCCAGGTCGGTTTTACCGGCTGCGGTCGGCCCCATCAAAAAGATTGCCGGAGGTAAAGCATTGGAACCTGTCATCAGCGACCGCGCAAAAAGAGTTTGTCCAAGTCGTCCAGGCCCATTTGGGTCCAGGTCGGGCGACCATGATTGCATTGACCGCTGCGCTCGGTATTTTCCATGTCGCGCAGCAAGCCGTTCATTTCCGGGATCGCCAGACGACGGTTGGCCCGGATTGCGCCATGACAGGCCATGGTGCCAAGCAATTCGTTGAGGTGGGCCTGAATCCGGTCACTGGTGCCATATTCCATCAAGTCAGCCAGCACGTCGTGCACCAGACGCTGGGCTTCAGCCTGTTTGAGCAAGGCCGGGATTTGGCGAATGGCCAGGGTTTCCGGCCCAAGGCGCTGCAGCTCAAAGCCCAGGCGGCGAAACCAGTCGGCGTGTTCTTCGGCACAATCCGCTTCACGCTGACTGACGGCGATGGATTCGGGCACCAGCAGCGGCTGACCACTGAGACCTTCACTGGCCATGGCGATTTTCAAGCGTTCATACATGATGCGTTCATGGGCCGCGTGCATATCCACCAGCACCAACCCTTGAGCGTTTTCCGCGAGGATATAAATGCCTTTAAGCTGCGCCAGCGCAAAGCCCAGCGGAGGAATATCACCCTGCCCGTCCGGCAGTGGCGCGGCACCGGCCTCGGGCAAAGGCGCAAAAAAAGCCTGATAGGCGTTTCGGGCCTCGGCCGTCGAGACGGAGGGGGTCGAAGACGGCGGGCGGTACTGGGCCTGATAACCCGCGCCAGCCCCTGAGCCCGGCACATGTGCAGCAGGCGCGGCTTGCGGCTGTTCCAACACGTGAGCCGCCAGACGCATTTCGCCCTGAGGGCCAAACTCGCCAGCATCCAGCCCCGTAGGGCGCTCTGCCCCCGGCACCGGCGCAGGCGCGGCCAACTGGTCTTCAGGGCGCACATCGCCCAGGGCGCGATGCAAGGTGCCGTACAAAAAGTCGTGCACCATGCGCCCGTCCCGGAACCGCACTTCGTGTTTGGTCGGGTGTACGTTGACGTCGACCACTGCCGGGTCCACCTCAAAAAACAGTACAAACGTGGGGTGACGGCCGTTAAACAGCACATCGCGGTACGCCTGGCGCACGGCGTGAGCCACCAGTTTGTCGCGCACCGCCCGGCCATTCACATAGAAATACTGCAAATCGGCCTGGCTGCGCGAAAACGTCGGCAAACCGACCCAGCCCCACAGGTGCAGGCCGTTGCGTTCCACTTCAATCGGCAGTGCCTGCTCCAGAAACGCCGAGCCGCACACTGCCGCCACACGCCGGGCACGGGCGGTGTCGTCACGCGCCTCATGCAGGTTGAGGATGGACTTGCCGTTGTGGCGCAAGTTGAACGCCACATCAAAGCGCGCCAGCGCCAGGCGCTTGATCACTTCTTGCAGGTGATCGAATTCGGTTTTTTCGGTTTTAAGAAATTTGCGCCGCGCCGGCGTGTTGAAAAACAGGTCGCGCACTTCAACCGAGGTGCCCACTGGATGCGCCGCTGGCTGAACCCGCGGGGCCATGTCACGGCCCTCCGTTTCGACCTGCCAGGCCTGATCCGCCCCCCGGGTGCGTGACGTCAGGGTCAACCGGGCCACGGAACTGATCGAAGCCAGGGCCTCGCCGCGAAACCCCAGGCTCATCACCCGCTCAAGGTCTTCCAGGTCGCGAATTTTACTGGTGGCGTGACGCGCCAGCGCCAACGGCAAGTCGTCACTGGAAATACCACTGCCGTCGTCACGCACCCGCAGCAGCTTGATCCCGGCCTGTTCCACGTCCACGTCAATGCGCTTGGCACCCGAGTCGAGGCTGTTTTCCAGCAGTTCTTTAATCACCGAGGCCGGGCGTTCAACCACCTCGCCTGCTGCAATCTGGTTAGCCAGGCGCGGGCTGAGCAGCTCAATGCGCGCGCTGTTGCTCAGGCTCTCGTCGCTCATCATTGCGCCGCCAGGGTAGTGGCCGGAATATGCAGGCCTTGGCCGACTTTCAACTCATCGGTTTTCAGATTATTGCTGGAGCGCAACGCCGCCACACCCACTTGATAACGCACAGCAATCATTGCCAGGGTTTCGCCGGGGCGCACCGTGTGTTCACGGGCACCCTGGGCAATTTTACCGGTGTCACGCAACCAGGCAATGTAAGTGCCCGGCGGTGGGTTTTGCTGGAAGAACTGATGCACGCCGCTGCTGATCGACCGCGCCAGCGCTTGCTGGTGGCTGGAAGAAGACAATTTGCTGGCTTCATTCGCATTCGAAATGAACCCCGTTTCGACGAGGATCGATGGAATATCCGGCGACTTGAGTACCATAAACCCAGCCTGCTCCACGCGTTGCTTGTGCAACGGCGTCACGCGACCAATATTGCTCAAGACTTTTTGACCGACATTGAGGCTGGAGGTCAGCGAGGCCGTCATCGACAGGTCAAGCAACACACCGGCCAGCATCCTGTCTTTGTCATCAAGGCTGACGTTGCCGGCCCCGCCGATCAAGTCAGAGCGGTTTTCACTATCTGCCAGCCAGCGCGCTGTTTCAGACGTTGCGCCACGGTCAGACAAGGCAAACACCGACGCACCAAAGGCCGCCTTGGAAGGCGCGGCATCAGCATGGATCGACACAAACAGGTCAGCCCCTTTCTTACGGGCGATCTCGGTACGCCCGCGCAACGGAATAAAGTAGTCGCCGGTGCGCGTCAGCTCAGCGCGAAAGCCCTTGATGCCGTTGATCTGGCGCTGCAATTCTTTGGCAATCGCCAATACCACGTCTTTTTCACGCTGGCCTGCCGAGCCCGATGCGCCCGGGTCTTCGCCACCATGCCCGGCGTCGATCACCACCACAATGGTGCGTTTACCGCTGGGGATCGGCGGCAGTTTGATTTCCGGTTGTGCCGGCGTCACTGGCACCACCGGCACTTTGGCCACATTCGTGGCTGGCAGGCTTGGCGTAAGGTCGGCCCCCTGATCGTACAGGTCAACGACCAGCCGATTACCGTATTGAGCGTTCGGTGCCAGGGTGAAGCTCTTGGGGGTAACGGCCTTTTTCAGGTCAATCACCACCCGCAAATCGGTCGGGGTGCGTTGCGCCGAGCGCATGCTGTTGATGGGTGTATTGGCGGTTTGCACGTTCAACGGACCCGCGAGGGTCGCGCCGTTGATATCAATCACCAGACGGTCTGGCGCGGTCAGCGTGAACACGCTGTGCTGAACAGGACCTGTGAGGTCAAATACCAGCCGGGTATTGTCCGGGGCACGCCACAAACGCACGCTTTTCACCTGGGTCGCGGCCACGGCATTTATCGCCATGACACTGAGCAACAGACCAACGACACTCACTAACGCGCGAAAGCGCATACCAAACCCCATCATTATTTGTATTCCGGTGCCAAGGCGGCACACCAAAACTCGCCACGTGAACCTTGGAACGCCAGCGTCAGCAAACGCCCGGTGTTGTGCGGGGTAATGGTAATGGTCAGGTCAGGCTTTGGCAAAAAACCTGCACCTTTATCGGGCCACTCAATCAAGCATAGAGCGTCATCCTCGAAATAGTCGCGAATGCCCATGTATTCCAACTCTTCAGGGTCTACCAGGCGATACAGGTCGAAGTGAAACACCCGCATAGCACCGATTTCATAGGGTTCCACCAGCGTAAACGTCGGGCTTTTGACCGCGCCGGTGTGCCCAAGGCCGCGAATCAGGCCACGCGACAGGGTGGTTTTGCCCATCCCCAGGTCGCCATCAAGAAAGATCAAGCCGTGCCCCTGAGTGATATGCCCCAAACGCGCACCAAACTCAGTCATCGCGGCCTCGTCGGCCAATTGCAGTGTTATTTCGTGCACGGTGCGTGTTCCTCCAACAACTGACGAATGGCTGGAATCAAATCACTGGCCGCCAGCCCACGGCCCAATTGTCCTTGTTGCTCCCCGGCGCGGGCGTGTAGCCACACCGCCAGGCTGGCGGCGTCGAAAGCGCTCATGCCTTGCGCCAACAGCGCGCCAATCACGCCGGCCAACACATCCCCCAGCCCGGCGGTGGCCATTGCCGGGTGCCCGTCGTTGCAGACGGCCAACTGGCCATCCAGCCCTGCAATCAGGCTGCCCGCCCCTTTAAGGACGCACACCGCTGAGTATTTTTTAACCAGCGCCCGTGCCGCCGCCGGGCGGTCGGCTTGTACCTGGGCGGTTGTGATGCCCAGTAAACGGGCCGCTTCGCCGGGATGCGGTGTTATTACCGCGCCGGGGGCCAGCCCATAGCCTGCGTTAGACAGCAAATTCAACGCGTCGGCATCCCACACCTGCGGTAATTTTACGTGGGCCGCCGCCGACAACAGGCTGCGCCCCCATGGAGCTTGCCCCAGGCCCGGCCCAATCACCAACACCGACGCTTGCGCCAGCACACCCATCAGTTGATTGGCGGAAGAAACGCCCAAGGCCATCACTTCCGGCAAGCGCGCCAACGCGGCGGGCACATGCTCGGGCCGCGTCGCCAGCGACACCAGGCCAGCACCGCAGCGCAGCGCGGCCTGGGCGCAAAGGGTGATGGAGCCACCGAGCCCCCGGTCACCGCCCACCAGCAGGACGTGCCCGAACTGGCCTTTATGGGCCTCAGGCGAGCGCGCGGGCAAGCGCGCCAAGGTATCAGCGTGCAACACCTGGGGCGGGGAAAACGGGTGATTGGTCTGCGGCATGCGTGTCGGGCTCCGATGTCTGGCAGAATTATACGCATCTCAGCCCCGGTTTCTGTTGCCTCATGCCTGCTATTACTGTCGACCTCCCCACACTCGCGAACACCATCAAGCAATGGGGCCGCGAATTGGGCTTTCAACACGTCGCCATTGCCGGCCTTGACCTGGGTGAACACGAACAACATCTGGAGCGCTGGCTGGCAGCTGGCTATCACGGTGACATGGCGTACATGGGGGCTCATGGCAGCAAGCGCGCGCACCCCGAAGAGCTGGTACCCGGTACCTTGCGCGTGGTGTCGTTGCGCATGGACTACCTGCCCGGCGATACGCACATGGTGCAATTGCTGGCCCAGCCCGAAAAAGCCTACGTTTCGCGTTACGCCCTGGGCCGCGACTACCACAAGCTGATCCGCAAGCGCGTGCAACAACTGGCTGACCGTATTCAAGCCGAAATCGGCCCGTTCGGCTTTCGCGCCTTTGTCGACAGCGCCCCGGTGCTGGAAAAGGCCATCGCGCAAAAGGCCGGCCTGGGCTGGATTGGCAAAAATACCCTGGTGCTTAACCGCAAGGCAGGCAGTTACTTCTTTTTAAGCGAATTGTTTGTGGATATAGCGCTGCCTGAAGACCCGCCCCACGAAACCGAACACTGCGGGCGCTGCACTGCTTGCCTGGACATTTGCCCCACCCAAGCGTTTGTGGGGCCGTATGTGCTGGATGCGCGACGGTGCATTTCGTACCTGACCATCGAATTGAAAACCGCGATTCCTGAGGAGTTGCGCTCAATGATGGGCAACCGCGTGTTTGGCTGCGATGACTGCCAGATCGTCTGCCCGTGGAACCGGTTCGCCCGCACCACGGCAGAAGGCGACTTCAAGCCCCGGCACAACCTGGACAACGCCGAACTGGCCGAGTTGTTTATGTGGGACGAAGACAAATTCTTAAGCAGCACTGAAGGCTCACCGTTGCGCCGGGCGGGTTATGAGCGCTGGCTGCGCAACCTGGCGGTGGGGTTGGGCAATGCACCGTCCAGCATTCCGGTGCTGGAAGCGTTGAAAGCCCGGCGCGAATACCCCTCAGCGTTGGTGCAAGAGCATGTGGAGTGGGCGCTTAAGCAGCATGCTGAGCGGGCAGCGGGGTAAACCCTGCGAGCCTCGCTGGGGGTACTTTTCCCACACAATTCGCAACGCCTGCACCGGCGTCGTCGCTTTCAATTGCAGGACCTTTCCTAGAGAATCCAACCCGCCTTGTGGCGCTGGAACGGCGCGGATAGTCTCGCTGGGTCACTGAGTTCGGTGACCGGTTTTGACAGACCGTCTGATCTCGCATGACCACTCTTGTGTTATGGCGGCCATGTGCGGGGCATCTTCGGGTGCGCCGAGTTTGCGAGACTCCTCGGTCTGTCAACCCGCGCATAGCTGCCACCCTCTTCGATTGACAGCGGACGGGTGACAGCTCCAACGCCTGGAGTCTTTCGCATGAACAAGATCGTCCCCGACCCACCCCTCGACACCCTCCACACCCGCGCCCATCGTGGCACGCGGCTGTTCACCATCCACCCTGGCATGGCAGCGCGAGACGCGCTGGCGCACGTGTCGCTGCTGCTAAAAGGCGCGGAATTAAACGCCGACGACATCAGCGGCCACCTTTCAGGGCTTGAAGCCGAGCAACTGTGGCACGTGATTCACAACATGGAGATGGCACGCGGCCTGGTGGATTCGCTGCTGGCCGATTAATGCTCGTCGTTGTACACGAACTTGGGCATTTCCCAGTTAAAACGAATCGCCAGCAAGCGCAACAGCAACCCACCGAACAAGGTGACGAAGATCGCCTGTTCGTTGGGCATGTTCAGGTACGTGCACAGCAAGAAGCACCACGCGGCCGCAAATGACACACTGGCATACAGTTCACGGCGGAAGATCAACGGGATGTCGTTGCAGAAGATGTCCCGCAGGATGCCGCCGAACACGCCGGTAATCACCCCGCTGACCGACGCCACCAGCATGCCCTGCCCCATTTCCAGGGCGGTCATGCAACCGATCAGGGTAAACGCCACCAGGCCCAGCGCATCGAGCACCAGAAACAGCGAGCGCAAATGGCGCATCAAGGGCGCAATAAAAATCGTCACCAACGCGGCAAAACTGGTGAGCACCAGGTATTCCGGGTGTTTGACCCAAGTAAGCGGGTAGTGGCCCAGCAGCACATCGCGCACCGAGCCTCCGCCCAGCGCGGTCACGCAAGCAATCAGCACCACGCCAAACCAGTCCATACCCCGACGCCCGGCAGACAGTGCACCGGTCATGGCTTCAGCCGTAATGGCAACTAAATAGAGCATCAACAACATGGCGGCGATCCTTGCAAGAAGGCGCGCAGTCTACTCAGTTGGCCTGAGCACCAAAAGGGGGCCCCCTGCAGGCGCGAGCTTTTCATCTGCAAAGGCTCGCGAACAAACAGGTGCGTACCCCAAGGGACAAAAAACACACTCCACCTGTAGGAGCGAGCTTGCTCGCGATCTTTTGACCTTCAAAGGCTCGCGCCTACACACAGCAAACAACCGTGCTTAGAACTTGATGAAGTGTTTACGGTAGTGCTGCAACTCGGCAATGGACTCGCGGATGTCGTCCAGCGCCAGGTGAGTGCCCTTCTTCACCAAGGTATCGCGCACCTCCGGTGCCCAGCGCGCAACCAGTTCCTTGAGCGTGGACACATCCAGGTTGCGGTAATGGAAGTAGCTTTCCAGCGCTTTCATGTGGGTGTACAGGAAGCGACGGTCCTGGCAGATGCTGTTGCCGCAGATCGGTGATTTGCCTTTGGGCACCCATTGTTCAAGAAAGGCCAGGGTCTGCGCTTCGGCCTCGGCCATGCTGGTGGTGCTGTCCTTGACCCGCTGGGTCAGGCCACTGCCGCCGTGGGTGCGGGTGTTCCACTCGTCCATACGCGCCAGCACGTCGTCGCTGTGGTGAATGGCAATCACCGGGCCTTCGGCCAATGTATTGAGGTTACTGTCGGTGACGATGGTGGCCATTTCGATAATGACATCGTTGTCGGGGTCCAGACCGGTCATTTCCAGGTCGATCCAAATCAGGTTCTGCGCGTTTTGCATAATGGCCTCCAGTGCTTAGTCGCGCAGTTTAGCTTAGGCCTGCAACCCTCGTGCTAAACTCGCCTGCGTTTTACCCCCTCTTATCGTTTTATCAACACGGAACACCCATGGCCAAACGCCAGCTCAATCGCCGCCAAAACTGGCGCATCGAAAAGATCCAGGGCGAGCGCGCCGCACGCGCCGCCAAACGCGAATCCAGTGCCATCGAAGCGCTTGAGGGCGGCGACCTGGGCCCCGAGCAACTCGGGCTGGTGATCGCGCACTTCGGTGTGCAGGTCGAAGTCGAGGCTCAAGAAGGCGAGCTCAAGGGCCAGCTGTTCCGCTGCCACTTGCGCGCCAACTTGCCCGCATTGGTGACGGGCGACACCGTAGTGTGGCGGGCGGGCAACCAGGGTATCGGCGTGATCGTCGCCCAGTTGCCGCGCAAGACCGAGCTGTGCCGCCCCGACAGCCGTGGCCAGCTCAAGCCGGTAGCGGCCAACGTCGACATGATCGTGATTGTGTTCGCGCCCATGCCCGAGCCCCACGCCAACCTCATCGACCGTTATTTGGTGGCCGCCGAGCACGCCGGGATTCGCCCGCTGTTGCTGCTCAACAAGGCCGACCTGATCGACGATGAAAACGCGCCGGCGTTGAATGCTCTACTGGGTGTGTACCGCCAGTTGGGTTACCCGGTGCTGGAAGTCTCGGCCCATCACGGCGACGGCATGCAGCAGTTGCAAGCCAAGCTGGACGGTCATATCAGCGTCTTTGTGGGCCAGTCGGGCGTGGGCAAGTCGTCGCTGGTCAACAGCTTGCTGCCCGAGGTCAACCTGCGCGTAGGCCCGCTGTCCGAAATTTCGGGCCAGGGCACGCACACCACCACCACCGCACGGCTGTTCCACTTCCCGGGCGGCGGCGAACTGATCGACTCGCCGGGTATTCGTGAGTTTGGCCTGGGCCACGTCAGCCGCAGCGATGTGGAAGCGGGCTTTATCGAGTTCAACGACTTGATCGGCCGCTGCCGCTTCCGCGACTGCAAGCACGACCGCGAACCGGGCTGTGCCTTGCTGATGGCACTGGACGATGGCCGCGTGCAGCAACAGCGCATGAACAGCTATCGCTCCATCATCGCCAGCCTGCCTGAATCGAGCTACTAAAACCGCAGAACGTGTAGGAACGTCGTGCTTTGGCTAGCCGCGACACCGCCACGGAGCAAGGCCTATGTGGCCAATATGGCAAAACCTGTAGGAGCGAGCTTGCTCGCGATCTTTTGACCTTTAAAAGATCGCGAGCAAGCTCGCTCCTACGCGCGTGTTTTTGAACTAAAGGGCCCCCTTAAACCACGCTGGCCGAACGCGGGTTTTGCGCAGTGGGTAACCCGGCAGGACGCCGGGTTAGCCGCGACACGGCCAGGGATGGCCGATCGCGGCGGCCCACGGAGCAAAGCCTGTGTGAGGGCATGCCGAGCCACAGCGAGGCACCGAGTGGTAGGGGCATAAGCGTTTGGCCACTTTGCGCTTTTCAAAGTGGCACGGCGTAAAGCCGGAACCTTAAGTGGCCGTGACCGCAGCAATGGATAGGATTGCTGAACGACAGCGCGGCGTCATTGCGCTTTTAAACATCAAAAGATCGCGAGCAAGCTCGCTCCTACGGATCACGGGGCCTTGTCGTCGAACAGGTTGAGCTTCTGGCGCTCTTCATGCATCGGCATGGGTTGTTGGTCGGGCGGCAAGGTGATCGGGTCATTCAGTACGTTGGGCACTTGCTCAGGTGTGACAGCTTCCGCGCCCTGCTCGCCCTCGATCTCTTGTTGCGCCTTTTTGGTCAGCACCACAATGTCGATACGACGGTTGACCGGGTCGGTGGGGTGAGCCTTGTCGAAAAGCACTGACGACGCATACCCCACCACCCGCGCCACCTGGCGCTCCGGGTAGCTGCCACCCAAGAGCGCGCGGCGCGCAGCATTGGCGCGGTTGGCCGACAATTCCCAGTTACCGAAATCCCCCGTGCCCACATACGGCGTCGCATCGGTGTGGCCGCTGATGCTGATTTTGTTGGGCACAGCTTTAATGGTGTCGGCCATCGCCAGCAAAATATCTTCAAAGTACGGCTTGAGCCGCGCGCTGCCCACGTCAAACATCGGCCGGTTCGCCGCGTCCATGATCTGAATGCGCAGGCCGTCCGGGGTGATTTCAAACAGCAATTGATCCTTGAACTTGCGTAACTGCTGGTTCTCTTCAACTTTGTTCTGCAGCTCTTGCAGCAACAACTCCAGGCGCTCTTTCTCGACCTGCTCGGCCAGGCTTTCCACCTGATCGGCGTCGATCTTGATTTTGTCGGGCTGGGGTTGCAGTTTTTCTTCGGGGTTGAGGGTGTTGTCCGGTGCCAATGCAGGCGTACCGCCCAGGTCGATGATGTACGGCGTGCCACTTTCGGAAAACCCGATCGGGTCTTTGAAGTAGCCGCCGATGGCGATTTTCTGGTCCGGGGTGGCGGCGGTCATGAGCCACAACACCAGAAAGAACGCCATCATTGCCGTGGCGAAGTCCGCAAAGGCGATCTTCCAGGCACCGCCGTGATGGCCTGCGGCATAGCGCTTGACGCGCTTGATGATGATGGGCTGGTTGTTTTCCATCACTCAGCGCCCGCGAACCACTTGTTCCAGCTCGGAAAAGCTCGGCCGGTGCTTGGGGTAAAGCACTTTGCGGCCAAACTCGACGGCCAGCGAAGGCGGCATGCCCGAGGCCGACGCCACCAGCGATGCCTTGATCGACTCATACACGTTGAGTTCTTCTTTGGCATCGTGAGCCAACGACGTGGCCAGCGGGCCAAAGAAACCATAGGCGGCCAAAATACCAAAGAAGGTGCCCACCAGCGCCGCCCCTACGTGCATGCCGATGGCCGATTGGTCGCCCTCGCCCAACGACGCCATGGTCACCACGATGCCCAGCACTGCCGCCACAATACCGAAGCCCGGCATGCCGTCGGCAATGCCGGTGATCGCGTGGGAGGGATGCTCCAACTCTTCCTTGAGGTTGAACAGCTCCATGTCAAAGAGCCCTTCCAGTTCATGGGGGGCCATGTTGCCCGACGACATGATGCGCAGGTAATCGCAGATAAAGGCCGTCATGCCTTCATCTTTAAGGACGGTGGGGTACTTGGCGAAAATCGGGCTCGCGGCGGCGTCCTCAATGTCGCTTTCGATGGCCATCATGCCTTCGCGCCGACTCTTGTTGAGGATCTCATACACCAGGCCCAGCACCTCCAGGTAGAACGCATGGGTGAAACGTGATCCGAACATACTCAGTGATTTTTTGATCACGTGCTTGGTCATGTAACCGGGGTTCGCTTGCAGGAACGCACCAAACGCCGCCCCACCAATGATCATGACCTCAAAAGGCTGAATCAACGCGCCAATTTTGCCGTGGGAAAGGACGTATCCGCCGAGCACACTCGCGAACACGACGATGATGCCGATAATTTTTGCCATAGCGATAAGGGTACTTACTGAGTCGGGTTCAAGAGCGTATTCCAGCACGAGTGAAACTCTTCTTCTCCTTATCGGCAAATGTGCGCCAGACTATAGCCTGAAACACAAAAAGCCATTCGCCCCTTTCGGGCGTGTACACACTTGATGATGACCGCGCGCCCATCATGGCTATAGAAATGACCACATCGGCCCCGACGCCCTCCTCACTCGACGCTTGGGTCAGTTGCCTGGATGCCGTGCAGTTGCCGATCCCTTTGCACAGCCATACGCAGGTGTGCAAGGCCATCAACGACAGCCGCCGTTCATTGCGTGACATTGCCGAGGTGATGCAGGGCAGCCCCGCGCTGGCGCTGAGCCTGATCCGCGAAGCCAACCAACACCGGCAAAGCAGCTTGAGCGAACCAGCCGAAAGCCTGGAGGTGGCAATCAGCCGCCTCGGCCTGGCCCGTACGAAAGAAGTATTAGAGCAACTGCCAGCGCTGCCCGTGGAGAACCTGCCGCTGGCGTACCGGCAAATCCAGCTCATCAGCCAGCACGCCGCGCAGCAAGCCATCGGCCTGTTCGGCACCCGCCTGGCGCGGCTCTGGAGTGAGCTTTACTGGGGCAGCCTGCTGTTTCTCTCGCCGTTATGGGCCATGGCGCTGGCCTACCCCAAGAAGCTCGAAGAATGGGAGCTGCGGGTCATTCACCAGAACGAATGTGCCCACCGGGTAGAGCTGGCCCTGTTCGGGGTACGGCTGTTCGATATTTGCCGGGTACTGGCTGAACAATGGCATTTACCGGGCTGGGTGCTCCAGGGCCTGACCCTGATTACCGAGGAGCAACACACGCTGGCTCGCGCGCTGCACATCGCCCGCGACTACGCCCACCCGCTGCACCAGCAACAGCGACTGGACGCGGACCCAGCCTTGCGCCGCTGGCTGAACCATCCGGCGAACAGCGTGTTGCTCGCCAACGGCCTGGCACTGTCAGCCCACGGCGCGTGGAACACCGCCCACACGCTGCGCTGGCACTACCTCACCAGCCTGTACCTGCAGCTACCGCTCGATGAACTCCAGCAGCTTGTGCACCAGAATGCCGCGAGCAGCGCGCGCTACCACGCCATGCCCGACTTGTGGCACCCGGCCGAAGCGATGCTGTGGCCGTGGAATATGCGCCGCGTCAAACAGCTCACCTCTGCGGTCCCGCCGCCGTCCGCACAAGCCCTGGCCGAGTGGCGTAAACACTGCGCGCAGTTGTTGGCTGAACCCAGCGCCTTTACCAACCCCATGCACCTGACCACCTGCGCCCGCGAGGCGTTGCTGGCATGCGGCATGCGCCGGGTAATGGTGCTGATGGCCGATAACACCGCCACCTTCCTGCGCGTGTTTCAAATCGCCGGGTTGCCCAAGGCCAGCTTTGACCTGAAGTTGAATGTCAGTGACAGCACCGCCTTGCAGCGCCTGATGACGCAACCAGCACAAGTGCGTCTGACCCCCGAAAACAATGCCGTGATTTCGGCCGTCTTGCCCCACGCCCTGCGCAGCCTTTTCCCCGGGGAACACCTGCTGCTACGCTCGCTGGGCAGTAAAGGCCGCGTGGTGATGCTGTTGCTGGCCGACCAGGGCGGCGGGCCGTTTTCGCCGACCAGCGTGCAAGCGTTCGGCAAGACAGCACAGTGCATCGAAAAAGCCCTGACTACCTTTACCTCTCGCGGGCGCTAACGCTTGCGCTACAATCTGCCCCTTTTCTGCTCTGGAGACCTCACATGCCTGACTTCTCTGGCCTGGCGCTGGTGATTGAACCCCGCGAGCTGCATGCCCGCCTGGATGCGCCCAACCTGATCGTGGTCGACCTGACCAGTGCAACTCGCTACGAAGCCGGGCATCTACCGGGGGCTCGCTTTGTCGACCCCAAGCGCACCCAGTGGGGCCAGCCACCGGCCCCGGGCCTGCTGCCGGGTACGGCCGCATTAGAAGCCCTGTTTGCTGAGCTGGGCCACACCGCGGACTCGGTCTACGTGGTGTATGACGACGAAGGCGGCGGCTGGGCCGGCCGGTTTATCTGGCTGCTGGATGTGATCGGCCACAAGGCTTACCACTACGTGGACGGCGGGCTGCTCGCCTGGCAAGCCGATGGCTTTGAAGTGTCCATCGTTGCGCCTCCCACGGTGGAGGGCACCGTGCGCCTGACCTTGCACGACGAGCCCACGGCCACCCGCGAATATGTGCAGAGCCGCTTGGGGGCCGACGACCTGGCGATCTGGGATGCCCGCAGCCCGGCCGAATACGCCGGGGAAAAAGTATTGGCGGCCAAGGGCGGGCATATTCCTGGCGCGAAGAATTTCGAATGGACCGCCGGCATGGATAAAAACCGCCACCTGCGTATCCGCACTGACATGGCCCAGGTCCTTGAAGAGCTGGGTATCACGCCGGACAAAGAAGTGATTACTCATTGCCAGACCCATCACCGTTCTGGCTTCACCTATCTCGTGGCTAAAGCGCTCGGTTACCCGCGCGTCAAAGGCTATGCCGGTTCCTGGGGCGAATGGGGCAACCATCCCGACACCCCCGTTGAACTGCCTGCACACCATTAAGGACCCCGAATGAAAAAGCGTTTATTCCTCCTCAGCCAGTACCTGCTGCCGCACCACCTGCTGTCGCGTTTGGCTGGCTGCGTTGCCGAGTGCCGCGTGCGCTGGTTTAAAAATGCGTTCACCACCTGGTTCGTCAAGCGTTACCAAGTGGACATGTCCCAGGCCCTGGTTGAAGACGTCACGGCGTACGAGCACTTCAACGCCTTCTTCACCCGCGCCCTGAAAGAAGGCGCACGCCCGCTGGACCCAACCCCGGGTGCGGTACTGTGCCCGGCCGACGGCGCTGTCAGCCAGCTCGGGCCGATTGAGCACGGGCGCGTGTTCCAGGCCAAGGGCCACAGCTATAGCGTGCTGGAATTGGTGGGCGGCAACCCGGCCGTGGCGGCACAGTTCATGGGCGGCGACTTCGCCACCATTTACCTGTCACCCAAGGACTACCACCGCGTGCACATGCCGCTGGCCGGCACCCTGCGCGAAATGATTTACGTACCGGGCCGCCTGTTTTCAGTCAACCAGACCACGGCCGAAAACGTGCCGGAACTGTTTGCTCGCAACGAGCGCGCGGTGTGTATTTTTGATACCGAACGCGGCCCGATGGCCGTGGTATTGGTGGGGGCCATGATCGTGGCGTCGATTGAAACCGTGTTTGCCGGGTTGGTGACACCGCCCAAGCGCGAGCTGAAAACATTCCGCTACGACGAAGCAGCCCGCGCGCCGATCCACCTGGAGAAAGGGGCCGAACTGGGTCGCTTCAAACTGGGTTCAACGGCCATCGTGTTGTTTGGACCTGAACAGGTCAAATGGGCACACAGCCTGACGGCAGGCTCACCCGTGATGATGGGCGAGAAACTCGGCGAGTAACGCCTTTGCCTGTGTAGCAGCCGATTGCTCGCAATCTTTTGATGGTTAAAAGATCGCGAGCAAGCTCGCGCCTACACAGGTTCTCCAGGCGTCAGGCCTGGCCGTTACGGTCGCGCTGCCCCAGCAGGTACAGCACGCCGTCCAGGCCCAATGTCGAAATCGCGTACTTGGCCGATTTCTTCACCAGCGGTTTGGCGCGGAACGCCACGCCCAGCCCGGCAATTTCCAGCATCTTCAGGTCATTGGCACCATCACCGACCGCAATGGTCTGGTCGAGGGTAAGGCCTTCCTTGAGCGCCAGTTCACGCAACAAGTCCGCCTTGCGCTGTGCATCCACGATCGGCTCAACCGCAACGCCGGTGACTTTGCCGTCGACCACTTCCAGCTCGTTGGCAAACACATAGTCGATGCCCAGCTTCGCCTGCAACTGCTTGGCAAAATAGGTGAAACCGCCCGACAAAATGGCCGTTTTATAGCCCAGGCGTTTGAGCTCAGCGAACAGCACTTCAGCGCCTTCGGTCAGGCGCAGTGACGCACCAATGGCATCCAGCACACTCACGTCCAAGCCTTTGAGCAGCGCCAGGCGCTCTTTGAAGCTGGCCTTGAAATCCAGCTCGCCGGCCATCGCCCGCTCGGTGATTTCAGACACCTGGTCACCCACGCCCGCCGCCTTGGCCAGTTCGTCGATAACTTCGGCTTCGATCAGCGTGGAGTCCATGTCGAACACCGCCAGACGGCGATGGCGGCGGAACAGGGTTTCTTCCTGAAGGGCGATGTCGACCTTGAGCGCTTGCGACAGGTCGAAGAGGTCAGCGCGCAAGGCTTCGATATCGGCCGCCTCGCCCGTGATGCGCAACTCGATGCAGCTTTTGCTCAGGTGAGTGGGCGCATCCAGCGGCACACGGCCCGACAGGCGATCGGTCTGCTCAATGTTCAAACCGTGCTGACTGATGGTTGACGTCACCCCCAGCAGCTCTTGCGCAGTGACCTGGCGGCTCATCAGCGTAACCACGTGGCGCTTCTGGCTCTGATCGCTCACCCAGGCCGTGTAATGCTCTTCGGTGATGGGGTCAAAACGCAGTTGCAATCCTTCTTGGGCGATCAACGGCTGAAGGTCTTTGAGTACCGCCGAGACCTGATCGGCCTGGGACATTTCAACCAGAAAGCCCAACGACAAAACGCCATGGATGACGGCCTGACCGATGTCGAGAATAGTCACACCATTGGTGGCCAATACACCGGTAATGGCCGCCGTGAGACCTGGACGGTCTTCACCTGTGATGTTTATCAGGACGATTTCGCGCAAGGCACACCCCCATTCGCTGAAAAAAAACGCATTCTACCCACTTTCAGTGACCATCGGGCATCGCCAAGGCTTTGCCGCCTCAGGGCTGCTCGCTATACTGCGCTCCAACTTAACGGACTAAGAGCCGCGCTCAGTGAACCGGCCAATGCCTGTCAAAAACGATAACTTCTTCCTGCTGATCTTCCGGGCCCTGCGCGATCGTCGCGTTCCGATTGCGCTGCGTATTGCCACTCACAACGTGATCCTGGTCGCTCTGGCGCTGGTGATTTACGCCGGGGTCATGGGCTTGCAATTCAAGCAGGCCATGCATGAGCAGGCCGATGCGCTGGGTCAAAGCCTGACCACACAAACCGCCACCTCGGCGACTGAGTTGCTGGTGTCCAATGACATTCTCAGCCTCAATGTGTTGCTCAACAACCTGACCAAAAACCCGCTGGTGGCCCATGCAGCCATTTATAGCGTGGACAACCGCATCCTCGCCGAAGCCGGCCAGCGCCCCAAGAACAGCCTGCTGGGTGAAGCCGAGGGCGTGTACCAGACCAAAATCACCTTCCAGGACGTGACCGCCGGGCACCTGCGCATCAGCCTGGACATGAACCAGTTCGACCAGCCCATGACCATCAGCTTGCAGAGCATGGGCATTTTGGCCGCTATTTTGTTGGCCTTGGCGCTGGCCCTGAGCCTGCGCCTGGGCCGTCACATCACAACGCCCCTGCTGCAACTGCGCGTGTGGCTGCGCGAGCCGGACCCGTACACCCCGGCCATTACTCGCCAGGATGAAATCGGTGACTTGGCGCGCCAGCTTCATAACCGTCTGGCCCCCCCCGCGCCGGAGCCTGAGCCGGAACCCGAGCCGGATGACGAAGCCGAAGACGACGAGCCGGCTTTCGAAGTGCGTAACCTGCGCGACCCTGATTTTGACGAAACACCGCCCGCCCCGGCCCCCAAAGCTGCGCCGCGCCAAGTGATCAGCGCGCAAGAAGACGACAACGAAGAAGACCCGTTTGCGGACCTGCGCGATACCGGCACGGCTATCGCCACCTCAACACCGCAGGCCAAGCCGCAGCCCGCCGTTTCTGCTACACCGCAACCGAGTGCCGTACTCGCCGTACAGCTAGGTGCGCAGGAACAGTTGCGTCGCCTGCCACGCGCCCGCTTGACCGACTTGCTTGAACGCTACCGCGACTGCCTGGACCAGGCCGCCTCGTTGTATGACAGCGAGTTGCACACCCTGAACGATGGCAGCACGCTGATGCTGTTCCACAGCGAAACCAGCGGTGACGACTACCTGACCAACGCCATTTGCTGCGGCGAGTTGTTGCGCGCGCTGGGCCACGCCCTGCAGATCGAGGTGGCTGACAGCGGCATCACCTTGCAACTGCAGTTGGGCCTGGTGTTGGGCGAGGGCCTGAACGGCATGAGCCAGATTGACCTGCTGCTGACCGAGACGGCACAAGACGCCCTGGCGCTGTCGCAACACAGCCGCAACTTGCTGCTGGTAGAGCGCAAAATCAGCGACGACGCCCTGATTCGCCAACGTGCTCGCATTCGCCCGATCGCCAGCCCTGAGGGTGCCTGCTGCGTTGAGCGCCTGATGGAGCCTTACCCGTCCATGCTCGAACGCCAGTTGGCGCGCATGCACGAGAACCGCGCTAAAACCTGAATGGCGAACGGCAGGCGCAGCCTGTCGACGCTCGATTGCTCGCAACCTTCTGATCGTTAAAAGATCGCGAGCAAGCTCGCTCCTACAGCGAGAGGCCCTGAAGGTGCGTACCCGTTGCCCAAGCATGAGGTTGCGATGAGCGGCCCAGCGGCCTGCACCGCCACCTCGTCAGCAACGACAAGAACAAAAAATCCCGCACAAGTGCGGGATTTTTTATACCTGAAAACGGGCTTAGAACCGGAACACTTCCATGTCGGTGCGAATCGGTGACGCCATCGGGATCTTCGGTTTATTGTCCTGTTTCGGCGCGGCCTTGGCCTCGGGTTTGCGCGGCTCAACCAGCGGCGGCTGATTGGCCAATGGCTTGACCGCCGCCGCCAATTGCTCGCTCAACTGTTGCAGCAGCAACCCTTGAGCCTTGACCTGCTCGGCCGTGCTGCCGGTATGCGGCTGCTCCAGGTGAATCATGCGGTTATCGCGCACCTGACCACGCCGGTCGAGCAAGCGCCATTGCGCATCCAGCACGGCAGGCTGTTTGATGCCCGAGTCCAGGCGCGTAATCGACAACAACACTTGCACGTCCGGGGTAAAACCCGCTGTCGCCGGGGCCAGCACCACACGCTGGCTGTCCAGACGCCAAGCCAACTGGCGTAACAGTAACTGATCGATATCGGACGACAGGCTACCCGCCCAACGACCGTCCGTGGCCGCGCTGAGGCTGCCGTCGGTTTGACGCTGCAGCAGCGTTTCGCGTTGCAGGTAATCCGCCAGGGTCACCGGGCCAAGGACCACCGCCATGCCCGCACTTTGCTTGGGCTGGCCGGGGGTGCCGCTGTCCAGTTGGTAAAGGACCGCAGGCTGATGCACGCTGCACCCCGCCAGCCCCAGCACACCGGCCAGCAGCGCAATTAAAGGAAGACGTAGAAGATTCATCATTCCATCCAGGTGACCGCCATCCGGCGCGCCACAGTGTGATTCTCGAGAAAGCCTTCGGGCAAATCGCCACTATGCGACGCCGAAAGAGCGCCACATCATCCGCGAATATCCAGCCCGACTCCAGCGCTGTAACGCCGATCTACGCGATAAAACGCAGACCGGGTAGGCTCATCCGCGCTTATTCGGGCACATCAACCAGCAACGCATCCACGCGCTGGAAGCCACGCGGCAGTTTATTGCCACGTCGGCCACGCTCGCCTTTGTAGTGCTCCAGGTCGTCGGCCTTGAGTGACAACGTGCGCTTGCCGGCCTGCAACACCAGGGTGGCGTTATCAGGCAGCACGGCAATGGCCGTCACATACTCTTCGCGGTTGGCCACACGTTCTCCAGGTATGCCAATGATCTTGTTGCCCTTGCCTTTGCCCAGTTGCGGCAGGTCGCTGACTTTGAAAACCAACAACCGGCCTTCTGTGGTAACGGCCGCCAGCCAGTTGTGCTCGCGGTCGGCCACCGGGCGCGGCAGCATGACCTGCGCGCCTTTGGGCAGGCTCAGCAGTGCCTTGCCCGCTTTGTTCTTGGCTTGCAGGTCTTCGCCCTTGACCACAAAACCGTAGCCGGCGTCGGAGGCAATGACGTACAGCGCATCGTCATCGGGCAGCAGCACGCACTCAAAGGTCGCCCCCGGTGGCGGTGCCAAACGGCCGGTCAGGGGCTCGCCCTGGCCACGGGCCGACGGCAGGGTATGCGCCGCCACCGAGTAGCTGCGCCCGGTCGAGTCGATAAACACCGCGAATTGGTTGGAGCGGCCTGTTGCGGCCGTTTTATAGCCATCGCCGGCTTTATAGGACAAGCCCGTCGCGTCCAGGTCATGACCTTTACCGCAACGCACCCAACCCTTTTCAGACAGCACAACCGTCACTGCTTCAGTCGGCACCAGCTCGTTTTCTGACAAGGCCTTGGCTTCTGCACGGGCCACGATGGGTGAACGACGGTCGTCGCCATAGGTTTCGGCGTCGGCCAGCAGTTCGCTGCGCACCAGTTTTTTCAGCTTGGCTTCACTGCCCAGCAAGGTTTGCAGCTTGGCTTGTTCTTTGCGCAGCGCGTCTTGCTCGTCGCGCAGCTTCATCTCTTCAAGACGGGCCAATTGGCGCAAGCGCGTGTCGAGGATGTAGTCGGCCTGGATTTCGCTCAATTCGAAACGGGCGATCAGCTGTGCCTTGGGGTGTTCCTCGGTGCGAATGATGTGAATCACTTCGTCGAGGTTCAGGTAAGCGATCAACAAACCGTCCAACAGGTGCAGGCGGCGCTCGACTTTATCGAGACGGAACTGCAAGCGGCGGCGCACAGTTTGTACGCGAAATTCCAGCCACTCCACCAGCAAGGCACGCAGGTTTTTCAGCTGCGGCTTGCCGTCCAGGCCGATGATGTTGATGTTGACCCGGAACGTGGACTCCAGCTCGGTCACGGCGAACAAGTGCTGCATCAACTCGTCGAGGTCGACTTTGTTGTTGCGCGGGATGATCACGATACGGCACGGGTTTTCGTGGTCAGACTCGTCACGCAGGTCGGTGACCATCGCCAGCTTGGTCGGCTTGGCCTGCATCAGCGCGGCGATTTGCTCCAGCACCTTGGCACCCGACACCTGGTGCGGCAATGCCGTCACCACAATGTCGCCGTCTTCGATGTGGTACACGGCACGCATACGCACCGAGCCGCGACCGGTCTGGTAGATCTTCAGCAGGTCGGCACGCGGGGTAATGATTTCGGCTTCAGTCGGGTAGTCCGGGCCTTGAATATGCTCGCAGAGTTGCTCGACCGTGGCCTTGGGCTCGTCGAGCAAGCGCACGCACGCCGTGGCCACTTCACGCAGGTTGTGCGGCGGCACGTCGGTGGCCATGCCCACGGCGATACCAGTGGTGCCATTGAGCAGGATGTTCGGCAAACGCGCCGGTAACACAGCAGGTTCGTCGAGGGTGCCGTCAAAGTTCGGCACCCAGTCTGCCGTGCCCTGGCCCAGCTCGCTGAGCAGCACTTCGGAATAACGCGACAAGCGCGCTTCGGTGTAACGCATGGCCGCGAATGACTTGGGATCATCCGGCGCACCCCAGTTGCCCTGGCCGTCGACCAGGGTGTAACGGTAGCTGAACGGCTGCGCCATCAGCACCATGGCTTCGTAACAGGCCGAGTCGCCATGGGGGTGAAACTTACCGAGCACGTCACCGACGGTACGCGCCGATTTCTTGTGCTTGGAATCTGCATCCAGCCCCAATTCGCTCATGGCGTAGACAATGCGTCGCTGCACAGGCTTGAGGCCATCACCGATATGCGGCAAGGCCCGGTCCATGATCACGTACATGGAGTAGTTGAGGTAGGCCTGTTCGGTGAAGTCGGCCAGTGACCGGCGTTCTACGCCGTCCAGGCTGAGATCAAGGGAGTCGCTCATGCGGACCTCATTCAGTATGTTGACTGGCGCAACAGCATGGTGCCGTCGCGCTGAGTAAATTCAAGTTGGTTCAAGGCGCTCATGCCCAGCAGCACTTGCTCGCCTTCAAGCCCGGGCGCAGCCACCGCACGCACGTCGCGCAGCACGATGGCCCCCAGTTGCAGGCGGTCGATCCGGGTGCGATAGCCCTGCGCACGGCCATTGGCGGTGCTCAGGGTGACGGGCACGCCTTTGGGCAACGCCAGTTGCCGGGCCAGGTCCAGCGGCACCGCCACATCGGTGGCCCCGGTATCGAGTAAAAATTCTACGGGCACGTTGTTGATACGCCCGCTCGCCACAAAGTGACCCTGCACATTGCCCCGCAACGTGACTTCGATATACCCGTCGCCTTGCTGCGAGGTCACTTCCGTGTTGGGGTTTTCCTGCTTTTGCTCCCAGCGCCCGAAAAACTGGGTCGCCAGGTACAACCCCGCACACCAGGCCACGATCATCAAGACGCGCCCCGCGCCCTTGCCCGGTGCCTGAGTGCTCATGGGTTAGCGCTCCAGCCGCCCGGCGGCGCAGCAAAACGCCACACCACGGGGCGCTTCTCGCCATCGGCACGCACATGGTCGCCGTTATCGACACCGATCCATGCACCGCTGGCATCCAGGCTCAAGGCTTCGGTGTTGCCATAGGCGATGTGGTACTGGCGGGCATCGGTCAAGGCGTCGTTGGCAAACGACCAGCAGCGCTCTACTTCACCCGTGTTCAGGGTGCGACGGCACACCTGGTACGCCATACGCTCCAGGGTGAAGAGTTTGCCCTCGAACAGCACCAGGTCAGCAAAATCCTTTTGCCGCGCCTTGACCTTGAGTTGCGGCGGCGGCGCTTGCAGGCCACCTTCACTCATCAGCACGCAGCCACCTTCGCAGTCCCACACGCGCTGTTTTTTGCGCACGGTCAGCAAACCACGGCGTTCACGCTCGGCCGCCAACCAGATCTGATTGCCCTGCGGGTTGACCGCAATGCCTTCAAACAAGGCATTGAAGTGCAGCAACATGCCGCTGGCGCGCGCCTGGCGTACCAGCGCCGGGTCAATTTTCAGCCAGGACGGTGAGCCCAGCGGCGGTACCAGCAGCACCGCTGCATGGGCTTCGCTGACCACGTAGCGATTGCCCGCGTCATCACAACTGATGCCTTCGAAATCCAGATCCCCGCCGCGCAAGGGGGCAATGGCTTTGCCCATCATGCGCACCCCCCACGGCAAGCCGCTTTCAGGCGGGGGCGGCACGTCAATACTCATCGCCTCGGCCTGCCACAGGTCCGCGCGGGTATCGAGGTAGTAAATCTGGTCATCATCACGATCAGACACTGCCCACAGCTCCCCCTGACACAGCGCCAGCCCCGACAAATTGCCACCGCGCATACCTTCCACGGCATGCTCGGACTGCAACACCAGCTCAGACCAGGCCTCAGCCATGACCGGCGTCGCACTCAGGCACAGCATCGCCAGTACGGCGCTGCGCATCAGGCCAGCACCTGCGCCAGGTTGCCTTTGGACTCGAGCCAGGACTTGCGATCACCCGCACGTTTTTTCGCCAGCAGCATGTCCATCATTTCCGAGGTGGCGGCAAAGTCTTCCAGGGTCAGTTGCACCAAGCGCCGCGTGTTGGGGTCCATGGTGGTTTCGCGCAGTTGCGGCGGGTTCATTTCACCCAGGCCCTTGAAGCGTGTGACCTGCGGCTTGCCGCGTTTTTTCTCGGCCACCAGGCGGTCGAGAATGCCGTCGCGCTCAGCCTCGTCGAGGGCATAGAAAATTTCCTTGCCCAAGTCGATGCGGTACAGCGGCGGCATGGCCACATACACGTGCCCCGCGTCCACCAGCGGGCGGAAGTGCTGCACAAACAGCGCGCAGAGCAAGGTCGCAATGTGCAAGCCGTCAGAGTCGGCGTCGGCCAGGATGCAGATTTTGCCGTAGCGCAGTTGGCTGATGTCCGCCGCGCCGGGGTCGACACCAATGGCGACGGCGATGTTGTGCACTTCCTGGCTGGCCAGGACTTCGCTGCCATCGACTTCCCAGGTGTTCAGGATTTTGCCGCGCAACGGCAGAATTGCCTGGAACTCCTTGTCCCGCGCCTGCTTGGCCGAGCCGCCGGCAGAATCACCTTCCACCAGAAACAACTCGGAGCGCATCGGGTCTTGCCCGGCGCAGTCGGCCAGCTTGCCGGGCAGCGCCGGGCCTTGGGTGATGCGCTTGCGCTCAACTTTCTTACTGGCTTTAAGGCGTCGGCCGGCGTTATTAATCGCCAGCTCGGCCAGTTGCATGCCCAGCTCAGGGTTGGCGTTAAGCCACAAGCTGAAGGCATCTTTGACCACGCCCGAGACAAACGCCGCGGCCTCACGGGACGACAGGCGCTCTTTGGTCTGGCCAGAGAATTGCGGCTCCTGCATTTTCATCGACACGACGAAGGCGATGCGCTCCCAGACGTCTTCCGGGGCCAGTTTTACACCCCGTGGCAACAGGCTGCGGAACTCACAGAACTCGCGCATGGCATCCAGCAAACCCTGGCGCAGGCCATTAACGTGGGTGCCGCCCTGTGCGGTGGGAATCAGGTTGACGTAGCTTTCCTGAACACTGTCGCCCCCCTCGGGCAGCCACAACAACGCCCAGTCGATGGCTTCTTTATTACCCGCCAGGCTGCCGCAGAAAGGTTCGTTGGGCAGGCGCTCGAACTCGCTGACCGCATCTACCAGGTACGAGCGCAGGCCATCTTCGTAGTGCCACTCGACCTTTTCTTGGGTATTTTTGTCTTCGAAAGTGACCAGCAGCCCTGGGCACAGCACGGCCTTGGCTTTAAGCACGTGCTTGAGGCGGCTGACCGAGAATTTCGGGGAGTCGAAGTATTTCGGGTCCGGCGCAAAGTACACGCTGGTGCCCGTGTTGCGCTTGCCAACGCTGCCGATAACTTCAAGGTCAGTCGCCTTGTAGCCGTCAGCGAAGGTCATCTGGTACTCGTTGCCGTCGCGCTTGACCTTGACCCGAACCAGCGTCGACAGCGCGTTGACCACCGAAATACCCACACCGTGCAAGCCGCCGGAGAACTGGTAGTTTTTGTTGGAGAACTTGCCGCCCGCATGGAGCTTGGTCAGGATCAGTTCGACGCCTGGCACGCCCTCTTCAGGGTGAATGTCCACCGGCATGCCGCGCCCATCGTCGCTGACTTCCAGCGAGTGGTCGGCGTGCAAGATGACATGCACCGATTTGGCGTGACCGGCCAGGGCTTCGTCGACGCTGTTGTCGATGACTTCCTGGGCCAAGTGGTTGGGCCGACTGGTGTCGGTGTACATGCCGGGGCGTTTGCGCACCGGGTCGAGGCCCGAGAGGACTTCGATGGCGTCGGCGTTATAAGAGCTAGCGCTGGGAGTGGCCATAGGGTCTCGTCGTTAGTCGTCAATGAAAAAGTCGACCGGTGCCCTAAAGCGCCGAAAAGTCGATAGTTTGATACTGTTTGGCATCGATACCGGAAAAGTTCAACAGCGCGGGCAGTTGCTGAGCAAACCCCAGGTAACTGTGATCGCCACCGGCCTGAATGCGCAATGCACACGCCATGTAGTACTTTTCGGCATGGCGGTAATCAAGGGTTTCGTCGCCCGTTTGCAACCATACCTGATAACGCTGCGGCTCCCGGAGGGCGACCACTTCCAGTTCCGCCAGGGCGTCCACGTGATCGTGGGTCAGTTCCCAAGTGTGGCCGGTGTAATGGTTGGTTTGCGTGCCCAGGTAACCGTCAAACATCCGATGCGGGTTGACGGCCGGGTTAATCAGCAAGGCCTTGAGGCCCATCAGTTCGGCCAAATACGTCGCATAGTAGCCGCCGAGCGAGCTTCCGACCAGCGTAGGGCTGCCCAGTTCACTGATCGCCGCCCGCAATTGCACCAGCGCTTCGCGCGGATGATGATGCAAGGCTGGCACCCGAAGCTGATCACCCAAGCCCATTTGCTGCATTGCTGAGGTCAACAGGGTGGATTTCTTCGACTCGGGAGCGCTGTTAAACCCGTGGATATACAAGATGGAACCGGACATGCATCACTCCCGAGGACAGTTGGGGCCGAACACAAAGGTGCGCAGTTTAGCCTGACTCAAGCCCCCTGACTCGCCCCGGTTCAGGTCGCGCCACTCAGTAATTGTTCGCGCTGTAATCGGGTTCGAACACAAAGTCCTTAACCCGCGACACGCCGGTGTGCAGCGTGCCGTCCGGGTGCAGGCGCAACCAGCGATAACCGGGGGCCTCCTGGCTGACCTTGAAATCGTCGCTGCCCACCGCGAACTGAACGCAGGTCGACGGCGTCGCCAATAACCGGACACCGTTGCGCACCTGATCAAAAGGTTGGTGCACATGCCCCCACAACACGGCGCGCACTTGGGGAAACCGCTCCAGCACTTGCCAGAATTTCGCGGCATTGTGCAGGTTGATCGGTTCAATCCACGCGCAGCCCACCGGCACCGGGTGATGGTGCAGGCACACCAGATGATGACGGTCCGGCGCTTCGCTCACGGCTTGCACCAGTAAGCGCAGTTGGTCGTCTTCCAGGTAGCCGTGAGATTTGCCCGCCACGGCCGAGTTGAGCAGTGTTATGCGCCAGTTGCCAATATCGATGGTGGGCTTGAGCAGGCAACTGTGCACCGCCGCCTCAGCCATGGGCTGCAACTCATCGTGATTGCCAGGCAGCCAGCGGGCGCGGGGCGACAGCCCTTCGGTCATGCGACGAAAACGCTGGTAGGCCTGCACGGTGGTGTCTTGCGACAAATCGCCCGTGGCCAGCAACAGGTCGATGGACGGCTGCTCGGCGCGCACCAGTTCAATCACCTGTTGCAGGCTGTCAGCGGTGTTGAGCCCCACCAGCGAACCGTCCTCGTCCGCGAACAAATGGCTGTCCGTCAACTGCACCAGCAGCACCGGGTCGTCGGTGGTCAGCGTGGAAACATTAGGCACGGCGCTCTCCCGCACAAAGTGGATATAAAAAACTGGCAGTCGGCAATTTTACTCACTTTCTATCGGCGCGAGCAGGATGCGTGATCATCGTTAACGATAGCGCGTGTTCGCGGGAAAAACTCGCCCTGTTTGACACGATTAATCGCGTAGCGGCCGAATTCAGCGGACTTGCGCGTACTCATGACCGCAGGCCAGGCAGTGGCTCAGCCATTCGCCCAGAAACACATTGAGCTGAGCCTTTTCATCAGGCTGGTGCATGGCCACGTTGGGGTACGGATAAATGCTGCGAAACCGACGCGCATGCTCGGCAGCCACCACTTCAGCCATGCGCGCGTCGTGGTACACCTGCACCTGCAATTCCGGTACCGGCAGCCAAGGCAAGCTGTGCTCCTGGCGCACGCGCAAGGTGCTGGTATAGGGGCAATCGAGCAGCACTTCGAGGGTCAGGACGCCGAGCATCTGGTCCCCTTGGGTCACGGCAATACGGCGCGCAGCCGGTTGCCCACGCATATCGGGCAACAAACGCATCAAACGCGCATAGTTGGCTTCGCAGGCGGCCTGCAAGCCAATCAAGTCGACCTTATAACGATCGCGCAGCGCGTTTACGACCATAACCCCCTCACTTCAGCGCGATTAAGCGCCAGCCATTGCAGGGCAATAATGCTCGCTGCATTGGAAATACGTCCATCGCGTACTGCTTGCAGCGCATCTTCATACGCCCAAACGGTAACTTTGATGTCTTCCGCTTCTTCTTCCAGGCCGTGCAAACCGCCGATACCGTCGGTGCTGCAACGCCCCAGGTACAGGTGCACAAACTCAGTGCTGCCGCCCGGTGACGGGAAATAGCGGGTGATCGGCCACAGCGAAGAGAACGTCACGCCAGCTTCTTCTTCACCTTCACGGTGAGCGACTTCCTCAGGCACTTCGTCCCGGTCGATCAGCCCGGCGACCAGTTCGATCAGCCACGGGTTGTCGGTTTTACCCAGCGCCCCTACCCTGAATTGCTCGATCAGCACCACTTCGTCGCGCTGCGGGTCATAGGGCAGCACACACACCGCATCGTGGCGTACAAACACTTCGCGACGGATCTCACGGCTCATGCCACCGGCAAACAGCTCATGGCGCAGGTGCACGCGGTCGAGTTTGTAGAAACCCTGGAAGCAGGCTTCGCGTTTTACGATCTCGACAGCGGTTGGCGCGGCCTTGGCGATGTCAGTCATTTGAACCTCTTGCTGGCGAATTCACACCGGGGGTGGCCCTCGGTATCGCGCATCCTATCGCGCCTGTCGTGACAGATGCAGCCCCTTTTACAGCACGGGGATAGACGAACCGCCCGCAAACCTCCTTTAATTGACACCCTTGAGTTTAGTGGCGAACGGACTCCTTCGTAGGGAGTCAGATGGCCATGCTTTAACTTTTTACGTGTTTATGAAGGACGACCATGTCGCTTTTAAAGTATGCCTCCCTGACTTGCATCGCCCTCACGCTGGGGGCTTGCCAAAGCGTATTCCAGCCCTCCGGCCCCAAGCCGCTGGCGTTCACCCCGGACGCGTCCGAACAGCTCAAGGCCGGCTGCAGCGGCGATGATTGCCCGCTGGTCAATATCGAAACCGTACAGTTTGCCAACGCGCCAGCCCTCAATGCGCTGATTGAACAGCGCTTGTTGAACATGACCGTCAATTCGCCCGACGAAAAAATGGCACCGTCGCTCGCGGCCTACCGCGAACAGTTCCTGCGCACCGCGCAACCACGCAACAGCACGTATTTGCAGGCAAAAGTACGTGAGCAGCATGACGGTCTGGTGATCGTTGAACTGTCCAGCTACCTGGACACCGGCGGCGCGCATGGCATGCCGGGGCGTGGCTTTATCAACTGGTCGGCCAAGGATCAGAAACCCGTGACCTTGCAAGATATGCTGCTACCCGGCCAGGAGCAGGCGTTTTGGGGGGCCGCCAAAGTGGCTCACAACAATTGGTTGATCAGTAACGGCTACAGCAACGACCCGGCGTTTGTTAAAAACTGGCCGTTCCAGCAAACCCCTAACGTGGCGCTGCTCAAGGACAACGTGGCGCTCAAGTACGACGTGTACAGCATTGCCCCGTACTCTGAAGGTCATGTTGAGTTGCAGATTCCTTACTCGCGCCTGAACGGCATTCTCAAACCCGAGTGGTTCCCGACCCAACACTAGCCCTCCCGGTAGGAGCAACCGTGTCGACACTTGATGGCTCGCGATCGTTTAAGCATCAACAGATCGCGAGCACGTTCGTTCCTACCCGTTAGCTTTTTTACGGCCCAACACCCCCATCAACCCCCCGGCCAGCAACAACGCCGGCAAGGTTGCCCCAACATCCGGGTACAGGTTGGCCAGCAGGTGGTAGGTGCTCACGCCACCCAGCCACGCCAGCAGGCTCGGCCAGCGCAGCAGCGCCGAGGCGACCTGAGCGCTGCGTTGGCGCAGGATAAAGTGGTCCACCAGCACCACCCCAAACAACGGCGCAAACACCGAACCGATCAGCAGCAAGAAGTTCTGGTACTGCGCCAGCGGTGCCAGCAAGGCAATCAAGGTGCAGATGACGCCAATGGCCAACGCCAGGTGTTCAACCTTCAAGCGCAACAAAAACCCGCTCGACACCGCTGCTGAGTGAATATCGGCAAACGCGTTTTCAGACTCGTCCAGCAGAATCAGCAACAGCGGAATGCCCAACCCCGCGCCCGCCAGTGCCAACAACAGCGCATTGACCTCGCCGCTCGGCGCAAACGCCAGGGTGTAGGCCACGCCCAGGCTCATCAGCCAGAAGTTGCCCAGCAAAAAGCCCAGCGCGGTGCCACCAAACACGCTGTTGGCACGTTTGCCGAAGCGCGAATAGTCGGCAATCAACGGCAGCCACGACAGCGGCATGGCGATAGCAATGTCAAAACCCACGGCGAACGGCATCGATCCATCGCCCTTCTGCGCCCATAATGCCGTCAAATCAGCTTTGGCAAAGAGGTTCCAGGTGAGCCACAGGCACGCTGCCAGCAACAGCCAGATGCCCCATTTACGCAACACCTTGCGCACAAATGCCAACGGCCCGCTGACGGCGAGCAACGTGGCCAGGGCCCCAAAGAACAAGGTCCAGAACAGTGGGTTGCTCAGCCAACGGCCTTCACCGAAGGCGCGGGTGCCGAGCAGGCTGGCCGCATCGCGCATCACGATGATTTCAAACGCCCCCCAGCCAACCAGTTGCAACACGTTCAACACCGCAGGCAGCGCGGCACCGCGACTGCCCAGGCTGAGTGTTAACGCGGCCATGGAGGACAGGCCCGTGTCACTGCCAATAACCCCGACCGACGCCAATAACGCCACGCCCACCAGCGTGCCAAGAAAAATCGCCAGCAGCGAACCCGACAGGCCCAGCCCCGGTGCCAGCAAGGCCCCGGTCTGCAACACCATCAGCCCGACGCCGAGGGAGAACCACAATGAAAACAGATCGCGAGTGCCGAACACGCGCTTGTCCAACGGGACGGCGGTATCCGGCGAGTAAGTGTTGGGTGTGTTCAAAACATCATTCTCGAAAAGGACCAAACCCGTAGTCGCTGACGAGAGACGAGGCTGCGATAAGGGCCGCAGGACCTTCAACAACAGGGTCGCTGCGCAACCCATCGCAGCCTCGTCCCTCGACAGCGACTACAAATGGGCGCCAGCGGCGGCTGGCGCGTTTACATCACACCTTTTTGTACAACTGGCTGCCTTCCTGCTTGAAGCGCTCAGCCTGTTCCGCCAGGCCTTTGGCCACGTCGACGTCGACCGCTTCGATGCGCTGGTTGGCGGCGTAGATGCGCACTTCCTGAGTGATTTTCATCGAGCAGAATTTCGGCCCGCACATGGAGCAGAAGTGCGCAACTTTGGCCGAATCTTTCGGCAGGGTTTCGTCGTGGTACGAGCGTGCGGTATCCGGGTCCAGGCCGAGGTTGAACTGGTCTTCCCAACGGAACTCAAAACGCGCTTTGCTCAACGCGTTGTCGCGGATTTGCGCGCCGGGGTGGCCTTTGGCCAAGTCAGCAGCGTGGGCGGCAATTTTGTAGGTGATGATGCCGGTCTTCACGTCATCCTTGTTCGGCAAGCCCAGGTGTTCCTTGGGCGTGACGTAGCAGAGCATGGCGCAACCGAACCAGCCAATCATCGCCGCGCCAATGCCCGAGGTGATGTGGTCATAGCCCGGCGCAATGTCGGTGGTCAGCGGGCCGAGGGTGTAGAACGGGGCCTCGTCACAGCATTCCAGCTGCTTGTCCATGTTCTCTTTGATCAACTGCATAGGTACGTGGCCGGGGCCCTCGATCATGCATTGAACGTCGTGTTTCCAGGCGATTTTGGTCAACTCGCCCAGGGTTTCCAGCTCACCGAACTGTGCTGCATCGTTGGCGTCGGCAATCGAGCCCGGGCGCAGGCCGTCACCCAGCGAGAAGCTGACGTCGTAGGCCTTCATGATTTCGCAGATGTCGTCGAAATGGGTGTAGAGGAAGTTTTCTTTGTGGTGCGCCAGGCACCACTTGGCCATGATTGAGCCACCGCGCGACACAATGCCCGTCACACGTTTGGCGGTCAGCGGCACGTAGCGCAGCAACACCCCGGCGTGAATGGTGAAGTAGTCTACGCCCTGCTCTGCCTGCTCAATCAGGGTGTCGCGGAACAGTTCCCAGGTCAGGTCTTCGGCCACGCCGTTGACCTTTTCCAGCGCCTGATAAATCGGCACGGTACCGATCGGCACCGGCGAGTTGCGGATGATCCACTCGCGGGTTTCGTGAATGTGTTTACCGGTGGACAGGTCCATGACCGTGTCCGAGCCCCAGCGAATGCCCCAGGTCAGCTTGGCCACTTCTTCTTCAATCGAGGAGCCCAGCGCGCTGTTGCCGATGTTGCCGTTGATCTTCACCAGGAAGTTACGGCCAATGATCATCGGCTCCAGCTCAACGTGGTTGATGTTGGCCGGGATAATGGCGCGGCCACGGGCGATTTCGTCGCGCACGAATTCCGGGGTGATTTCTTTCGGGATATTGGCCCCGAAGCTGTGACCGGCGTGCTGCTGGTCAAGCAAACCTGCCGCCCGCGCTTCTTGCAGTTTCATGTTTTCGCGGATGGCGACGTATTCCATCTCGGCGGTGATGATGCCCTGACGCGCATAGTGCATCTGGGTCACGTTGGCCCCGGCCTTGGCCCGACGCGGGTTTTTCACGTGGGCAAAACGCAGCTGGGTCAACTCGGCGTCGTCGAGGCGCATTTGCCCGAAGTTCGAACTCAGGCCCGGCAGGCGCTCGGTGTCGTCACGGTCGTTGAGCCAGGCCGAACGCACGTCGCCCAGGCCTTTGCGCACGTCAATCTCGACCGAAGGGTCGGTATACGGGCCGGAGGTGTCGTAGATCAATACCGGGGCATTGATTTCCCCGCCAAAATCGGTGGGCGTGACATCAAGGCTGACTTCACGCATCGGTACCAGAATGTCCGGGCGCGAGCCCTGTACGTAGACTTTTTGCGAGCGGGTAAACGGCTTGACGGACTGCTCATCGACCTTGGCCGAATCGCTGAGGTTGATCGCATTTTTTGGTTTTGTACTCATCACGGCTCTCCAGACTGCATCCAGGTGGATTGTCGGAGGGAGAACCTGAAAAATGTACGGAGTCACCCAAGGACTGGGTGCTGAGTGACGGCCTCGAACGATTGGTCATTTTTTGAACAATCGATCCCGGACGGCACTCAAGAGGACTCGCCGGGAGACGAGAAATCTTGTTCCCTACGCAGGCGTTAACCTGATCAGGTTCAACGGGATCCGAAATTATTCGATCTCAGCCTCAT
>Ga0302347_1000503_pt1 | contig 61173 bp, 52 predicted proteins | sample PhyWR1_FD_202178 | JGI IMG/M metagenome (GOLD analysis project Ga0302347, IMG submission 202178) | Leaf surface microbial communities from wheat plants in UC Gill Tract Community Farm, Albany, California, United States - DLSL W.R1 (v2)... | ecosystem: Host-associated > Plants > Phyllosphere >... | reverse complement strand
CGGCATCCGGGCGCTGTAGCACCAGGATGTGGCAATGCTGGAGCAACTCTTCCCAGCGGTGCCACATGGGCAGGCCGCAAAACGCGTCCCAGCCCAGCAATAAAAACAACTGGTCATCCGCGGCCAGCTCGGCCCGCATCAGCTCCAGGGTATCAATGGTGTAGGACGGTTTGTCCCGTTGCAGCTCCCGTGGGTCCACTACCAGCGTAGCGACTCCTGCGACGGCGCACTCAACCATCGCCAAACGGTCGAGCGCCGACACCTGCGGGGTGTCACGGTGCGGTGGCCGGGCATTGGGGGTCAGGCGCAGCTCATCGAGCGCCATCATTTCCGCTACCTCAAGCGCACCGCGCAAATGCCCGATGTGCACCGGATCAAACGTGCCCCCCAGCACACCAATGCGTCGGGGTAACACGTCGTTGACCTGCACGTTGCCTGAAGGGCTAAGTTCGCCCAAGTCAGCTCGGCTCCTGGCCGCGCAACTGGCCATCACCGACCACGATGTACTTCTCGCAGGTCAGACCTTCGAGACCCACCGGGCCGCGGGCGTGCAGCTTATCAGTAGAAATGCCAATTTCAGCACCCAATCCGTATTCAAATCCATCTGCGAAGCAGGTCGGGGCGTTTAGCATCACCGAACTGGAGTCCACTTCGGCGATAAATCGCCGGCATTCGCCCTGATGTTCGCTCACGATCGAGTCGGTGTGGTGGGAGCCATAGTGATTGATGTGCTCAATCGCCTGGTCCAGACCATCAACGATACGGATCGACAAAATCGCCGCCAGGTACTCGGTGTGCCAGTCTTCTTCGCTCGCCGGGGCCACGTCGATCAGCGCCTGGGTGCGTTCGCAGCCGCGCAGTTCGACGCCCTTGGCGCGAAATTGTTCAGCCATGGCCGGCAAAAATTGCGCCGCCACGGCCTGGTCGACCAGCAGGGTTTCCATCGCGCCGCAGATGCCATAACGGTAGGTTTTGGCATTGAAGGCAATCCGCTGAGCCTTGGGCAGGTCGGCATGGGCACTGACGTAGACGTGGCAGATACCGTCCAGGTGCTTGATGACCGGCACACGGGCGTCACGGCTGACACGCTCGATCAAGCCTTTGCCGCCACGCGGTACGATCACGTCGACGTACTCGGGCATGGTGATCAACGCGCCCACGGCCGCACGGTCGGTGACTTCAACCACTTGCACCACGGCCGGCGGCAGCCCGGCCTCGGCCAGACCTCGCTGGATGCAGATCGCAATGGCGCGGTTGGAGTGAATCGCCTCGGAGCCGCCGCGCAAGATGGTCGCGTTACCGGACTTCAAGCACAAGCTGGCCGCATCGATGGTCACGTTCGGACGCGACTCGTAGATAATCCCGACTACACCCAGGGGAACGCGCATCTTGCCAACCTGGATACCCGATGGACGGTAGCTCATATCCCGGATGGCACCGATGGGGTCCGGCAGACTGGCCACTTGGCGCAAGCCGACAATCATGCTGTCGATGCGTGCCGGGGTCAGCGCCAGGCGCTCCAGCATCGCGGGCTCGAGGCCGTTGGCCCGGCCGGCGGCCAGGTCCAGTTCGTTGGCGGCAGTCAGCTCCTCGCGGGCAGCGTCCAGTGCGGACGCAGCGCCTTGCAAGGCACGGTTTTTCTGCGCAGTGCTGGCCCTGCCGATCACTCGGGAGGCTTCGCGGGCAGCGCGACCCAGGCGGGTCATGTAGTCAAGAACGGACTCAGTCATGGTCTCAATGGTCTTGGCAGAGGGGAAAGCGGCCGATTATAGCGGTCCCGCCGTCTCACGCACAGCGGTGACAGGCGGATGGTCGAAATGGACGGCAAATAGTCTCTGTTCAGCCCCGATTAAGCACGAGTTGCTATGATCTGTAACTTTTCTGCCATCTTATGACCCCGCTGACGATGCCAACGATGCTCCCTGACGCCTTTTTCGACCGCGACGCCCAGCTTGTCGCGCGCGAACTGCTGGGCAAAGTCATCCGCCATCGGGTCAACGGCCTGTGGCTGAGCGCCCGGATTATCGAAACCGAAGCGTATTACTGCGCCGAAAAAGGCAGCCATGCCTCACTCGGCTACACAGAAAAACGTAAGGCTTTGTTTCTGGATGGCGGGCACATCTACATGTATTACGCCCGCGGCGGCGACTCGCTGAACTTCAGCGCCCAGGGCCCCGGCAACGCCGTGCTGATCAAATCGGCCTACCCGTGGGTCGACGCGCTGTCTGGCCCGGACAGCCTGGCGCAGATGCAACTCAATAATCCTGACGCACAGGGCCAGCCGCGCCCGGCGCAAAAGCTGTGCGCCGGGCAAACCCTGCTCTGTAAAGCCTTGGGCCTGAAAGTGCGCGAATGGGATGCCAAACGTTTCGACCGCGAACGATTGTGGGTTGATGACGTCAGAGAGCGACCGTCACGCATCCTGCAGACCACCCGCCTGGGCATCCCGCACGGTCGTGACGAACATTTGCTGTACCGGTTTGTCGACGCCGACTACGCGGCGTACTGCACCCGCAACCCGCTGCGCCGTGGCCAGGTTGAGGGGCAGGATTACCTCGTTTTAGAAAACACCGCCCTCTTGTAGGAGCGAGCTTGCCTCGCGATCTTTTTTTAAAGATCAAAAGATCGCGAGGCAAGCTCGCTCCTACAGATAACAAAATCTCTACATGCACGGAATAAGGAAGTTTGAACATGGGCCCATGGCTCGATAGCGTTACCAGTTGGCTCACCACCAACCCGCAATGGCTGGGCCTGGCCGTTTTTATCGTGGCGTGCGTGGAATGCCTGGCCATTGCCGGGATCATCGTGCCCGGCACGGTGCTGTTGTTTGCAATCGCAGTGCTGGCCGGTAGCGGCGCCCTGTCGCTGGGCCAGACTCTGCTGCTGGGCTTCCTCGGCGGCTTACTGGGCGACATGTTGTCTTACGCGCTGGGCAGACGTTTCCATCAAAATATCCGGCGCCTGCCTTTACTGCGCACCCACCCGGAATGGATGACCGGCGCCGAAAACTACTTTCAGCGCTACGGCATCGTCAGCCTGATCGTTGGCCGCTTCATCGGCCCGCTGCGGCCCATGCTGCCAATGGTGGCCGGGATGTGCGACATGCCGCTTCCGCGCTTCATTCTGGTCAGTTTGCTGGCCGGCGCTGGCTGGTCGGTCGCTTACCTGCTGCCGGGTTGGGCGACCGGGGCGGCGATCCGCTTGCCGCTGCCTGAAAACTTCTGGCCACAAGCTGCCATCGTTGCCGTCAGCATCGCCGCCCTGCTGGGCCTGAGCATCCACGCCAACGTCCGCCGCCAACCCAAAGCGACGCTACTGATCGGCACCCTGAGCCTGGCGCTGCTGGTGGCGGTGTTCTTCGGCTACACGCACATGGCCGCGTTCGATCAGGGCATCAGCGCCCTGGGGCAAGAACATCGCAGCAGCACCATGGACATGCTGGCCGTGCTGGTGACGCAGATCGGTAACTTCCGCACGCAACTGCTGGCCGCCGCTCTGGTGTGTGCGCTGCTGTTCTTCAACAAACAATGGCGCGCCTTGATCTTCTTTGGCGGGGTCACGCTGTTTACCGCCATTGCCAACACCGCCACCAAGCACTTCTTCGCGCGCATGCGCCCTGACGTGCTGCTCGACCCGCTGACCAGCTACAGCATGCCCAGCGGCCACAGCTCTGGCTCGTTTGCGTTCTTCTTGGCCCTGGCGATTCTGGCGGGCCGTGAAAAACCGCAACGCATGCGCATTACTTGCGTGCTGATCGGCTGCATGCTGGCCATGACCGTGGCCATGTCACGGATTTACCTGGGCGCCCATTGGCCAACTGACATCATGGCGGGCGCGTTCCTGGCCATCACTGTCAACGCCTTCGCCCTGGCCTTGACCCAGCGCTACATGACGCTTACGCCGGTGCCGGTTAAAGTCTGGTGGATGATCTTGCCGTCGTGCGCAGCGCTGTATGGCTTTTTCATGCTCAGCCATTTGTCCAAGGAACTGCTGCGCTACGCCTATTAAGCGAGGCCTTAAAAAATCGCAGCCTTCGTGCCTCGGCAGCTCCTACAAGAGAGGTGGGCTCAATTAAGCATCTCGCCCTGCATCTCTTCGAGCAGGGCCTGGATCCCGTCGAGGCGCTGCTGCGGGTCGTCCACTTGCAGCAGATCGACCTTGTCTTCTTCGGCAAAGGGCAGCAGGTAGGCCAACTGATTGGCCAATGATTGTTGCCCGGTGACTTCGGTGTTCATGTTCAACGCGGCAACCATCGGGTGTTCAGCCAGGGCTTTGAGCAACGCCAGCAGGTCCTGGTCCTCTTCCTGCAACGGTTGTTCCGGGATCTCGTCCAGCCAGTGCACGTCGGCCACCAGCAGGTTGTCACGCTGCAACTCGGTGTTCAGCACCTCAAAACGCCGCCCACCCTCGACGCGGATCCCCAGCAGGCCGTTATCCTGCTTCTGGAAATCACTCACCCGCGCTTCACAACCAATCCCGGCGATATCGGGCTCGATGTCGCCGGTTTCGCTGCCCTCCAGAATGCACACCACGCCAAAACCGCTGCCTTGCTTCATGCAGCGGGCAATCATGTCCAGGTAACGGGCTTCAAACACCTGTAGATCCAGCACGCAGCCCGGGAAAAGGACGGTGTTCAAGGGGAACAATGGCAGCTTCATACAACCCTCCTTACACCACGAGGGTCACGGCCAGCGGCAGAAAGACCGCCGTGCCTACGCCCATTAGACTCATTGCCAACGCCGCAAAAGCACCCGCCTCTTCGCCTTCGTGCAACGCCACTGAAGTGCCCACCGCATGGGCCGTCATGCCCAGCGCCATGCCACGGGCTTCAGGGCTGTGCACCTTGAGCAGGTTCAACAGAGGCGGGCCGAAAATAGCCCCGATCACCCCGGTAATCAACACAAACACCGCCGCCAGCGCCGCCACACCGCCAATTTGTTCGGCCACCAGCATGGCAATCGGCGAGGTCACGGATTTAGGCGCCAGGGTCATCAGCACCATGTGTTCAGCACCAAACCACCACGCCAACAGCACCACCAACCCGGTTGCAAACACACCGCCTATGACCAGCGTAGTAAAAATAGGCCAGAACAGCTGGCGGATTCGCCGCAGGTTCAGGAACAGCGGCACCGCCAGCGCGACCGTGGCCGGGCCCAGCAAGATGCTGAGGATGTCGGTGCTTTTGCGGTATTCGTCATAGGTCAGCCCGCAACTGACCAGCACCCCGATCACCAGCAGCATGCTGGCCAGCACCGGTTGCAGAAAGATCCAGCGGGTTTTCTCGTACCCGGCGAGGACCAGTTGATAAGCCCCCAGGGTAATGCCGATGCCAAACAACGGGTGATGGATCACTGACTGCAAGGCACTTTGCCATTCAACACTCATGGTCGCTCCTCACGGTTGGCGTGAGGCTTGAGCAAGCGCTGCATCAGCACGCCAACGAACGCCATGGAGATCAACAACGACAACACCAGCGCCCCGGCGATGGCCCAAAAATCAGCGGCAATATCGGCGGCATACACCATCACGCCCACCGCAGGCGGCACCAACAGTAAGGGCAAGTAACGCAAAAGACCTTTGGCCGCTTCGTTCAGGGGCTCGCTGACCTGGCCGCACACCAGCAAATACACCAGTAACAGCAACAGGCCGATAATCGGGCCGGGCAGTACCGGAATGAACAAGTGGTTGAGGGCGGTACCCAGCAATTGAAACAGCACCAGCCACGTCAGGCCGCGTAACAACATGTCATCTCTCCAGCGTTCTTTTTTCGCGCAGCATTATAAGCACGTCCCGACACAGCTCACCGAAGCGGATCACTTTCTGCTACCAGCTGTACTGAAAAACACAATATCTGCGCATGTTTCATCTGCCCCTATAGACAGCTTTTTTTGCTTCGGCATACTCGGCAGCCTAACTATCCGGATCCCGCTATGCGCCCACTTGCCCCCCTTGCTTTGACCCTGCTATTGACGGCCTGCGGCGATGGCGAATCGCTATTGCCGCCTGACGCACGCCTGCCTGATGGCGGCCGTTACCGGGGCGAAGTGGTCAATGGGTTGCTGCAAGGCCAGGGCCGTATCGACTACCCAAACGGCAGTTGGTACGCAGGCCAGTTCAAAAATGGCCAGTGGCACGGCCAGGGCGAGTGGCACGGCAGCAACGGCGAGGTCTATATCGGCCATTTCGAGCAGGGCCTGTTCAATGGCCAAGGCAGCCTGACCACCCACAACAGCAGCTATGTGGGGGGCTTCAAGAACGGCCGACGCGAAGGTGAAGGCACGCTCAAAGAAGGCAGCATGAGCTATCGCGGCGAGTTCCATGATGACGAGTTCTCCGGGCTCGGCCATCTGGAGCTGGACGACGGCAGCCAGTACGAAGGCCAGTTTGCCAACGGCAAGCCCAACGGCGAAGGCAAGCGCAGCGACTCAACCGGTAATGAATTCAGCGGGCACTTCGTCAACGGCCAACTCGAAGGCAACGGTACGTTCAACAGCGCTGACGGCGACCAGTACGCCGGCGGGTTCAAAAATAACCAGTTAAACGGCAAAGGCCGCTATGAAAACGCCGACGGCGACGTCTGGATCGGTGACTTCAAAGACGGCGCGCTGACCGGCAAAGGCGAACTGATCGGCGTCGATGGCAGCCACTATCGCGGCCAGTTCAGCGAGTGGCGCTTCAATGGCCCCGGCCATTTGAGCATGACCGATGGCAGCACCTACATCGGCGACTTTGCCGCCGACACATATCAGGGCAACGGCACGCTTACCGCCAGTGACGGCACCGTCGAAAGCGGTTTCTGGATCAATGGCCAGCGGGTTCGCGACGCCCAGGGCGGCCTGCTGCCCGATACCCTGGAACTGGGCCTGCTCAACCAGGGCCAATTGCTGAACCAGGCGCTGCAAGCGGTCCCGGCCTCAACCCCGGCCATTGAGCTGTACAGCCTGGTGGTCGCGGGCGACGGCAAACAAAGCGTTTTCATGCGCGAAGCCGACTACGTGACGGACATGCTCGCCAGCCGTTTCGGCAGCCGCGGCCACATCACCCTGGTCAACCATCGTGACCACCTGATGGACCGCCCCATGGCCACCCGTGAAAACCTGCACCGCGCCGCCAAAACCCTGGCCGAGCGCACCGGGCCGGAAGATCTGGTGTTTATCTACCTGACCAGCCACGGCACCCAGGACCATGAACTGGTGCTCGATCAGCCGCGTCTGGAGCTGGCAGACCTGCCCGCCGATGAGCTCGCCGCAGCGCTGGAGCCGTTGAAAAACCGCGACAAGGTCATTGTGATTTCATCGTGCTATTCGGGCGGCTTTATCCCCGCGCTTAAAGATGAAAGAACCCTGATCATGACCGCCTCGCGCACCGACCGCGTGTCATTTGGCTGCTCCGAAGAAGCCGACTTCACTTACTTCGGCAACGCTTTGTTTGCCCAGGCGCTGAACCAGACCGATGACTTGCAAAAAGCCTTCAAACTGGCTAAAGAGGCCATTGCTGAACGTGAGCAAACTGACGGCTACGAGGCGTCCGAGCCGCAAATGTGGGCGCCAAAAGGCGTGCTGAATCACTGGCAACGCCTGCGCCAGCAACAAGCCAAACGCGCTTTGCAATAAATCAGTTGAACAGCAAGCCCTCAAAGAAGGACTAAGCTGAATGTATCAAGGGAGAACTCGCATGTACTTGACGCCTCAGCACATTCTGCTCGCAGGAGCCACCGGCCTGACCGGCGAGCTTCTGCTCGACCGCCTGCTCAACGAACCTACCATCAAGCGCGTACTGGCCCCCTCGCGCAAACCATTGGCGGCTCACCCGCATCTGGAAAACCCCGTGGGTGACCCGGCCGTATTCTTGCCGCAACTGAGCGGCCCGGTAGAGGTGGCCTTCTGCTGCCTGGGCACCACCATCAAACAGGCTGGCTCAGAAGAAGCATTCCGCGCCGTGGATCACGACATGGTCGTGGCCTTTGCCAAACGCGCCCTGGAAATGGGGGCAAAACACCTGATCGTCATCAGCGCGATCGGTGCCGATCCAAAATCCTCAGTGTTCTACAACCGGGTCAAAGGCGAGATGGAGCAATCGTTGCGCGCTCAAAATTGGCCGCAATTGACCATCGCCCGCCCGTCATTACTGATTGGCGAGCGCCAGGAAGAACGCCCCGTAGAAAAAATTGCCGGCACGCTGTCCAAGCTGATTCCGGGCAAGTACCACGGCATCGAAGCCTGTGAACTGGCTCGAGCGTTATGGCGACTGGCGCTGGAAGAGCAAAAAGGTGTGCGGGTGGTTGAATCGGATGAGTTGCGCAAGCTGGGTAAATAACCGCTGCGGCTACTTAAGCGGCGCCTGGACCGGGCAATAAAAGCCCGGTATCAAAGGCCGCCGCTGGCTTGAAACCCGACACCCAGCACAGTGAGCACTGACAACGGCAGCAACACCGTGTCCAGCAATGCACTAGCCGGCAAATCCAGCCCCGGATAGCGCGGCGCTTGCGCGCCAAAACGATCCTGCGCACAGCACCCGCCTTGCAGTGCATACCAGTCCAACCGCGTACCGGAATAGACAATCGGCGCCCCCGGCTTGGCAGCGTCCAGCGTACGAACGCTGGCGCAGCCGCCGATCTGGATCAGCACCAACAGGGCCAGCAGAGCCTTAGTCATTACTGCCCAAATGATGCTCGCCCCAACGCGGGAGCATGTCTTGCGGGATATTAAGCAGATTCAGAATGCGCGCGACCATGAAGTCCACCAGGTCATCAATGGTCTGCGGCTGGTGATAGAAGCCAGGGGATGCGGGCAAAATCACGGCCCCCATGTTCGACAGCTTGAGCATGTTTTCCAGGTGGATACTGGAATACGGCGCCTCACGCGGCACCAGAATCAATTGGCGACGCTCTTTAAGTGTCACGTCCGCGGCCCGCTCAATCAGGTTGTTGCAAGCGCCTGTGGCAATCGCTGACAACGTACCCGTCGAACACGGCACCACCACCATGGCCGCCGGTGCTCCAGACCCGGACGCCACGGGCGACATCCAGTCTTCTTTGCCGTAAACGCGAATCTGCCCTGCGGCAGCGCCCGTGTATTCGGTCAGAAAGGTCTGCATAGCTTGTGGCTTGGGTGGCAAGTTAACGTCCGTCTCAGTCGCCATTACCAATTGCGCGGCCTTGGAGATCAAAAAATGCACCTCGCGATCTTCGCGCACCAGGCAGTCGAGTAGCCGCAACGCGTAGGGCATGCCCGACGCGCCGGTCACGGCCAGGGTAATGCGTTCCGGGCCGCTCATTGCAGCGCTTCCGCCAGCTTGCCATGCAGGCCGCCGAAGCCGCCGTTGCTCATGATCACCACGTGGGTGCCCGGTTTGGCCTGGGCTTTCACATCGGCAATGATCGCCTCCAGCGAATCACACACCCGCGTCGGCACCGAGCTTGAAGCCACGGTCGCGGCCAGGTCCCAGCCGAGGTTAGGCGGTGCATACCAGACCACGTGATCGGCCTGGGTCACGCTGCCCGGCAAGCCGTCACGGTGGGCACCGAGCTTCATGGAGTTGGAGCGCGGCTCAATCACGGCGATCAACGGCGCATCGCCGATGCGTTTACGCAGACCGTCCAGCGTGGTGGCAATCGCCGTCGGGTGATGCGCAAAGTCGTCATAAATAGTGATGCCCTGCACCTCAGCGACTTTTTCCATACGGCGCTTCACGCTTTTAAAGGCGCTCAAACCGTCGATCGCCAAACTCGGCACCACGCCCACATGGCGCGCGGCGGCCAGGGTTGCCAGGGCGTTGGCGACGTTGTGCTGGCCGGTCATGTCCCATTCAACGATGCCTTGGGCAACGCCTTCAAACAGCACCTCAAAGCGCGAGCCGTCTTCACTCAGCAATTTGGCTTGCCATTGACCGCCTTCGCCGGTGGTTTGCACCGGGGTCCAGCAGCCCATCTCGATCACGCGCTGCAAGGCAGGCTCGGTGGTCGGATGGATGACCAGGCCTTCGCCGGGGATGGTGCGCACCAAGTGGTGGAATTGCCGCTCAATCGCTGGCAAGTCCGGGAAGATGTCTGCGTGATCGAACTCAAGGTTATTGAGGATCGCGGTGCGCGGGCGGTAGTGAACAAATTTTGAGCGCTTGTCGAAGAATGCGCTGTCGTATTCATCGGCCTCCACCACGAAGAACGGCGTATCGCCCAGACGGGCCGACACGGCAAAGTTCTGCGGCACCCCGCCGATCAAGAAGCCCGGCGCCATGCCCGCGTGTTCAAGCACCCAGGCCAGCATGCTGCTGGTAGTGGTTTTGCCGTGCGTACCGGCCACGGCCAGCACCCAGCGCCCTTGCAGCACGTGATCGGCCAGCCATTGTGGGCCAGACACATACGGCAGGCCTTTATTGAGCACGTACTCAACCGCCGGGTTGCCCCGTGACAGCGCGTTGCCGATAACCACCAGGTCCGGCGCCGGATCGAGCTGTTGCGGGTCGTAGCCTTGAGTCAATTCAATGCCTTGAGCTTGCAGCTGGGTGCTCATCGGCGGATAGACGTTAGCGTCAGAACCGGTAACGTGATGGCCCAGTTCTTTGGCTAATACCGCCAGCGAACCCATGAAAGTGCCGCAAATACCAAGAATATGAATGTGCATAGTCGACCTCGTAAATCATCGGCGAAGGGTAGCGTAGGGGGCTGTTTTTCGCACCTGATGATTCTCGTTGAGGGCTAAACACGACGCGCAACCTTGTAGCCGCTGTCGAGGCACGAAGGCTGCGATGGGTTGCACAGCAGCCCCAAACGGCGGTCCTGCGGCCCGCATCGCAGCCTCGTGCCTCGACAGCGACTACAGGTTTCTCTCTATCCCATGCCGGCGCAGCTTTCTATAGAGCGTATTGCGGCTGACACCCAACTGCGCGGCGGTTTGGGTCATGTGCCAGCGCTGTTGTTCCAGCGCGGCCAGCAAGGCGAGTTTTTCGGCGTCTTCCAGCGGGTTGTCAGAGCAAGGTGACAGCGGTTTAAGCGGCACCTGACGAATCGCCACAGGCAAGTCGCCAAACTCGATAACCTCGGCTTCACACAATGCCGCCAAGGTGCGCAGCACATTGCGCAGTTGGCGCACGTTGCCCGGCCATTGAAAGTGCAGCAACGCCTGACGCGCCGTCGGGCTGATCGTCAGCCGCTGCCCGCCCGCTTCCTGGGCCAGCAAAAAGTCCAATAACTGCGATTTGTCGGTGCGCTCGCGCAACGCCGGCAAGCCTACTTCCAGGCCATTGAGACGGTAGTACAAGTCTTCGCGAAAGCTGCCGTCGGCCACACGCTCCAGCAAGTTGCGGTGGGTCGCGCTGACAATGCGCACATCCACCGTCTGCGGCTCGCCGCCAATCGGTACCACCACGCGGTCTTCCAGCACCCTTAACAGACGGGTTTGCAGCACCAGCGGCATGTCGCCTATTTCGTCCAGAAACAATGTTCCGCCATCGGCCTGCTGCAATTTGCCCTGCATGCCTTCTTTGCGTGCCCCGGTAAAGCTGCCACCGCGATAACCAAACAGCTCGCTTTCGATCAAGCTCTCGGGGATCGACGCGCAGTTCAGCGCCACAAATGGCTTACTGGCCCGCAGGCTGGCCTGGTGCACGGCCTTGGCAAAGGCCTCTTTGCCTGTGCCGGTTTCGCCGTTGATCAACAACGGCACGTCACGCTCAAACACCCGCAGTGCCCGGCGAAAATCACTTTGCAGGGCTTCATCACCCAGGCAAATCCCGCCCGGCGACACCCTCACCGGCGCAGGCGCCACCAACACCGGTATTGCGCGAGGCTGGCCACGCAGGGCGGCAAACAAGAGGCGACCATCGCGGCTGCGCAGCGGCCAACTGGTCGTGGCCTGCACACTGGCGCGGGCAAACAGCTCATCAGCGCTGCAATCGAAAATGCTGTCCACCGCTTGCCCGAGCAAACCGCTGCGGGTCTGCCCCAACAAATTCAGGCCACTTTGATTGACGCCACAGATCACACCATCGCCGTCAAACGCCAGCATGCCTTCACTGAACAGGCCCACCGATTCGGCCTGTAAATGAAAGCGCAGCAACCACTGGTGTTCGTATTGGCGCAGGAAGTAACTGCTTTCGATGGTCTTGGCCGAGAGGTTCACCAGCGCCATGGTGTGGAACTGGCTCTGGCGCGAGGCTTCATGACGCGCCGAAGACACGTCCAGCACGGCCAGCAGTTCACCATGAGGGTCAAATACCGGGCTGGCCGAACACGTCAGGCCGGTATGACGACCACGAAAATGCTCGTCCTGATAAATGCTCAGGGCCTGGCGCTCTACCAGGCAGGTGCCGATGCCGTTGGTGCCTTCACGGGCCTCGCTCCAGTCGGCCCCCAGCCACAAACCTGCATGCTCGAAAACTTTGCGCTCCGTGGGCGCGGTGATGCAGTTGAGGATGACCCCGCGGGCATCGGTCAACAGCACCGCATGGCCAGCGCCCGATAACTGCTGATGCAGGCTGTTCATTTCGTGCCCGGCGATTTGCAGCACCTGCTGCAGACGCTCGCGGCCCTCAAGGATGCGGCTGTGTTCCAGCACCGTCGGGGCGATGTTTTGCGCGGGATCGAGGTGGTAGTCCTCCAGGCAACGCTGCCAGGAGCGAACGATAGAAGGGTCACACCCTTGGGGGCGGCCCTGAATGACATTGATGACTTGTCGGGCGTGCCGATTTAAATCGGTACTGTGCATTTTTATTGTTCTCCGCTCTGTCACGACGACCCCACCGCGCAAAAAAACCAGCCTTGTGCGACGCATGGGACTCAGTCCAAACCGAACAGCCAGCATCCTCTTGCGCTCGATGCATTGCAATCTCGAACTGACCCGTCGGTCACTTGTTGTGCCATTTTTGACACAACCTGTCACTCACGCCGTACCAGCCTTGTCACACTCGCCCTGCTTCTGCCCACCCCTGAAAACCTGAAAGCCCCGGTTTACAAGGGCTTGCGCTATTTGGCCCAGCCTTTGCTCCGGTATGGGGCAGCGCCACAGCGCGTCCTCCCATAAGCACAATAAAGCCAAGGAGACACTCCATGCGTTACGCACAACCCGGTACTGAAGGCTCGGTCATCACATTCAAGGGCCGCTACGGTAACTACATCGGCGGCGAATTCGTGGCACCGGTCAAAGGCCAGTACTTCACCAACACCTCGCCGGTCAACGGCAAGGCCATCGCAGAATTCCCCCGCTCCACTGCCGAAGACATCGAAAAAGCCCTGGATGCCGCTCACGCCGCTGCCGATGCCTGGGGCGCGACCTCCGTGCAGGCGCGCTCGCTGGTGCTGCTGAAAATCGCAGACCGCATTGAGCAAAACCTCGAACTGCTGGCCGTGACCGAAACCTGGGACAACGGCAAAGCCGTGCGTGAAACCCTGAACGCCGACGTGCCGCTGGCTGCCGACCACTTCCGCTACTACGCCGGGTGCATTCGTGCACAAGAAGGCAGCGCGGCAGAGATTGATGGCAACACCGTGGCTTATCACATCCACGAGCCGCTGGGCGTGGTCGGGCAGATCATCCCGTGGAACTTCCCGCTGCTGATGGCCGCCTGGAAACTCGCCCCGGCATTGGCCGCCGGTAACTGCATCGTGCTCAAACCGGCCGAGCAAACTCCGCTGAGCATCACCGTGCTGATGGAGCTGATCGGCGACCTGCTGCCACCGGGTGTGCTGAACGTGGTGCAAGGTTTCGGCAAGGAAGCGGGCGAAGCGCTGGCCACCAGCAAACGCATCGCCAAAATCGCCTTCACCGGCTCCACGCCGGTGGGCTCGCACATCATGAAATGCGCGGCAGAAAACATCATCCCGTCGACCGTCGAGCTGGGCGGCAAATCGCCGAACATCTTCTTCGCCGACATCATGCAGGCCGAGCCGACCTTTATTGAAAAGGCCGCAGAAGGGCTGGTGCTGGCGTTCTTCAACCAGGGCGAAGTGTGTACCTGCCCGTCACGCGCACTGATTCAGGAGTCGATCTACGACGACTTTATGAAAGTGGTGATGAAGAAAGTCGAGTCGATCAAACGTGGCGACCCGCTGGACACCGACACCATGGTCGGCGCCCAGGCGTCCGAGCAGCAATTCGACAAGATCCTGTCCTACCTTGAAATCGCCAAGGCCGAAGGCGCCGAGCTGCTGACCGGCGGCCAGGTGGCCAAGCTCGAAGGCGATCTGTCGACCGGTTACTACATCCAGCCGACCCTGCTCAAGGGCACCAACAAAATGCGCGTGTTCCAGGAAGAAATCTTTGGCCCGGTGGTCAGCATCACCACCTTCAAAGACGAAGCCGAAGCGCTGGCGATTGCCAACGACACCGAGTTCGGCCTGGGCGCCGGCTTGTGGACGCGCGACATCAACCGCGCCTACCGCATGGGCCGCGCGATCAAGGCGGGCCGCGTGTGGACCAACTGCTACCACCTGTACCCGGCGCATGCCGCGTTCGGTGGCTACAAAAAGTCCGGTGTTGGCCGTGAAACCCACAAAATGATGCTCGACCATTATCAGCAGACCAAAAACCTCCTGGTGAGCTACGACATCAACCCGCTGGGCTTCTTCTAACCGCCCTACCCCTTTGTGGGAGCGGGCTTGCTCGCGATACAGACGGCTCGGTCTATCAGACTGATACGAGTCGCTTCCATCGCGAGCAAGCCCGCTCCCACAGAGGTACCTGACGCTCTAAAACGGGCCTGTGGCCCGGCTCTTGCTTTGTTCCCTGTCAAATTTTCCAAACTATAAAAGAACAGGTGATCTGAAATGCCTAGCGAACCCAATGCGGCTCCCGCAGCAAACTCCTCTGTCGATTTTGAAAAAGTCGGCTCCGAATACTTTCAACAACGTGAACTGAAAAAAGGCGCTGCCGGCTGGGTCCTGCTGGTGGGCCTGGGCGTGGCGTACGTGATCTCCGGCGACTACGCCGGGTGGAACTTCGGCCTGGCCCAGGGCGGCTGGGGCGGGATGTTTATCGCCACCCTGCTGATGGCCACCATGTACTTGTGCATGTGCTTCTCGCTGGCCGAACTGTCATCGATGATCCCCACCGCAGGCGGCGGCTACGGCTTTGCCCGCAGTGCTTTCGGGCCGTGGGGCGGGTTTCTGACCGGCACCGCCATCCTCATTGAATACGCCATCGCCCCCGCCGCCATTGCGGTGTTTATCGGGGCGTATTGCGAGTCGCTGTTCGGCATCGGCGGCTGGATGATTTACCTGGCCTTCTACATCATTTTCATCGGCATCCACATCTTCGGCGTCGGTGAAGCGCTCAAGCTGATGTTCATCATCACCGCCGTGGCCGCCATTGCTTTGGGCGTGTTTCTGGTCGCGATGGTGCCGCACTTCAGTGTCGCCAACCTGCTGGACATCCCCGTCACCCAAGCCAAGGGCGCCAGTTCGTTCCTGCCATTTGGTTATGTCGGCGTGTGGGCGGCGATCCCCTATGCGATCTGGTTTTTCCTCGCGGTCGAAGGCGTGCCGCTGGCCGCCGAAGAAACCAAAAACCCCAAGCGCGACCTGCCCCGCGGCCTGATTGGCGCCATGCTGGTGCTCGCGACCTTTGCCCTGTTGATCCTGTTCATCGGCCCCGGCGGCGCCGGCGCCCACCACTTGATGGCCTCGGGCAACCCACTGGTAGAAGCACTGAGCAAAGCCTATGGCGGCTCGACCTGGATGGGTAGCTTCGTCAACCTGGTCGGTCTGGCCGGTTTGATCGCCAGCTTCTTCTCGATCATTTACGCCTACTCGCGTCAGATCTTCGCCCTGTCTCGTGCAGGCTACTTGCCACGCAAGCTGTCTGAAACCAACAAGAGCAAAGCCCCGGTATTGGCGCTGATCATCCCCGGCATTATCGGCTTTGGCCTGTCCCTGACCGGCCAGGGTGACTTGCTGATTCTGGTGGCGGTGTTTGGCGCGACCATTTCGTACGTACTGATGATGGCCGCGCACATCACCCTGCGCATTCGTCGCCCCAAAATGGAGCGTCCTTATCGCACGCCGGGCGGTATTGTCACTTCAGGCACCGCTTTGGTGCTGGCCTGCGTGGCCGTAGTCGCCGGGTTCCTGGTGGATCCGCGCGTAGTGATTGGCGCTGCGGTGATCTATGGCGTATTAATTGCCTACTTTGCTTTTTACAGTCGACACCATTTGGTCGCCGGTACGCCGGAAGAGGAATTCGCAGCCATCCAACAGGCTGAGCAATCCTTGCACTAGTCGCTGAGAAACCCGCCAGGCGCACTGCGTCTGGCGTTAAGGAGCACCTTGTATGGCAACTTTTTCTCACGCGGTGGGGACACAGACCTACCGTTTTGACAGCCTCAAAGACGTCATGGCCAAAGCCAGCCCGGCCCGTTCCGGGGACTTTCTGGCCGGTGTTGCCGCGACCAATGATGGCGAACGCGTCGCGGCGCAAATGGCATTGGCTGACATCCCGCTCTCGTACTTCTTGCAAGAAGTGCTGATCCCTTACGAGTCCGACGAAGTCACCCGGCTGATCATCGACAGCCATGATCGACAGGCTTTTGCCACGGTCAGCCATTTGACCGTGGGCGGCTTTCGTGACTGGCTGCTCAGTGACGCCGCCGACGAACACACGCTGCGCGCATTGGCCTCTGGGCTCACACCGGAAATGGTCGCGGCCGTGTCGAAGATCATGCGCGTGCAGGATTTGATTCTGGTGGCGCAGAAGATCCGCGTCGTCACCCGGTTTCGCGGCACCATGGGCTTGCGCGGGCGCCTGTCGACCCGCCTGCAACCCAACCACCCTACCGACGACCCGGCCGGTATTGCCGCGAGCATTCTCGACGGCCTGCTGTACGGCAATGGCGATGCGATGATCGGCATCAACCCGGCCACCGACAGCATCGCCTCGATCTGCGACCTGCTGAACATGCTCGACGCGATCATCCAGCGCTATGACATCCCGACCCAGTCCTGTGTGCTGACCCACGTCACCACCTCCATTGAGGCAATCAACCGTGGCGTGCCGCTGGACCTGGTGTTTCAGTCGATTGCCGGCACCGAAGCGGCCAACGCCAGCTTCGGGATTAATCTGAATGTGCTGCAAGAAGGTTACGAAGCAGGTTTGAGCCTCAATCGCGGCACGTTGGGCAACAACTTGATGTACTTCGAGACCGGGCAAGGCAGCGCGCTGTCGGCCAACGCGCACTTCGGCGTTGACCAGCAAACCTGCGAAACCCGCGCCTACGCCGTGGCCCGGCACTTCAAGCCATTTTTGGTCAACACCGTGGTCGGTTTTATCGGCCCTGAGTACTTGTACAACGGCAAACAGATCATTCGTGCCGGGCTCGAAGACCACTTTTGCGGCAAGTTGCTCGGCGTGCCGATGGGCTGTGATATTTGCTACACCAACCACGCCGAAGCCGATCAGGACGACATGGACAACCTGCTGACGCTGCTGGGCGTGGCAGGGATCAACTTCATCATGGGCATTCCGGGGTCGGACGACATCATGCTCAACTATCAGACCACGTCCTTTCACGACGCACTCTACGCCCGAAAAACCTTGGGATTAAAGCCTGCGCCCGAGTTTGAACACTGGCTGAGCAAGATCGGAATCTTCACCCAGAACGATGGCCGGATTGAATTTGGTCATCAATTGCCGCCTGCGTTCCGTCAGGCGCTGGCCCATTTGGGAGGGCGCTGAGCATGGCCACCGACACCCTTAACCCGTGGCTTGAACTGCGCCGCCTGACCCCGGCACGCATTGCGCTTGGGCGCACCGGCACGAGCATGCCGACCCAAGCGCAACTGGACTTTCAATTTGCTCACGCCCAAGCGCGGGACGCGGTGCATTTACCGTTTGATCATGCCGGGCTGAGCAGCCAATTTGCTGAACTGGGGCGTGACAGTCTGTTGGTGCACAGCGCCGCCAGTGATCGCCACAGCTACCTGCAACGGCCTGATCTGGGGCGCAAACTCAATGACGCTTCGGCGCAACAGTTGCGCGACTACGCGCAGGCCAACACGGGCGGCTTCGACGTTGTGGTGGTGGTAGCCGACGGGCTGTCCGCGTTGGCGGTTCATCGTCACACCGTGCCTTTTTTAACGCGCATGCAAGAGCACTTCAGTACTGAAGGCTGGAGCCTGTCGCCGGTGGTGCTGGTGGAGCAAGGCCGGGTCGCCGTCGCCGACGAGATTGGCGAACTGCTGGGCGCCAAGATGGTGGTGATGCTGATTGGGGAACGCCCGGGCCTCAGCTCGCCGGACAGCCTCGGGCTGTACTTCACCTACGGGCCGAAGGTGGGTTTGACCGACGCGTACCGCAACTGCATCTCCAACGTCAGGCTTGAAGGCTTGAGTTACGGCATGGCCGCTCATCGGCTGGCGTACCTGATGCGCGAGGCCTGTCGGCGGCAGTTGTCGGGGGTCAATTTGAAAGACGAAGCCCAGGTACAGACCCTGGACGTGGCCGCGCCCAACGAAAACTTCCTGCTAAAAGACGCGTAATCACGCGCAAAACCCTCTGTAGGAGCGAGCTTGCCTCGCGATCTTTTGATCTTTAAAAAACAAAAGATCGCGAGGCAAGCTCGCTCCTACACGTTTGGTCAAGCACAACTAATACATGCTTCGCTACAAACTCAGGCAGCACAATTTGTCTCAATCCGTATAATCCCCCGGAACCAGAATGTACGAAAAAACTACATTCGCTGTAGTTAACTACCTACTCCCCCGCACAGACCTGCTGAGCCGGGTCATCAAGACAGGCGCCTTACATGGATTTCAACCCTATCGACATTATCCTGCACCTCGATGTGTACCTGGACATGCTGGTAAGAAACTACGGTGTATGGATTTACGCCATCCTGTTTCTGGTGATCTTTTGTGAAACCGGGCTGGTGGTCATGCCATTTTTGCCGGGTGATTCGTTGCTGTTTATCGCCGGCGCCGTTGCCGCGGGCGGTGGCATGGACCCGGTATTGCTGGGCGCACTGTTAATGCTGGCGGCGATTCTGGGTGACAGTACCAACTACGTCATCGGACGAACGGCCGGGGAACGCTTATTCAGTAACCCCGACTCGAAGATCTTCCGTCGCGACTACCTGCAAAAAACCCACGATTTCTATGAGCGTCATGGCGGCAAAACCGTGACCATGGCGCGCTTCCTGCCGATCTTCCGCACCTTCGCGCCGTTCGTGGCCGGTGTGGCCCGCATGTTCTACCCGCGCTTCTTCATGTTCAGCGTGTTCGGCACCATCCTGTGGGTCGGCGGCCTGGTCACCCTGGGTTACTTCTTCGGTAACGTACCGTTCATCAAAACCAACCTGTCGCTGCTGGTGGTGGGCATCATCGTGCTGTCGTTGGTGCCAATGATTATTGGTGTAGTACGCAGCCGTTTCGGACGCAGCCCTTCCAAAGCCTGATCGGAGAACGGCAATGTGGTCGCTGAGTGAATGGAGACGCCAGCGGATTCTGGCGCAGCACCCGGTGGCGGAGGACGTCTGGCATGACGTGCGCCAACACCTGAGTATTCTTGACGGGCTGGACGACGCGCAGGACAAATGGCTGCGCGAAAGCAGCGTGTTGTTCCTCAAGCAAAAACACCTGACGCCCATGCCCGGCGTCGAGCTGACCGAAGAAGGCGAGCTGCTGCTCGCCGCCCAGGCGCAACTACCTTTACTCAACCTGGGCGATCTGGACTGGTATCAGGGCTTTCATGAAATCGTCCTGTACCCCGATGACTTCGTCAGCCCCCAGCGCCACCGCGATTCCAGCGGCGTAGAACACGTGTGGGAAGGCCATCACAGCGGTGAAGCCTGGCAGCACGGCGCGGTGATTCTGGCTTGGCCGGGCGTACTGGCCAGTGGTCACTGGGAAGGTTACAACCTGGTCATTCACGAGCTGGCGCACAAGCTGGACATGCTCAACGGCGCCGCCAACGGCATGCCGCCGCTGCACAGCAACATGCAAGTGACTGACTGGACGAAGGACATGCAGCAAGCCTTCGACCACCTCAACCACTATCTGGACCACCACAACCCGGACCACGCGCCCATCGATCCGTACGCCGCTGAAAACCCGGCCGAGTTTTTTGCCGTCACCAGCGAGTACTTCTTTAGCGCGCCCGACCTGCTGCACCATGTCTATCCGCTGGTGTATAAGCAGCTCAGCCTGTTTTACCGGCAGGACACCCTGGCCCGGTTACGCACGCTACAGAGTGAACACCCTGATTACCGTGCACATCACTGATACCGCCAGACGTGACGTGGTTGCAGGAATACGCCTATAATCGCCGCCACTTTTTGGCCACATCGGCCAAGTAAACTGGCCTACACACGGGGGCACCGCCCAATGAGCTACAGCAAGATTCCGGCTGGCAAAGACCTGCCGAATGACATCTACGTCGCCATCGAGATTCCGGCTAACCACGCGCCGATCAAATATGAAATCGACAAAGACAGCGATTGCCTGTTCGTTGACCGCTTCATGGCGACCCCGATGTTCTACCCGGCCAACTACGGCTTCATCCCCAACACCCTGGCTGACGACGGTGACCCCCTCGACGTGCTGGTTGTGACCCCTTACCCGGTTGCTCCAGGTTCGGTTATCCGCGCGCGTCCAGTCGGCATTCTGCACATGACTGACGACGGCGGCGGCGATGCCAAAGTAGTAGCTGTGCCTCACGACAAGCTGTCCCAGCTGTACGTTGACGTGAAAGAGTACACCGACCTGCCACCGCTGCTGATCCAGCAGATCCAGCACTTCTTCGAGAACTACAAAGACCTCGAAAAAGGCAAGTGGGTAAAAATCGAAGGTTGGGGCGACGCAGAAGCTGCCCGCGCCGAGATCACCAAATCGGTTGCTGCCTACAAAGGCTAAGTGCACACCGGCAGGCGTTTTCTGCCCGCCCGACGCACTCAAAAAACCCCGGCTTGCCGGGGTTTTTTATTGCCTTCTAAACACCCGCAACACAGCCCGTTCATCGGTTTTGCACGAGAACCGGCATACCGTAAGAAATCTCCTTTTAGCTCAGGGAAATGTCTCTTTTTCACCGTTTTTTTTGAACGTTTAGTTTATTTAAACGGTGCTGTCTTCTCCGTAAACTCCGCATTCATGAATACATCCGGTGATCGCCTCAGAACCCTCCTGCGGGAGTGTCATTTATCCGCTTCGGACTTCGCCGCCAATCGCCGCGTTACGCCGCAGCACGTCAACAACTGGTTCAAGCGTGGTATACCCATGGCCCGACTGGACGAAATCGCCGAACTGTTGTGCGTTAACAGCCGTTGGCTGCGCACGGGTGAAGGCACCAAACATCCGGGAGCCCCCAGTATTAGTCCTACGGCACGCAACACCGCGCCTAAACAACCCGTCAGCCCTCACCCCTACACCGTATCAACCACCCCCCATGACATCGACGTCCCGTTCTACAGCGAAGTGTTAAATGCCAGCGGCTCAAGCCAAACCCATGTGGCCCAGATCATGGACTGTCAAATCCGCCTGAGCGCGGCCATCCTGCAGGCCATGGACGTCGGCCACGACCAGGCCATCTGCGCGCCCATGCTCGGCAACAGCATGGCGCCACGTATAGAAGACGGCTCCACCCTGGCCATCGACAGCAGCCTGACCCACATCGTGGACGGCGAAATCTACGCCATTGAGCATGACGGCATGCTGCGCATCAAATACGTCTACCGCCAACCCAGCAATGGTTTACGCCTACGCAGCCACAACCACGAAGAATTCCCGGACGAACTCTACGGTGCGGCGCAGATACAAGAACAACGCATACGCATATTGGGCTGGGTATTCTGGTGGTCCACCCTCAATAAACGCCGCCCGCCAGTGCCGTGCAAACTGGCGGAATAGAGCCTTGGCACGTAAGCCCACCAAGCCACAAGAGGAATTTGTGCTGGGAAATGCAACCGATTCCCAGTATGCTTCGCCCCACTCGCGCAACCCCTTGCTCAGGCAGGCCGGATTGCAGGGGCCGCCGCAAAAAGCGGCCATGCCCCACACCAGCCCAACGCGCTGGTCGCCCCGATTTGAAGGCGAGTACGGTTTGCCAAAAACAAACCAAACCCGCCCCCGAGAAGCCGGCCACAAGCCGGCTTTTTAATGTCTGAAATAAAAAGCTGTTACGGCCAAAAACTGTAGGAGCGAGCTTGCCTCGCGATCTTTTGACTTGCCTTTTCGCCCCCCAAATCCTTCCCTAATCCCCCCCCACTCATTACCCTGCACGCAGCCCCCCACTTGATTCAGCCGGAATTGATTTGATGGAAAGTACACACCCGACCGTTGCCAAGGAGCGTTTGCTGGAGAGTGCCCGGCGGTTGTTTTGCCGTGAGGGCATTCATGCCACGGGCGTTTCTCGTCTGCTCAGTGAGGCCAAGGTCGCGCGGCGTACGTTGTATGAGAGTTATGGCTCGAAGGAGAATCTGCTGCGCGCGGTGTTCGATCGCGAGGCGGCGATGTGGTTTGGCTGGTTTGATCATTCGCTGCCCCAGCACACGGATGATCCGGAGCAGCGTCTGATTTTTCTGTTTGATCTGCTGGAGGCGTGGTTCGCCAGCGGGCGCTTTTTCGGCTGCCTGTTCACCAATGCGGTGGCGGAGCACGATAAGTCTTCGAGTTGGGTACGGGACTTGGCCCAGGAGCATTTTGATCGGGTGCATGCCCGCATCGAGGCGCTGGCCGTGGCCTCTGGCCTGCGTGATCCGGCGTGGATGGCGCAGCAGATTGCGCTGTTGATCGACGGTGCCATCGCCACCGCGATGGTCACGCGCAATGCGCAGAGTGCGCAGGTGGCGCGCTCGATTTTGTTGATCCTGCTGCGCGAGGCGAAAGCCGTCTAGACCGAGCCTCTCGGCCTCACTTATTCCATACAGAACTAAGCTAAGGCTAAAAAATTAGTTCTGCTTATATTGCAGATCTCACATACTTCGCACGCCTGCCGAGAACGATCGGTCTACCTGTTTTGGGATGCGTGTGATGCGAGATTTTTTCCAGCGGTTGTTCTCCACTTCTGACGCCCGAGCGACGTCCGCACTCCAGCCCAATCTGAGTCGCCGCTCGTTCATGTGCGCCTGTGGCTGCGGCATGCTGGCCTTGAGCAGTGTGGGCACCGCGCTGTTGGCCGCCGCCAGTAAGGTCGAAGCCGCCACCGGCGGGCCGCTGTTGCGCGTCGGGCACATGCCCGCGGGCTGTGTCTCGCATTTGCTGCTGGCGAAATTGCGCGGTGACTTTGCAGCGGCAGGCATTCAGGTCGAATTGACCCAGTTCAACAGCCCGAGCGATGCGTTGCAGGCGTTGCTGGCCGGGCGTCTGGACTTGATGCACGGCCCCTGGACCATGACCGCAGCCGCCTATGCCAAAGGCACGCAAGACCTGCGCATCATCGGCGGCTCCGGGCAAGGCGGGATCGAGCTGGTGGCACGCAACGGCTCGGTGGCCAGCCTTGACGAATTTATTGCCGCTGCAGGCAGCGGTTTGCGCGTCGGCACGCTGCGTCTGGACACCCTGGAGCTGGTGGGTTACGGCTCGATGGCGCGCCACGGCAAGTCCTATAACGATTACCAAATGACCTTTTTCCCAAGCATGGCCGGCATGGGCGAAGCCATCGCCAACGGCCGTCTGGACGTCTGCACCCTGGCGCAGCCGTATGCACAGAACGTGGTCAGCACCACCGGCGCGCGCTATTTGAGCGACTCCAATGCGGTGTGGGGCCCGGAAGCCGCCGACTGCGTGATCACCACCCAAGTACGGACCAGCGAAGAACAAGGGCCGCTGCTCACGCGTTATCTGGAGCTGCTGCAAGCTTCGGCCAATGCAATGAAAGCCGACTTCGACGGCGCTGTGCAGCAGTTGCAGCCGGTGTACGGGGTGTCCAATGACGTGCTCAAAGTGGCCCTGGCGCGCCAGTCGCCCAACCCGGTCATCAGCCCGGTGGGCGTGGCGGGCCTCAAGCGCGGCGCGGGGTATCTGGTTGAGTTGGGCTACTTCACCGACAACCCGATCGACGCGGTACTCGACCTTCGCCATCAACCGGCCGCTCAGGTGACGGGATGAGCGAAAGCATTTTGACCCTCAACCCGCCGGTCGAGGCGCGACGCCCGTCGCGGTATCTGCACGCGCTGCGCGACACCCTGTGGTTTGTGCTGGCCTGGGCGCTGTTGATCGGTGCGTGGGAGTTGGCCGTGCAGGTCGGCTGGCTGGACGGCCGCGTGCTGCCGCCGCCCAGCGTGACGCTGCCGTACGCGTTTTCCGGTGAAGCGGTGGTGGGTTTCGGCCAGCAGCGCAGCGGATTGCTGGAGGCCTTGCTGGTGACCTTGATGCGGGTCAGCGGCGGGTTGCTGGCCGGCAGCCTGGCGGCGCTGGTGCTGGCGGTTATGATCACCGAAGTGAAGCTGTTGCGCCGTTTGATCCTGCCACTGGTGCAAACCCTGGCGCCGATCTCGCCGGTGGCCTGGGTGCCCTTCACCATCGCGGTGATCGGCATTGGTGGCCAAGCGGCGGTCTTCGTGGTGTTCCTCGCCGTACTGGGCACCATGACACTGTCGCTGAGCGCCGCGCTGGACGCCATCAACCCGCAGTACCTGAACATCGCCCACAACCTGCGCTGCACCCGCAAACAAATCTGGTTGCGGGTGCGCTTGCCGGCGATTGCGCCAAGCGCGATGACCAGCCTGCGCATGGCCTTTTTCGGTGCGTGGATGGCGGTGCTGGCCGGGGAAATGGCGGGGATCAATTCCGGGTTGGGCTACATGATCATCATGGCCCAGCAGATGTACAACATGCCGTTGGTGATGGTGGGTGTGATGACCATTGGTGCTGTGGGTTTCGTCGTGGATCGCCTGTTGCTGTTGCTCGGGCGCCGTTTTAGCGGGTGGTCGTCATGAGCCGGGGCGCCACGCTGAGCTTTCGTGGCCTGAGCAAGCAGTTTGAAGGCGGCACGCGGGTCGATGTCGGTGATCTGGACATCAAGGCGGGCAGCTTCACCGTGCTGCTGGGCCGCAGCGGTTGCGGCAAAAGCACCTTGCTCAACATCGCCGCCGGTCTGCAACAGCCCAGCACCGGGCACCTTTTGTATGACGACCAGGCGTTGACGGGCAACAAACCCGACAGCGCGCTGATCTTTCAGCAGAACAACCTGTTCCCGTGGATGAGTGCGGCCGAGAACATCGCCATCGCCCTGCTCAACCGTGGGCTGAACCGCGAAGACGCCAACCGGCGCGCCGGGCAATTGCTGGCCGAAGTCGGTTTGGCCGAGTTCGCCCAGCACCGGCCCGGCGCGTTATCAGGCGGTATGTGCCAGCGCATTGCGTTGGCCCGGGCCTTGGCGCTGGAGCCACGTTTGCTGCTGCTCGACGAGCCGTTCTCGGCACTGGACGCCCAGACCCGGCGCTTGATGCAGGAGCAATTGCTGCGCGCCTGGAGCAACAGCGGCGCCACTGTATTGATGGTCACCCACGACCTGCAAGAGGCGCTGCTGCTGGCCGACCGCATCGTGCTGATGGCCAGCGCGCCCCACGGGCACATCGCGCAGATCCTCGAAATCGACATGCCGCGCCCGCGTCTCGGGCGCTCGGAAGCACTGCTTGATCTGCAAGAGCGGCTGGACGCGTTCCTGACCCACGAAACCCGGCTGGCCGAGCATTTTTAGTTAACACGGGACCTCCCGACTTACTTGATTGGCACCCGGTCATTCGACCGATACGCCGCCCTTTGAAGAGCAAAGACCATGAGTGAAACCACACACCGCGTGACCATCAACGGACTGCACGTCAACGCTGGCCGCGAAGTTCGCGAGCGCATTCGTGCCGATGGCGAGGGTGATATTGCTCGCCCGCTGTACCAGACTTCCGTGCAGTGGACCCAGGGCTACCAGACCCAGACCACGGTCAAGTCCGGCGCAGTCCTGCACGGCGACGAACCGTGCGCCTACGGTGGCGCCGGGCTGGGTGCAACGCCTCAGGAACTGCTGCTGGCCGGTATCGGCAACTGCCTCGCGGCCACTTACATCGGCGGCTTGTCGGCCTCCGGGGTCAAGGTCAACAGCCTGGTGCTGGACGTTTCCGGGCGGGTGGATTTTCGTGCCGCGTTTGGCGTGACCAGCGGCAACCCGGGCTTTGAAAGCATCCAGGTGCAGGTTCTGATTGATACCGAAGAATCCTCCGAGCGCGTCGACGCCTTGCTGGCCAAGCTGCTGCCGACCGCGCCGATCCCCGACACCATCATGCGTCCGGTGCCGCTGACGGTGGAGGTTCAACACACTGGCGGCGCCACCCATGGCTGATAACGAGCACTCGGTGCTGGTCGTGGGCGGCGGGCCTGCGGGGCAGTCGTGCGCCTACGAACTGGTGCGTGCGGGCCTGCGCCCGCTGGTGCTGGAGCGCACGCAGGCGGTGGGGGATGTGTGGCGCAACCACTACGACGGCCTGCGCCTGAACACCGGGCGCTGGTTTTCCAGCTTGCCGGGCCTGCGCTTCCCGTGGTCGGCAGGGCGCTGGCCAAGCCGGGATGACCTGGCCAAGGAGCTGGCAGCCCTGCCAGCCCGTGGCGGTTTTAATGTGCTGACCGGCTGCGCGGTGGTGAATATCGAGTACCTCGCGGGGCCAGGGCTGTGGCAAGTGCGCTGCCGGGATGACCGAGTGTTTCGTGCACAGGCGCTGGTGATTGCCACCGGCACCTCGTGCGTCCCGTCGATCCCGCAGTGGCCAGGCGCGCAGCACTTTAGCGGGCAGGTCGTTCACGCGGCCCACTTCGGCAATGCTCGCCACTACGCAGGCAAGCACGTGGTGGTGGTCGGCAGTGGTAATTCATCCTGCGAGATTGCCAGCCGTCTGGTGCCCCATGCCGCGTCGGTCACGTTGTCGGTGCGGCGGGCGCCGCACTTTCTGCCCAAGAGCCTGTTCGGTGTACCGCTGGCGGCGCTGGGCACGTTGATTCGTCGACTGCCGACACGCTGGAGCGACGCCGTACTGAGCGGATTGTCGCGGCGCTGGGTCGGGGATTTGTCGGCGTACGGCCTGCCACAACCGGCGCAAGGCGTTTCCGGTTTGGGCAGCGTGACCCCGACGCTGTTCATGCCGGTGATCGACGACCTGAAACAAGGCCGCATCAAGGTGGTGGGGCCGGTACTGGAGCTCAACGAGCAAAGCGTCGTCGCCCACACCGGTCTCGACCGTACACAGCGCTGCACGCTGAACACCGACGTGATCGTCGCGGGCACCGGTTACACCACCGGCCTTGAGAGCCTGATCAACTACCCCGCGCCACTCACCGCAGACGGCAAACCGACGGTGGATGCCCACGGCCACTCCACCGTGGCCAAAGGGCTGTTCTTCATCGGCTACCGCAACCCCATCAGCGGTCAGTTGCGCGAAATCGGCTTGCAGGCGCCGGGCGTGGCAGCAGGGGTCAAGCGTTATCTGCAACCCCAGCTAAAACCTGTAGTCGCTGCCGAAGAATGAGGCTGCGATGGGTTGTGACGCGACCCCAAACGGCGGTCCTGCGGCCCGCATCGCAGCCTCGTGCCTCGTCAGCGACTACACACTCAGGCGTTAGCCGCTAAACGCTCGAAGGCTTGCAGTACTTGCTCCGGGCGTTCGAGCATCAGTTGGTGGCCGCAGGGCAATACCTGGTAGTGCGCGTTGGGCAGGTGGCGGGCAAGAGCTTCGCCGCCGCTGGCGGGGGTCAGGCCGTCGGTTTCGCCAGACACCACGTACACCGGCACATCCAGCCCGGCCAACGCTTGGGCGTCGGGCCATTGGGCGTTGTTCATCAGGGCTTTGAACACGTCCAGGCGGTTGCGCTGGGCCAGGCCGTCCTCATAGTCGACCAACGCCGGGTCGGCCTCGGGGTGCCAGGCGCGGGCGCGAAAGTCTTTGGCCAAGATCGGCCGCAATAACGTCAGCAGCCAGTTCGGCAAACTCAACAACCCACCCGTCCCCACCGGGCGATGCAAGACGCTGCCCAGCAGCAACGCGCCGTCGATGCCCAGCGCCGGTTGCTGGCGCGCCAATGCAAGCAAAGTGCTCATGGCCAGGCCGGTGCCGTAGGAGTGCGCCACGTACAGATTGCGCGGCCCGGCATAGCGCTTGAGCACCGCCAGATTGTCGGCCACCAGTTCGTCCCAGGCGTAGGCGCTGGCGTCGCGCGGTTTGTCGCTGTCGCCATGGCCGAGCAGGTCCCAGGCCACCAAGGTGTAGCCCTGCTCGCTCAAGTTGCGCCATAGCTCGCGCCACTGGTCTTTGTTGCCGCCGCTGCCATGGCCCAAAAACACCACGGTGTCGCGGTTGCCCTGATGCACGGCCACGCTCAGCCGTCGTCCGGGGCGCACTTCAATCAGTTGGCCACGCACCAGTGGCAGATGGGCGAATCGGTTGGGGTCAGCCTTGGGCACTTTTGGCCTCCTGAGCAGCAAAATAATCGGGACGGGGCAGGCCAAGATGATCACGCAACGTGCGGCCTTGATAAGCGCGGCGGAACAGCCCACGGCGCTGCAACTCAGGCACTACCTTGTCGACAAACGCATCCAGCGAACCGGGCAAATACGGCGGCATCACGTTAAAGCCATCGGCGGCGCCTTCGACAAACCATTGCTCCAGTGCGTCGGCCATGTGCCGCGCATCGCCCACCAGTACCAGATGCCCGCGTGCCGCTGCCATGCGTAAGTAAAGCTGGCGAATGCTCAAGCCTTCTGCTCGGGCCACACGGATCAGCAGGTCACGACGGCTGACCCCTGACTCGGTAGAGGGCAGTTCAGGCAGCGGTCCATCCAACGGGAAGGCCGAGAGGTCGGTGCCACCGGCAATATCTGCGAGCAGCGACAGACCGACTTCGGGCTGCACCAACCCTTGCAACTGATCAAACAAGGCCTGCGCTTCATCCGCCGTTTCAGCGACGATGGGCATCACGCCCGGCATGATTTTGACCTGCTCGGCACTGCGCCCGTACTGGGGCAACAAGGCCTTGAGGTCACGGTAAAAACGCTGGGCGCCCGCCAGCTCAGGTTGTGCAGTGAACACCACTTCGGCATGGGCCGCTGCCAGCTCGCAGCCTTCCCGTGAGGCGCCGGCCAGCACTTGCACCGGCGCTACACCGGCGCTGGCCCAACGTTGCTGCACCTCGGCCAAAAAGCGGTGGGCCCGTTCATAACGTCGGGCGTGTTCAAAGTGGCCGTCTCGTCCAAAGTTGAAGGCTTCGTTGGCATTGCTGGAGGTCACCAGGTTCCAGCCGCTGCGCCGCCCGCTCAGGGCTTCAAGAGAAGTGAAGGACCGGGCAAGCGACTCAACCGCGTTGTAAGAGGTGGTCACCGTCGCCACCAGGCCAATGCGCTCGGTGACGGCGGCCAACCCCGCCAATAACGTCAGCGGCTCGAAGTGCTCGGTGCGCGACATGCGGCTCAGCGCCTCAACGCTGCCCGGCAACATGGCCAAGGTGTCTGAGAGGAACAGCGCATCGAAACAGCCGCGTTCGGCAGTGCGGGCCAGTTGCTGATAGTGGGCGAAGTTCAGGCCGCCATCGGCCTGCGCCTCGGAGTGGCGCCAGCCCGCGATATGGTGCCCGGTGGCCATCAAAAACGCGTTGAGGCTCATCATCCGTTGGCTCATGGTGTGGCCTCCAGCACCGGGGCATGCAGCGCAAAATCTTGCAGCAGCCTGCGAGTGTAAGGGTGATTCGGTTGGCCGAGCAGCGCGGCGGTCGCGCCCTGCTCCACCACTTGCCCGGCCTGCATCACGGCGATGCGGTCACTCAAGCGCGCCGCCACGCGCAGGTCGTGGGTGATGAAGACAATACTCAGCTTCAAGCGCCGTTGCAGGTCCTCAAGCAATTCAAGAATTTGCACCTGAATCAGCGCATCGAGTGCCGACACGCATTCGTCCGCGATCAGCACTTTGGGCTCCACCGCCAAGGCCCGGGCGATGCCGATACGTTGGCGCTGGCCGCCGGAAAACTCGTGGGGATATCGCGCCAGCGCGGTTTCTGGCAGGCCCACCAGGCCCAGCACTTCTCGTGCTTTTTCTGCCGCCTGCGCCGGGCTGCGACCTTGGGCCAGCGGCCCGGTCATCAGTTGCGTGCCGATGCGCTGGCGCGGGTTGAGCGAGGCAAACGGGTCCTGAAAGATCATTTGCACCTCGCCACGCTGCCCGCGCAACCGCGCTTCTGGCAGGTCGGTAACGTCACGCCCGTGCCAGTGCAAGCTGCCGCCATCGCTGCGCAATAAACGCACCAGGCAGCGGCCCAAAGTCGATTTGCCCGAGCCGGATTCACCGACAATGCCCAGGGTTTCGCCTTCGGCCAGTTGCAGGTCGACCCCCGCCAGCGCCCGCGTGGTGCGCCGCCCCCACCAGCCGAGGCGGCGGCTGAAGTGTTTTTCCAACTGCTGCGCCTGCAATACCGGCTTGCCCGGCGCCAGGGTCGGGCGCGGGTGGTCAGGGGCCGCAGACACCGCCGCGATCAACTGCCGTGTGTAGTCCTGCTGCGGCGCACCGAGCACCTGAGCCGCCGTGCCTGCTTCGACGTAATGGCCCTTTTGCAACACCAGCACGCGGTCGGCAATGGCCTCGACCACGGCAAAGTCGTGGGTGATAAACAGCATGGCCATGCCCTGCTCACGCTGGATGCGCCGCAGCAAATCGAGGATCTGCCGTTGCGTGGTCACGTCCAGCGCCGAGGTCGGCTCGTCCGCAATCAACAGCTTCGGCGCGAAGGCCAGCGCCATGGCGATCACCACGCGTTGGCGCTGACCACCAGACAACTCAAACGGGTAGGCATGGTAGAGCCGCTCCGGGTCCGGCAGGCCGACATAGCCGAGCAGTTCGACAACCCGAGCGCGGCGCTGGGCGCGGTCTTTCACGCCATGGGCCTGCAAGGTTTCGTCGATCTGTCGGCCCACGCTGAGCAACGGGTTGAGCGCGCTCATCGGCTCTTGAAAAACCATGCTGATGTCGCGCCCGCGCAAGGCGCGCATGGCCGGTTCATCCAGGTTGGCGAGGTCTTCACCACGCCAGCGCAGAGTGCCGTGCTCGATTTTTAGAGGTGCTGGCAGCAGGCGCAGCAGGGCCTTGGCCAGCATCGACTTGCCCGAGCCGGACTCGCCCACCACGCACAGGCATTCGCCTTCGCGCACGTGCAGCGATAGGTCATGCAGCGCGTGGCTGCGGTCGCCGCCCGACGGCAAGGCGATGCGCAGGTGCTCGACGTCGAGCAAAATCGGTTGGGCTGCGCTCATGTGGAGTCTCCAGGGCGACGGGCAGGTTCAAAAGCAATGCGCAGGCCTTCGCCCACACGGTTAACCGCCAGCACGCAAAACAGAATCGCCAGCCCCGGCATCAGGCTCATCCACCAGGCGTCGCGCAGCATCCCGCGCGAGGCGTTGATCATGTAGCCCCAGCTCATGGCATCCGGGTCGCCAAGGCCAAGGAAGGCCAGCGCGGCTTCGGTGAGAATCGCCGTGGCCATCACAAAGCTCAGCGTCACCAGCAACGGCGCCAAGGCGTTCGGCAGGATTTGCCGGAACACGATGGCCAGCGGCGCTTGCCCCAGCACCCGCGCAGCCTGCACAAATTCACGCTGGCGCAAGCTGAGGAACTCGCTGCGCACCAACCGCGCCACCGCAGGCCAGGCGACCAGCGCGATGGCCAACACGATGGTGCCCAGCGACGGCTCCAGCACCGCCACCAGAATCACCGCCAGCACCAGTTGCGGAATGATCTGGAAGAACTCGGCCACGCGCATCAGCACCGCGTCCAGCCAGCCGCCGAAGTAACCGGCCAATGCCCCCACCAGCAAGCCGGTGAGCAAGGTGGCCAGCGTCGCCAACACGCCCACTGATAGCGACACACGGGCGCCGTACAGCAAGCCGGTGGCCAGGTCGCGGCCCAACATGTCGCTGCCCAGCCAATGCCCGGCCTGGGTAAACGGTGCGAGCATGGGTGTGGTGTTCATCTCCCAGGGCGAACCCTGGCAGAGCCACGGTGCCGTCACGGCCAGCAGGCCCAGCAGCAATAAAAACAGCGCGCCGATCAGCGCCGCAGGTTGCCCGATAAAACGTTGCCACACACTGGAATCCCTCATCGTGCTGCCCCTTCGGCGCCGATGCGCGGGTCGATCAGGCGGCAGGCCAAATCCGTGAGCAGGTTGAAACCGACCACCAACACCGAGATCAGCAAAAAGCCGCCCAGCAACACGCTGTAATCACGTTGGGACAGGGCGTCGTACATCAAGCGGCCGATGCCCGGCCAGGAATACACCACTTCAATCAGCAAGGCGCCGCTGGCCAGTTGCCCCAGTTGCAACCCGGCAAAGGTCACCACCGGCAGCAGCGCGTTGCGCAGCACGTGGGCGAAGACGATCCGTGACGGCGCCAGGCCTTTGGCACGGGCCGTGTAAACATGCTCCTGTTGCAGCGCCTCCAGGGTGGCGGCGCGGGTCAGGTGCACGTACAAAGCCAGGAACAGAAAGCTCAGCGACAGGCACGGCAGCACCAAATGGCGCAGGCGGTCGCCCAGCCAGGCGAAGCCGCTCAGGTCGGCGGCGACGGTCTGCATGCCGAACGCGGGCAGCCAGTCGAGCTTGACCGAGAACAACACGATCAACAGCATCGCCAGCCAGAACGGCGGCGTGCCGTACAACAACAGCGCACCGTTGGAAATCAGCCCGTCCAGCCAACGGCGGCGCTGGCGGCTGAGCGCAGCCAACGCGCCAAGGGCCACGCCGAACAGTGACGAGATGACAAACGCCGAGCCCATCAGGCTCAAGGTGGCGGGCAAGCGCTCGGACAACAAGTCCCAGACCGGCGCCTGATTGCGATAGGAATATCCCAGATCCAGGTGCGCCACCTGCCCCAAGTAGTGCAATAACTGCTGGGGCAACGGCTGATCCAACCCCATCTCACTGCGCAGCTTGGCGATGTACTGGGCATCGTCGACCCCGGCCTCACCGGCCATCAACTGCGCCGGATCCCCCGGCGCCAAACGCACCAGCAAAAAGCTCAGCACCAGCACGCCAAGGATCATCAGCAGCGCACGCCCAAGGCGCGCGCCGAGGAACCACACGCCGCTCATGGCGCCGGGGCGTCCAGGTAGACGCTCTCGTAGTCTTCGTTAAGGCTGGTGGCGGTTTGCAGCAGGTTTTTCACCTGGCTGTGGAACAGCGTCGGGTAGCGCATCTCAAAGATCGGCGCCACCGGCAGGTCGTCGTTGAGCTTGTGCTCCAGCTCGCTGTACACGCGAGTCCGCTCCGCGCCCTCAGGGGTGTCAGCGACCTTGCTCCACAGGTTGTCGACGTCCGGGTTGCTGTAGCCGCCGACGTTGGCGAACGGCGAGGTTTTGAGGATGTAGTCAGTGCGGTACAGGTAGGCGTTGACCAGGTACGGGTCGCCGATCTGGAAGATAAAGTTGTAGGTCAGGTCAAAGTCCCAATCGCTGACGCGCTGGAACCAGGTCGCCGCGTCCGACGTCACCACCTGCACCTTGAAGCCCAACGGCTGCAAGGCCTGGCGGGTGTATTCGGCCAGACGCTCCCAGGCGCCACCTTTTTCACCGTTGAGCAAACGAATGCGCACCGCACCCACGTCCACTCCGGACTCAGCGATCAGCGCCTTGGCTTTGGCCAGGTCATAGCCATACTGCGGCAGTTGCGGGTCGTGGTAAGGCGAACTGGAGGCGAAAGCACCGGGCGACACCTTGCCCGCACCAAAGAAGATGTTGTCGACGATAAACGGACGGTTCAGCGCATACAGAATCGCCTGGCGAACCTTGGGATTGTTCAGCGGTGGCTTGCGGGTGTTGAACTGCAAGTAGGCCAGCCCTGAGTACAGCTCCCAGCCCTTGTCCGAAGACTCCACGCCCGGCAGTGCGCCCAGGCGCTTGAGGTCGGAGTAGTCGGCATCGCCGCTGCGCAGCACCTGCACGTCGTTGCGCTCAAAAGCGGCAGCACGGGAGGAGCCGTCCGGGATCACGTGAAAGACAATCGCGTCCAGGTGCGGCAACCCCTTTTTCCAGTAGTTGGGGTTTTTCACCAGCTTGATGTAAGCGCCGCGCTTCCACTCCTCAAACTTGAACGGCCCGGTGCCCACCGGCTTGAGGTTGTACGGGTTGCTGCGAAAATCGGTGCCCGCGTAGAGGTGCTCCGGGGCAATCGGGCGCAGGCCGCTGCCGAGCAATGACAGGAACGGCGCGAAAGGTTTTTTCAGGTGGAAAACCACCTGGTGCGGCTGGCTGGCGTCGATGTTGTCGAGGTACTCCTCGAACACGCTGGCAATGCGTTTATCGACTTCGGGGTAGAAGGTGCCGAAGCTGAACTTCACGTCAGACGCGGTGAACGGCTTGCCGTCGTGCCATTGCACGTCGGGCTGCAATTCAAAGGTGTAGGTGAGGCCGTCCGGTGACACCGTCCAGCTGCGCGCCAGCACTGGCTTGGGCTTGAGATCGGTATCAAAGGTCAGCAAGCCCTGAAGGATCTTGCCGCTGACGTATTGGGTCGAGACATGGGTGACCACCCCGTGCATCAGCAATGGCGGCTCGGGCTGGGCGATCAGGTTGAGCACACCGCCGTCTTGCGGGGCGGCGTGAACGCTGGCGGCAAACACCGCGGCACTGGCCAGCAGGCCCAGGCGTTTGAGGGCAAGGCGCAGCGGCCCGGGGCGAGGCGGATGACGATGGGCTGGACTGGACATGCGAACTCCTGGCGTTAATTGCTCGGGGCATGCGGCCCCACTGCCAAGCAGTTTTGCAAGGGGTGTGCCACTCCCCCACGGGCCGCTGAACCGGCGGTGCGGCGGTCTGCGGCGCTGGCGCATTGATGAAAAAACCACAGCCCCGGACCTGACTGTGGAAAAAGCAACAGTGGCCAATGTGTTGTTTTCCCCCCAGTGCGCCTGACTGCGCAGCCGCACGAACTGGCACAGCCCTTGCCCTGTACAACGGATCGACCTTTGAGCGGACACCTCGCATGTCACACGACTACCTCGGCAACCCCATCGACACCGACCACCCCTTGGCGCGTCAGGCGCTGGACGATTTCACCTTGGGTTTTCTCAGCTACCACCCGCGTGCCGAGGGGATTGTGGCCAGCGCCGAGCGCCACCCGGAATCGGCGCTGAGCAATGCCCTGGCAGGCATCCTGGTGATGTTCAGCGAATCACCGGAAGGCCCGGTACTGGCCGAGCGCTTTCGCACAATCGCCGCGCAGGTGACCGACCCGCTGCCACGGGCAGCGCTGTATGTGGCGCTGTTGCAGGCGTGGATCAACGAAGACCTCGACCAGGTGCTGCACCTCAGCGAAACGCTGCTCGACCAGTACCCCCGCGACCTGTTCGCGGCCAAGCTCAACCAGTACGTAGAGTTCAATCGCGGCAACTGGCCGGCGCTGCTGCGCATCGCCCTTAAGGCTGTGGCGGCCAGCGACGATATCGCCCAGAGCCACGGCATGCTGGCCTTCGCCTACGAGCAATGCCATTTGCTGGATGAGGCCGAAGCCAGTGCGCGCCGCGCCCTGCAACTGCAAGCGAGCGAACCCTGGGCGCAACATGCGCTGGCCCACGTGATGCTGACCAAAGGGCGCATTGAAGAAGGCATCGGTTTTCTGGAAAGCGTCAGCCACCATTGGCAGGGGCTCAACTCGTTTATGTACACCCACAACTGGTGGCATCTGGCGCTGTTTTATTTGGCCCGTGGCGATGAGGCGCGGGTGCTGGAGATCTACGACCAGCATGTCTGGGGCGTGCTGCCGGCGTACTCCCAGGACCAGATCGGCGCCGTGTCGCTGCTGGCCCGTCTGGAGCTGGCCGGGATCGATGTGGGCCAGCGCTGGCAGGCCCTCGCGCCTTACTTGCAGGCCCGCCACCGCGATACCGTGCAGCCGTTTTTGAGCGTGCAATACCTGTATGGATTGGGCCGCGCAGGCAAGCCCGAGGCCGATCAATTACTGCACGCATTGCGCGAGCACGCGCGTGAAGCGCCAGTGTTCAGCCGCGCCGTTTGGGCCGAGGTCACTCTGCCGCTGGCCGAAGGATTGCTGGCCCATGCCCGTGGTGAACACCGGCTGGCGCTGGAACGTTTGGCCGTGGCCCTGCCCCGCTTGAACGACATTGGCGGCAGCCATGCCCAGCGCGACCTGTTCGCCCAGATCGAACTGGACGCACGCCTGCACGCGCACGACTGGGCCGGGGCGCAGCAGGTGCTGGAATTGCGTCGTCGTTATGACGCACAGGACGTACCGACCAACCGGGCGCTGGAGCGGGTTTACCAGGCGCTGGGCTTACCGACATTGGCGCAAGCCGCCGCAGCGCGGGTTGAGGCGGTGCTCAACACCCCACACACCCCATAACCCCCTGACACCCGTGGGAGCGGGCTTGCTCGCGATGCAGACAACTCGGTATCTCTGCCAGACCACGTTGATCCGATCGCGAGCAAGCCCGCTCCCACAGATTTGGGGGTTTCAACGGCGGGCTTGGTAAACGCCACGGGCGATGGCGCGGGCCACGCAGGTGGCTGCCGCCGAGCCGATACGGCCGATATCGACCTGACGGCGGGCGCCAGCACTCAGTTCAACCTCGCCGCTGGCCAGGGCAAATACGGTGTCGCCATCGAACGGCAAGTGCGCCGGGCGCACCGCCATGGCGATGCCGTCCTGGGCCATGATGGCCACGCGCTTGCAATCGGCGGTGCTCATCTGCGCGGTGCTGGCGACCACCACCAGCGTGGTGTTGGCACCGGCTTGCAGGCGGCCCATGGAATCGAGCCGCGACAGTTCAGGCATCGGGTCATTGCAGTCCTGTTCGCCCTTCGGCCGCACACCGCCCGCCTCCCCCGCGATTTCCCACGGCCACGCCCAGAAGGTTTCGCCATCGGGCATGTACACCGAGCCGATCGGGTTGGCCACCACCAGCGCGGCCACCATCAGGCCGTCGCCCAAATCCAGCGAGGCCGAACCCAAACCGCCTTGCAGCACGCCCGCCATGGCGCCACGCCCCGCGCCTGCCGCCCCCAGGTCGAAATCCTCGGCGCAGTTGTTCAGCGCCTCAAACCCCAGGCGACGATAAGGCGGCTCCAGCCCCCAGTCCTTGTCGCCGTCATTGGACAGGTCGTGCAACACGGCAGCCGGAACGATAGGAATAGCCGGCGCGCCCGCCTTCAAATGCAGGCCAACACCTTGCACCGACAACGCCGCCGTCACCGCATCTGCAGCGCCCAAGCCAAACACCGAGCCGCCAGAGAACACCAGCGCATGCAACTGCCCGACCATGTTCTCCGGCTCCAGCGCCGCCGACTCGCGCCCGCCCGGGCCGCCGCCACGAATGTCGACGCTGGCAGTCCACGGGCGATCAGTGCGGATCACCGTGACACCCGTATCGACACGTTCATCGATGGCGTGGCCGACCAACAGGCCGGGGATGTCGGTGAGCAAGTTGCGGGGTCCGGGATGTGGCATTCAATCGCTTCCTGAAAAGGTGGTGGTACCCGATGTGGAGCAAGTGATGTGCCAAAGCCGAGAGCGCCGTCAACAGCCGGTTCGCCATCCAATGCCCCTGTAGAAAAATCAACACCCTGATCGGGCATTGCTACAAAAACACCAACCCCGCTCACACCCGCCCTGCAAGCCGTTGTTAACAAAGGCTTTTCAACAATGGCACAGCCCTTGCTCAAGGCCTTTGCACCAGAGCTTGAGACTGATGCCCCAGAGCATCCGGCAACAAGCCGCTACTCACCACTTTTTTCGCGACGCCAATGCCGTCGCCTTACCCGACAAGGTTGGCCACCCAGCAGGGCGCGAACCGGGGAACACACTGGAGCCTTCGTACCATGACTTCTTCACGTATCACGGGTTTACCCCAGCCGCGCAAGATCTTCGCCCGCAGCCTGTTGTTTCTCGCCGTGTGCGAAGCCGCGACGGCCGCAAGCCCGCTACTGGCCGCCGAGAGCAAGAGCGACAACCCGCTGGACACCGTCGTGGTGGTCGGCAACCGTGGCCAGGCCCGCACCCTGGCCGAAAGCACCGCGCCGGTGGACGTGATCTCGTCCCAGCAGTTGCTGGCCACCGGCGAGCCTGACCTGACCCGCGCCCTGAACCGCGTGCTGCCGTCCATCAACCTGCCTGCATCGTCCGGCTATGGTTCCGCGTCGGTGGTGCGCCCCATCAGCCTGCGCGGCTTGAACGGCGACCAGGTGCTGGTGCTGGTCAACGGCAAGCGCCGCCACAACAGCGCCCTGCTCAACAACGGCACGTCGCTGAACTCCGGCTCGCAGCCGGTCGACCTCGACATGATCCCCACCGCGTTGATCGATCATGTCGAGATCCTGCGTGACGGCGCCTCGGCCCAGTACGGCTCGGACGCCATCGCCGGGGTGATCAACATCGTCCTCAAACAGACCGACCACGGTGGCAGCCTGAAAACCACCTACGGCCAGAACTACCAAAACGGTGATGGCGAAACCATCCGCCAGACCGGCGACGTCGGCCTTGCCCTGCCCAATGACGGCTTTATCAACTTTGGCCTGGACGTGCGCCACCAGAAGGTCTCCGACCGCTCCGACAAAGCCCCGTACACCGACAGCGCGGGCAACACCAGACTGGAGCACACCTATTACGGCACCGGCCTGCCCGAGGCGCGCAACTTCAGTTTGGGTTACAACGCCGAGCTGCCAGTCAGCGATGACCTGACCCTGTACTCATTCTCGACCTACACCCGGCGCAACTCGGAAAAGCCTCTGGCCTTCCACCAGCCCGCCAGCTTTGACGGCATTGCCACGCCGTTCCCGGAAGGGATCGAAGACACCCTGCGCTTTATCGAAAACGACTTTCAGGTGGCCTTCGGTGGCAAAGGCACCGTCGCCGGCTGGGACTACGACCTGTCCAGCACGTACGGCCAGGACCACGCCGAAGCCACCCTGCGCCACACCTACAACCTGAGCTACGGCCCTGATTCGCCGACCTCGGTCGACACCGGGGTGAAGACCTTCAGCCAGTGGACCAACAACCTCGACCTGACCCGCGCCTTCGATTTTGGTCTGGCCAAACCGACGCAGATTTCATGGGGCCTGGAGCAACGTTACGAGAACTACAAAATCGGCAAGGGCGACTACGCCTCATACGCCAGCGGCCCGTTTGACACAGGTGTCAGCGGCAACCCGATTGCGCCGGGGACTATCTCCGGTGCTGGCACCACGCCTGCCGATGCCGACCAAAAAGGCCGCACCAGCCTGGCGGCTTATGGCGAGATTGGTCAGGACCTGACCGACAAATGGCACGTTGATCTGGCCGGTCGTTACGAGCATTACAACGACGGTTCGGGCACCACCACCAACGGCAAAATCGCCACCCGCTATCAGTTGACGCCGATCCTCGCCGTGCGCGGCAGCGTCAGCACCGGCTTCCGTGCGCCTTCGTTGGCCCAGCAGATCTACAGCTCCACCTCGCAGACCAGCGTCAACGGCAACCTGTTCAACTACCGCAACGTGGCGGTCGACTCGGAAGTGGCCAAGGCTTTGGGGGCCACCACCCTCAAGCCGGAGAAATCCACCAACTTCGCCCTGGGCCTGACCCTGCAACCGACCGATGCCACCAGCATCACCCTCGATGCCTACCAGATCAAAATCAAGGACCGCATCGACCAGACCGGCTACCTCGGCGGCACGCCGCAAATCGACGCCATCCTCGGTGCCGCCGGGCTGCCGACCAACCAGGCGGTGACTTACTTCACCAACGCACTGGACACCACCACCCGCGGCATCGACCTGATCGGTGACTACCGCCAGAACCTGGGCGCCTACGGCAACCTGCGCTACACCCTGGGCTTTAACTGGAACACCACCGAGATTGACGACATCCACGCCTCGCCCCTGGCCCAGGCCACCCTCGGCCCGGACGGCGGCTACAACCGTCAGCGTCAGGGCAACCTCAAGCACGGCAACCCGGAGTCCAAGCTGATTCTGGGCACCACCTGGACCATCAACAAGTTTGATATCGGCCTCAACCTGACCCGCTACGGCGAGTACACCCAGTACGGCACCGCCGAAATCTACGACCGCACGTTCTCGCCAGCCTGGATCACCGACCTCAACGTGGACTACCACCTGACCTCCAGCCTGACCCTGACGGCGGGCGCCAACAACCTGTTCAACATCTACCCGGAACGCACAAACCTGCCGAGCAGCTCGGGCGCCTTCCCGTACGGCAACTTCTCACCGTACGGCACCACCGGCGGCTACTGGTACACCGGCGTGACGTACAACTTCTGACCCATTGCCCTGCCGCCCCAGCGGCGGCAGGGCTTTGCCGAACACTTGCACGGAGGCTGTCATGACCCGCCGTACCGACCCATTGATAGTGGGTGCCTGTTTCACCGCCAACACCCGTCGCCCGGACTTCGAGCGCCTCAAGGCCCTCGCCCGCAGCGCCGAACGCGGCACATTCGCTGCACTGAGCTTCACCGAACCGCCCGAACAGTTTGAGTCGCTGACCTTGATATCGGCCCTGGCCGCCGTCACCGAGCACATCGGCCTCATCGCCACCCCGCACGATCCCGAGCCGTACCACATCGCCCGTAAACTCGCCTCCCTCGACCACCTGTCCAACGGCCGCGCCGCCTGGGGCGTTGCCAGCGAGCCGTCAAGCCAGCGCGCAAACGAACGCCACGACCTGGTTAACGACCTGTGGGACAGCTGGGACGACGACGCTTTTATCCGTGACAAAGCCAGCGGCCGCTATTTTGACCCCGGCAAACTGCACACCCTCAACCACAAGGGAGAACACTTCTCGGTGCGCGGCCCGCTGAACGTCGCCCGTCCGCCGCAAGGCCAACCGCTGCGGGTGCACACCCTCGCATCAGAAGCAGACAAAACCTTAGCCATCCGCGTGGCCGACGTGATCATCGCCGAGTACCGCGACCTGCCCGCTGCCCAAGCCTTCTATCACGACATCAAACAGCGTGCCGCTGCCTTGGGCCGCAACCCTGAACACCTCAAGATTCTGACCACGGTCAACCCGCTGGGCAGCACGCCCAATGACATCGCCGAGCGCTTCGAACAGGGGTTCCAGACCCGCGCCTGCGATGGTTTTAATGTGCTGTTCCCCGACTCGACCGACGCCATCGACACCTTCGTCGAGCATGTGATTCCATTGCTGCAACACCGAGGGCTGTTGCGCCACAGCTACAGCGGCAGCACCCTGCGTGAACACCTGGGCCTGCCGCGACCGAGCAACCGGTTCAGCGCCAGCGTCCACTCCGTTACGGAACCTGCCCATGCCCCTTGAATTCAGCTGGCAACTGCCGCTCTGCGCAGCGGGCGCGGCGCCCGACTGGACGGCGCAGCCAGGGCACTGGATTCAGTTGGCCCAGGCCGTCGAATACGCAGGCGTTGATGGCCTGTGGATACCCGGCGGCTCCCAGTGTGCCGACAGCCTGGGCGTGGCCGCCGCGCTGTGCGCACATACCCGCCACCTGCAACTGACGGTCAGTGTGCCGCCGCAAGTGATGCTCCCCGCCGCGCTGGCCAGCACCGTGCAAAGCCTGCAATCGATCAGCGCCAACCGCGTGCGCCTGCACCTGCCGGACAGCCAGCAGAGCACCGCGCGCCACACCTTCGACGACTGGCTCAACCGTGACCAGCGCAGCGAAAGCATCGGCGAATACCTCGATATCCTCGGGCGCCTGTTGCGCGGCGGCGACGGTGGTTTTACTTACAGCGGCCGCTACTTCCAACTGGAAAACGCCGGTTATGCCCGCCGCGATTTGCCCGCCCCTGCCATCGTCCTCAACGACAGCCAAAGCCCGGCGCTGATTGCCAGCCAGGCACAGGTTTGCCTGTTACGGGCGGCGGCGCCTGCACAGTTGCGCCAGGCCATCGAGCGTCAGCGCGCCGCCAGCGTTGAGCCGTCAACACCGCTCGCGTTTGCCTGCACCTTCGGGCTGATCCTCGCCGACACCGAAGCGCAGGCCTGGGAGGCCGCCGCCCGACAACTGCCAGCGCTACCGGCCGCCCCAACCAGCGAAGCCGAAAGCGTGCTGCGCCTGCAACGCGGTGGCCACCCGCTGCGCCATTACGAGGTCCATCCCAATCTGCTGCAAACGGCGCCGGGGCAACCGGCGTACCTGATTGGCACCCCGCAACAACTCGCCACCCGCCTGCAAGAACTGCATGGGCTGGGGATCGAACATATCGCGATTCAGAGCCAGCCGTCGGTCAGCGACGTGCTGCGCTTTGGTGAACAGGTCCTGCCCCTGCTGGCAGCTCAGGGCCTGCGCAAGGAGAACGCCTGACATGCCCACACCCGCTAACGGGGCCATCGAGATTGACTGGTTCCTGCCCACCAACGGCGACGGCCGCCACCTGACCAGCAGCGGCCTGCCCAGTGTCGGGCTGTTCCAGCAGGGCGAACGCGCGCCCACCCTCGACTACCTGCGCCAAGTGGTGCGGGCGGCCGAACTGGGTGACTTCGACGGCATCATGGTGCCAACCGCCAGCGGTTTCGAAGACCCTTGGTTGATCACCGCCGTGCTGGCCCAAGAAGTACGCCGCCTGCGCTTTTTGCTGACCGTGCGCCCCGGCCTCGAACTGCCCGCCTACAGCGCCCACCGTGCTGCCACCTTGCAGTTGCTCAGCGACGGGCGCCTGGACCTGCATGTGGTCAGCGGTTCGAGCCGGTTTGAGCAGCGCTCGCTGGGGGATTTTCTGGAGCATGACGAGCGCTATGCGCGCACCGCCGAGTTTCTTGAAGTGTTCCAGTCGGTGTGGAGCGGCCGCAGCCAGCCCTATCACGGGCGCTATTACCGCAGCGCAGGCGGCGCCCCCATCGCGCCTCAGGCGCCAGCGCCCGCGATCTATTTTGGTGGTGCTTCGCAGGCCGCCGAACAGGTCGGCGCGGCCCATGCGCAAACCTACCTGATGTGGTGCGAGCCCCCGGCGATGATCGCTGAACGCATCCTGCACATGCGTGAACGCGCCGCCGCCCGCGGGCGCACTTTGCGCTTTGGCCTGCGCGTGCACGTGTTCGCCGCCCCCACCGACGATGAAGCCTGGGCGCACGTCGAGCGGTTGCTGGAAGAGATCCCCAAAGAGGCCATCGAACGGGCGCAGTTACAGATGGCGGCGTATGAATCGGTGGGCCAGTCCCGCCAGACCGGGCTGGTCAAAGGTCGCGGGCGGCGCGCGCGGGAACTGGAAGTGTCGGCCAACCTCTGGGCCGGTGTCGGCCTGGTGCGTGGCGGTGCGGGTACTGCGCTGGTGGGCAGCTATGAACACGTCGCCCAGCGCATCGAGGAGTACTACCAACTGGGCGTGGAGTGTTTTGTGCTGTCGGGTTTTCCGCACCTGGAAGAGGCCATCCACCAAGGCGCGGAGTTGCTGCCACTGTTACGACGCATCGGCCGCACTTAGCTCGGTGCGCGCCCCTTGAGCATCCCGTGATTGACCAGCAGCGTGCGCATGGCATTACGGGTGATGCCCAGCAGCGCGGCGGTGCGCAACTGGTTGAAACCGCAAAAGGCAAAGGCCTCGCGCACGATCAAGTCTTCAATGTCATGCAGCAACGTGTCCCCCGGCACCTCGAACAAACGCAGCAACTGCTCACGCATCACCTCTTGCGGCAGCTTGCTCAGCGTACTCGCCCCGGCCTTGGCCACGCTGAGCCCACCTGAAAATTTCAGGTGCTCCGGGCGGATCGGCTTGTCACCGGCCACCAGCAACGCCAGGTGCACGACGTTTTCCAGCTCACGAATATTGCCCGGCCACGGGTAATCCAGCAGCGCTTGCGTCGCGGATTCAGAGAGCATCGGTTCATTGATCTTCAAGCGCGCGCTGTAAAGACGGCGGAAGTGTTCCACCAGCGGCAGGATATCCAGCGGGCGCTCACGCAGCGGCAACACCGAGACTTGGGCGACGTTGACCCGGTAAAACAAATCAAGACGGAAATTACCCGCCTCCACCGCTTGCTCCAGATCGACGTTGGTGGCGGTCACCAGCCGTACATCAATCTTCACCGGCTTGCGCGAGCCGACGCGCACCACCTCCTGCTCCTGCAACACGCGTAGCAGCTTGACCTGCAACGGCAGCGGCAGATCACCAATTTCATCGAGAAACAGCGTGCCGCCATCGGCCTCTTCGAACCAGCCTGCGCGCCGCCCGGTGGCCCCGGAAAAGGCCCCGGCTTCGTGGCCGAAAAACTCGCTCTCGGCGAGGGTTTCACTGATCGCCCCGCAGTTAACCGCAACAAAGGCGCCACGCCGGCCACTGGCCGCGTGCAAATAACGGGCAACCAGCTCCTTGCCGGTACCGGTTTCGCCATTGATCAACACCGGCACCTCACTCGGCCCCACCTGCTGCAAAAAATCCAGCAACTGGCGCGAACGCGGGTCGGCAAACACCAGGGCCTTGGCCCGGATAGACAGGGGGTCCTTTTCACCCTGAGGGAACGTCAAAATCGGGGTCGAATGTCCCAAGGGGCCGCTCATGGCAAGGAATTCCAGCGTAGGTAACGATCGAAGGTAGCGATACTTTACCGAGCGCGGGTTATAGCCAGAAATACTTAAAAAGAATTAAGACCAAACTTTTCTGGATATTGGTAGACACAAGAAAGATCAAAGGATCGCGAGCAAGCTCGCTCCTACAGTTTGTGTGTGCATGCAACAGTCGTCGGCCGTCGGCTACAGCTCCCAAGCCCAATAAGTCCAACAGCCTGTTGGACAATTACGACCTGAGCATGGCTGCGTAAATCCAAGCTGGCGCGTGAGAGTCCTCTCATCCATATGAGATACCTGATGGGCCGTTAACCTATACTCGCGTGTCAATCAGCACATCTCGTAGCCATCACCGGAAAGCGTCCATGTCAGTGCGAATTTACAGATAGCGTTTTATTACCTGTACGGCATTGCCCAAACCAGAGTGAACCGAGGAATTTTTCTTAGATGATTTACAACAGTCTGAATCCAGAAAAAGCGCTGATTTGGCGGATCGTCCACCGTGACAATCTGCCCTGGATTCTGGACAACGGCCTGCACTGCGCCAGCTCCGAGGTGCAGGCGCCCCATTACGTGAATATTGGCAATGCTGAATTAATAGACAAGCGCCGCACTCGGCGTGTTCCTATTGAGCCGTCAGGCATGTTGGCCGATTACGTACCCTTCTACTTCACGCCCTTCTCTGTGATGATGCAAAACATTCACTCAGGATGGAGCGTTCAGCAGCGCGGCAACGATGAAATCGTGATTCTGGTCTCCTGCTTGCACCGCGTCGCCGAGCTAGGGTTACCGTTCGTCTTTACAAATGCACACGCCTACCCGGATTGGACAGACTATTACAGCGATCTGGACAGCCTGCATGAGATCGACTGGCCTATCCTTCAACGACGCGACTTTAAACGTGACCCTGATGACCCCCGAAAAATGGAGCGATATCAGGCCGAAGCGCTGATTCACCACCACCTACCGATTACAGGACTCCTTGGCATCATGTGCTACACCGATGCAGTGAAAGCACGCATAGAGCAGGACGTGGCCGCCAGGGGCCTGACGCTAGCAGTGCATGCCCGGCCGGGATGGTATTTCCAATGATCACATTTACCCAAGGCAACCTTCTGGAAGCCAAAACCGAAGCCCTCGTCAACACGGTCAATACCGTCGGGGTGATGGGCAAAGGTATTGCGCTGATGTTCAAAGAGCGCTTTGCACAAAACTATCGTCTGTATGCGGCCGCCTGCAAAGCTGGCGAAGTAGAAACAGGCAAGGTTCACGTCACCGAAGTCAACGAGCTTGAAGGCCCCAGGTGGATCGTAAACTTCCCGACCAAACGTCACTGGCGCTCACCTTCGCAGATGGCCTGGGTCACTGAAGGCCTGCATGATTTACGCCGCTTCCTGATTGAAAACCAGGTCAAATCCATAGCAATTCCACCGCTGGGTGCTGGTAATGGTGGCTTGAAATGGCCTGAAGTCCGCGATCAGATCGTTAATGTTTTGAGTGATCTGGATGTAGAGGTACTGGTGTTTGAACCCTCTAGCCAGTATCTGAACGTCGCTAAACGCAGTGGTGTGGAAAAGCTAACGCCAGCTCGGGCACTTATTGCCGAACTGGTACGGCGTTATTGGGTTCTAGGGATGGAATGCAGCCTGCTGGAGATTCAAAAACTGGCATGGTTCCTTGAGCGCACTATTGAAAAACTGCCAGACACACAAAACCCGCTGAAACTGAAGTTCATTGCTCACACCTATGGCCCCTACGCCAATCGGTTGGGGCATCTGCTCAACAATCTGGATGGCAGCTACCTTCATTGCAACAAGCGCATCAGTGATGCGGGAATCAATGATGTGATCTGGTTTGACCAAGATCGAAAAGACTTTTTGCAGGCTTATCTCAAAACAGAGGCCAAGGAATATTCTCAAGTCCTGGAATACACCGCCGAATTAATCGATGGTTTTGAGTCACCGTTCGGTATGGAGTTGTTGGCGACAGTCGATTGGCTACTGAGCCAGGAAGATGTCTCCCCGACGCTTCCAGCCGTACGCGAAGCATTGAAGCATTGGGATGGCGGGGCTGATGCTGCTGCTCGTAAAAGCAGGTTGTTCGACGATCAGTCGCTTTCTATTGCCCTCAAACGGCTCACGTCCAGTCACTTCAAACCGCAAATGGCGCTCTGCTGAGGTTTGCTCATCTACTAGCCCCCTGTAGGAGCGAGCTTGCCTCGCGATCTTTTAAGCGATCGCGAGGCAGTGCGAGGCAGGCGGGTTTAAGCCTGTTGCGAGCCCTGGACCTTGACGATCCAGCCAGCCGGGGCTTCGACGTCGCCGGACTGGATGCCGGTGAGTTCGCTGTACAGACGTTGTGTCACCGGACCGACTTCTGTCTCGCTGTGGAAGACGTGCAGTTTGTCGCGGTACTGGATGCCACCAATCGGGGTGATGACGGCAGCGGTGCCGCACGCGCCCGCTTCGGTGAAGCGGTCCAGTTCGTCTACGCGTACATCGCCTTCAACCACGGTCAGGCCCAGACGCTCTTTGGCCAGTGCGATCAACGACAAACGCGTGATGCCCGGCAGTACCGAGGCCGAACGCGGGGTCACGAATTGTTTGTCTTTGGTGATGGCAAAGAAGTTGGCCGAGCCGACTTCTTCAATGTGGGTGTGGGTCAGCGGGTCCAGGTAGATGCAATCTGCAAAACCGGCCTTTTTGGCTTCGGAACCCGGCAGCAGGCTGGCCGCGTAGTTACCACCCACTTTGGCAGCACCGGTGCCATTTGGCGCGGCGCGGTCGTAGTCGGAGATCATGAAGTTGCAAGGCTTCATGCCGCCTTTGAAGTACGGGCCTACCGGGATGCAGAACACGCTGAAAATGAACTCAGGGGCCGTGCGCACGCCGATGTTGTCGCCCACACCAATCACGAACGGACGCAGGTACAGCGCGCCACCCGAACCGTACGGCGGGATGAACTGTTCGTTGGCTTTGACCACCTGGGTACACGCGTCGATGAACTGCTCAACCGACACATGCGGCATCATCAGACGGTCGCAGCTGCGTTGCATGCGCAGGGCGTTTTGATCCGGGCGGAACAGGTTGATCGAACCGTCTTTGCAGCGATAGGCCTTCAGGCCTTCGAAGCACTGTTGCCCATAGTGCAGGGCGGTGGACCCTTCGCTGATGTGCAGCACGTTGTCTTCAGTCAGAACACCGTTGTCCCACGTGTCGTCGCTCCAGCGAGACAGGTAGCGATAGTCGGTTTTGATGTAATTGAAGCCCAATGTGCTCCAGTCGATACTCGGGACAGACATGATTACCTCGAAAGCTGTTCTTGGCAGGTTATGCGGCATCGGCAAGGTCGATGCCTTTATCACGGGCCAGTGTGCCAGCCACTCACGGCCAGCGCACCGGGGTCATTCAGTATTTGCGAAAAATAACGCGCGGTTCGTCGCGTTGAGCCCTGAAGGCCGAACCAAAGTGGCCATTTTTATTGCACGGAAAAACCGGTTAGGCAAGTGTCTCGATGGGAGCTGACGGTCATCAATGGCCCGCGTTGTCGCCCGGTTCAATCCCCAATGACTTGATCAGGTCATCTGCCCGCTCATCGGCACCCGGTTCATCGGCGCGCCACCAACGGCTGGAAACACGCATAGTGTAGCGGCGCCGATATTCAGAGGGCGTAACCCCGGTGGCGCGCCGAAACAGGCGGCGGAAGGCACTGGCATCCTGGTAGCCGCAATATTCCATGACCTCAGTCAGGTCGATCAGCGTCACTTCCAGCAACTGTTTGGCCCGTTCCACACGCAGGCGGTGCAGGTAGTCCAGCGGGGTCATGCCTTCGACTTCCTTGAAATGCCGCAACAAGGTGCGCGGGCTGGCGGTCGCGGCCTGGGCCACGCGCTCAAGGCTGTAGGGCGTCTGAATATGCTGCTGTAGCCAGTGCTTGGCACGAAACACCACACTGTCGCGGGTTTTCACCGAGATGCCGGGAAAGTTCAGGCCCGACTGCTCAAAACGCATGGGGTGATAGAGCAGCCCGTTGGTCGCAATCTGCGCCATTTCTTCGCCCGCGAAATGGCGAATCAGTTCAACCACCAAGTCGCAGACCGCCGCCGGTGCCCCGGCAGTAAAAACTGGGCCATCCACCACAACCGGGCCTTCCATCGCCATCTGCACGGCGGGGAAGCTGGACGCAAACCAGTTGGTAATCATCCACGTGACCGTGGCGCGCCGACCATTAAGCACCCCGGCACGCGCCAGCATCACCGGGCCATTGAAGCTGGCCGCGATCACCCGGCCCTGGGAGTGGTAGCGGGCGATGCAGTCCAGCTCTTCGCTGCATTGGTCGAGCACATGGTTGAGGTCGGGGACGCTTTTCATCTGCACGCCCGGAACAAACAGCGCAGTTTGCGAGGGTCGCAAGGTTTTGCGCCCCCCGGCAGGCGACTGCATGGCCGTCATCCAGTCGGGCAGCGGCAGCTCATTGCCTGCCGCATCAATCAGCCGCCAGTGAAAGAACGCCCCGCGTTTGTCGGGGTTACGCATCTGCCAGAGCGTGTTGAAGGTGCGCAGAATATCGATAACGCTGAACAGCGTCCCGGCCATGCTGTGCGGGCCATGGAGCAAATCAATACGGACGTTCATGGGCTAACCCGGCGATATTGGACTTATTGTTGGCGATATTAGCTTTACCTCTGTGCCTTGTCTGCCAGCGGCACTTGCCGCCCCTGCCCCGTCCCTTATTCCTGCCAGTTCAAACCAGCCGGACAAAGCACACACCAAGCGCTGCACGGGCGGTTTACCTCGTGTTTTGGCTGGCGATATTGGCCCTATCGCTGTCGGTATTCGCCGTATTACCGCCCGACCTTGGGCGATAGACTGAAAACGCCTGGCATCCCACAAAAACAAAACGAAGGTAGTGCTCAGTGAACACAACAATAAGAAAAGCGTGGGCCAAGGCTGGCAAACCCGTTATGACGGGACTCTCCACAGCGCTGCTCAGCGCAGGCATGACAGCCCCGGTATCAGGGGGCGAACTGGTGTTCGGCGACCTGCGATCCGGGCTCGGCCCAGGGATCGAATGGCAGCAGGACGACACCCGCCTGACCGTTAAAGGCGCCGTGAAACTGGGCACGGTGCGGCGCATGGACAACCCGAACCACCGCCTGACCAGCACCGAATACGGCATGAACCTGTTCAACGACGGCGACCTCAACTACAAGCGCGGCGATGCCGTGTCGACGTCGCTGGAAACCTACCTGCAAGCCGACCTCAGCCACCGCAACCTCGGCGTGTTTGTCAGCGCCAAAGGCTGGTACGACTACGCACAAAAAAACCAGGACGTGGACTATGGCAGCGTCCCGAACGGCTATCGCCCCGGTAAACCCTTGAGCGATGACGGTTTCGACTCGCTGGCGCGGTTTTCCAACGCGGTCATCGACGATGCCTATGTGTATGGCAACTTCCAGCCGGGCGGGCATGACCTGTTGGTGCGGCTTGGCGATCAGGCGATCCCTTGGGTGACACCGACCACCATCGGCGGCGGCCTGCAGGCCGTGAACGCATTCGACTGGGCCGCCGCCCGGCGCAGCACCTCGATTGCCGAAGCCCGCACCGTGGCGATGCCCGCGCTTTACGCCAAGCTGGCCCTGACCGACAACCTGAGCGTCGATGCCTTTAATCAGTTTGAGTTGCGCCCCAATGCCTACCCCGGTTGCGGCACGTTCCTGTCGACCAGCGATTACGCGCAACCCGGGTGCAACCAGTTTTTACTCAACGGCAGCATCCTCAGTTCGCTGGCCGGCCGGCCAATCTTTACCCCGGACGGCCAAGCCTTGAACAACCCCCTGGACAGCGTGGCCCGCGGCCCGGACCATCGCCCCAGCGACAACCAATACGGCGCAGGCCTGCACTACTTGTGGGACAACGTCGGCATGTTCGGTTTGTATTTCGCCGACTACACCAGCCGCGATGCCATCACCCAAGTGGTGCGCACAGGGCCCGGCGTACTGACACCTCCGGCCGCCAACCTGGGCCAGGCCACACCCACCGGCGTGGCCGCGTATTACCAGCGCGCCTTCCCGACCCACATCCGCCTGTACGCGCTTAACTTCAAGACCCGGCTCCCGGACGGCACCGGTATTTATGCCGAATACAGCTACCGGCCCAACCAGCCCATTGCCTGGAACGGCTCAGACTTCATCACCGGTTTGCTGGGCGGCAGCGGCCCCTTTGCGTACCTGACTAAAACCCCGACCGGCTATCTGGCGCCCGGCTATGACCGCTTTCGCGTCAGCCAATTCAACCTTGGCGCCAGCCACCCGTTCGGCCACGTGTTGGGCGGTGACATGAAGCTGTCGGCCGAAGCCGGGTTCAAATATGTGCACGACCTGCCGGACACCGACGAGCGCCGCTACGGCCGCCCCGGCTTTGGTAGCGCGCCCTACGGTGAGAACGCGAAATGCACGGGCCCGGCGGCTAAATGTTCAATGGACGGGTTTGTCACGCCGTTTTCCTGGGGCACCCGCGCCAAAGCCGAAATCCACTATAAAAATGTGTTGCCGGGGCTCGACCTGACCCCTTCGCTGGCGGTGCTCTATGACGTTAAAGGGCATGCCTATGACGGCGTGTTTTCCGAAGGCCGTTACGCGCAGGTGCTGGGCGTACAGGGCGAATACCAAAAAACCTACACCTTCAACGTCAGCTACCTGAACACCGGTGGCGGCGATTACAACCTGGTCGCCGATCGCAGCATGTTTGAGGCCAGTGTCGGCATCCGCTTCTGAGCGCCCCTATTGAAAAGGCCATCCCCATGCACCCATTGACCGATAAACGCCGCCCGCTGGTGGTCGCGCTGCTGATGACCGTGGTCATTATCAGCGTGCTGGATAAAACCATTTTTGCCTTCGCTGGCCCGCAGATCATTGACGAACTCAAGCTCACCGCCGAGCAGTTCGGCTTTATCAGCAGCGCGTTTTTCTTTTTGTATTCGATCTCCGGGGTGCTGGTGGGCTTTGTGGCCAACCGCATGCCAAGCCGCTGGATCCTGTCGGGCATGGCCCTGGTGTGGATGACCGCGCAATTGCTCGCGGCCCTGTCCACGACGTTTATCAGCCTGTTGGCCAGCCGCGTGCTGCTCGGTGCCGGTTGCGGGCCGGGCACCGCGGTCACCCAGCACGCCTGCTTCAAATGGTATGCCACCCGCGAGCGGGTCCTGCCGGCCGCGCTGATTCAGGTGGCAATCATGCTCGGCGCTATCGCCGGGGCGCTGGCCTTGCCCAAATTGATAGAGCATTACGGCTGGCGCACAGGCTATGTGCTGCTGGCCGGTATCGGCCTGATCTGGCTGCTGCTGTGGCAACTGTATGGCCGCGAAGGGCAGCACGATGACACCAAAACCGCTAACGGCGAGGCCTTGCCGACGCTGCCTTATGGCCGCTTGTTGCTCAACCGCACCTTTGTCTGCATCACTCTGGTCGCTTTTTGCAGTTACTTGCCCAACGCCCTGCTCTACAGCTGGCTGCCGACGTACCTGCAAAAAGGGTTGGGCATGACGCCGATGCAATCCGGTTACCTGGTGCTTGCCACCACGCTGGGGGTGATTGCCATCAACCTGCTGGTCTCAAGCCTTGCCCAACGCGCCATGAAACGCGGCGCCAGCATCCGCAAGGCAATGGTAGTGCCACCGCTGCTGGCCTGCCTGATTGCAGGCGTTGCGTACATTGTCATGGGCTTTACCAGCACGGCCCTGACCGTGACGCTGGGCTTGTTTTTGCTGGGCAGCATCCTGCTCAACCTGTTGTCTGCGTTTGGTTTCAGCATCGTTGCCCACATCGCACCGGCCCGCCAACGCGGCAGCATGCTGGCCATCCATATCGCCTTGATGACCACGGCCGGCATGCTCGCGCCCCTGGTGGTCGGGCAAGCCATTGGCTGGCAGCACGGCGACCTGGTGAACGGCTTCGAACTGGCCATCGGCCTGTTTGGCATCACCCTGTTGGTCTTCAGCGTACTTGGGCTGCTGTTGATCGACCCGGAGCGCACCCGCCGCGAGCTCAATGCCAACACTCCCCTTGCAGGTTTACCGGCCGCCAGCCCGGCCTAGCCTGCGCGTCAAAACACCTCCCGACTTTGCATAGGAACTGCTTGATGGACTTATCCTGCTTTTCACAGAGCTACGCCCAAGCGCGGCAAAAATTCCTTGAGGCCTGCTCCCATGCGGATCTCAAGGTGGAGTCTCACCTTCACCCGCTGGCCGGTAAGGAGGGAGAAGAACTGGCCATTGATGTGGCGCTTTCAGGCTCGCCCTGTGCGGCCAATTTGCTGGTCGTGAGCAGCGGCGTCCACGGTGTCGAAGGCTTTTGCGGCTCGGCGGTGCAAGTCGATCACCTGCGTGACCGCAACTGGCTGCGTGACAGCCACCGAGAGAATGTGGCCGTGCTGTATCTGCATGCGCTCAACCCTTATGGCTTCTCTTGGCTGCGCCGGGTCAACGAAGACAACGTCGACCTCAATCGCAACTTCAATGACTTCAGCCAGCCGCTGCCCGCTCATTCCCCTTACCGCGCCCTCGCCTCGTGGCTGGTGCCAAAGCGCCAGCCGCCGACGCTGCTCAGCACCTTGGGGCTGGCGGGTTATGCCGTGCGTCACGGGCCTAAAGCGCTGCAAACAGCCATCACCAGCGGCCAGCACATCGACCCGCGCGGTCTGTTTTTTGCGGGTACTCAACCCACCTGGAGCAACCTGCAACTGCGCCAGATCATCCGCCGCCTGGGCAGCCATTGCCAACGCATCGGCTGGATCGACGTGCACACGGGGCTCGGCCCTTATGGCGTAGGCGAGCGTATTTACAAAGGGCACACCACCTCAAACGACATTGCCCGGGCGCGCGAATGGTGGGGGCCGCAGGTCACCTCCAGCGAAGATGGCTCGTCTTCATCTGCCGTGCTCAACGGCACGCTGGACCTGGCCGTGATGCAAGAGTGCCCGCTGGCCCAGTACAACGGCTTGACCCTGGAATACGGCACCAAACCCGGCCCTGCCGTGCTCAACGCACTGCGCGCCGATCAATGGTTGCAGAACAATCCACAGGCTAATGACACCCAACGCACTCAAATCAAGCGACAACTTCGCGATGCCTTCTACATTGATAGCGATGACTGGAAACGACGCGTGCTGGAACAAGCGCGAGAGGTCACGGCACAGACCCTCAAAGGGCTTTCCATGACGTAGCAATCTGCGCCGTCGATAGAGTCACCCCTCAAGACAAAAAGGATATTCAGGATGAATGCGTATTTGATGGAAGCGTTAAGACAGATCATGCAACAGATCAAGACCACACTTGATGAGCATGGCGATGAGATCACCACCACCCTTCAGCGTGTGGCGCTGGGGGAGTTAAAGCCTGTAGAGACGCTCAGCCCCGAAGAGCTTGAATGCGCGCGCGAGCTGTTTGGCTGGGTGGCGCAACACGACCCGCAGAAGGTCTGGGCCAAGGTTGAGCCGCTGCTACCGGAACTGATCGGCTCGGCCGCTGACATCGCCCTGGATGAGATTTTTGTCGATCCGGGCTTCGGCGAGTTACCGCCTTCGCTTAAAAAACTCAAGGACAAGCGCACCCTGGCCCGGCTTGGCGTGCTGTTGGCGAGCTACATCTGCTATGACCAGTTCCATTACCCGCAGCCTGAAACCGGGGTGTACAACATTTCGGGTAGTGCATTCGAAAAGCTCAAGTGGGTGTACCGGTACTGGTTCAATCAGCTGGAAGTCGCTGAACTGGGCTCGGGGCTGGAAGCGTTTTTCGCGTCCCAGCGCTTAGAGTTTTTCAACCTGACAGACCCGACGCCGAACGCTGACAGCACGATTGCTTCGGTGTCGGTGTCGTGCGCCGGGGATTTACTTGCGGTGGATGTGCTGACGCCAGAAAACACCGAGCACTTGTTCGATGCGATCACCGACTTTTACAGCAGCGCCGACATTGTCAGCGCCAACCTCGAATCCACAGTTGATAAAAACCAGCAGCCCGGCCGTAACCAGCAGCCCGGCGAACCGGCGCGGATGAACACGTCCGAGGCCATGTTCGACAAGTTCCGCCACGAGGCCAAAATCAACTTCTTCAGCACCGCTACCAACCACGCCATGGACTATGGCGAATCGGGCGTGCTGGCTACCCTCGACGTGCTCAAAAGGTCGGGCGCGCTGTATGCCGGTACGGCCGCCAGCCAGGCCGAGCAGAACGAGGTGGTGATCTTTGAAAAAGACGGCATCAAGGTAGCGCTGCTGGCCTACACCTTTGACCTCAACGGCCACTTGGTGCCCGAGGGCAAGTCTTACCTGGCCAACGAAGTGCGCTTTAACGATGTAAACCCGCCACCTGATTACACCCTGATCAAAAAGCAGGTCGCGGCGGCGCAGGCCAAGGGCGCGGACTGGATCATCGCTTACTGCCACTGGGGCTGGGAGTTCGAGATGTACCCCCACGTCAACATCGTCGATGCGGCGCACAAGGTGATTGAGTGCGGCGTCGACACGATTCTGGGCAACCACCCGCATGTCAGCCAGCCCGCGCAGTTGATCCCGCGCACCGGCAAACAGGACGCGCTGGTGATCTACGCGTTCGGCGACTTTGTGAGCTACCACCCCGAAAGCCGAAACTCAAAACTGGCCTACAGCGTGAAATTCAACATCGGCAAGGTGAAGGGCTCCACCGGGCTGTTCAATTTGCAGGCGTTGCCGCTGTATATCGTCAATCAAGACTTGGGGAAAAAGCGTTTCAACTGCCGTATCGTCAAGTTCTTCGACGTGCTGGAAAGGCCGACTGAGTTTGGCCTGACCGAGCTGGAAATAAGCCAGTTGCCGCACCTGCGCGACAAAGTGTGGAACGACATCCTGTCGCCGCTTTCGAGCATCGCCCAGCGCTTTGACGCGTAACGCCCCCCCTTATAACCACCTATCTGTAGGAGCGAGCTTGCTCGCGATCTTTTGATCTTAAAAGCTCGCGAGCAAGCTCGCTCCTACAGGGTCCGTGTCGTCAGAAAAAAATCTCTCGCCGCGCCAACTGTCATATCCCCTTGAAAATTCGAAAGATCGCGAGACAAGCTCGCTCCTACAGGTAGGTTTTGGCCTGTATTTACGAACAAAACAACTGAAAATAATTTCAGTAAAGCGCCAAACCACTATTGAAGATATTTTCAGTATTGCCTAGCATTGCCTCAGCCTGACAAGAATAAATCGAGGTGTTGCTGTGCCAGAGTCAAAAGATCGAACCTATTGGCTCGACAAAGCCCAAACGCTGCCCATTGAAGGCCGGGCGTTTATTGATGGTGCTTATGTCGATGCCCAAAACCGTGCCACGTTTACCTCGTTCAGCCCCATCGACGGCGCGCCGCTGGCGTCGGTGGCGCAGTGCGCCAGTGCCGATGTCGACCTGGCCGTGGCCGCTGCCCGTCGCAGTTTTGAAGCCGGGGTGTGGTCGGACCTTTCTGCCCGTGAACGCAAAGCACTGCTGCTCAACTGGGCGCAGTTGCTCGAAGCACACACCCAAGAGCTGGCCTTGCTGGAGTCTCTGGACAGCGGCAAACCCATCGCTGACACCCTGGGCGGTGACCTGCCCGGCACGATTTATTGCCTGCGCTGGTTTGCCGAACTGATCGACAAGGTGCACGGCGAAGTACCGGCCACCGACCCGCAGTTTTTCGGCACCGTGACCCAGCAACCGATGGGCGTTGTGGCCGCCGTTGTGCCATGGAACTACCCGCTGTTGATGGCCGCCTGGAAGTTCGCCCCGGCCCTGGCCGCAGGCAACAGCGTGGTGCTCAAGCCTTCAGAAAAAACCCCGCTCAGCGCGTTGCGCATTGCCGCGCTGGCGCTGCAAGCGGGCATCCCGGCGGGCGTGTTTAACGTGCTCAGTGGCGACGGGCACACCGGCAGGGCCTTGAGCCTGCACGCGGACGTCGACTGCATCGCCTTCACCGGCTCAGGCAAGGTGGGCCGTGAAATCGCCAAAAATGCCGCCGCATCGAACCTCAAGCGCGTGTGGCTGGAACTGGGCGGCAAGTCGGCCAATATCGTCATGGCCGACTGCGCCGATATCCCCCAGGCCGCCCGCTCGGCCGCCGCCGCCATTTTCGCCAACATGGGCCAGGTGTGCAGCGCAGGTTCTCGCCTGCTGGTGCAGCGCTCCGTTGCCGACGCCCTGCTCAACGAATTGATGCACGCCACGCAGGCGTATCAGCCGGGCCACCCGCTGGACCCTGCCACCGTCACCGGCGCCATCATTGACGGCGGGCAGCTCCAGCAGATCAATCAGTACCTAGACATCGGCCGGCAAGAAGCCACCTTGCTGCGAGGCGGCCGCACCCTGCAACTGGCCGGGACGGGCGCATACCTGGAGCCGACGATTTTCCTGGCCAAGGACGCCTCGGCACGCATCGCCAACGAAGAAATCTTCGGCCCGGTATTGGTGGTGATCGTGTTCGACACGCTAGACGAAGCCATCGCCATCGCCAACCAGACCGAATACGGCCTCGCGGCGGCGATCTGGTCGTCTGATATCAACACGGTCCACACGGCCACACGCCGTTTGAAAGCGGGCACCGTGTGGGTCAATTGCTATGACGAACTGGTGGACATGAACTTCCCGTTCGGCGGCTTTAAAGAGTCGGGAAATGGCCGGGACAACTCGGTTCACGCGCTCAGCAAATACACCGAGTTGAAATCCACCATCCTGCGTTGCCGTTAAGGTGAGTCCTGTGCAAAACACTCTTTCAGCGTTACTCCCACAAAAGTGGACCGTGCCATTGCCGATGGAATACGGCCCCGGCGCCCGTCATGAACTGGCCGCCCTGTGCAATCAATTCGGCATCTCGCGGCCTTTTATCATCACCGACCAAGGCTCGTTGAACCTGCCATTCGTGGCCGAGTTGCAGCACGCCCTGAACGCTGCGGGCCTGGCCTGCGGCCTGTACGGCGGCATTGAGCCCAACCCGACCGACAGCACCATTGTTGCCGGTGCGCAGGCTTATCAGGCCTGGGACGCAGACGGCATCATCGCCCTGGGCGGCGGCAGCGGCCTGGACGGCGCCAAAGCCATCGCGTTGATTGCCCGCCAAAAGCGTTGCGAGCTGTGGGCCTTTGATTTCGATCAGCCGGTGCCCGAAGGGTTTCGTGCGCAAGACTTCCCGCCGGTCATCACCCTGCCGACCACCGCAGGCACCGGCGCAGAAACCGAAAGCACGGCCATGGTCACCGACACCCGGCGCGGCATTAAAGGTTGTGTCTGGCACCCGCTGGCGCGGCCGTCGGCGGTCATTCTGGACCCGGAACTGACCCGCAGCCTGCCCGCCAACCTTACCGCCTGGACCGGTTTCGACGCCATCATCCATGCGCTGGAAGCCTACTTTGTGCCCACCTTTAACCCGCTGAGCGACGGCGCGGCGTTGCAGGCGCTGGACTTGCTCTGGCACTCCATCGACACCGCCGTGCAGCAAGGCCAGGACCTCGAAGCCCGGGGCAAAATGCTCATCGGTTCGTGCCTGGCGGGCGTGGCCTTTCTCAAGGGCCTGGGCCTGGTGCACGCGCTGAGCCACATGGTGGGCGCGACCTACAACACCCATCACGGGCTGACCAACGCGATTATTTTGCCGGTGGTGCTGCGCTTCAACCAGGCCGAAATCAGCCCGCGGCTCAAGCCCGTGGCGCAGGTGCTGGACCTGCCCGATGCCGATTTTGAAACCTTCTACACCGCCATCTGCGCCAAGCTCGACAGCCTTAACATCCCCAAATCCTTGGCGGAACTGGGTGTGAAACACGCTGACATCGACGCGCTGGCCACCAAGTCGCTCGGCGACCCCGCACGCTTGACCAACCCCCGCGACAGCTCCCTTGAGCAACTCAAGACCCTGCTGGCACACGCCATCGACCACGCTCGCGACTGATGACCTGACACACCGAAATCCTGCTTTGTCGTGTAACCACAATAAATAAAAAAGGTGCCACCGCGATGTCTGACTCCACCCAAGCTGCGTCCAAAGGACGGCTCAATCTTGAAACACGCTCCATCGACTATGTGCCGCTGGCCGAGCGGCACGGCAAAGCCTGGCACTTGTGGCCGATCTGGTTTTGCGGCGAAGCCCACCTGACTACCCTCGCGGTGGGCATCATCGGTGTGGGCATGGGCGCCAACCTGTTCTGGTCGGCCATCGCCATCTTTTTCGGGTGCGCATTCGGCACGCTGTTCATGGCCGGGCATTCCACCCAGGGCCCGCAAATGGGCCTGCCACAACTGATCCAGTCCCGACCGCAGTTCGGCTATCTGGGCGCGCTGCTGGTGTATGTCGTGGCCATCGCCACGTACGTGGGCTACAACGCCTTCAACCAGTTGCTGGTCGGGCAAACCCTGCACGAGCTGTTCAACGCACCGGAACACGGCTCGGCCATTGCCTTCTCGCTGCTGGCGATTGTCATGGCGATTGCCGGGTACAACACCTTCCACAAGGTGCAGCGGTTTCTCGCGTTTGTGCTGATCGCGGTGATGGTGGTGTTCACCATCGGGCTGTTTTTCTTCGTCAAACTGCCTGCCGAACAATTGAGCATGTCGGGCTTCAAGGCCACGCCGTTCCTTGCGCAGTTCTTTGTGGCCGCCGCGTACCAGTTGAGCTGGGCGATTTACGTGTCGGACTACTCGCGGTATTTGCCGGCCAATATCAGCGTCAAATCGTCGTTCTGGTGGACCTACATGGGCGCCATGATTGGCGGTGTATGGATGATGCTGATCGGCGCCCTGGGCAGAACCTGGCCAAGGGCTTGGTCATGCTGGGGAACACGCTGTTCAACGGCTTTGGCGAGATCCTGTTGATTCTGGCCGTGCTCAGTTTGGTCACCAGTGCGGCGCAGAACTTTTACGGCGCCTCGATCACCCTGCTGAGCATCGCCGACACGGTTAAAAGCCAGACCTCAACGTTGCTCAAACGCATCGTGTCGATGCTGATCGTGGGCGGTACTGCCATCGCGATCGCCATGACCGCGTCGGATAACTTCGTGAAGGACTTCGGTGACTTCCTGGCGATCCTGCTGTACCTGTTCACCCCGTGGACGGCCATCAATTTGGTCGACTTCTACAAGGTGCGCCACGGTAAGTTCTCGATCACCGAGATCTTCAAGCCCAATGGCATATATGGGCGCTGGAACTGGCGAGGTATCGGCGCTTACGTCGCGGGTTTTGTGGCCATGTTGCCGTTCTCCAGCACCGGCCTGTACACCGGCTACGTCACCACCCTGCTCGACGGTGCGGACGTGAGCATGATCGTCGGGTTGGTCGTTTCGGGCGTGGTGTACTGGTGGCTGTGCCGCTCGCAGAACATCCAGCAGGAACTGTCGCAAATCGACCATCTGGACAAGGACCTCGAAGCCGGTTTACCCGCCCACTGATCACCGCGTGCACGCGGTTCACTGCCTGCCACGGGCCGTGAACCGCCACCGCGACTAATTCCTGCCACTCGCCCGACAAAAAGTTGCTAAATTGGCGCCCTGTTTTTAAGCGTCGATTTTAGTGTCGGAGAATGGATGAATGAGTGGTGACGCCGCAGTGCCTGAGCTCAAAAAGCGCCGAACCCGCATAGACCCGGAGTTGCGGCGCAAGGCGATCATCGAAGCCACCATGCAATGCATCACGCAGTACGGCCACAGCGGCTGCACGCTGGAGCGAATCTGCGCACAGGCGGGTATTTCCATTGGTTTGATCGGCCATCACTTTTCCAGCAAAGAAGAGCTGATGCTGTCGACCTACCAGGCGCTGACCGACCAGCTACGCGAAGAAACCCGCAAATATTTGGCCAACCAGAACGGCTCATCCGAAGACCGCTTGCTGGCGATTATTCGCTCCTCGTTTCGGGGGCAGATCTTCAACGAATTCATCCTCACCACCTGGCTGGGTTTCTGGGGGGCGGCGGTGTCGTCGGAGCAGTTGCGGGCGCTGAACAAAAAGCTCTACGCCGACTACCGCAAAGAACTCGAAGCGGTGTTCAACGACATCGCCCGTGAAAACGGCACCCACATCGACGCCAAAAGCGCGGCCCTGACCATCACCGCCTTGATAGATGGTTTTTGGCTGGAATGGGCCCTGGACCACAAAGCCTTCAGCTCCAAAAAAGCCGAAAAATGCTGCATCACCACCGCGCATATGTTCGTGAAAGCGGCCCAACAGCTGGCCGCTATGCCTCCAACAGGGTGAACGGCCCCTCACAATCATCCATTTCGTACGACGCTTCCCTTTCAATCCGGGGAAACATCCTAGAAACTTCCGTTCGCTTGTGCCTGTGCAATTCGGGGAATAGTCTCGGCCCATCGCTGTCAATCAGCGGTTGGGTTTAGTCGCCCGACATGTACTCGGCGCAAGGCGCCACCTCCGCGAGGCGCTTTTTTTCGGCCTGCGTTTTATGGTGGCCGTGCGCAGGGCGCCCTTGTGGCGCGCCGGTTTCCGAGTGCACCGGTCGACTAACCTGCGCATGGCTGCCACCCATTCGTTTAGTCGCGATAGGGCCAGCTCCATTTAAGCCTCGGAGTTGTACCCATGAAAAAAATTGTTCCTGATCCCCCAGCTTTAACCCCGCAAACTGCTGCTCAGTGCGCGGCATTGTCGTTAGACCGTGCGGCCACCGAACGCGCCCTCGATTACTACCTGCACGACCATAAGCCTCCACGGCACGTGGATCAGGCCACGTATGCCATCCCGGACAGTGTCAATTTAGAAGCGGCTTTGGCCCAGG
>Ga0302347_1000501_pt1 | contig 61214 bp, 46 predicted proteins | sample PhyWR1_FD_202178 | JGI IMG/M metagenome (GOLD analysis project Ga0302347, IMG submission 202178) | Leaf surface microbial communities from wheat plants in UC Gill Tract Community Farm, Albany, California, United States - DLSL W.R1 (v2)... | ecosystem: Host-associated > Plants > Phyllosphere >... | reverse complement strand
CTCGCGATGGGGTCGATGCGGTGTCACTTAATCACCGTGTCGATGCCATCGCGAGCAAGCCCGCTCCCACCAGTTGGGTGATGCTTACAGGTCTTGCAGAATATCCGCCATGTCGTCGGCGTGTTCTTCCTCTTGCGCCAGGATGTCTTCAAAGATCCGGCGTGTGGTCGGGTCTTTGTCGCCGATGTACTGGATGATTTCACGGTAGCTGTCGACCGCAATCCGTTCAGCGACCAAGTCCTCGTAGACCATTTCTTTCAGGGTCTTGCCCGCCACGTACTGCGCATGTGCGTTTTTGGACAGCAGGTCCGGGTTGAACTCCGGCTCGCCGCCCAGTTGCACAATGCGCTCGGCCAGTTTGTCGGCGTGTTCCATTTCCTGGTTGGCGTGCTCCAGAAACTCGTCGGCAGCCACGCTGGCCTTGAGCCCGTTGGCCATGAAGTAGTGGCGTTTGTAACGCAGCACGCACACCAGTTCAGTGGCCAGGGATTCGTTGAGCAGCCGCAGGATTTCTTCGCGGTTGGCGTGGTAGCCCTCGGTGACGGCACCGTCTTCGACATTTTTGCGAGCGCGGTCGCGCAGGGTGTTTTTATCGGTCAGATGGATCTCGGTCATTTCTATCTCCTCACTAATCCGGTGGCCGCTTCGCTCTGTTGGCGAGGTCGGTTCGTTAGTTGTGAGTTCAGCGCGCCGAGAAAGTTTTATCTATTTTCGACCGGTCTGGATTTACCCAGCGGTGTCGTCCAGCGCTCAGACAAAATCACCCCGCCCAGGGTCAACGCGCCGCCGATCAGGTGGAAGATATGCAGTTGCTCCTTGAGCACGACCGCCGCAATCAGCGCCGTAATCAGTGGCAGCAAGTTGAAAAACAGCGACGTGCGGCTCGGGCCGAGGGTGGCCACAGCCTTCATCCAGGCCAGCGGCGCGAGCATCGAGGCGAGGATGCAGGCGTACATCACCAGGCCGATGTTGTGCACGCTGGGGCCCATTTTGGGCGACAGCAGGTACATCGGAAACAACACCACAATGGCCACCAGCACTTGCAGGTAGAGCATCTGCAACGGCGGCAGGCGCAACTGCCACTTTTTCAGCAGGGTGCTGTAAATCGCATACGCCAGGGTGGCGACCAGCATCATCGCGTCGCCCAGGTTCAGACCGTGGGCGAGCAACACGCTCAAACTGCCGCTCGACACCACCACCAACACCCCGACAAACGACAGGACGGCGCCCACCAGCGCGCCACGGGTCAGGCGCTGGCCCAGGCTGATGATCGACATGGTCAGCACCATCAGCGGCATTAACGAGAGGATGATGCCCATGTTGGTGGCCGAGGTGAGTGCAGCGGCGAAGTACGCCAGGCTCTGGTAAACCGCCATGCCGAGCACGCCGAGGATAAAAATCTTGCCCAGGTTGGGGCGGATCACCGACCAGTTGGCGATCACCGGCTTGAGCATGAACGGGGTAAACAGCAGCCCGGCCAGCAACCAGCGGTAAAAGCCGATCTCGGACGGGAAGATCGCCCCGACGGCCAGTTTGTTGACGACGGTATTGCCGGCCCAGATCAAAATGGCCAGCAGCGGGAAAGCGTATTGCATCAGAAACAACCACAGGGTGAGTAAGCGGCAATTATCCGCTTGTCTGTCTGCACGCCTATACTGCGATCCAGCCAACCTCCGCTTGAATCCAGACAGCATGCGCAAAAAATTGATTTGTGTTCCCGAGTTCGAGCAACTGCCCGCGCCGGTGTACTTTCGGTATGCCGAGTTTGATGCCGACAGCCATTCCACGCCTCATCTGCACAGCTGGGGGTCGCTGGGTTATGTGTCCAACGGCGTGATGCGCTACGAGGTCGGCGGGCGACGCTTTATGTCGCCGCCGCAGTACGCACTGTGGGTGCCGCCCAATACCGAGCATAGTTCCTACAACTCTCATGCGATTGTTTACCGCTCGGTGTATCTGGATGCCGTGCTGTGCGAACAATTGCCCCGTGAGCCGGTGACGCTGGTCATCAGCGATATCCTCAAAAGCATCCTCAGCGACTTTGCCCGCCGCGACATTCACATCCCGCAGACCGAAGCGGATATCCGTCTGGCCCAAGTGCTGGTGGACCAACTGCAACAAGCCCCGGTGCACCAGTGTTATCTGCCCTATGCCAGCCATCCGGGGTTACAACGGGTGCTCGAAGCCTTGCAGGCCCAGCCCGGCGATAATCGGCCGCTGGGCGAATGGGCAGAGCAGGCGCATGTTAGCGAACGCACCCTGGCGCGCTTGTTTGTGCGTGAACTGGCCATGAGCTTTGGGGAGTGGCGCCAGCGCCTGCGTTTTCTGGCCGCGATTGAGGCGCTGGAATCTACCCGCAGCGTGCAAGACGTCGGATTTGACCTGGGTTACAGCACGTCTTCGGCGTTTATCGCGATGTTTCAGCGCCAGGCCGGGTGCTCGCCAGAGCAGTATCGACGGCAGTTACGCCCGCGTTAAGCACGTCGTCGGTAGCTGTAACAGAGTTTGTCTACACTGTGATGAACGTCGCTGCCACCCGGTGCGGCCATAAGGAGAAAACTCCATGAAGATGCTGCGTGTTCCTCTGCTGCTGATGGGTTTACTGCTGTGTTCGCACAGTTTTGCTGACACCGCTCAACAAAACAAAATGACCACCTGCAACGCTGACGCCAGCGCCAAAGCCCTCAAGGGCGATGAGCGCAAAGCGTTTATGAGCAACTGCCTCAAGGCCACTCCGGCGGCCACTACCCCGCAAGAGCGCATGAAAAACTGCAACGCCACCGCCACCACCCAAGCCCTCAAGGGCGATGCGCGCAAAGCCTTTATGAGTGACTGTCTGAAGAAAAAATAATTGGCATCTTGTGGGAGCGGGCTTGCTCGCGATTGGGACGGCGCAGTGTTACTGAAAGAACGTAGCGTTTGTATCGCGAGCAAGCCCGCTCCCACAGGGAACAACAGCAAGTTTCCGTCAGTCACATTTTGTAGTGATCCCCGCTGAAGGCTGGCAGACTGCCCATCCTTTTTGCGCTGCTTGTTTTGAGGCTGTATGCCATCGTTTTCTCAGCGTCACATTTTGTTCGCCAGTTACATCATCATCGCTGGCAGTCTGTTACTGGTCTTTCCGTTGCGCCTGTTGCCCAGCCTGCTCGCGGGTTTGCTGGTGTTCGAGTTGGTCAACATGCTCACCCCGCAACTGCAACGCCTGATCGCCGGGCGCCGTGCGCGCTGGCTGGCCGTGGCCTTGCTGGGCACGCTGGTGGTCAGCTTTTTGGCGTTGATCTTTGCCGGTGCCATCAGCTTTTTGCTGCATGAAGCGGAAAACCCCGGCGCCTCGCTGAACAAATTCATGGTGGTGGTCGACCGGGCACGCGGGCAATTGCCGCCGTTTCTGGACGGTTATCTACCTGCCAGCGCGGCAGAATTTCGGGTCGCCATTGGCGACTGGATGAACAAACACCTGAGCGAACTGCAACTGGTGGGCAAAGACGCGGCGCACATGTTTGTGACCTTGCTGATCGGTATGGTGCTGGGGGCGATCATGGCCTTGCAGCGTATCCCTGACGTCAGCCGCCGCAAGCCGCTGGCCGCGGCGCTGTTCGACCGTCTGCACCTGCTGGTGCAAGCGTTTCGCAATATCGTTTTTGCACAGATCAAAATCGCCCTGCTCAACACGGTGTTTACCGGGATTTTTCTGGCGCTGGTATTGCCGATGTTTGGCGTCCACCTGCCGCTGACCAAAACCCTGATCGTGCTGACCTTTTTGCTGGGCTTGTTGCCTGTGATCGGCAACCTGATCTCCAATACCCTGATCACCATCGTCGGCTTGTCGCTGTCGATCTGGGTGGCGGTGGGCGCGTTGGCGTACCTGATTGTTATCCACAAGCTGGAATACTTTTTGAACGCCAAAATCGTCGGCGGGCAGATCAGTGCCAAATCGTGGGAGCTGTTGCTGGCGATGCTGGTGTTTGAAGCCGCCTTCGGCCTGCCCGGCGTGGTGGCCGGGCCGATCTACTACGCGTACCTGAAGAGCGAGCTCAAGCAGATGGAGCTTGTCTGAATCTGTGTAGGAGCGAGCTTGTCTCGCGATCTTTTGATCTTTGAACAGATCGCGAGGCAAGCTCGCTCCTACAGTTTTGAAGGCTCAATTAGCCGTAACGCTTTTTAGCCTCAATCGCCAAACCGCTGCCGATGCTGCCGAAGATGTTGCCTTCTACATGGCGTGCATTGGGCAGCATGGCCGAGACGCTCTGGCGCAAGGCCGGAATGCCGCTCGAACCACCGGTGAAGAACACGGTGTTCACTTGCTCAACTCCCACACCGGCATTGCTCAGCAATTGCGTCACGCTGTTGCGGATGCGTTCGAGCTGGTTGTCGATGGCGGCTTCGAACAGCGCCCGGCTCAGGTCTACGCTCAGGCCGGCTTCAACTCGGTCCAGCGGCACATGGCGGCTGTCGCTGTGGGTCAGTTCGATTTTGGTTTCTTCGATTTCCATCGCCAACCAGTGGCCCGCGCGCTGTTCGATCAACTTGAACAGGCGGTCGATGCCGCCGGTGTCTTCGATGTCGTAACGCATACTGCCCAGCGCCAGTTGGGATTTTTGCGAGTACACCGAGTTGATGGTGTGCCAGGTCGCCAGGTTCATGTGGTGGCTGGTGGGCATGTAGGCGCCGCTTTTCATGCGGCTGCCGTAGCCGAACAACGGCATCACGCCTTGCAGGCTCAGCTGTTTATCAAAGTCTGTACCGCCCACGTGCACACCGCCGGTGGCCAGAATGTCGTCGTGGCGGTTGTCCAGGCCGCGACGCTCGGGCGACAAACGCACCAGCGAGAAGTCAGAAGTACCGCCGCCGATGTCGACGATGAGCACCAGCTCTTCGCCCTCTATGGTCGACTCGTAGTCGAAAGCGGCCGCAATCGGTTCGTACTGGAACGAGACTTCCTTGAAACCGATGGCGCGGGCGACGTCTGCCAGGGTGTTTTCGGCTTCCTGGTCGGCCAGCGGGTCTTCATCGACGAAGTACACCGGGCGACCCAGCACCACCTCTTCAAACTCCCGACCGGCGGCAGTTTCGGCGCGCTTTTTAAGCTGGCCGATAAACAGCCCCAGCAGGTCCTTGAACGGCATGGCCGTGCCCAGCACGCTGGTGTCGTGCTTGATCAGCTTGGAACCCAGCAGGCTTTTGAGCGAGCGCATCAAGCGGCCTTCGTAGCCTTCCAGGTACTCATGCAGCGCCAGACGGCCATACACCGGGCGGCGTTCTTCAATATTGAAGAACACCACTGAGGGCAGGGTGATCTTGTCGTCCTCCAGCGCAATGAGGGTTTCCACGCCGGGGCGTAGCCAGCCGACAGTGGAGTTGGAGGTGCCGAAGTCGATGCCGCAGGCACGGGCTGGAGAGGCGCTTTTCATGTCTTTCAAGTTCCGGTTAAAAAACGGCCGCGCAGTGTATGCCAGTCGCTCAAAGAATCGAAGGGCGACGAATCGTTAATTCGCAGGTTTTAATCCACTTGAAAGACTATCCTTCACCCCCAAACTCTCAGACATTGGCGTGGTAGCCATTGGGCTGCCGATAAACTTTTGCTGCGCTGTCCAGTCACAAGATTGAGACCGGTCAATAGACAGACCGGTCGACCAGAGCATTCTGGGGCATTGTGCGGCGCGATTTTGATAACGGATGGTGAGCCTTACATGGACTTCAAAGACTATTACAAGATCCTGGGTGTCGAGCCCACGGCTGACGACAAGGCGATCAAGACCGCCTATCGCAAGCTGGCGCGCAAATATCACCCGGATGTGAGCAAGGAAAAAGACGCCGAGGAGAAATTCAAGGACGTCAATGAGGCGTATGAAGCGCTGAAAAGCGCCGATAAACGCGCCGAATACGATGAAATGCGTAAATACGGCCAGCATGGCCAGCCCTTCCAGGGGCCGCCGGGCTGGCAAGGCCACGCGGGCGGTGGCTTCGAGGATCAAGGCGATTTTTCAGACTTCTTCAGCTCGATCTTCGGATCGCGCGGCGGCGGCTTTGGTGGGCAATCTGGCCGCAGTGCGGGCCGTCGTGGGCAGGATGTTGAAATGGAATTGCCGATTTTCCTTGAAGAAACCCTGTCCGGCGAATCGAAGCCCATCAGCTTCCAGATCGGCGGCGTGAGCAAGACCCTCAACGTTAAAATCCCGGCCGGTGTGACCGACGGCGAGCGCATTCGCCTTAAAGGCCAGGGCGGCCCGGGTGTGGGCGGCGGGGCCAATGGTGATCTATACCTGATCATTCGTTTTGCGCCGCACCCCAAGTTCGACGTAGAAGGCCACGACCTTGTCATCACCGTGCCGGTGGCACCGTGGGAAGCTGCGTTGGGCACCAAGGTGCAAGTACCGACCTTGACCAGCAAGCTGAACCTGACCGTTCGTCCGGACAGCCAGTGCGGTCAACGTTTGCGCATCAAGGGCCACGGCCTGGCAGACAAAAAAGGCCAGCGCGGCGATTTGTACGCCCAATTGAAAGTGGTCATGCCTAAAGAAAGTGATGAGGCGGCCAAAGCCCTGTGGCAAGAACTCGCCGACAAAGCAGCATTCGACCCGAGAGCCCAATGGAGTAATTGATCATGAGCAGCACCCTGATCGTTCAGCTGGACATGGAAAGGTTCTGCGAAGAGGCCAATATCCCGGCCACTTACGTGATAGAGATTGTCGAACACGGAATTATCGAACCTCAGGGCCACACGCCAGACGTGTGGCGTTTTGCCGACTATGAGCTGTCTATTGCAAGGCGTGCGGCCAAGCTGCACCAGGACCTGGAGATTGAGTGGGAAGGGGTGGCGCTGGCGCTGGAACTCATTGATGAGGTCAAGCAGTTGCGCGTCGAGAACCAGCGGCTCAAGCATCGGCTGGCGCGTTTTGCGGTGGATTGATCGCACAGGGTTCCACGCTCTGTCGCCGGGAATACATAAGTACCGCTAGCACCGGTAAGCGGCTCGTTAACGTGATGACCTGTCCCCCTCTTTCAGGTCATCACGATGATAGTTCCCTCCACGCCGCCTGCCGGCGGCACGCTGCCCGACCACGATCAGGCGCTGACGGCTGTTGATGAGTTTTCGGCGCTGGCCAAAGAGCGCATGCCGGGCTGGTTGTTGTCAGCCGACAACGAGCTCAAGCCCAAGGTCATTCAGGCTCTGCTCAATCATCACCGCGATGAAGCAGCGCTGGCCACGCGGATCAAGGCCATCACGTCCCCTGTGGTGTTTGCCCGGCCTCTGCTGATCAAGGCACTCACAGCTGTGCGGCTTACCGGGTTTGATGTCGATCGCAACGTTCTGGTGCGCATCAAGCGCCTGTCGCTTAACCCCTTGGGCGATGCGATTAAAGACCCTGTGCAGTTCTTGTTGCCCAGGTCATTGATTCCGATCGTCAACACAACTCACATGACGTTGCTTGAAGCGGCGTTGCAGAACGTGTCGAGCGCCGAACTGAGTGCTGAGCTGGGCGGTGAGGCGTTTATTCTGGAACGCAGCGACAGCCAGGCGCGCTCGCCATTGGACCCGTTGCAATTTGCCAACCTGTGCCGGTCCCTGAACCTGGGCGAGCAGTACCAGCGTTATCTGAAAACCGTGTTCCCTGCTGTGGAAACCACGGGGGCTGATTTGCTCCCCGGCAGTATTGCCACCGAGTTTATTGCTCATGAAAAAAGCCGCCTCGCATGGCTGAGCTACAAGGCGTTCCTGGGCAACGCTATTAGTCGGGCGGGTCACACCTTGTTGCAGCAGTGGCTGGGGGGCGAGGCCCAATTGCGTTGGGGCGCGAGGGAGGTGCGGGTGTGCAGCCTCAGCCTGTTGTCGATCAAACTCGACAGTGGCAGCTACGGCCCGTGCCCGTTGTACGGTGCCTTGCTGTTTATCGGCAAGGCCAGGGCGGGCGAAACCGCGCTGCCCTGCATGGTGTACATGCCCCACGACAAAGAGCGGCCACTGTTTGAATACCCTTCACTGGAGCACTTCAATAAGCAGTTGGCCCTTCGCCTGCGTGAAACAGGCCCGCGCATGGCGCTAAAAAAGACGGTGGAGTTGCGTTATCAGTCGGCATTGATGACGCAGTTGCAGCGTGCGTTGCGTTTCAAAGGGCTCACGACATCCGGCGTGCCGGTTAATGAATGGCATCGTGCGCCTCAATTGAACATTGCCCTGCGCGATACCGGTGAGCCGCCCTGGTTTGCCTTGTACCGCCAGTATTCGACCTTGACCCTGAACAACGCCCGCGCTCTGGTTGTGCCCACCGATCATGAAGCTGCAGAGTCCTTTGCCCAGCGCGTCGCCTCTTTGTTTGAAAGCGGTCAACCCGTGTTCAACCTGGCGGCTTTTTTTGTGCCGGGGCTGGGTGAAATGCTGATGCTGGCCACGGCGGTGCAATTACTGTCCGAGCTCTATACCGGGGTGGAGGACTGGAGCCATGGTGAGATCAAAGAGGCGATTGCGCACTTTGGTTCCGTGGCGCAAAACCTGTTGGTGATGGGCGTTGGGGCACGTGCCAGTTCGGCATGGGCTTCGCTCAAGCCGCCACTGAACCATCCCGCGCTGTTGAACAAGATGGCGCCAGTTCTCGAGGCGAACGGAGATAAAAAGCTGTTCAAGGTCGACCTCACGCCCTACCGCAGCAAGGTCATGATTGACCCGCATCTGGAGCCTGATGTCCAAGGCATTTACCGCGTTGATGAGCGTCAGTACGTCCACATCCAGGGGCATGCGTATGAAGTTCGTTTCGACGTTGGCAAGCAGCGCTGGCAGGTGCAGCACCCCTTTCGCGCCGACACTTACACCCCGATCCTCGAACATAACGAACACGGAGCCTGGCAGTTGGCGCTGGAGCGACCGGCCGAGTGGAACACTGCGCAGGCGTTGCACAGGGCATGGCCTTATAAATACCCGCTAAGCGAAGCAAAAATCGAGCAGGTCAGCCGCATTGTCAGCCCCCATGAGCGTGCGCTTCGCTGGAGCCACGTCCAGCGAGAACGCCCGCCAGGTCTGGTACTCGATACCCTCGAGCGCTTCAAAATGGCAGAGGAAGCCGAGCAATTGATCGCCCGGCTGCAAGCCCCGCAAACAGTGCGCTGGGAAGACAGTCCGGACATTCTGCACCTGATGCTTAAACTGCCCGGCTGGCCAGCAGGGCGCGGCGTTCAACTACTGGGCGCCGAGGGCAAGGTGCTGTCCTATGTATCGCTGAACGGGCGTAGTGCCCAGGACTTGCGCATCGTCAGCGCAGACCTTGCACGTGACGGCCTGTTCAAAACCATCGCCTCCCTGATCCCCCAGGCCGATGCCACGGCGTTGCTCGGGGCCGCAGCGGTCACGCCCGAACAGCGCACCACCGCACTGGCCGAGCGCGTCGCATACTTCGCGAAAACGCAGAAACAAGCCTTGTTCAACCTGCGTTATGCGCGCAGCGAACATTTTTCTGATGGCTTGATGGCGACTATTCACCAGCAATACCCGAGCTTGCCCACCCGTGTGGTCAGTGAAGTGATTGAGCGGGCGAGCGTTAGCGAAATCAAGAGCTTTGACGCTCTGCGAAAAGTGCCCCTGCGCCTGGCCGAAGAGCTGCGTTTGTATGCCCATGAGGTGAAAACCGCCCGGGCGCTGGAAGGCTGTTTTCTGGACGTAGCAGACCCGACACTCAGTCTTAAGCTGATCACGGCGTTTTTTGCGCAGACGGAGCGGGGCAGACACTATCTGGACAAAGACCCCGTACTGTATCGGCGGCGAACCGACCCGACGTTGACTGCGTTGCAGGCACAGCATGCCTTGGGTTTGATGAAGGGGGACCGGGGCTTGCGCAATGATTTCGCGCTGCATGTACACAACCACCCTGAGCAAACGCGCACTGCGTTGGGCTTACAGCCGATCAAACCCTGGTTCAAGTCACCCATGCGCCTTGCCAATGGGCGGCTGGGTTATCCGTTGAGCGGGGAGCGCGGCACAGCGCGCACGGGGCTACTGGTTCGTCGCGTACAAGACCTTTATCCGACCTACACCCGTGAGCAATGTCTGGAACTGGTCAGCGCCCTGGAAACCCGCAAGGTGTGGCCAGAGGCCGAACTGGCGCGGCTTCAGCTGGAGCGGGAGGCTCTGGATGATGCTTTACGCACATGGTGCAGCGTGCCGCTGCCCGAGCATTCTGTTGCCGCGCGGCGGGATGTCTTGCCGGGCACCATCAAGCGCGCCGTCAGCCATGCAATTCGACGTGCCTGGCGCCGGGAAAGCTACGTGCAGGAAGGTTCGGGCGGCATGCCGGGCTACCTTGAGGCCGGGCGACTGTCGCCTGCAGATTTACCTGACATGCGCGGCTACATGCTTGACCTGAGCGGTATGCCTGCCGGTGACTTGCCCAAGCTTGTCGGTGACTTCAGCCATATCTCGGTGCTGGTCATGGATGACATGGCCTTGACCAGCGTGCCTGAGCAATTTTTGCAGAGTTTCCCTCAGGTGCGCTGGCTGTCGATGCAACACAACCAGCTTAAAAGCGTGCCGTTGGCGCTCACTGAAATGAAACGCCTGCAAAAGCTCGACCTGAGCCATAACGCCATCGAGTTGACCGCCGAGGGGGTCAAGACATTGGCTGAGCGGGTGAACATCAAGGAGCTGGACCTGTCCGACAACCCATTGGGCTTGCCGTTGGATGTCAGCGGCCTTGAGCAGTTGCGATACCTCAACCTACGCCGTACACACGCGACAGAGTGGCCGGTGGGGGTTGAGACAGTGCTCACCCTCAGGAGCCTGGATTTGCGCGATAACGCTATCGGCGTGATCCCCGATGCGGCGCTCAGCAGCCCGTCACACCTGGGCGAGGTGACCTACCTGCATGGCAACCCGCTGGTCCCCGCATCGCAAGAGCGACTGGATCTGTATGTCAGACGCACCGGTATCAGCATGGGCGACACCTCGGCGCGCGTCCCCCACAGCGTGACCGATCAACCCCAGCATGCCTGGTTATTAAGCGGTGTTGATGACAGCGCTGCCAGGCGTACAGCGATCTGGAAGAACCTTGAGCAGGACCCGTTTGCTGAAGACTTGCGCGGGTTTTTGGGCGGGCTGCGCGACAGTTCCGAATACGTCAATGAGCGTACGCGCGCGGCATTTGCCAAACGCGCCTGTGCTGTCTTGCAAGCACTGGGGGAGAGCAACGAGTTGCGAGAGACGCTGATCGCGCGTATCCGCATAGGGTCAACCAGTGCGGAGTCGAGTGCGTTGACCTTCAGTGACTTTGAGCTATTGACGTCGGTTGCGCAGGCGAAGGCTGCGGCCGATCAGTCGGGCAATGAGCATGCGCTGTTGCGCTTGGCTCGCAGTGTGTTCCGCCTGGATCAGGTGGAAGGCTGGGCCCAGCATTTGCAAAATGAACGGCTGGCTTACCGCTTTTTGGACGGCATGGGGGCCCAAGATGTCGTGCAATTGCAAGACCTGCGTCTGGTATTGCGCATCGCGCTGGCCAAGCTCCTGCAATTACCGGCGCAACCCAGTGCCGAGGCGTTTGAGAGCTTGCCTTCTGTCCCGGCATCGGGGCTGGAGAGCATACGCCGGGCAGTGTTGCGCGACGAAGCCTCGGGTAGCCAATTACTGGACTTCATCGCCAGTCGGGACTTCTGGGTGACGTTCTTGAAAAGCAAATACCGCGACCGGTTTACCCAAGTGCGCAATACGTACATCAGCCAGTGCGATCAATTGGAATTTGGCGAGCGTGCACTCTCCGATGAGCTCTTCCAAAGCAGCCAGGAAGTGATCAGGTCAGCCCATAACGCGGCACAAAGCGAGTTGCTCAAAGAACTGACCCGCCAGGAAATGGCAGACCACCCGTTTTAACGCGTAAGACGTGTCTCGAACCCAAGGCGCGCACTGACCCGCGCTTTTGGTTTTTTACTCGCCAGTCCATATATAGATAGCCCTTGAACGCCGCTGCCACTGGATAACCTGATGACTCATTCCATTCATCCAGGTAATCCCGATGCCCGATTCTCCAATACCCCAGCCTTCTGGTAATCCGCCTGTCGCTGTCAAAGGCAAGCACGATGAGTTCATCAAAAAATCTATCCCAGATCACCTGATTACCCTCTCACCCGCTCGACGCAAGGCGCTCAAAGGTGCCAATCCCGAGGCGGTGCAGTGGTACTCGACGGTGACTGCCGAACAGCGAGTCGAGCTGCAAAAATTGGTCGTGGCCCGGATCAAGGCGCAGGGCAAGCTCGACAAAACCATGGGCAAGATCCTGCCCCTCACAGATTTTGCCAGGCCGCTGCTTGAGGCCGCGTTGAAAGACATCGGTCATACGATGGACGTTAACGAGGTGTATCTACGGCTTTACAGCACTGTTGAGAATGACGATTTCGGCGTTTCCGAGGCCTTTGGCGTTCGCACGATGTCATTGCTGCAGGCCGCGCTGCACAACTTCGAAGAGGTCGAAACCGGCGACGGGCATTTCACCGATGACTCCGGCTTCATCTCGCGGCCCGATGAGCAAGGGCATTTCAAACCGTATGTCACGCTCCTCTCGATTCAGGCGTTTGTTCAGCTGTGCCGATCCCTGGATCTGGGCACGTTGTACCAGACCTACTTGAAGACTTTTCTTGATTCAAAAAGCGAGATTTATCAGTCCCTGCTGCAATCGCACTTTATGGATCACCATAAATCGGCGCTGATGGCAGATGCCTATGTGGCCATGCTCAAGGGCGATATCACCGTTGAGCATTTCAAGATGCTGTTGGTGGTCATATCGGGACCTCAGCCGGCGAGAATCGAAGGGAAGCAGGTCTGGTACCGATCTGTCCGTTTGTGGGATATGACCCTCAGGGGCTGTGTGGTGTTTGAGCCGCGGATCAAGTTCTTTCCCGCGTCATGGATCATCGTCTGGATCCCTGGTGATCCGCATCATCCGCTCAAGTACTACCCGTCACATGATGCCTTTCAGGCCGAGTTGACGAAAAAACTGACGCCCGAACGCCTGACAGTACCCAGAAGCTCTGAACTCACAGCTTATCAGCGGTTTCTGAGCCAGTTCATCGACCAGAACAAGCATCCGGAGTATTACAACCGCCTGACCGGGCCGTTGCCCCACGCACCCGTGCAGCCCTTGGCGCTGCCTGGCGGCAGGGTGACGGAGGACGGTCGCTGGCCCCATTGGGCCAACTCGCCAGTGGACCTGCATACATACACGTCGCACATGCCGCCAGGCGGCGCGGGGACGGGGTCGAGTATCAGGGACAAGTCGCCAGTGGATCTGCCTGACTACACGGCACGGGTACTGTTGGCTGTGCCCCCGGTTTACGTCGGCGTGGTACCGCTGAACCCTCGCGATGAGTGGTACCAGCCGGATCTGTGGCAACACTTATTGGAGGTCATGATCAAGAAAAGCCTCGCGGATGGGCGATGCCTGGCGATTTCCACTGAAGATGCCGATACCGCCTACCTGATTCGGCGCACGTCGCACTACTTCAACTTGTTTACGCTGGTGCTCAATACGGTGTCATTCGTCGTGCCGGAGCTGGGGCTGGTCATGCTGTCGGCCATGGCCGTTCAACTGTTGCACGAAACCATAGAGAGCATCGTTGATTGGTCTGCGGGGGATGTACGGTCCGCCTGGGCGCACTTCTCAGATGTCATTGAAAATCTCGCTATTGCTGCTGCGGGAGCTGTGGTTGCCCATTTCACGGTGAGCCCGGTCATTCAGAAACTCAAAACCATCACGTTGCTCAACGGCAAGACGCGCCTGTGGAAACCCGAGCTTGCACCCTATGAGCGCTCACAAGGTGTCCCGTCGAGTTCGCGGGCCAATGAAGCAGGTCTGCACGTGGTCGGGGAGCAAGAGGTCCTGCCCCACGAAGGCAAACACTATGAACTCAACACGGACCCCGTCACCGGTGAGTACCGGACTCAGCACCCCACGCGCAGCGACGCGTATCAACCGGTGTTCCGGCACAACGGCGAGGGTGTCTGGGTACATGAAACCGAGCAGCCCCTGACCTGGAGTGACGAGACCCTCAGGCAGCGCCTGGGCACTGTGACAGAGGGGTTCAGCGACGCTGAATTCAGGCAGGCGCTGCGCATTAGCGATGTGTCCTTTGATGATCTGCGGCGTATGTACGTCGACAACGAGCCCATTCCCGCCGCGCTCAAAGACACGCTCAAACGCTATGCCGCCAACTCCAAGGCTCGCGGTGTCGGCCCGCACATCCTGGCCGGGCGAATGCCGCGCGAGACGTGCACCTTTGCCGTGACCTTTACCCTCGAATTACCACGCTGGCCACAGAACGTCGCGTTTGAGGTGTATGAGGCCGCGAGCCCGCTCACGACCGCCAAACGGTTTGGCAATGCTCAGGCCACCGGGGCAGACGTCATAAAAATCAGCGACGTTGAGCTGATGAGCGGAAAGTTGCCCGAACGCGTGGTCGACCGCTTCTCGCGCTCCGAACTTGAGCAGTTGCTGGGCGAATCGGTGCCTTTTGAGGAGCAGGAGCGTGTTCAGATGCTCAGGGAAAAACTGGCCACGCACGCCTCAGATAACGCCGGGCGTTTGTTTGAGAGCATCTTCAATGATGTTATCCCTGTGAATGACCCCGATGCCGCAGCGCTGGGGTTGATTCAGCGGGCTTACCCGCGGTTGACCACGACGCGCATTCGCGGCTTGCTGGCTGACGCGTCACCGGCTGAAAAAGCGGTGTTACAGCAAGGCAAAATCCCGATGAAGCTCGGACTCAATGCCTTGCATGTTCAGCGCGCGATGCGCATTGAGCAGGCGTATCTGGGGCTTTACCTGGATGAGATGGTCAGCGCCGATACTGAGATTTTGGTGATGAACTCTTTGGAGGCACTGCCCGGCTGGAAAGATGACTTGCGCCTTGAGGTGCGTGATGGCAACCGCGACGGCACGTTGCGAAGCCAGTACGGCGCCGAAAACGCCAGCCAGCGAAAAGTGTTGGTCAGGGATGCCGATGGCCGTTACGAGACATTCGACTCACAGGGGCAGTCTTTGCACGGGCAGGATGATTTTATTGCCAGCTTGCAGTACGCGTTGCCGGATGCGCACCGCACCTCAATTGGTTTGCCGCATACCGGTCAGGGCGAAGCGCTAAAAGTGTTATTGCGCGAACATGCCATTACACGATCGCGCTTGCGCCAATTGCTGAAAATACCGCCCGACGAGTTACCGTTTTTCAAGTCGCCGGTTCGTCTGTCGCCCAAGCGTTCAGGCTACCCGTTGAGTGGTCGGGGTGTTGGCGAGGCAGCGGCCCACCTCAAGCTTCAGGCGCTTAAAGAGCGCTTCAGGGCGCTGTACCCGGAGAAGACCGTGCAGCACCGCTGGGACCCGGCCAGCCCTGACATTTACACCGACTTCCTGGAGTTCCAGCGTGTGCACGGGGAGGCCACCGAAGAGAAAATCAGCCTGCTTGAGCAGGAGTTCCGGCAGATGGATGCCAGCCTGAATCAATGGATCCGTTCACCGATCAACGATCAGCCACTGCCGCCACGGTTGACACGGGAACAGGGTCAGGTAATTCGTCTCCGTCAGCACATCCACAAGACACTCACTGCTGTTTGGCAGAAGGCCACTCATCTGGCGGTACGTGAAGCGGGCCGCGAGTTGGGGTTCAGCATCAATTTTGAAGACGTGCCAGGGCTGGGTGAGGTACTCGGCACGCTGCCACCGCTGGAGGCCAACTTTGATCATGTCCGGGATATCAATCTCAATGGGACCGGTGTGACCGATTCGATCGATGGTTTTCTGTCAAATTTTGAGCGCATACGCTCGTTGCAAGCTGATAAAAATCGACTGACGCGTCTACCTGAGGCGTTGGGCTCCATGCGCAACCTGGCGTTTCTGGTCCTGACTGAAGGCACTGTACACCTGACAGAGAGCGGCATCGCCGCCTTGAGGGAATTGACCCTGCTGGAACGTTTGGGGCTTTCGCTTAATCCGTTAGGGTTAGCTCCGGACATCAGCCGCATGCCTGCCCTGGAGGTTCTCGAGCTTTCTCAATGCGAGCAGCGCAACTGGCCGACCGGGTTGTTTGATCAGCCACGGCCCGAGACATTCAGCTTGAACCTTACCGCCAACGAGCTGACTGATATTCCCGATGTTGAGCCGGGTTCTGATCAGGCCAGAACATTGGCCAGAACCCGGTTGAGCCGCCATCGAGTTTCAGATGCCGTGCTGGAGAAATACAACGCCTACAAAACCTCTGTCGGCATAGACCCCGAACGCATCAACCCACCTTCAGGCGTGCAGGGGCGACGCCAATGGACCCGCGGGCCGGGTGTCAAAGACAAGGCTGAGAAGCAGGCGCTTTGGGACCGTTTAGAACAGGCTCACGGCTCGGAACCGTTTTTCAATGAGCTGGCCCGGCAAGGGGATGACCTGCGCAACAGGCCTGATGACTTTAAGCTCAACATGCAAACCCGGGTCTGGCAAATGCTCGAAGTCATGGATGAAAGCGTGGCCGTGCGCGAAAAGCTGTTCACTATGGCCAATGCGCCTATTACCTGTACGGACGCCGGGCTGCAGGTGTTTAACGCCATGGGAGTCGAAGTGTTGCTGTATGAGGCATTGCGCCTGGAACCCATCGATCTGGCCCTGAGCAAGCTCGAACTGTTTAATCTGGCGCGTGGTCGGGCTCGTCTGGATCAACTGAGCCGGATTGCCCGGGCGCGAGTGCGTGAGTTAGTGGCGCAAGGTCGCCCATTTCCAAAATACGATGCGCAGGACCTTGTTATTCCCCAGTTTGATGCTCAAGGCAATCGGTTGAAAACGATCGACGAGGTGGAGATCCATCTCGCCTACACCACCTTGCTGGCCAAGCGTCTGGACCTGCCTTGGCAGTTGGAAATGTTCTTCGCCGAGCCCGACGTGACCCCCGCCATGCTTGACGCTGCGTACAGCCAAGTGCTGGCGCTGGAAGAGGGGGAGGGGCTGCGTAATCAGATAATTAAAATCCCGTTCTGGCGCGAGTTTATCGAGCGTACCAACAGCGCCCGATTCGCGGCGCTGGATGAAAAGGCTTTGGCTCTGTTTGAATACCAAAGTGATCAAAAGACCCTGGGGCTCACTGATCCATTGCCGGCGCTGGCACAACGTGCGTTGCGAAAATCCATCGATGCTGCGGCCCGTCATTTGGGCATTGCACCCGCGGATGTTGTTTATGGTCGTGCCATGACCGACCTTGAATACGACGCCATGACCCAGTCATTTCTGGACCAGAAAGACGCCTTAATGAAGTCACTGACCGATCAGGTCGCAGGCCGTAAAGCCACCTGAGCCTTGCAGCCGGGGGCGTTCAGGCCTTCGGCAGCACCACGGTAAATGTCGTGCCCTGGTCTAGCGTCGAGGTCACGGTAATTTCGCCGTGGTGCGCGTCGACCACTTCTTTGACGATAAACAAACCCAGCCCCAGGCTGGTGGTCGCGCCGGGCAATGTGGCGTCTTCGCTTGGGCTGCGCACCAGCGGGTCAAATAAAGAGACCAGTGCATCTTTAGCAATCGGAATGCCCAGGTTGTGTACGCACAGCCTGACGGCGTCACTGCTCCCCACGACACTCAAGTTGATTTCGCCCTGCCTGGCACCATGTTGCAGGGCGTTACCAATCAGATTTTGTAACAGCTGCCCGATGCGGCTCGGGTCCCACAAGCCTTCAACGTCGCCCTCTATGTGCAGGGTCGGTGTGCAATTGGGCTGCCCTGCGCAGGCTTCTTCAAGGGCTCTCTGGCAAGCGTCAGCCAAATTCATCAAGCGCCTTTCAATGGGCATTCCGCTGCCCAGCCGGCTGCGCACAAACTGCAACAAATCACTGATCATCGCCCCCATGTAGTGGGTGCCATTTTTGATCGCAGCCACGTAAGTCAGCGCCTGGTCATCCAGTTTGGCTTTGCGTTGGAGCATTTCGGCGGAAAAGCTGACTGCCTGCAAGGGGGCGCGCAGATCGTGGCCCAAAATGGCCAGGAAGATGTCCCGCGAGCGATTGACTTGTTCTGCATAGGCCGCCGTGGATTCAGCCAGCGCTTCATCAATCGCCTCGTTAAAGCGAATCATGTCGTGAAGGTGATTCTGGTCGGGGCTTTCGACGTTTTTTACCCACAGACGAATGACACAAGCACGCAGGTGGCGAAACTCTGAGGTCATCTGCACCAGGTCAAACCCTACGGCGTGGCGCAATTCACCGTGGCTGGCAGACGCGCGGTCCAGGCTTGGGGTTTTTTCCGGGCCTTCGCCCTCAGCCTTGGCCTGTTGTTCGCTGGCGGTTTGTGCCGTGACCATGTCGCGTGAGGCCGCCAGCAAAATGGCTTTGGCGTGGTCGCGCAGGGCTGCGCTGTCCATCGTTTCGGCGGCCGGGGTGATGGTGGCGGCGAACTGCTCCCATTCATCGACGATACGATCAACATTTTCCACGATGAACTGGGATAGGCGCATGGCCGTACACCTTGCTGCAAGAGCGGTAGTCATAAAAAGGTGACGCATAGTACGCCTTCATACAACGTCCTTCATCCAGCTTGGTCCCGAGCGGCAAAAAATCAAGCCCCCGACGGCATCACTGAGAGCTGCCCGCGATGATCCCGTCGCGGGCAGCTTTGTTCAGTGCAGCTGGTTGTCAGAACAAAAAGTACCGCTGCGCCATCGGTAGCACGTCGGCGGGCTCGCACCACAACAACACGCCGTCAGCCTTGACCTGATAGGTCTGCGGGTCAACGTCGATGTGTGGTAGGTAGCCGTTGTGGATCAGGTCGGTTTTTTGCACATCGCGACAGCCTTTGACCACGCCAATCTGCTTTTTCAGCCCGAGCTTTTCCGGGACCCCGGCGTCGGCCGCCGCCTGACTGATAAAGGTCAGGCTGGTGGCATGTCGCGAGCCGCCGTAGCTGGCGAACATGGGGCGGTAGTGAACCGGCTGAGGCGTTGGAATCGAGGCATTGGCGTCGCCCATCAGGCTTGAGGCAATGGCTCCGCCTTTGAGGATCAAGGTCGGTTTGACCCCGAAAAACGCAGGGCGCCACAGCACCAGATCGGCCCATTTGCCCACTTCAATCGAACCCACCTCATGGCTGATGCCGTGGGTGATCGCCGGGTTGATGGTGTATTTGGCGATGTAGCGTTTGGCGCGGAAGTTGTCGTTGCCGGGCGTGTCTTCCGGCAACGGGCCGCGTTGTTTCTTCATTTTGTCGGCGGTTTGCCAGGTGCGCGTAATCACCTCGCCCACCCGGCCCATGGCCTGGCTGTCAGAGCTGATCATCGAGAACGCGCCAAGGTCGTGGAGGATGTCTTCGGCGGCGATGGTTTCACGGCGGATACGGCTTTCAGCGAAGGCCACGTCTTCGGCAATGCTCGGGTCCAGGTGATGGCAGACCATGAGCATGTCGAGGTGTTCGTCGATGGTGTTGCGGGTGAACGGCCGGGTCGGGTTGGTCGAACTGGGCAGCACGTTGGTAAAGCCGCAGGCCTTGATGATGTCCGGGGCGTGGCCGCCGCCTGCACCTTCGGTGTGGTAGGTGTGAACTGTGCGGCCCTTGAACGCGGCCAAAGTGGTTTCAACAAAGCCGGACTCGTTCAGCGTGTCGCTGTGAATCGCCACCTGCACGTCGTACAGGTCGGCCACGCTCAGGCAATTATCGATGGACGCGGGCGTGGTGCCCCAGTCTTCGTGCAGCTTGAGGCCGATGGCGCCGGCTTCGACCTGTTCGATCAACGGCTGCGGCAGGCTGGCGTTGCCCTTGCCGGTAAAGCCCATGTTCATCGGGAACGAATCGGCGGCTTGCAGCATGCGCGCCATGTGCCACGGCCCGGAGGTGCAGGTGGTGGCATTGGAGCCCGTAGCGGGGCCGGTGCCGCCGCCGATCATGGTGGTCACGCCGCTGTTGAGCGCTTCATCGATTTGCTGGGGGCAGATGAAGTGGATGTGCGTGTCGATGCCGCCTGCGGTGAGGATCATGCCCTCACCGGCAATGACCTCGGTGCTGGCGCCGATAGCGATGGTCACGTTGGGCTGGATGTCCGGGTTACCGGCTTTGCCGATGCTGTGGATACGGCCGTCTTTAAGCCCCACATCGGCTTTGACGATGCCCCAGTGATCGATGATCAGCGCGTTGGTGATCAGCGTGTCGACCACCTCGGCGGCGAGCAACTGGCTCTGGCCCATGCCGTCGCGAATCACCTTGCCGCCGCCGAACTTTACTTCTTCACCGTAGGTGGTGAAATCCTGCTCGACCTCGATCCACAACTCGGTGTCGGCCAAGCGAACCTTGTCACCCACAGTAGGACCGAACATGTCGGCATAAGCCTGGCGGGATATTTTCATTGCACGTTCCTAAGACAGTTAGACCGAACCTGTAGGAGCGAGCTTGCCTCGCGATCTTTTGGAAGATCAAAAGATCGCGAGGCAAGCTCGCTCCTACACAGGGGAAGAGCGGTTAATCCAGATTGCCCATCACACGCCCGGCAAAGCCGAACACGCGACGCAGCCCGGCCAGTTCCACCAGTTCCACTTCGCGGGTTTGCCCGGGCTCAAAGCGCACCGCTGTGCCCGCCGGAATGTTGAGGCGCATGCCACGGCTGTCGCCGCGATCAAACATCAGCGCGTCGTTGGTCTCGAAAAAATGATAGTGCGAGCCCACCTGAATCGGCCGGTCGCCACGGTTGGACACGCTGAGGGTGTGGGTGCGGCGACCGACGTTGAGTTCGATCTCGCCCGCTTCAATCCGGTATTCGCCTGGAATCATTGCGGTTCACTCAAGGTTTTGTAGTAGATGGCTGTCGGCGCGTAGGTGCCGTTAGGGTTTTGGCAATAGTTGGGCAACTCGCCGACACGGGTGTAGCCCAGCGCGCTGTAGAAGTTTTCGGCGGGTGAACCGGCCTCGGTATCCAGGTGCAGCAGGCCGCGTTTTTTCTCGCGTGCGCCTTGCTCCAGCGCATGGATCAGCACTTGGCCCAGACCACGGCGGCGCGCTTCGTTGAGCACCAGCAGCTTTTGCACTTCGGCGCGGTTGAGGCCGTTGGCCCGTTGGCACAGCGCCAATTGCACGCTGGCCAGCACGCGCTGATCCTCGACCAGCACCCATAGCAGCAGGTTGCCCTGCGCCAGTTGCGTGTGCACATCGTCGAAGTAGCGATTGGCCTGGGCCAGGTCAAAGTCGCCCATAAAGCCGACCGAAGCTCCGTGCTTTACGGCGTCGACCAGCAGCTCGATCAAGCCTTCGCGGTACTGCGCGAACGTGGCCGCGGTGACTTGAGTCGGTTGTTCGGTGGTCATTGCCCACGCTCCTGTGGTGGTAGTGCGCCGGGGTAGAGCATCAGTTGCATAAAGGTCAGGTCGAGCCAGTTGCCGAATTTGATCCCGACCTGCGGCATGCGCCCGCTGGTGACGAAACCCAGTTGTTTATGCACATGAATCGAGGCCGCATTGCCGCCTTCGATGGCCGCCACCATCACGTGCTTGCCGCAGCCTCTGGCGCGTTCAATCAGTGCGGCGAGCAGCTTGGGCCCCAGTTTTTTGCCGCGCTGGTCGGGGTGCACGTACACCGAATGCTCGACGGTGTGGCGAAAGCCTTCAAAGGGCCGCCAGTCACCAAACGAGGCGTAGCCCAAGGCAACATCGGCATCGTCAACGATCACCAAAATCGGATACCCCTGGGCCTGGCGGGCGTCGAACCACTGCTGGCGGTTGTCGAGGTCGACGGTTTGCTCGTTCCAGATCGCCAGGGTGTTGAGCACCGCATCGTTGTAAATCTCGCGAATCGCCGGCAGGTCGGCCGGGACGGCATCACGAATAACGTAAGACATGGGCAGCCTCAGGCGATGGGTTGGTGGACGGTGACCAGCTTGGTGCCGTCAGGGAAGGTGGCTTCAACCTGAATGTCGGGGATCATTTCCGGGATGCCTTCCATCACCTGCTCACGCGACAGCAGGGTGGTGCCGTAGTGCATCAGTTCGGCTACGGTGCGGCCATCGCGGGCGCCTTCGAGCAGGGCGGCAGAGATATAGGCGATGGTTTCCGGGTAATTGAGCTTCACCCCCCGGGCCAGTCGACGCTCAGCCAACAGGCCGGCGGTGAAGATCAGCATCTTGTCTTTTTCGCGTGGGGTCAGGTCCATGGTGGAGTCCGTGTTTAAATCAGAAAAATAGGGACTGTAGGAGCGAGCTTGCCTCGCGATCTTTTAAACGCTCAAAACATCGCGAGGCAAGCTCGCTCCTACAGAGAGTGCATCAAGTGCTCCAAATTCGGGGTGCAAGCGCCTCGCGGCCCAGCAATGCCGGGCGCAGCAAGCGCCATAATTCAATCAGCCAGCCCCGCGCCTGCAAGGCTTCGGTGGCCAGGCAGCGGGCCACCAGCAACCCCGGCAACTGGGTCAAATCCCCGCGCACCGGGTTCGGCAGGCTGCGGCAGGTTTCCAGCAGTTCAGCGCTGATTTCACCCGTCACCAATAACGTGGCAAATACCGGGTTGCCGTCCAGGCCGATGGGGGAGTCCAGCAGCCCGTCATCGCCGACGATGCGCTGGCGCTCATGCCAGAGCAATTGGCCGTCGCGACGGATATCCAGGTGCGATTGAAAATGCCCGCGCTCAAACCGTTCGCCACTGGCCATGCGGCCCAACGCCACCATGTCCCAGTAAAACAGCCGGGCATCGCCCTCAAGCTCAATGCGTGTGCTGATTTCGGCTTGGGCCGCGCTGAACACGATGGTTTCTTGTGGCAGCCATTCGAGGGTCGCGCCTGCGGCCACGTTGAGTTCGACGCTCTGGAAGGCCGGGCCCGCCGCGCGGTACCACTTGGCTGCGCCGGGGCTGGTGAGTTGCGTCCAGGCATCGGGCCCGACGCTGGCGCGGATGTCCAGCCGGTCACCGCCCGCAATCCCGCCGGGCGGGTGGACGATGATGTGCTGGCACACTTCGGGGCCTTCGGCGTACAGGTGCTTTTGCACCCGCAGCGGGCCGAGGTGGCGGCGCAGGGTCGGGCGCGTACTGTCGCCAAAACGCCCATAGCCCAGCGCCAGCTCGGCGTGCCAGCTGGGGGTGAACAGCGCGGTGTTGGCAGGCACGTTCATATGTAGGACTTTTTACCCGGAAAGAGTGACAGATTAAATCGTCACCAGCCCGCGCACACCTTCTGTTTGCATATTTTCACCTCGGCCTTGCTGAACGATTTCGCCCCGCGACATCACCAGGTACTGGTCGGCCAGTTCTTCGGCAAAGTCGTAGAACTGCTCCACCAGCAAAATCGCCATGTCGCCGCGTGCCGCGAGCATTTTGATCACTGCGCCGATCTCCTTGATCACCGAGGGCTGAATGCCTTCGGTGGGCTCGTCGAGGATCAGTAGCCGTGGGCGGCTGGCCAACGCCCGGCCAATCGCCAGTTGTTGCTGTTGGCCACCGGACAAATCCCCGCCACGCCGGTGCTTCATTTGCAGCAACACCGGGAACAGTTCGTAGATAAACGCAGGCACTTCGCGGGCTTCTGAGCCGGGAAAGCGCGACAGGCCCATCAGCAGGTTTTCTTCAACGGTGAGGCGCCCGAAAATCTCGCGCCCCTGGGGCACGTAGGCAATACCGGCGTGCACCCGCTGGTGGGGTTTGAGCGTGGTGATGGTCTTGCCTTCCCACTGCACGCTGCCTTCCTTGACCGGCAGCAAGCCCATCAGGCACTTGAGCAGCGTGGTTTTGCCCACGCCATTGCGCCCCAGCAGGCAGGTGACTTCGCCCACTTTGACCTCAAACGACAGGCCGCGCAGGATGTGGCTGCCGCCGTAGTACTGGTGCAGCTTTTCGACTTGAAGCATGTTCAGATTCCTTCATTCCTTTGTAGGAGCGAGCTTGTCTCGCGATCTTTTGATCTTCTAAAAGATCGCGAGACAAGCTCGCTCCTACAGGGGGATTTGATCTAACGACCCAGATACACCTCAATCACCCGTTCATCCGCCTGCACCTGCTCCAGCGAGCCTTCGGCCAGTACGCTGCCTTGGTGCAAAACGGTGACGTGGTCGGCAATGGCGCCGACAAAGCCCATGTCGTGCTCTACCACCATCAGCGAGTGTTTGCCCGCGAGGCTTTTGAACAGTTCGGCGGTGAACTCGGTTTCGGCGTCGGTCATGCCCGCCACTGGCTCGTCCAGCAGCAACAACTGCGGGTCTTGCATCAGCAGCATGCCGATCTCCAGGAACTGCTTCTGGCCGTGGGACAGCAACCCGGCCTGACGCTGCGCCGAGCTGCTCAAGCGAATGGTCTCGAGCACCTCGGCAATGCGGTCTTTCTGCTCGCCGCTGAGGGTGGCGCGCAGGCTGGCCCACACTGATTTGTCGGTTTTCTGCGCCAGTTCGAGGTTTTCGAACACGCTCAAGGCTTCAAACACCGTGGGCTTTTGGAACTTGCGGCCAATCCCGGCCTGGGCAATCTGCACTTCGCTCATTTGCCGCAGGTCCAGGGTTTCCCCAAACCAGGCCTGGCCTTCGGTGGGCCGGGTCTTGCCGGTGATGACGTCCATCATCGTGGTTTTACCGGCACCGTTGGGGCCGATGATGCAGCGCAGTTCACCCACGCCGATGTACAGGTTGAGGTTGTTCAGGGCCTTGAAGCCATCGAAGCTGACGCTGATGTCTTCGAGCGTCAGGATGGTGCCGTGGCGGGTGTTCAGGCCCTTGCCAGCAGTGTGGCCCAAGCCGATGGCGTCGCGGCCGCTGCCTGAGTCCTTGCTGGGGTCGAGTACAGGTTCGAGCATGACGTTCCTCATTGTTCACCCCGTTTCTTCAACAGGCCGATGATGCCCTTGGGCAGGTACAGCGTGACGACGATAAACAGCGCGCCGAGGAAGAACAGCCAGTACTCAGGGAAGGCCACGGTGAACCAGCTCTTCATGCCGTTGACCACGCCCGCGCCGAGCAGCGGCCCGATCAGGGTGCCGCGCCCGCCCAGGGCGACCCACACGGCGGCTTCGATGGAGTTGGTCGGCGACATTTCACCGGGGTTGATGATGCCCACTTGCGGCACATACAACGCTCCGGCCAGGCCGCACAGCACCGCACTCAGCACCCAGACAAACAGCTTGAAACCCCGTGGGTCGTAGCCGCAGAACATCAGGCGGTTTTCGGCGTCGCGCAGTGCAGTCAGCACCCGGCCAAATTTACTGCGGGCCAGGCGCCAGCCGACAAACAGGCTGGCTACCAGCAACAGCACCGTGGCCAGAAACAGCACCGCCCGGGTGCCGGGCTCAGTGATGCCAAAGCCCAGAATGCTGCGAAAGTTGGTGAAGCCGTTGTTGCCGCCAAACCCGGTTTCGTTGCGGAAAAACAACAGCATCCCGGCGAAGGTCAACGCTTGGGTCATGATCGAGAAGTACACGCCTTTGATCCGCGAGCGGAAGGCAAAAAAACCGAACACCAGGGCCAGCAAACCGGGCGCCAGCACCACCAGGCACATCGCCCACCAGAAGTGCTCGGTACCGACCCAGTACCACGGCAATTCAGTCCACGATAAAAAGGTCATGAAGTCTGGCAACGCGTCGCCCGAGGCCTGGCGCATCAGGTACATGCCCATGGCATAGCCGCCCAGGGCAAAGAACAAGCCATGGCCCAGCGACAACAGCCCGGCATAACCCCAGACCAAGTCCAGCGCCAAGGCAACGATGGCGTAGCAGAGGATCTTGCCCACCAGTGTCAGGGTGTAGGCCGACACCTGGAACGGGCTGTCGGCGGGCAATAGCGAGAGCAGCGGCATGGCCAGCAGCACCAGCAGGATCAGGCCGCCGACCAGTGCGGTCACGGTGGGCCCGGCTTTTTGTGTGGCGGTAAGCATCAGAGGCTGATTCATCAGTCGATCACCCGTCCTTTAAGCGCGAAGAGACCTTGCGGGCGCTTCTGGATAAACAGAATGATCAGCCCCAGGATCAGGATTTTGCCGAGCACGGCGCCGATCTGTGGTTCAAGAATCTTGTTCGCGATGCCCAGCCCGAAGGCCGCGTACACAGTGCCCGCCAGTTGGCCGACGCCGCCCAGCACCACCACCAGAAACGAGTCGATGATGTAGCCCTGGCCCAGGTCCGGGCCGACGTTGCCGATCTGGCTCAAGGCCACGCCGCCGAGCCCGGCAATGCCCGAGCCCAGGCCGAAGGCGAGCATGTCCACGCGGCCGGTCGGTACGCCGCAGCAGGCGGCCATGTTGCGGTTCTGGGTGACGGCGCGCACGTTGAGGCCCAGGCGGGTTTTGTTCAGCAGAAGCCAGGTCAGGAAGACCACAGCCAGGGCGAAAACAATGATCACTAAGCGGTTGTACGGCAGCACCAGATTGGGCAGCACTTGAATCCCGCCCGAGAGCCAGGCCGGGTTGGCCACTTCGACGTTTTGTGCACCGAACAGCACACGCACCAGCTGGATCAGGATCAGGCTGATGCCCCACGTCGCCAGCAGGGTTTCCAGCGGGCGGCCATAAAGGTGACGAATGATGGTGCGCTCCAGCACCATGCCGATGGCGGCGGTCACGAAAAACGCTACCGGCAGGGCCAGCAACGGGTAGAACTCGATGGCGCCGGGGGCGAAGCGTTGAAACAGTAACTGCACGCAATAGGTCGAGTAGGCGCCGAGCATCAGCATCTCGCCGTGGGCCATGTTGATCACCCCCAGCAAGCCGAAGGTGATGGCCAGGCCGAGGGCCGCGAGCAGCAGAATCGAGCCCAGCGACAAGCCGCTAAAGGCTTGGCCGAGCAGGTCGCCGATCAGCAGTTTGCGTTTGACCTGGGCCAAGCTGGTTTCGGCGGCGGTGCGCACCGTGGCGTTGGTTTCGACGTCCGGTTGCAGCAGGTTTTCAAGGCGTGTGCGGGCCAGCGGTTCGCCGGTTTCACCGAGCAAACGCACGGCGCTCAAGCGTACGGCGGGGTCCGGATCGACCAGTTGCAGGTTGGCCAGCGCCAGGCTCAAAGCCGTGTGCACATCGTGGTCGGTTTCTTCTGCCAGTTGCTGGTCGAGAAATTTAAGCTGCGCGGGTTTGGCGGATTTTTGCAGTTGCTGGGCGGCGCTCAGCCGCAGTTTCGGGTCGGCGGCCAGCAGTTGGTGGCTGGCCAGAGCGGTCTCAACCAGTCCGCGAAGACGGTTGTTCAGGCGCAAGGTTTTGACCTGGCCGTCGACGGAGACTTGCCCCTGTTGCAGGCTGTTGATCAGCTCAATACGGGCGGGCGTGGGCTGGGCCGCCCAGCTTTCGAGAAGTTGGGCCTGCACCGAATTATTGGCCGCCGCGAAATCGCTGGCGTCATCGGCGTAAGCGCCCAGTGGCAGCAACACCAAGAGTGCGCAGATAAAGCGAAAAAGGGCAGTGGGCATAGTTTTAGCCTTGCGCAAATAGAAACAACTCAACATCCCTGTGGGAGCGGGCTTGCTCGCGATACATTCAATGCGGTCTTGGCAAGAAACCGTGTCGATACATTCGCGAGCAAGCCCGCTCCCACAGCGGCACAACGATGCTGCCGGGGGTTAGTTACTTTTCACCGGGGCGTCCGGTTTTTTGTCGTTGCCAGGAATGAACGGGCTCCATGGCTGGGCGCGGATGGGCTCTGGGGTTTGCCATACCACGTTGAACTGGCCGTCATCCTGGATCTCGCCGATCATCACCGGCTTGTGCAGGTGGTGGTTGGTCTTGTCCATGGTCAGGGTGTAACCCGACGGCGCGGCGAAGGTCTGGCCGGCCATAGCCTCGCGTACTTTGTCGACATCGGTAGACTTGGCTTTTTCAGCCGCCTGCGCCCACATATGAATGCCCACGTAGGTGGCTTCCATCGGGTCGTTGGTCACGGCTTTGTCAGCGCCCGGCAAGTTGTGGGCCTTGGCGTAGGCTTTCCAGTCGTCGACAAACTTCTTGTTGACCGGGTTATCCACCGATTCGAAGTAGTTCCAGGCGGCGAGGTTGCCCACCAATGGTTTGGTGTCGATGCCGCGCAGTTCTTCTTCGCCCACCGAGAACGCAATCACCGGCACGTCGGTGGCTTTCAGGCCCTGGTTGGCCAGCTCTTTATAGAACGGCACGTTGGAGTCGCCGTTCACGGTGGAGATCACCGCGGTCTTGCCACCTGCCGAGAACTTTTTGATGTTGGACACGATGGTCTGGTAATCGCTGTGACCAAACGGCGTGTAGACCTCCTGGATATCCTTGTCGGCTACGCCCTTGGAGTGCAGGAACGCACGCAGGATTTTGTTGGTGGTGCGCGGGTACACGTAGTCGGTGCCCAGCAACACGAAGCGCTTGGCGCTGCCACCGTCTTCGCTCATCAAATACTCAACCGCCGGGATGGCTTGCTGGTTAGGCGCTGCACCGGTGTAGAACACGTTGGGCGACATTTCTTCGCCTTCGTATTGCACCGGGTAGAACAGCAGGCCGTTGAGTTCTTCAAACACCGGCAGTACCGATTTACGGGACACCGAGGTCCAGCAACCGAACACCACCGCGACCTTGTCCTGAGTCAGCAACTGACGGCTTTTTTCAGCGAACAGCGGCCAGTTGGACGCCGGGTCGACCACCACCGGTTCGAGCATCTTGCCGTTCACCCCGCCCTTGGCGTTGATCTCGTCGATGGTCATCAAGGCCATGTCTTTGAGCGAGGTTTCAGAGATCGCCATGGTCCCGGACAGCGAATGCAGAATCCCCACCTTGATGGTCTCGGCGGCTTGCACCGTCCAGGTCAGACCCATGGCGGCAATGGATGCCGAGAGGGTGAACGCTTTGATCAAGCTACGACGCTTCATGGGCCGATCTCCAGATGTCTCGTTGTTTTAAGGGTCGATACGAACACTGGGAGGGTTTTTGCAAGGTCTGTGCCGAAGTGGTGCGAGGGCTCTGTAATGGGGCTTGTGGACAATGTTGTGAGTTTTGGCGCACCAGTTCGGAGCCTGAAGTCGGCTTTGGTGCGCAGCGTGCGCGCTGCTGGTGCAGGGGGGGGAGAAGAGTTATCGCTTGCGCATTAAACCGATAAAGAACAACCCGCCGATGGCCGCCGTGGCCACCCCGATGGGCAAGTCTTCGGGGGCGATCAGGGTACGGGCGGCGACGTCGACCCAGACCAGAAACACGCTGCCCAGCAGCGCCGACACCGGCAGTAAACGCCGGTGTTCAGCGCCCACCAGACGCCGGGCGATATGCGGGATCATCAGGCCGACAAAGCCGATGGAACCGCTGATGGCCACCAGTACGCCGGTCATCAGCGAGGCGATCAAGAACACCTTGAGCCGTACATTGCGCGCATTCAGGCCGAGGGTGACAGCGGTTTGCTCGCCAGCCATCAGGGCGTTCAGCGGGCGGGCCATGCCCAGCAGTAAAAACAGCCCCAGCACCACCACGGCACTGGGCACGGCCAGCAGTTCCCAGCGGGCCAGCCCGAGGCCCCCGAGCATCCAGAACAGCACAGCAGAACTGGCGCGGTGATCGCCCAAAAACAGCAAAGTGTTGGCCACCGCCATCATCACGAACGACACGGCCACGCCACACAGCAGCAGGCGGTCGCTATCCAGACGCCCCTGACGACTGGCGATGGCCAGTACCAGTAGCATGCTCAGCAGGGCGCCGATAAAGGCGGCAATGGGCAAGGTCAGCAGGCCGACGATTTCGCCCACGTGCAGCACCACAATCACCGCGCCCAACGTCGCGCCGCTGGTGACGCCGAGCAAGTGCGGATCAGCCAGCGGGTTGCGGGTCACGGCTTGCAGCACCGCCCCGATCAACGCCAGGCCCGCCCCCACCAGGGCGCCGAGCAGCATGCGCGGCACGCGGATCAGCCACACGATGTGCTCCTGGCCAGCGCTCCAGCTCACCTCGCCGAGACCAAATACTTTGTTCAACACAATGTGCCACACCACGTCGACCGGCACCCGCGCCGGGCCAAAGCCCAGCGACACCACACATGACACCAGCAGCAGTGCGCCAAGGCTGATCAGTAACAGGGCGTAGCGGTTAGACATCATTGTGGGTGAAACCCTTTGGCCAGGGTTTCGATGGCCAGCACGTTGTCGATGCCCGGCGTGGCTTGCACGTAGGGGATGACGATAAAGCGTTTGTGCTTGATGGCGTCCACCGATTGCAGGGCCGGGTTGGTTTCGAGAAAGCGCTGCTTTTGCTCGGCGGTGACTTCGCTGTAGTCGACGATCACGATGACCTCAGGGTTGCGCTCGACCACGGTTTCCCAGTTAACGCGGGTCCAGCTGGCGTCGATGTCGCTGAGGATGTCATCGCCACCCGCGGCTTCAATCAAGGCGTGGGGGATGCCCAGCTTGCCGGAAGTCATGGCGCGGTCTTCGCCGCTGTCATACAGAAACACCCGGGGTTTTGACGCCGGAAGGGCCTTCTGCACGTCGGCGATTTTGGCCTGCATCTGCGCGATCAATGCGTTGGCGCGGTCTTGCACGTCGAAGATTTTGCCGAGGTTGCGCAAGTCGTTGTAGGTATCTTCCATGCTGGCTGGAGGGCGCTTCATCACAAACGCGCACGACTCGGTCAGCTCATACACGTTGATACCCAGCGGGGTGAGGGTGTGCGGCGTGAGGTCACCACCCACACGCATGCCGTAATCCCAACCGGCGAAGAAGAAATCAACGTTGGCATTGAGCAGGGTTTCAACCGACGGGTACTTGCTGGCCAGCTCGGGCAGGCCATCGAGAATGGCCTTCATCTCGGGCGTGACCGACTTCCAGCCACTGATGCCGCTGTACCCGGCCATGCGCGGCTTGAGGCCCAGGGCGAGCATCATTTGGGTCATGTTGATGTCGTGGCTGACCGCGTGTTTGGGCGCTTGCGTGAAGGTCACGTCACGGTTGCAGCTTTTAATCGTCAGCGGGTAGGTCGTGGCGTCGGCCTGAGCCAGTTGTGCGCCGAATAAAGCAGCCAGGCACAGGGCGAGACGGATCAGCTTCATGGTTGGGTTATCCAGGTAATGCGGGGGTAGCCGGACAGTGGATGGTCGTCGACCAGCGCGTCCACGCCGAAAACGTTGCGTAATAATTCAACGGTCAACACCTCGCGCGGCGTGCCGCTGGCGATGATCTTGCCGTGGTTGATCACGTACAGCCGATCACAAAAAGCCGCCGCCAGATTCAGGTCGTGGATGCTGGCCAGGGTACCGATTTTCAGGCGCTTGACCCGTTGCAGCAGCTCCAACTGATAGCGCGGGTCGAGGTGGTTGGTCGGCTCGTCGAGGATCAGCAGGTCGGGTTGTTGCGTCAGGGCGCGGGCCAGGATCACACGCTGTTTTTCGCCGCCCGAGAGGGTGGCGAAGGCGTGGTCTTCAAAGCCTTGCAGGCCGACGGATTCGAGGGCGTCTCTGGCCAGTTCGCGGTCGGCCTGGGTGTCGCCGTCAAACAGGCCTTTGTGCGGGGTACGGCCCATGGCGACCACTTCATCAACGGTCAGGCCAAAGGCGTCAGGGAATTCTTGCAATACCACGGCGATGCGCTGGGCGCACCAGCGTGGTGATTGTTGCCACAGGTTGTGCGGGCCGAGATGAACCTCGCCCGCTTCGGGCTTGCTGAAGCGATAAGCACAGCGCAACAGGCTGGTTTTACCGCTGCCGTTGGGCCCGATCAGCCCCACAAACTCACCGGCTGCCACGTGCAGGTTGGCATCACGCAGCTTGAACTGGTGATGACAATGGCCGTGGCCCAAGGGCGTCCAGGCGAGTTTGGTGAGGGTGAGCTGAGTCATGCATTTACCGGTCAATCCTGTAGGAGCGAGCTTGCCTCGCGATCTTTTAAAAGATCAAAAGATCGCGAGGCAAGCTCGCTCCTACAGGGGGTTTAGATGTGCTTAGAAGGTGTAATCCGCCGTAACGAAGACCGAACGCGGTTCACCCATGATCCATTGTTGGCCGTCATTGTATTGGCTTAAGGCGTATTGGCGGTTGAACAAATTGTTTACGCGCAGCCCCAGGGTGGTTTTTGGCAGCGCTTTCCAGCTCACGGTGGCATCCACTACGGTGTAGCTCGGCAGCACGGCGGTGTTGGCCACGTCTGCGTAACGCGCGTCGACATAGCGCACACCGGCGCCCGCGTTCACGTCGTCGGTCACGGCTTTGCTCAACCACAGGTTGGCGGTACGGCGCGGTACTTCGGCGGGGCGGTTGCCTTTGAGCGACACGCCGCCCTGATCGAATTTGTCGTATTGCGCACGGACGATGGCGGCGTTGGCCTGGAGCTGCCAGCGGTGTGGCAGTTGCAGATCAAGGCTGGCTTCCAGGCCTTTGGAGGACTGTTCGCCCACTTGCAGCGTGCGGGTGAAGTCGGCCGGGTCAGTGGTCAGCAAATCCTTTTTGACGATGTGATACGCCGCCAGTGTCCACTCGCCACGCTGGTCCCAGAACAGTTGCTTGAAGCCGACTTCGGTCTGGCGCGCATGGGCCAGGCCAAAGTTTTGCTGGTTCTGACTAAGGCTGATCAAACCGCCGACGCCATCGACGCTGGTGGCTTGTTGGGCGTAAACCGAGGTGTCCGGGGTCAGTTCGTAGACCAGGCCGACTTTCCAGCTATTGGCCGACAGGCTTCGGTCCGAGCGGGTGGTGAGGTTGTCCACCGAGAAATCATCGCGGTCCAGGTGCACCATGTCGCGGCGCACACCGGTGACCAGCGACAGCTGATCGGTCAGCTCGGTGCGGTTTTCGGCGAACAGCGAAAACTGCTGCGTGGTGGTGGTGAACTGGTCGCGGTAAGGCGAAGCACTTTGCCATTGGCCACGGTCCGGGTGGTACAGGTCGATCGGCTGGCCGTCTGCGTCCACGTCGTGATACGGCGAGTTGCTGTGCAAATTGAAGTGGATACGGTTGTAGTCCATGCCCACCAGGGTTTTGCTTTTGAGGCCGAACAGGTCATGGCTGAGCGCGAAGGTTTGGCGGTCGCCGACCTGCTCCTGTTCATGCTTGATGCTGAAATAGCCGCCGCGCAGCAGGGTTTGGCTGGCCTCGTCCCAGGCGTGGTTTTCGGCGTTCTGCCAACGGCGCTGGGCTTTGAGGTAATACAGTTCGTTGGTGGCGGTCAGGTTGTCGTTGATCCGCCATTCGCTGTTCAGGCGCGTCCACTGGTCGTTGTAGTGCAGCTTGGCGTCACTGACGTTGTAGTTCTTGTCGCGCAGGCCCTTGTGATAACGACCATTGATCAACGGCACGCCAAAGTCGTTTTGCGGCTCCTGGTCGCCGTAGTCGTGGCTCAGGGTAAACGCCAGATCATCCGTGGCCTGCCAGCGCAGGGCCGCGCTGATAAAAGTGTTTTCAGAATCGCCGTGGTCGATCCAGCCATTGCTCTGGGTATGGTTGATGTTCAACCGGTAGCTCAGGGTGTCGGTCAGCGAGCCGCCGCTGTCCAGTGCCTGCTGTTGGCGATCGTAGGAGCCGTAGCCGACGCGGATGTGGTTTTCGATCTCGCCGCTGAACGGTTTTTTCGGGATCACGTTGATCACCGCCCCGGTTGCGCCTTCGCCATACAACACCGACGCCGGGCCGCGCAGCACGTCGATGCGCTCAACCGACCAGTCGTCCACCGGGAAGGTCACGGTGCCCGCGCCGCTGTACATGCGAGTGCCGTCGTACAGCTGCATGACCGAACCTTCACCGACAAAACCGCGCGCCGAGTACGCCGAACCGCCATTGCCCGGCGAGCCGGTGAAGCTGATGCCGGTGGTGCGGGTTACGGCGTCCTGCACGCTGCTGTCGCCACGGGCGCGGATCTGCGCGCCGGTCAGGCTTTCAACGCTGGCCGGGGTTTCGAGGCTGCTGAGGTTCAGACGCGAACCGGCGGTGGTGGCGGTCTTGAGGTCGATGCTTTCGGCATCGATTTCAGGGGCGGTGATGGTAGCGGCAGGCAGCATCAGGGACGGCGCGGTGTCATCCGCGTGGGCGCTGTTAACCACCAGCAGGCAAAGGCTGGAAAGCAGGTACTTGTTCATTAGGGCAGTGAGTCGCTTTTTTCTGGAGGTGTGCCCGCTGCCTCCTGGCGGCGGGTGATCGAGCTTAAATTGTTTTGTTACACAGTAACAACAATTTCTCGCGTGATACTGGCGTGCCAGTATCCACATATCTCTGGATCGCGCATCTCGGATGTTTCATCCCCGCTATGAGGCACGCTCATGTTGAGGTTTTGAGCGCACGAGCAGCAGTAATCGGTCGAGCAGCCAGACGCCAATCAACGAGGCGCCGACTAAGGGGAACGCCACCGCCAGGGCGAGGATGATCACCACCCCGGTTTTCCAGGTCGGCAGGTCATGGCGCAGCGGTGGCACGCCGAGGCCGCCTTTGGGGCGGCGTTTCCACCAGATCACCAGGCCGCTGGTCGAACTTAACAGGATCATCAGGCAGATCAGCAGAATCGCGATCTGGTTCAGCGAGCCGAACAGCTTGCCTTCGTGGAGCATCACGCCCATTTCCGTGGCGCGAGCGACGTTGCTGTAATGCTGCCAACGCACATCGGCCAGGACCTCGCCGGTGTACTGATCGACATGCAAGGTGGCGTCGTTGCGCGGGTCGTCAGCGAACACGGCAATGGTAAACACGCCTTGTGCCGTGGTGGGCAGGGTGATGCTGTAGCCGGGTTCGACCTTGCGCGTGCTGGCGGTGTCGACCACCTGTTGCAAGGTGATGCCGGGCGCCGCCGGGCCAGACGTGTGAGCGCCGTGGGCCATGTGCTCGGCGTGCGCGCCGGACACCGGCATCGGTGTGTTTTCCATGGCCCAGGGCACGGTCTGGCGGGCGGCGCTGTTGAGGGTGCGGGCTTCAACGTCTGATTGGGGCACGTTGTTCCACATGGCGGCGGGGAACTGGTTCCACAGGTCGGCGTATTGCTTGCCCCAGAAACCGGTCCAGGTCATGCCGCTGATCAGCATGAACAACAGCAAGGCTGCGCCCCAGAACCCGGTAACGGCATGCAGGTCGCGCCACAAGACCCGGCCGCGACGGCTCAAGCGCGGCCACAAGATACCCGCCGCAGATTGCCCGCGCGGCCACCACAGGTACAAGCCTGACACCACCAGCACCACGCCCCAGCCAGCGGCGAGTTCCACCAGCCGGTCACCGAGGGTGCCGATCATCAACTCGCCGTGCAGGGCACGGGCCACGGCTTGCAGGTTGAGCTTGGCATCTTGCTCGCCCAGCACTTCGCCGCTGTACGGGTTGATAAACACATTGAGCTGGCGCCCGGCGTTGCTGAGCACAAATTGCGCGCTGCGCTCAGGGTTGATCGGCGGCAGGTACTGGCTGATATGGCCCTGTGGATAAGTGGCCTGCACGCGCTGGAGCTGGTCGTCGGCACTGAGACGGTGATGGCCAGGGCTGACGTTGATCAGGTGGTCGTAGAGCAAAGGGTCGAGCTGGGGTTTGAACAGGTAAATAATCCCGGTCAGGGCCAGCAGAATCATGAACGGCGCGACAAACAGCCCGGCATAGAAATGCCAGCGCCAGGCCAGGTTGTAAAACGACGGTGTGGGTTGGCTCATCAGGAGCGGCTCCGCAAAGTTAACGATTTATTGTCGAATGCAAACCCCGTGGGAGCGGGCTTGCTCGCGATGCAGGCGACGCGGTCTTCAGTTGCCCCGCAGTGCTGCCATCGCGAGCAAGCCCGCTCCCACAAAGAGTTACAGCGCTCTGATTGTTAGAAACTCACATCAACCTTGGTCCAGAGCGTGCGGCCTGGTTCGTTGATCGCGGTCGGGTCGTTTGACGGGTAGCCAAACCCGGCGTTGCCCGCCATGTTCAGGTGCTCGCTGTAGGTTTTATCCAGCAGGTTGTCGACCCCGGCGCTGACCTTGAGGTTTTTGTTGATGCGGTACGCGCCGTTCAACGAGAACACGCCAAAGCCGGCGCTCTTGCCGTAGTCCTTGCCGACCACGTTGCCCGCGTTGCGGTCGATGCGGTCCTGGCGTGCAACCACACGCCACAGGGCGCCAGCGCTCCAGTCGTCTTCGCTATAGGTCAGGCCGAGGCGGGTGTCCAGCGGCGGCATTTGCGGCAGAGCTTTACCGTCCGTGGTGTTTTTGCCCCAGGCGTAGGCCAGGGTCGCGTCGGCCTTCCAGTGTTCGGTCAGTTGATACGCGGCGCCCAATTCGCCGCCCATGATGCGGGCGTTGATGTTTTGCGCCTGGGAACTGGTTTGCGTGTAGTCGAACAGGATGTAGTCGTGAATCACCCCGGCATAGGCCGACACCCAGGCTTCGAGGTCCTGGGTTTTGTATTGCAGGCCGACGTCGAGCTGGGTGGTTTTTTCAGGCTTGATAGCGTCGAAGGCGTTCACCGAACCGGCCGGCCCGGAGTTGGGCGAAAACAGTTCCCAGTAGTCTGGGAAGCGCTGCACATGGCCCAAGCCTGCGTACACGGTGGTCGGGCTGTTGGCCATGTCATGTTCATAACGCACAAAACCGCTGGGCAGCGTGTCGGCGCGGGTATTGTCTTGGGTCGGGTTAGGCTTGCTCATCATCCCCGAGCCCAGCCGTGCCCGGAAATCCTTGGCCGAGGCGCGGTCCAGACGGGCGCCGGTGATCACGCGATCACGCTCGGCGGCGTACCAGGTCAGCTCGGCAAAGACGCCATAGTTGTGGAAATCGGCGTCCTTGGTCCAGTTCTGCTCTTTGTAGGTGTCGATGCCCATGCCGGAGCGAGTGCGGTGTTCGTTGGTTTGCGCGTCGATGCCGCTGATCAACTGCACATCGGCCCAGCGCCAGGTGGCCTTGATGCGTGCGCCGAGGGTGCGCCGGTCAACGTTTACGCCCATGGGCCCGGCCATCATGCCGGTGCCGGACGGGGTGCGCAGGGTGTAGTTGTCCATCACGTGGTCGGCGTAGTTGTAGTAGACCTGCGCTTCGAGCTTGTCGAGCACGTCGCCGATGTTGGACTTTTCAAAGCGCAGGCCGAGGCTTTCGCGCTTGTACTGGCTGCCGTCCATGCCACGTCCGGCCGAGCGGGCTTCGCCATCGCCCTTGCCAGCGGTGAGTTCGAGCAGGGTGTCGGCGTCCGGGGTCCAGCCGAGGGCGACGTCGCCGTTCCATTTGTCGTAGCGCGACGGCACGGTGTGGCCGTCACCGTCTTTGTAGTCGTCGGAGTGGGCGGTGTTGCCGACGACCCGCAGGTAGCCCTGCGTGCCCCCGACGGCGGCATCGAGGGTCTTGTCGAAACGCCCGTTGGAGCCTGCCAGCACGCTGGCGTTAATGCGCGACCCCAGCTCGCCAAATTGCTCGGGCTCGCGCTCAAACAGCACCGTGCCTGCTGATGAACCCGGCCCCCACTGCACGCTTTGCGGGCCTTTGATGACGGTGAGCTTGTCGTAGGTTTCGGGGGCGATGTAAGAGGTTGGCGTGTCCATACGGCCGGGGCAGGCGCCGATCATCTGGCCGCCGTTGGTGAGGATGTTGAGCCGCGATCCGAACATGCCGCGCAAGATCGGCTCGCCGTTGGTACCGCCATTGCGGATCAGGGCAAAGCCCGGAATGGTCTTTAAATAATCCCCGCCATCGCTGGCAGGCACCGGCTGGCGCGGGTCTTTGGGGTTGGTGACGATGGTCAGCGGCGAGCTGGGAGCGATGGCGGTAATCACCAGCGGGCTGATTTCATTGGCGTGTCTGGCGTGCTCGTCAGGTGTCTCGGCGGCCAGGGCGGCGGGTGCCAGCAACGCGCAGCACAGTGTGCTCAAGGCAAAGGGCAGCACCGCGTGGGCGTGAGGCAAACGGGAGGCAGCAGTAAAGCGGGACATAGGCATTCCAGTATTCAAGCGAAAACAACACGGCCGACGCCCTGCGGCTGTCTAAAGCAGCGCCTGCAGGTCGGCCAGGTAGAGGATGTTGTGAACGTGCTTAAACGAATGCCGGAGGCGCCCGCGCGCGGGCTCCGGGGAAGATCGGTTGTTGCGCATGCCCCAGCCGTGTGGGCTGTGCCAGATAACTTTTGGGGCGCAGCGAATCGAACAGGGTGATGTCAGCGGTGTGCGGCAGCGCCGGGCAACTGAATAACAGCGTGCAGTAACCGCATTTTTCCCACAGTGCATGGTGCTCGGCAGACGGCGCGTGATGCCCGGCGTGTTCGCCGTGCGCCGACATGTCCATGTCCATGCCCATCTCCATGGACATCGGCATCGACATGGAGCCGTGATGATTCATCGGCACCGCTTGGGAAATCAGCGGGCCGATAAAAATCATCAGCATGGCAAACAGGCTCAGCCAACTGCCGCGAATCTGCGACATGGAGTGCCTGGCGCGAGGGGCGCGCATGGGGCTCAAAACCGGGGTCGTTAGTGAGCGTGCATGTGTTCCATGCTGTCTTCAGGGGGCTGTTTTTGCACCGAGACTTCAACCGGTATGTCACCGGCTTTCTCGAAGTGCAGGGTCAGCGGGAAGCGTTTGCCGTCTTGCAGCAGGCTGCGATCTTTAATATCGACCAGCATCACGTGGTACGCCATCGGCCCGAAGGTCACCGTGCCACCGGGGGCAACGACAACGTCGGTCACTGGCTGCATGCGCATCATGTCGCCTTGCATCACGTGCTGGTGCAGCTCGGCGCCCCCGGCAATCGGGGTGTCGGCGCTGAGCAGGCGGTCGGCGGTGCTGCCGGTGTTATGGATCACAAAGTACGCGGCCACGGTGGGCGCGTTGGGTGGCAGTTCTTGCGACCACGGATGAGTGATTTGCAGATCACCGCTTTTGTATTCGTGGGCGTTGGCAAAACAGGCAGGCAACAACAAAGCCGCCGCAATAACGGCGTGCTTGAACAGTGACAGGTTCAACATGGTCATTCTCCGAAATGATTCAGGCGCAAAAAGGTTGCGAGGACGAATCAGACCAGAGGGGAAGCGCGGGGGTTAAGGCTCGGCCATTGCTGGCGCGGGGTGGGCCGTTTGAGGTGGTCGGGGACTTGGCTATGACCCCGTTCAATCGCGGCGAAATACAGCGTGGGGATATGCGCGGGCAGCGCCACCAGCGGCGCCGAGCCAGAGCAGCACCAGCAATGCTGCATGTTTGAGTGATCGTCTTTGTGGCTGTCGGCGGTGTCAAACTTGCCCAGCGACACGGCCACCATCTTGGTGCCCGTGGAGGTGCAGAAACTGCTCCACATCACCTGCTCGGCCGGCTCGCTGCCAGTGGACGCCATGGCCCCGCCCATCGACATGGCGAGCATGTTGAACAGCACTGCGAAGCAGGCGATCCAGGCAAATGCAAACCGTTGTCGGGACATGACACATTCCATGAGTGAAGCGATCAAGGCGGCTATTTAGCCTGAATGGCCTGCGTAAGTAAAAAGGCCGTGTGTGTGACGAAATGTCGCGTTAATCAACGTCAGGGGAGATACGGCGTTGATATTGGTAGTGAGTTCTGAATTTGGGCGCGGGCAATATCGCTCAGAGCAGCACGAATCAAGCTACCGTCCCCGCTATCTTCTTGACAGCAGGCATCTAGATAAGCCGCCATGTCTTCAGGACTTTTTAAGTAGCTAGCAATATCAAATTGGGTGATTTCTTCACTCATTTTTGCTCCTCATAATCCAGGCTGGTGGCTATTTATTTCGAGTCACTTATCTGTTGTTACTGATTAAGAAGTTGGTTCTACAGTCGATGTAAAGCCTCTAGCAATTGCGTAGCCGTCCAAAACTCGCGATCTACTTGCGGCAACACCGGCCGCTTGAGAATCAACACCGGCACCCCGCGTTCGCGGGCGACTTCGAGCTTGGGTTCGGTGGCGCTGCTGCCGCTGTTTTTGCTGATCAGGACGTCGATGCGCCGTTGCTCAAACAGTGTGCGTTCTTCTTCGATCCGGAAGGGGCCGCGGGCGCCGATGACGTCACAGCGCTCATTACCGGGGTAAACGTCGAGGGCGCGCAAGGTCCAGAACTGCTGCTCCGGGATTTCGTCCAGATGTTCCAGTGGCTCGCGGCCCAGTGTGAACAGCGGGCGCTGGAAGGGTTTAAGGGCCTGGACCAGTTCGGCCCAGTCGGCCACTTCGCGCCAGTCATCGCCTGCTTGAGGCACCCACGCCGGGCGACGCAGCGCCCAGCACGGGACGCCGCTGAGGGCGGCAGCGCGGGCGGCGTTCTGGCTGATTTGTGCGGCGTAGGGGTGGGTGGCGTCCAGCAGCAGATCGATGCCCTGTTCGCCCATGTAGTGGGCCAAACCTTCCGCGCCGCCGTAGCCGCCCACCCGCACTTCGCAGCGCAAATCGGTGGGCACGCGGCCGACACCGGCCAGGCTGTAAACGTGTTGCGGGCTCAGGGTGCGGGCAATGGCCAGTGCTTCGGTCACGCCGCCGAGCAATAAAATACGTTTCATGCAAACCCTCCGGCATGGCCGACAACGGCGCCTTGGCGGTCAATGGCAAACACTTCTACCTGCACCGACGCCGGCACCACGCTGCGGGCGAAGTCCAGCGCGTGCTGGCACACCGCATCACCCAGGGCGATGTCTTGCGCGCTGCACATGGCGAGGGCTTGCTGGCTGGTGTTGGCCTGGCGGATGGCCTCTTGCAGCGTGGGGTCAGCGCCAATGGCCGCCGCCCATTCGGCCAGTTGTGGCAAGTCGATGCTGGAGTGACGGCTGTGCAAATCCATATGGCCTGCGGCCAGTTTGCTGATTTTTCCGAAACCGCCGCAGAGGCTCAACTTATCCACAGGGACTTTGCGCAGGTGCTTGAGGACTGCGCCCACGAAGTCGCCCATTTCGATCAGCGCAATCTCCGGCAGGTTATACACGCGGCGCATGGTGTCTTCGCTGGCGTTGCCGGTGCAGGCGGCGATGTGCAGGTAGCCGTTGGTCTTGGCGACGTCGATACCCTGGTGGATCGAGGCGATGTACGCGGCACAGGAAAACGGCCGGACGATGCCGCTGGTGCCCAGAATCGACAGGCCGCCGAGAATCCCCAGGCGCGGGTTCATGGTCTTGAGGGCCAGCGATTCGCCGTCCTGGACGTTGACGGTCACTTCAAAGCCACCGTGATAGTGGTGCTCGGCGGCCAGTTGCTGCAGGTGATCGGTGATCATTTTGCGCGGCACCGGGTTGATCGCCGGTTCGCCCACGGGCAGCACCAGACCGGGGCGGGTGACGGTGCCAACGCCCTGGCCTGCGACGAATACGATGCCTGCGTCAGGCAGCAGGCGAACGCGTGAGTACAGCAGCGCGCCGTGGGTCACGTCCGGGTCGTCGCCTGCATCCTTAAGGGTGCCGGCTTCGGCGCCATCGGCCTGCGTGCGGCAGAACTCCAGGCGCATGGTCACCACTTTGCCTTTGGGCAGGGTGATTTCCACGGCGTCATGGCTGACGCCGCTTAGCAGCAGGCGAGCGGCGGCCAGGCTGGTGGCCGTGGCGCAACTGCCGGTGGTCAGGCCGCTGCGCAGGGGCGCGGGTTGTTCGGCGGTTTCGTCACGCATCAAAGGGTTTGGTCATCTCTAGCAAGGTTATTGGCAGCGCTTGGCGCCACGTATCAAAGTCGCCCAGCGGTTGGGCCTGGGCGACGTGAACCCGCGTCAGCTCGCCGCCATGGCGTTCGCGCCAGCTCATCAGCAATGTTTCGCTTTGCAGGGTGACGGCATTGGCCACCAGTCGCCCGCCGGGCTTGAGCTGTTGCCAGCAGGTGTCGAGCACACCCTCGCGGGTGACGCCGCCGCCGATAAAAATCGCGTCCGGACGCTCCAGGCCTTCCAGTGCTTGCGGTGCCTTGCCTCGAATGAGTTGCAGGCCCGGCACGCCCAGCGCGTCACGGTTGTGTTCGATCAGTTGCTGACGGCCGCTGTCTGCCTCGATGGCCAGGGCTCGGCAGCTCGGGTAGGTGCGCATCCATTCAATACCAATCGAGCCGCTGCCTGCGCCCACGTCCCACAACAGTTGCCCCGGCAAGGGCGCGAGGCGGGCGAGGGTGATGGCGCGTACATCGCGCTTGGTCAGTTGGCCGTCGTGCTGGAAGGCGCTGTCCGGTAAGCCGCCCACGCGGGACAGCGGCTGCGCATTGGGCGAGGCGATGCATTCAATGGCAATCAGGTTCAGGGCCGCGACGGGCGGGTCGTTCCATTCGTCAGCGCTGGCTTCAACGCGGCGTTCGGCCGGGCCGCCCAAGTGCTCCAGGACACTGATGCGGCTTGGGCCAAAACCGCGTTCGCGCAACAGCGCCGCAACGGTGGCCGGGCTGCTGCCGTCATTGCTCAGCACCAGCAGGCGTGCGCCGCTGTGCAAGTGAGCATTGAGCGCAGCCACCGGACGGGCGACCACTGACAGCGTGGTCACGTCTTGCAAGGCCCAGCCCAAACGTGCAGCCGCCAACGAGAAAGAGGAGGGCGAGGGCAGCACGTGCATCTCGGCGTTTTCAACCACGCGTGCCAGGCTGGCGCCTACGCCGAACAGCATCGGGTCACCACTGGCCAGCACACACACTGGCTGACCGCGCAATGCCAGCACCGGCGCCAGCGAAAACGGGCTCGGCCACGTCAGGCGCTCGGCGCGGATACACGCGGGCAGCAGGTCGAGCTGGCGCTGGCCACCAAACACTTGAGCAGCATTTAGCAAGGCCCGGCGCGCATTTTTGCCCAGACCGCTGAAGCCGTCTTCACCGATTCCCACAACTGTTAGCCAGGGCGACATGCCAATCCTCATTTCAAACACTGGTTCGTTCATCCAGGATCAGGGCAAAAGGCCTGCGGATACAGGCCGCATGATAGCGCGCCTTGGCCCCCTAACTAAGTAGTGCCTTGCAACGCTGTGTGCGGCGTAGCGTTCAGGGGTATGTCTATCCCTATTGCGAGCTGAACCATGAGCACACCTCCCCTGCCTTTTTATGCGCCGCAAGCGCTGCACGACACGTACCTCAAAAGCCTCGACCTCGCCCAGACCAAGGGCATCATCAATGCCGACGAAAAAGAGCGGTTGGGCTCGCTGCTTCAAGACGAAACTGGCGCCAGAGCGGTTTATGCGTTTTACCCGATTGTGTCCCGCGATCATTACCGCCCGGTGCACTGGGTTTCCGGGCTGATCCTCAGGCTGGACCTGGCGCCGGCGTCGGCTGTGTTTTTATTCACCGCGCTCGGCAGGTTTGAGCGCTTCGCCACCAAAAGCGCGTTGCGTACCGCATTGCAGCTGCTGTTGGACAGCCCCCAAGAAAACGATGAGCTGCTGCGATTTTGTCCCGTCGATGTGCGTCCCTATTTAACCCAAGCAGGCTATTTTTCGCTGGTTACACGGCAAGTGTCGGGACTTGTCATGACCGGTGTCAGCCAAGCCATAGAGAGCTTTTTGCGCAGTTGTCAGGAGCAAACGCTGCAAGCGCTTGTGGAGCTGCCGACACTTCGTTCGGTGCTTGATGGCAACGTGTCTTACGCGGTGAGTAACCAATTTCGCGGACCTCATTTTGAAGTCTTGAAGCTTCAGGTACGCAGCACTCGGTTAGGGGGCAGCGCATTGACTGAGGGCGATGTGACTACCGCGAGCCTGAGTACGTTAGCGCTGGATTACTACCTGCAAGGAGGCTTTGCGGCGCACTACCGCCGTGAATACCTTGGCCTGCCAGCTGCGATAGCATCACTCAGTCACAGCGAAATAGAGCAAGGCTTTGAGCGTGCACTGAAGCAGGCCACTGAGGATTTGGCAGGCAGCATGCAGCGTTCTTTAAACCGTACATGGCAGCCAGCGTCGCTGCCGCGACGTGCGCTGTATGACTATTGCGTTGCTCGCCAGGCCGATATGTTTTATCAGCAGACGGTGCAAGCCCTGCATGAGCAGAAGGTGACGGCAGCGCAATTTGCTCAGTTGCAGCACGTGCTTTCAGGCACCTTTAAGGACGTGCAGGCACAGGTTGCGCGGTTGGCTGTGTTTGACCCCGACAAGGGCGAGGTCGGCTTGTCCGGTGTGTTCTGCATCTTTTTTCCAGGGCTGAATTCACCCGTTTTTTTATTTGGCGGGGCTGAAGGCCTCCAGCAGTTTGAAACACGTGCCCGGCTTAAAGACGCGATATTGTCGCCGTTGAGAGCCCCCGCCTTGTATGACTCCATTGCCCGTTATGCCGCGCTGGACCAGCAAGCGTTGCTCGCTGGTATGCAGGAGTTGCGCCTGAGTGTCGAAAACATTGACGCGGATGTATTCGGCTTTTGTGTGCAGGCCATTCACAAGAAGCAGGCCAGCGATGTCGACTTCTTGTTGAAGGAGTTCAAAGCCCGGCGTATTGCCCTGGCGGGGGTCGATCATGCGCTGGATGTACGCGAGCTGATTGATCAGGGGCTCTTGGCGCTGAGCCCACCGGAGCGCTGGAGCAGCCGCTTCATGCGTCACGCACATGAGTTGACCCTTACCCCGCGCAGCAAGGGTGGCCAGGCTGATCTGTTGAGTGTGAAGCTGCCCAGACTAGAAGCCCAGGTGGATGAGCTGTTACGTGATTGGCCTACCGTTTGGGCCGTTGCAACGGCTCGCCTGCAAACGCTGCTGGTTTCCCATGGTCATGCCCCCTCGGATGTGCACCGGCTTGTGGTTCAAGTGTTTGATCAAGCGCCGCAGCCGGGCGTTGTACCCGTTCGCTCACTGTCGCTGGTCGAGGCGCTGTTGGAGCGGGTGACAGGTTATCAGCCGTTGCCGCAGAACCCGGATCTGATTCAAGTCTTCATGCAGCCGTTAGCTAACGGAGAGCTCAAACCGACCCGGCGATTGGCCGCAACCAAGCTGCTGACGCTGCTGGAACAAGCGTCGCCGTCATTTGTGCAACTCATGGTGCAGCGCCAGTGGGCTTTTTTTCACGCCCCGTATCCAGAGCAGAGTCCGGATGCGCTGGTAGACAGGCTCAGCACCATAAGAATGGTCATGTTGCGGGCTGAATTACGCCTGCTGAGTCTGGAAAACCATCTTCAAGCCACTGAACGGGCTGTGCTTGGCGTGGTATTGGGTTACCCGATCAGTGATCAGCGCCCGGCGCTGGATCAATTTGTGCCGGATGTGTTTGCGCTGACCGCGTCGTTCGAAGGGGTTGCAAGCGCGCTGGACATCACCAACTGCTTACTGTTTACCCAGCGTGGTGGCCTGGAGTCAGACGCTGCAGGGCGTGCCGTGTTCTGGAGCCCGACTTTGGGCTTTGAAGGTTTTGCCTCAGTGGATGCGTGCAAGGCTATGCTCGAAGCCCGCCTGATGGACAAGGGCTTGCGTTGGGGGCTACTGACGCATGTGAATGCCTCCGATCAGGCGCGGGTTATTCGTTATCTGGAGGGCACGCCACAGTGGCAACCGGCCGGGCAAAATGGCTGGTTTTACTTCGAGCGCTTTGAGGAGGACTTCGCTCGTCAGAGCCAGAACACGGTGATCAACCAGTTGCTGGCCGATACCCGACATGTGTGCAGCCTTGCTGTGAAAACGCCATTTTCTGGTCAGGGATTTGAAAACAGTTTCAAGAGCCTGCTAGTGGCTGGCAGGGCAGGCGTGCAAGTGGCGCGTGTCAGTGAAATGGCGCGCCTGCAATGGTTCAAGGCTTCGCTGCCTGAGTGGTTGAAGTCTGCCAGCGCCGTCGATCAGAAGGCCTATGCCGACGTTTTGCAACGTTATCAGCACAGCACAGAGGCCGTGCAGAGTTATCTGCACAACATCCCGCAATTGTCGGTGTATTCCAATGCATTGCTGACGGCGCGTCTGGATCTGGATTTTCCGGGCGCCAACCTGAACCCCGAGGCTATTGAGATTGCCATCGACACGTACCTCGCGGGCCCCGTACCGGTCGGCAGCACGCCGTCATTTCTACCTGCTGCGACCACGCACAGTGTGCAGTCACTCACTCAGTTCGCCTTGAACGGGCTGCATCGCATTAACCAGGGTGTGATGTTTGTGCGGTTGCGAGAGGGCGGCGCGCTGCCCGTCGCTTTGAATGCGCTCTATGTGCGCCGCTTGGTGCGGGAACTGGACCTTGGCACACATTATCAAGACCTTATAAAAACCATGCTGGCGCCTGGCCGGGAGGGTGTTGCCCTGCGTCAGCAGCAGTTTGCCGAACAACTGGCCGTGCAGATGCTGGAGCAGGCCATGCGACAAAAACTGCAGGACCCGGAGTTTGAAACCGCCTACCGCTACATTTGCCATGTCATCAGCATGCCTGACGGCGCGGCGCGTGAGGCTCTGGACCAGGTATACATCACCGTGCGGCCCTTTGAATTGATCGAAGAGCCCGGCGCCGACCCGGATCGAGTCAGGGGCGTCTATATCATTGGCCCGGTGGAGCCAAAGTCAGGCCCACAAGTTCTCTGGATCACCTACAGCGAGCGCTTTACCTTCAAGGCCTACGCCAATGACGCGGCCTTGCTCGCGGATCTGGGCGTCAATACAGAGCTTCAGGCCGACATACTGCAACGCATCGCGCCCTATACCCGCAAAGTCTATGACCATGGCGGCTTTGTCGAGCCGCATCTGGCGCGTTATGGGGACTCTTCGCTGAACTGGCTGTTGCTCAAGGCCTTGCCGCCGACTCTGGCCAGAACCCCGATTGCCGGCAATCTCTTCAGGGTGATGTACAAGGACAACTACGAAGCATTGCTAACAATGGCTGCGGCGCAAACTGAAACCACTGCGCAGGCAGACTGGGAGGCGTTCAAGTATTTGATGTCGCTTGTTATCACCAGCGCACTGATGTTCCTGCCCGCCAGGCTCAATATTCCGTTGGTGGTCTGGCAGTCACTGGGCTGGTTGTCGCAAGGGGTCGAAGCCGCAAAAAAAGGGGATTGGGGCGAATCCGTGGCCGAGTTCGCAACCATGCTCTTGCTGTGTGCCAGTGGTTATGGCGTGTCACGCCCGTCATCGGCCAGCCATGCGCCAGTTGAACCAGTCGTCGAACCGGTTCGCCTGACAGCACAGCAACGTGCCGGGCTGGAACCCTTTCAGGTGCATGACGTGACGTTGCTGGATTTGCGCACAGAGCCGCAGACGCAATTGTTCAGCCACCCGCAGACGAAGTTGCACTATGTGCATCTGGATGGCTGCCTGTTTCGGGTGCAGGCGTGGCGCAATCGTTGGCGTATTGATATTGGCGAGGGGCGTGATGGCCCTCTGATTAAGCTCAATGCGCGCAAGCTCTGGGAGCTGGATCCCAATGAGCCGCTGCTCGGTGGCGGGCCGGTCATGTCGACCACGGCGGCGTTGGCCGATCGCATCACCCATGAGATCCAGGCAACGGGCATGGGCAGCATCCAGCGTCAGTTCCCGGATAAAGCCCTGGCGATCCGCGACGCCCATGGGCAAGCCGTCACTTATCTTGAGCGTTGCCAGAATGCCCTGCACACATTGAACGAACCTGGTGCCGGCAATGCCGCGCATCGCGAGTTGATCAAAGAGTTTTTTGATGTGCCCAGCCTTGAACCGCATCTGCTGGATCGGCTGAATCACACCATAGAACCGATGTTGACGCGGTTTCTGCACCCTGACTTGTCGCCACTGACCTCCCGCCGCTATATGGTGTGCCGCTCGCGTTTCAACGACAAGGCGGTGGCCTGGATTCATCGCTGGGACACCGACAAGCGCTTGTTCCTGAGTGAGCGTTTTTTCACCACGCTGTTCGACACGCCTCAAGCCTTAAGCCATCCGTACCTCAAACCCACCGACCCGCCGTTTGCCGTCAATGTGCATTACCGCGCGTCTTTTCTGCTGCACGAAGTCAGCCATGGGGTGCTAAATACTGAAGACATCAACTACCTGAACCCCGGTTTTCCTTACGACGATCTGTTGGATGACACCACCGAGTTTGGCAATCAGCTCAAAGCGTTTAACCAAATTATTCAGGAGTGCCACTCACCTCACTTGCAGCCTGAGTATCTGTTTCAGCAATTTGATGTCGAGAGGCACACCTGGGCGGATATTCCGAGCAATCCGGGCAAGGCCAAGGTCAAGGCGATTACCGGGGTGCAGACCTTGGCTGAAGCGCGGTCGATCTTTACCGATGACCCGGTCAAACGGGTCGAGTTGATGCTGGCCAATGCCGACACGGTGGTGCTGTTGATCACTCGATTGGGGCGTGTGCAGCCGGTTGTGCCTGAGATGAGCAAGTCGGTCTAGGCATTCCGTCCGGCAAGCTTTTCATGCGGTTGCCCAAAGCAGGCATAATGCGCGACCTGCAATAGCGCATTGCCTGCTCTGGACCGACACGTGCCCCTGCCATCTGAACTCTCAGCGACGTCTCCTGTACGCCCGACCGGGTGCCCGGGGTTGTTGCGCATCGTCCAGGCGATGGACGGCGGGATCTGCCGGGTCAAACTGGCGGGCGGCGTGATCACTGCGCAACAGGCGCGCGCCGTGGCCGACGTGGCGCAGCGCTATGCCAGTGGCGTGATTGAAGCCACCAATCGCAGCAACCTGCAAATTCGCGGGGTTGGTACTGAGCATGCCGCGCTGATTGAGCCCTTGCTGGCGGCGGGGCTTGGGCCTGCCAATGCGGCCAGTGACGATGTGCGTAACCTGATGCTCAGCCCGACGGCCGGGATCGACCCGTATCAAACCATCGACACCTGGCCTTTGGCGCGACAGATTCTGGCCAGCCTTGAGAGCACCCCGCGTTTTGCCGAATTGTCGGCCAAATTTGCCGTGCAACTGGATGGCGCGGAAGCCTTGGCGATGCTGGAACATCACCATGATCTGTGGCTGTCGGCGTTCGTGTGCAACGGCCAAACCCTGCTGGCGTTTGGCCTGGCGGGTTGCCCGGCGCACGATGCGCCACTGGGGGCGGTGCCTCTGGAGCACGGACATGAGCTGGTGATGGCTGTGCTCACGCTGTTTCTGGACATGGCGCGCCCTGAGCAGACACGCATGCGTCATCTGTTAAAAGACCTCTCGGCGGCTGATTTTGTTGAGCAACTCGCGTTGCGCATGCCGGTACCCATTGCCCCGCTAACAGACTGGCGGCGTGACCGGCCGGTGCTGCAAAGCCCGATCGGCACTTATCCACAGCGTGAGCGCGGGCGTGTCCATGTAGGCGCCGCGCTGGTGCTGGGGCGACTGGATGCCGCGATGCTCAACGGCCTGGCGCAACTGGCCAGCGAGTATGGCAATGGCACTTTGCGCTTTACCCCTTGGCAAAGCGTGTTGCTGCCAGATGTGCGGGCCGAGGACGCGCCGTTGCTAACCCAGCACTTGCACGCATTGGGCCTGCTCTGCGAAGCGCAAGACCCGCTGGCCCACCTGATTGCCTGTACCGGCTCCAGCGCTTGTGCCAAGGGGCTGGCGGACACCAAAGCGGATGCACGGCACCTCGCGACGCTGTTGTCACAGCCGCAGACGATTCACCTGACGGGCTGCCAGCGCGCCTGTGCGGCGGCCCATGTGGCGCCGGTCACCTTGCTGGCCGTGGCGCCCGGTCATTACGACCTTTATTTACGCGCACCAGAGCATGCCGGTTTCGGTGTTCTGCGCGAACGCAATCTTACTATTGAAGCGGCGGGTGCTTGGCTTGAAGCCCGCCAACGGAGCAACACCGATGATTGATTACATCCGCGACGGTCAAGAGATCTATCGCAATTCGTTCGCCATTATTCGCGCCGAGGCCAACCTTGAGCACATCCCGGCGGACCTTGAAAAACTGGCCGTTCGGGTGATTCATGCATGCGGGATGGTCGATGCCGTCGAAGACCTGTGCTTCTCGCCGGGTGCCGGCAAAGCCGGGCGCGATGCGCTGGCCGCTGGCGCGCCGATCCTGTGTGATGCACGCATGGTGCTGGAGGGGGTGACGCGCACGCGTTTGCCGGCCAACAACGCAGTGATCTGCACCCTCAAAGAAGACGGCGTTGCCGAGATGGCCCGCGAGGCGGGCAACACCCGCTCTGCTGTCGCCCTGGAACTGTGGCGCCCGTACCTGGAAGGCAGTGTGGTGGTGATTGGCAACGCGCCGACCGCGCTGTTTTACCTGCTGGAAATGATCGATGCCGGGGCACCGAAGCCTGCGCTGATCCTTGGTTTCCCGGTGGGCTTTGTCGGTGCCGCCGAATCCAAGGCCATGCTCGCCGCAGACAGCCGTGGCATACCGTTCGTGGTGATGCAGGGCCGTCGTGGCGGCAGCGCGATGGCCGCTGCTGCCGTTAACGCCTTGGCAACGGAGATCGAATAATGGCGCAACCAGGACGTTTGATCGGTTTGGGTGTGGGCCCTGGCGATCCCGAGTTGATTACGGTTAAAGCCTTGCGCTTGCTGCGCGAGTCGCCGGTGGTGGCGTACTTTGTGGCCAAAGGCAAAAAAGGCAACGCGTTCGGCATCATCGAAGCCCACCTGCAAGCGGCGCAAACGCAAATGCCGCTGGTGTACCCGGTGACCACCGAAGTGCTGCCCGAGCCGCTGTCGTATGAGCAGATCATCAGCGACTTCTATGACCAGGCCGCCGAAGAAGTGGCCGAGCACCTGCAGGCTGGCCGTGACGTGGCGGTGATCTGCGAAGGCGACCCGTTTTTCTACGGCTCTTACATGTACCTGCATGATCGCCTGGCTGAGCGTTTTGAAGCCCAGGTAGTGCCGGGCGTGTGCTCGATGCTGGGTGGCGCGTCGGTGCTGGGCGTGCCGTTGGTGTACCGCAACCAGAGCCTGTCGGTGTTGTCGGGCGTGCTGCCCCACGATGATCTCAAGCGTCGCCTGGCCGATGCCGATGCGGCGGTGATCATGAAGTTGGGCCGCAACTTTCATAAAGTGCGCGAAGTACTGGCCGAGCTGGGCCTGGCTGACCGTGCGCTGTACGTTGAGCGCGCGACCATGAGCAATCAGAAAATCGTCCCGCTCAATGACGTAGACCCGATGTCTTCGCCTTATTTCTCGTTGATCATCGTGCCCGGCGAACGGTGGCAAGGATGAGTCGCCCAGCCCCGGCCATTGTGATTTTGGGCAATGGCAGCCTGGCCACGGCGCGACGCATCCAGCAGCTTTATCCACAGGCCGTGATCCATGGCCTGGTGGATCGCGTTGACGGTGCGGATCGTACTTACAGCGATTTTGGTGCCAACCTGCGTCAGTTATATCAGCAGGACACGCCGATTATTGCGCTCTGCGCGGCAGGCATCGTGATCCGCACCCTCGCGGCCTTGTTGCTGGAAAAAGGTGCCGAGCCGCCGGTGCTGGCGGTTGCCGAAGACGCCAGCGCGGTGGTGCCGTTGCTGGGCGGGCTGGGTGGCGTGAATGACTTGGCGCGTACTCTTGCGGCGGGTTTGGGGGTGGCGCCTGCCATCACCACCAGCGGTGAGCTGCGGTTTGGCACCTGCTTGCTGAACCCGCCCAGTGGCTATGCCTTGGGCGATCTGGAGCTGGGCAAACGCTTTGTTTCGGATTTGCTGGCTGGTGAGCCGGTGCGCATTGAAGGCGAGGCGCCCTGGCTGGCACAGGCGCAATTGCCCGAAGACCAGCAAGCGCGTCTGGCGATTCACGTGGGCCATGCCGAGCGTGAGCCGTCTGCCAACGAGCTGCTGATCTACCCGCGTAGCGTCCTGCTTAAAGTCACGCAGGAAGTGTCGGCGCAGGTTCTGCGCGACGCGTTGCATGAGGCGAAATTGGCCTGGCAATCGCTGGCCTGCGTGGTGGCCGATGACCGGATGATGGCCAGTGCCGGGCTGCGCGAGGCGGCCCGCGAACTGGCGGTGCCGCTGCGTTTTGTCAGCGCGGATGAGCCCGTCGCGGCAGCCGCCTGGCGTGAATTCGCCAATGGTGTGAGCGTGGGCGTGGCGGATGCGCCGCTGGACCCGCAGCACATCGGGCGTGCACGCGGGCGTTTGGCCGTGATTGGTCTGGGCCCCGGAGCCGCCGAGTTGATGGTGCCCGCGGTGAAAGCCGAGCTGGCGCGGGCCAATGATGTGCTGGGGTACGAGACGTACGTGCGCATGGCCGGGCCGTTCCGGGCTGACCAAGTGCTGCATTGCACCGACAACCGTGAAGAAATGCAGCGCGCGCGTCACGCCTTTGAACTGGCGGCGCAAGGTCGTTCAGTGGTGGTGGTGTCTTCGGGGGACCCTGGCGTATTTGCCATGGCGGCCGCCGTGCTCGAGGCGCTGCATGAGTCTACTGACCCGCAGTGGCACAACGTGGATCTGGAGATCTTGCCGGGCGTCTCGGCGTCGCTGGCCACAGCAGCCCAGGCGGGTGCGCCTTTGGGCCATGACTTTTGCGTGATGTCGCTGTCGGACAACCTCAAGCCCTGGAGCATCATCGAAAAACGTCTCGACCTGGCCTCCCAGGCCGACCTGGCTCTGGCGTTCTACAACCCGATCTCCCGTTCCCGGCCCTGGCAATTGGGCGTGGCACTGGAAATCGTCGCGCGGCATCGTACGCCGCAAACGCCGGTGGTACTGGGACGAGACATCGGCCGCCCCGGCCAGACGTTACGCGTCACCACCCTGGGGGAACTGACCCCGGAACAGGTCGATATGCGCACCATGGTTATTGTCGGCTCGTCCACCACCTGCACGTTCCCGCGAGCCGATGGCCGCGAGTGGGTATATACACCGCGTTGGTACGGCGACAAGCCTTGATCGTGTGAGTTAATTAAAGGGGGGGCTGCCTGTGCCTTGGCAGCCGATCGACCTTCTTTGGCCTCGTGACTTTTGGGTGGTTGTTTAAAAGATCACGAGGCCATGCTTTGGCAGGTGCTTATTCGGTTTTTTAAAGATATGAGAGTGTCTGAATATTCCTCAGTGTTTGTTAGTTAAGTCGCAGATGATTGTTGATAACGCTCATGCTGACCTGGGATATTGCCATTAAGTACTAGGTATATACTTTGAAATAAATGGCGCGCTTTGCAGGGGCGAGTATTCAAGAGGTGTGGGCGGTATATTGCTGAAAAAAAGTAATTGTTTAAGTTAAATTATTTCCTGGATTGTTGTCTTTCGTTGATCAGGTATGCAGTGGACGCTTGAGGCTGGTGTGTCTAAGGTTTCAATTGTCTGCATTCGCAAGACAATTAATTTAACGGCCATGATGGCTGCAGGAGTAAATGATATGGATATTAAAGATTTAAGTGATGAGGCCTGTGTTGAGTTTATTAAAAGCCTGGAGATCCCGGTAGTTGAGCCAGCGATACTGACTCGCTCTATCATGCTGACAGCTCGCTCCGGTATGGATATTAATGGTCCCGCTAAGAATGTTGATGGTAACGAGGGCAGCGCTTTTGTAGCCGGTAACAGCGTCGTCTCTTTTGTTGGAGGTTTGGAATCACAGCTAAAACAGGACGTAATGGATAGCGTGTTGTTTGCACAGTTGGCAGCAGATAAGAAATTCCCCAATAAAGATACGCATCGTGTTGAGCGATACAACCTGTACAACCAGATTCTATCGTACTGCGGTTGGACAACGACAAACGAGTCCATGCATAAAGTGACCGGTCTGAAGCAGAAATTTACTATGGACCAAATTGCGCTGGAAATAATTGCAAGTGTTGTGGGCCCAAATAAAGCGGTGCTGGAGATTGTGGCCATGGTCTTTGGCGCTCTGGCTAAAAACCCCAAGGCGCTTAGTCTGTTTGAAAATCAGGCAAAGGGGGTTGATGCGGGTAATTTTCAGATCCTGCCATGTATCGCAACCAGCGATGGTGAAGTGATAATGATAAAAACCTGCATGCAGTTCAGTTCGTCAAAACGCGTGACCAAGGTTCTTTTTTGGGAGTGGAGTAACACCGATGTGAGTTTGTACACTGCCGCCAGTAATACAACGCTTAATCGGCGTCAATATGGAGTCGTTCGTAATACTATTATGGAAAAGCTCGGTACTTCGGGAAAAAACTTTATCGAAAACATTGATATAGATATTTAACTCAGGCGCAGCAAGGAGTTTGTGGCGATGGAAGAGTCTAATAAAGTCTATGTCAATGCCGGCATACTCGCGATGTGCCTGCCCGGTACTGTGCTCACAGCGCAGCAGCAAGAAGACGTCATGAACTCGTTGTTGTTTGCGGAGTTGAGTGCTCGTGTAAAGCACCCGCTAGCACAGCACAATACGGAACGTGAGCAGGCTGTTCAACGGATGCTGGATAACTTGTGCTGGATTCGTTTAAACCAACCTGGCGTTGTGTCGAAATCTTCACGGAGCTTGACGGTAGTTGATGTTGTAACGGCTAAAAGCCTGAGTATGTTTCCCTCTCGAGTCAGTTCAGGTTTTATTGAGTTGTTGAAGAGGCTCAAGTTCTTGCCGTCTCAAAAGGCGTTGGATGTTTGGCATGAAAAAACTGTTTCACCCGTTCATTCTGATCATACGGCCAGCACTGATTGCCCAGTACCTGATGAGTTTAATGTGTGCGTTAAGTTCGCGATTTTAGATGCAGAAGGTGTTCTTCATACCTTGATGCTGGCGTTTACCACGCACACAAAACTACTAAGTAATTACCTTTCTCAGACGATCAAGATCGAAGAAAGTGCAGGGCTGCACGTCCAAGCCTACACCTATGAGCTCAATGCACAATGCTTCTCTCGTTTGCGTGAGTCGGTGGCTGAAAAACTGAAGATTAAAAAAAATCAGTACGTACTGCCTTGGGCCTGCTCTGCTGATGGCAAATGCCCTCCCGTCCTCACTCAACAAGGTCTTTGATAATGCTATGAATGCGAAAATGATTGGTAGCACGCTCACCTCTTTTGTCGGGGAAGTGTCCGAGGCCAGCAAGCAGGATATTCAAGACTGTTTGCTCTATGCGCAATTGTATGCCGACAGGGGAGGGACTTCAGGGCCTTGGACGTGGTTGTCAAACTATCAATATGCTCTGTTTAGCATTGGCTTTTCGCTTAAGGCTTACATCGTTGAGCAGCCATTATTGATTTCAGATGCTCACCAAGTTCGCGATTACAAGGTGCAGGTAGCGGGTGTGGGTAGCTCTGAGCGCCTGGCCAATCTGCTGGGTGTTCTATTTGACAGTCTTCACCTGGAGCGCGATGCCTTAAGCTATTTGAATGAGCCGCCCATTACGTCACATGCCACCCACTATCAGTGTGCGCCGTGTGAGAGGACTCAGCAGGGTGAATTAGTGGTTTTTGTATGTGCTCTGCAACTCAGTTGTACGCCTCATGATAAGAACCCGGCACTGACCTTTGTACGTCTGAATTCAAAGGGTGGCCGTTTTCAATTTGATGCGGCTGCGTATGCAGCAATGAAAAATGAAGTTCAGGATGTTATTCGTGGTTTTACGAATACGATGATCCAAAACGTGGAGCTGTAAAAAAGCACTGCCCATGGCTGTCAAGCATGGGCAGTGCCAATTTACTTAGGGCACCAAGTAGCCTTTTATCCCGGTAAAGATAATTTGCGCCGCCAGCGCGCACACGAATAGCCCCATCAAACGGCTGATAATCTGCAAGCCCTGCTCGCCGACAATGCGCTCGATCCTGTTGGACAAATACAGCACCAACCCGACGGTGAGGCTGGCCATGACAATACTGGTGATCGCCATCAGCTTGTCATCCCAGTGAGGCTGGCTGACGCCCATCACCAGCAACGCACCAATGGTACCGGGGCCAACGGTGATCGGAATGGTCAGCGGCACAATGGTGACGTCTTGCTGAACATTGTCGCTTTGCACGGCAGACTTGCCTTGGGCCATGCCCAGCGCCGAGATGAACAACACACTGCCGGCGCCAATGCGGAAGGCATCGACAGTGATACCGAAAACGCTAAAAATCATGCGCCCGAACAGGTAGAGCAACACGCTGGAAATCACGGTTGCCAGCGCTACTTTCCATGCCAGGCGGCCACGCTCCTTGTTCGAGTAACCGCGTGTCAGGCTGATAAAACACGACAGTACGAAGAACGGGCTGTAGAGCACCAGCATCTTCAAGTACACACTGAACAAAACATGCAGCATGGTCTGAGCTCACATCGCAGGAAGTCGTCGAAAGTCTATCAGGGGTTTGGCGGTCTGTCGGGCGGTGTTAAAAACACCCTGCGGCTACAACGACACACTCTGTAGGAGCGAGCTTGCCTCGCGGTCTTTTGACTTTAAAAGATCGCAGCCTTCGTGCCTCGGCAGCGACTACAACTGCCCTACGACGGCTGCGCCTGAGACTGTCGCAGCTCGCGCTGCACCACCCAATACTCAACCAGCTCGCGCAGTTGCGACAGTTCGACAGGCTTGGCCATGTGGCCGTCCATGCCGGCCTGGCGTGCGCGCTCTTTGTGCTCAGTCAGAATATGCGCGGTCAAGGCAACGACCGGGGTGCGGACGCGCTGGTGGCTGACTTCCCAGGCGCGTAATTGCTCGGTGGCTGAGAAGCCGTCCAGGACCGGCATTTCGCAATCCATGAGCACCAGGTCGTAACGCTGCGCTTTCATGGCCTGCAGCGCTTCTTCGCCGTTGGAGGCGGTGTCCGGGTGCAAGTTGAGTTTGCTCAACATGCCACGAATCACCTTGGTCGAAATGTTGTTGTCTTCGGCCACTAGAATACGGAAGTTGCTGGGCACGCTAAGGGGCGCTGATGGCCCGCTGCCCAATGGCGGTGTGACGCCAAGGCCGTTGTTGCGTTGGGTCAACTCGTCGGCCAAGGTGGTTTTCAGGGTATAGCCCGCCACCGGTTTGGCCAGGATGCGCTTGATGCCGCAGTTGCGCGCAATGATCTTGCTCGGCGCATTGCTGATGCCCGTGAGCATCACCAGCAAGATATCGTGGTTCAGGCTCGGGTCTTCTTTGATCTTGGCGGCCAGTTGCATGCCGGTCATGCCCGGCATGTTCTGGTCCAGCAAGACAATGTCGAAGTAGTCGCGCAAGTGCGCCTTGGTGCGCAGCAAGGCCAGCGCTTCTTTGCCCGAGGCGGCGGCGCTGACATTCAAGCCCCACGCCGAACATTGCTGCACCAGTACTTTGCGGCACGTGTCGTTGTCATCCACCACCAGCACGCGGGCGCCTTTGAGCGGGCTGTCCAGGTCGGAGGTGGGGTGCTCAAGCAGTTGCGGGTCCAATGGCAGGGTGAGCCAGAAATTGGTGCCCTTGGTTTGCCCGGTCTTGATGCCGAACTCGCCGCCCATGAGGGTGATCAACTGGCGGGCAATGACCAGCCCCAGATGGCCGCCCAAACGGGTGGCGGCGAGGAAGTTTTTGCTGTGCAGTTCGGCGTGCAGCAGTGCCTCGCGCTCTTGCTCATCCATCGGCTGGCCCGAGTCTTGAACGGCAATGCGCAAGCGTGGGGCATCACTGCGTTCCTCTAGCGCAACCACGATAAGGATCTCGCCTTCGTCGGTTTTTTTCAGGGCGCTTTCCAGCAGGCTCAGCAGGGTTTGACGCAAACGCGTAGGGTCGCCATTGATCACCCGAGGTACTTGCGGCTGGATAAAGCTGATGAGTTCGACGTTTTGCTGCTCGGCCTTGGTGCGGAAAATACTCAGGCAGTCATCGATCAATGCATTCAGGTCGAACTGCACGTCGTCCAGTTCGATCTGCCCGGACTCCAGCTTGGAGATGTCGAGGATTTCGTTGATCAGCGTGAGCAGCTCGTTGCCGGCGCTGTGGATAGTTTGTACGTAGTCACGTTGTTTGACGGACAGCGGCGTGCCGAGCAGCAGCTCTGTCATGCCGAGCACGCCGTTCATTGGTGTACGGATCTCATGGCTGATCTTGGACAGAAACTCGGCCTTGGCATTGATCTCGGCGTTGCTGGCGGCGAGGTCGCAACTCAGGTTGAGCTGGTCTTCGGTGATGCTCCGCGTTCGTTCACTCAGCGCGATACCCATCAGCAGGCCACTGAGACACACCACCGCCATCAGGGCCAACACCAGCTCTTGCGGGGCGATCAGGGTCAGCCCCAGCAGGGCGGGCAGAATCAACAGGGTGCCGATGTTGAAAATGATCATGGCCACGACAAACAAACGAGCCGGGCGGTAACCCTGCTGCAAGTGGTAACTGGCAACCAGCAGGATGCTGAGGCTGGTCAGGGCGACCAGTATGTAGGTGGTCAGGTTCAGCGGCAGGCTGTTGAAGAACAACAGCAACAAGCCACACAGGCCTACGATCAGGATGTCGATCAGCAGCAGTCTATGCAGCGGGTGCGGCCCACGACTGGAGAAGAAGCTGTAGGTGAACATCAACCCGCACGGTGCGGTGAGGATCAGTGCCAGATAGGCGCCGGGGGTTTGCCAGCTGTGCCACTGCGGGAACCACGGGCTTAGCAAGTTTAAAAAGAGCGCCGAACTGGCCAGCAGCAAGGTCTCGCACAGTGCCAGCCACAGGCAACTGATGGTGCGTGTGAAGGCAAAGCGGATCAGGTTGTGCAGTACCAGCATGGCGATGCCGCCCAGCAGTAGCCCGTAGAGCAGGGTGGTGCCTTGGTCTGCTGCGAGGACAACGGCGGTACTGAGGGTAATGTGCGGGCGCAGTTGGTGTTCAGACTCCATGCGCAGGTAAACATCCAGAGGCTGATCGCTCTGGGGCAGCGGTAACAGGTAGTCGCTGCTGGACAGTGGTTTTTCGCTTTGTGGCAGGGTGTTGCCGGTGGTCACTTCGGTGATCAATTTGTGATCATCGAGGACATACAAATCAAGGCGTGAGAGATCGGGGGCGAACACCCGCAGGATCTGCTCATGCTGGTCGGGCTGTAAGCGGAACTTCAGCCACAGGGCTTCGCCGGGTTCGGCAGCCACCATGTTTTCAAGTTCGATGGAGGTGAACTGGCTATTCAATCGGGCTGAGCGCACATCGCTCAGTTGCAGGTCGCCTTGCGGGTCGGACAGCATGGACCAGCTGCCACCTGATGCGGCATGAGCCGGCATCAGGCAGAGCAGGGTTGTCAGCAGGCTGACAGTTATTCCTATGGCGATCCTAAGCCAGCGCACGGTGAAATCCCTTCGTCGATTGTTGCAAGTCGGTCACTATGCGCGGCGCTGGAAGAGTTAGGCAAGGCTGATCCATCCCCGTCTATCCATATGGATAGACTTGTTACTGGGATTCACCGCGTTCGCGTGCAATGGCTCGGTAGCCAATGTCATGACGGTAGAAACAGCCGTCCCACTCGATGGCTTTGGCCAAGGCGTAGGCTTGCTTTTGCGCCGCCTCAACCGTGTCGCCCATTGCCGTTGCACACAGCACGCGACCACCTGAGGTGACCACTTCGCCTGCTGCATTCAGCGCGGTGCCCGCGTGGAATACTTTGCCTTCCAGTTTCGCTGCAGCGTCCAGTCCGTGGATTACAGCGCCTTTAGTGTAGTCTGCCGGATAACCACCTGCCGCCAGCACAATGCCCAAACTTGGACGTGGATCCCATTGTGCTTCAACTTTATCCAGCGCTTGGGCCAATGCGGCTTCAATCAGCAGCACCAGGCTCGATTGCAGACGCAGCATCACCGGTTGAGTCTCCGGGTCGCCGAAGCGGCAGTTGAACTCGATGACTTTCGGGTTGCCGGCTTTGTCGATCATCAGACCGGCATACAGGAAGCCGGTGTAGACGTTGCCTTCTTCAGCCATGCCGCGCACGGTCGGCCAGATCACCTGGTCCATCACGCGCTGGTGAACTTCAGCGGTGACCACTGGAGCAGGCGAGTAAGCGCCCATGCCGCCGGTGTTCGGGCCGGTGTCGCCGTCGCCGACGCGTTTGTGGTCCTGGCTGGTGGCCATAGGCAAGACGTTCTTGCCGTCGACCATCACGATGAAGCTGGCTTCTTCGCCGTCGAGGAACTCTTCGATCACCACAAGCGAACCGGCTTCGCCGAAAGCGTTGCCAGCGAGCATGTCGCGCACGGCGTCTTCGGCTTCAGTGAGGGTCATGGCGACGATCACGCCTTTGCCCGCAGCCAGGCCGTCAGCCTTGATCACGATAGGCGCGCCAACCTTTTGCAGGTAAGCCAGCGCTGGCTCGATCTCGGTGAAGTTCTGGTAATCGGCGGTCGGTATCTTGTGGCGAGCCAGGAAGTCCTTGGTGAATGCTTTCGAGCCTTCCAGCTGAGCGGCGCCAGCGGTCGGGCCGAAGCAATCCAGGCCACGGGAACGGAACAGATCAACCACACCGGCCACCAGCGGGACTTCTGGGCCAACGATGGTCAGGGCAACGTTCTTCTCGGCAAAATCAGCCAATTGCTCAAGGGCCAGCACGTCGATAGCAACGTTTTCGCACTTGGCTTCAATGGCGGTGCCAGCGTTGCCGGGGGCAACAAATACTTTAGCGACACGCGGGTCCTGAGCTACTTTCCAGGCCAGTGCGTGTTCACGGCCACCGCTGCCAATGATCAAAACATTCATTTCAAAAACCTCAAAAATCTGTGGGAGGCGCTGCAAACCTCTGTAGGAGCTGACGAGTGCAACGAGGCTGCGATCTTTTCAAAACAGAATCAAAAGATCGCAGCCTGCGGCAGCTCCTACAGGGGGAGCGGTGTATCAGTGACGGAAATGGCGCATGCCGGTGAACACCATGGCAATGCCCGCTTCGTCAGCGGCGGCGATTACTTCGTTGTCGCGCATCGAGCCACCTGGCTGGATAACTGCAGTGATACCGGCTTTGGCAGCGTTGTCGATGCCGTCACGGAACGGGAAGAATGCGTCCGATGCCATGACTGCACCTTGTACCTGCAAGCCAGCGTGCTCAGCCTTGATGGCGGCAATGCGCGCCGAGTTTACGCGGCTCATCTGGCCTGCGCCCACACCGATGGTCTGACGGCCTTTGGCGTAAACGATGGCGTTGGATTTAACGTACTTGGCCACTTTCCAGGCGAAGATCAGGTCGTTGATCTCTTGCTCGGTCGGTGCGCGCTTGGTCACCACTTTGAGGTCTTCGCTGCCGATCATCTGGATGTCACGGCTTTGCACCAGCAGGCCGCCGTTGACGCGTTTGAAGTCCCAGGCCGGTGCGCGCTCTGCGCTCCACTCGCCGCAGGCCAGCAGGCGCACGTTGGCTTTGGCGGCCACGATGGCGCGGGCTTCTTCGCTCACTGACGGGGCGATGATCACTTCTACGAATTGACGCTCAACGATGGCCTTGGCCGTTTCGGCGTCCAGCTCACGGTTGAAGGCGATGATGCCGCCGAACGCCGACTCGGTGTCCGTCGCGTAAGCCAGTTCGTAGGCCTGACGGATGCCGCCTTCGTTGTCCGGGCTGACCGCCACGCCACACGGGTTGGCGTGCTTGACGATCACGCAAGCCGGTTTTACGAAGCTCTTCACGCACTCCAGCGCAGCGTCGGTATCAGCTACGTTGTTGAACGACAGCTCTTTACCTTGCAGTTGGGTCGCGGTAGCGATGCCGACTTCGGCAGGCTTGGCCTCAACGTAGAACGCCGCGCTCTGGTGCGGGTTCTCGCCGTAGCGCATTTCTTGCGCCTTGATGAACTGGCTGTTGAAGGTGCGCGGGAACTGGCTGCGGCCTTCGGTGCTG